>Ga0209475_10000441_pt1 | contig 88357 bp, 81 predicted proteins | sample tdDd471_FD_187128 | JGI IMG/M metagenome (GOLD analysis project Ga0209475, IMG submission 187128) | Marine sediment microbial communities from the Atlantic coast under amendment with organic carbon and nitrate - tdDd47.1 (SPAdes)... | ecosystem: Environmental > Aquatic > Marine > Coastal >... | reverse complement strand
TGGCAAATCACCACCAGACATATTCATACAGGGGGTTCTTTTTTCCAATAAGTAAAAAATTATTGATTTTTACACAAAATCAATAGGGATTACTATGTCTATAATTTATTTAGGACGCTATTGATAACCAATAATAACCTAACCATATAAATAATATTTCATATTAATAATAAATTATTTAATTCTTATTCTTAACTTTGTTCCTTTATTATTATGAAAGTATAATGAATGCTGAAAAAAATATGGATTAATCTTAAAGAATCCTTAAACGGTGAAGAAAAAGAATATACTAGCGGCTCCATAGATAAAGCAATTTTCTTACTTGCTATACCAATGATTGGTGAAATGCTAATGGAATCACTATTTTCTGTAGTTGATATGTATTTTGTTGGTAAAATCAGCACTGATGCAGTCGCCGCTGTCGGATTAACAGAATCCCTACTTTTCTTAGTATTTTCTATTGGCATTGGTATTTCAATGGCAGCAACGGCTGTCGTATCACGTAGAATTGGCGAGAAAAAACCACGTAAAGCTGGACGTGCAACAATTCAAGCTATATACATAACTCTTTTTTGTTCATTAATTATTTCAATCATTGGATTAATCTACCCCGCAGAATTATTAGGCTTAATGGGAGCAAGCACAGAAGTTATTGAAGTTGGCAGTAACTTCACACAAATTATGCTTGGAGGAAATGCAACTATAATGCTACTTTTTATGATAAATGGGGCATTCAGAGGTGCAGGCAACGCCTCAATTGCTATGAAATCTTTATGGTTTGGTAATTTTGCAAATATGATACTTGACCCAATCCTGATTTTCGGATGGTGGATATTTCCTGAATTAGGCATCGAAGGTGCTGCTTGGGCATCTACCATAGGCCGTGGAATGGGAGTTCTTTATCAATTTTATTATTTGACAAACGGCAAATCTATCCTTAAAATTCAGTTTTCTGACTTTAAAATCGACCTTAAAGTAATACAAAATATTGCAAAAATTGCCCAAGGTGGAGTTGGTCAGTTTATTGTAAGTTCTGCAAGTTGGATATTTATTTATAGGATTGTAGCCGAATTCGGAACTAACTCAATTTCAGCATGGACTATAATGCTAAGAATTATCATGTTTGCGATACTGCCAGCATGGGGGTTATCAAACGCAGCCGCAACTTTAGTTGGTCAGAATTTAGGAGCAAATAAACCCGAACGCTCTGAAAAAAGCGTATGGAGAGCAGCCTATTTTAATACATATTTCATGATATTTTTGACAATAGTTTTTCTGTTTTTCGCAAATGATTTTATTGGAATATTTACTCAAGATAAAGAAGTAATAGAAATCGGAACAGCAGCTCTTATTTGGATGAGTTCTGGTTATATATTCTTTGGTTATGGCATGGTCATCAGTCAAGCATTTAATGGAGCAGGAGATACACGCACTCCTACAATATTAAATCTTATTGGATACTGGATAATTCAAATACCACTCGCTTGGCTTTTGGCAGTATGGTTTGAAATGGGAATGACTGGAATTTACGTAACCTTATTATTAGTAAGTTTAACTATTGCTGTACTTGCCATTATATTATTCCGTAAGGGCAAATGGAAGGAAATGGTTGTATAATTGAATGATGGTTGTTTATTATACTTTATCAATTTTTAGAGAATTAAATTGCCTTTGTTTCATAATTATACTTTCAACCAATACCCTACATAAATTGAATATATCAAATTAATCATTAAAGTATTTAAGAAACCCTCACATTAATCAAAAATAAAAATATATTCTCAAATCGCTTTTAAAACCATTTCCTTGCCACTTCAAACTCCGTCCACTATATTTGCAAACTTTATATCCTGAACCTTAGTCGAAGTGCCATAATATACCCATTTCAAAAATGGCAACTGTCTCTATTTAATAAATAAACATAATTATATTAAAACATCAAAAAAAAGTAACCAAGTGTAACCTCATCAATACATAATAAGTCTATTAATATAAATTAGTTAGAAGCATATATGTAAAATAATAAGTAAACCTTTTATACCGCCAAAAGTAACCAAGTGTAACCAAACCAATACTCCAAAAATTTCCATACATTAGAGTGGAGTGTCTGCGAAGACAACGGGGTGATTCTTCAAATTAACTATCACAATCATAAACTTATAAAATCCATAAAAAACATAACCAACAGTAACCTTATGTACCCAAAAGAAACCTGTCAGTCCATTGACAAACACCTTAACATTAACATATCCGTACACCAACAAAGATAATTTCTCAATAGTTTAATCTCGTGATAAAACTAAAATCCTTGTACAAATAAAATTTTATACATAGATTATCATATTGCAAAATTAAAACTAAATTTAATCATAATTTCTCAATTCTATGAAAAATATTGAATCAAATAAAAAGAATGCAGAAGCCGGCACAAGATATTGGGAATGCGAAATAGACCAATTAGTCTATAAACTTTAGACCTATCAGACGAAGAAATCAAAATCGTCGAGGAGGGGTGAAAAGCTGCGTAGCAGTTATATATCAATAGTGAATGAATCAAAATAATATAACCTGCTCCGTAGGAGTAGAATCAAAAATTAAATTTCTAAGACAAAATATGGCAAATACATATACAAAAATTTATCTGCATATTGTTTTTGCAGTTAAAGGACGAGAGAATCTAATATTAGATAGCTGGGAAAATCAGTTATATAAGTATATTTCTGGTATAATAAAACAGAAAGGACAAATGTTATATTTAATAAATGGATATACTGACCATATTCATATTCTCTTAAGTATTAGCCCAGATTGTCAACTATCAAATTTGATTAGAGATATAAAATCATCCTCTACAAAATGGATAAATGCAAATAACTTCGTAAAAGGAAGATTTTATTGGCAGACAGGGTTTTCTGCATTTTCAGTAAGCCAAAGTCTTTTAAAGAAAACGATTAGATATATAGAAAATCAAAAAGAACATCATAAAAAAATAAGTTTTAAAAAGGAGTATATAAATCTACTGGAAGCTTATGAAATAAAATATGAAGATAAATATATATTAGAAGATTATACTACTCCTACGGAGCAGTAATTCTTTTGATTAGATAATTTCTATTGATATTTAACTACTCTGTATTTTTAAAATTATATTATGAGATTTATGGAATATCTACCTAGTATAATTCATTGGGAATGCGAAATAGACCAACTATTCAATAAACTCCATGACTTAGCAAAAGAAGAAATTAAAAAACAAAAACTTAAAATCTATTGTTGATGGGCTTGTGATAAATATAAAAAATGGACTCACTAAAAAAGAAAAACACCGCTTTATTGTTCTTTTTATCAAAATGAGTCCATTTTTGATGGAGTATTATATATACATGATTATTACACTTTAAATTTTGATAGGTAACATTATTTTTGGTGATTAATTTATCTTTATTAATAAAAAACCGATATTCAAATAATGATGAATATCGGCTTAAGTTTAAATATTTTTGTAGTTTTTATCGTTAAATACTAATTAAATTTATCTCTTCAGTTGATTAGTCTCGGCTAAAAGTTGGTCGCTGACTGTAACAGTTCTCGAAGCAGCTTCAAATGCTCTTTGAGTAGAAATCATTTCTGTGAATTGTTCTGTCAAATCAACGTTTGATTGCTCTAATGATTCGCCTTGAACTGTGGTAGAAGGGAAAGTTTCTCCTGCAGTTCCGATGTTTGGCAAACCGCTATTGGCTGAAGTTGAGAAAAAGTTGCCACCAGTTTTAGTCATTCCTTCAGGATTGATAAATTTGGCTACTACTACTTGACCTAATACTTCACTTTGTCCGTTTGTAAATTGCCCAAGTATTTGACCAGTAGCACCAACATTTACTCCGACTAATGAGCCAGATTCGTAACCATTTTGGCTTGATGCAGTTATGTCGCTCGCACCTGTAAAGTTAGTAATTGAGCCAGAAGTAAGACTGTTTTTATCTCCGAGTTGGACATCAATGTCTCTTGTGGTGTCGAATAATGGATTAGCATCTGATTCTAAAGCAGAGTTCAAATCAGCAGCAGAAATGATTAAGTTAAATGGATTTTGTAATGTACCATTTGAGCCGAATGTAACAGTTTCGGAAGTTGCAAGTGGATTCCCATCAACGTCAGCAGTCAAAGTAAATGAAGTATCATCTGCTTTTTCAAAAGTAAGATTGATAGACCTTGCACCGCCAGTATTATCAAAAACTTTGATAGAAGTAGTTTTTTTATCACCTACGTTCATCGAATCTTTGTCCAAGTTACCACCCATAACAATAGAGGTGGTTTGTTTTGGTTCAGATTTGATATTTGGTTCAATACGGATTGATTCTACTTTCCGAGACAATATGTTATTGTAATTAGAATCTTTGACTTTCAACCCATCTGGGTCTTTTTGTACATTATATCCTTGCAAGTATGCACCGGACATATTGTCAACTAAATACCCTTGTTTATCTCTGTTAATAGCACCAGCTCTAGAATACATAGTACGATTATTCATATTATAAACAAAAAAGCCATCACCATTTAAAGCCATATCTAAAGGTCTATTTGTAATTTCATTTACACCTTGAGACATATCTTTAGAGATAGAGCTTAGCTTAACTCCTAAGCCAAATTCCATTGGATTAAGTCCACCTGTACCGGTACCAGAGGCACCAGATGGTGATAAGCCATGCCTTCTTACTTGGCTAAGTTGGTCAGAAAAATTAGCCCTACTTGACTTGAAGCCAATAGTATTGGCGTTAGCAAGATTGTTTGAAATCACATCGAAGCGTGCTTGATGTGCCCGGAGCGAACTTGTTCCGGTAGTTAATGAGCGGGAAAGACCCATTGTGACCCTCCTTGGTTACTGATTATTCCTTTAATTTTCATGGTTCTTCTAATATATATTTATATTATGTTTTTTTTAAGTATCTGTCAATCGTTCGAGAATACTTAATGGAGGGCTTCTCTTTTTTCGGCTTTAATAAAAGTGAGCAAAGAGGCCAGCCCAGTGATTTAGCTATGCGATGATAGCCGAATCAATATTTGTGATTGCTTTGCCGTTTTGTGCAAAATTGTCTATTGCTGTTATGACTGTTTTACTTTTAACGTTAATGATAAAAGCATTTTTGTCGAGCATGATTAATGATTCTTTCGAGCCTTTTTGCTTCAAATCGGTTAAAGCAGTATTTAATCTATTCATTTCTGATGGACCAATTTGAATATCTCTACTATTAATTCTCTTTGAAGCATGAGAAGAGAATTTTAGTTTTTCTAATTCACTTTGGAATAAAGTATCAAAGCTTTTTTTGATGCCTTGGGCTGGGGAATTGCTGCTCTTCCTGAGTGAACTAACTCCGCCAGCCGGCATAAATGGTACGTTTATATTTGATATTTTATCTATCATCTGAAATGATTAATTCTTAAATTCTAATTATAAATTAACGTCTTTAATATTTGAAAGTGGAACTTCCATGCCGTTTACGAGCAACATAGTTCCTTCACTTTTAAATCTAACTGCTTCGATTTTGCCATTTGTAAAAGTTTCGGCATCGTATTCTGAGCCGTCGCTATTAACTATGTCTGCAAAAAATGTATAAGTGCCGTCTGGTAATTTTTCTCCGTTGTTGTCGGTGCCATCCCAAGTAATCCTGTGGTCGCCTGTAGTGAGGTCATTAAGGTTCATTGATTTGACAGTATTACCATTAGAGTCTAAAATAGAAATAACTCCTTCTTTTGCAGAATAAGGTAGATTATAACCAATTTCTGCTGACTCTCCTTCGGTTAATTGAAGGTGGTTTGTAATTGCAGTGGCATTTTTACCAAGCATACCAGGCAATGCTGCATTTGACATGGTTCTGCTAAGTAATACATTTTGTTTGGATTGCTCTTCCATCAATCCTCTTATGTCAGTTAATTGCTCTAATTGAGAAAATTGAGCAAGTTGAGATGCGAACTCTTGATTATCATAGGGCTTCAAAGGATTTTGAGCCTTTAACTGAAAAGTTAAGAGTTTTAAGAACTGGTCTTTTTGTTCTTGTGCTTGTGATACAGTAGCGTTGGACATTGTACCTGTACTAGCTGTGTTTGATGTAATTCCGTTCACCATTTTTTCCCCCGAAAATTGTGTTTGTGTGAAATATTATATAACATTTTTAATCTCAATTTTTTTTAATTTTTTTTAATGATTTATCGAATTAATTCAATATTTCAGATTTGACTTGCTGTGCGTAATTGCTTTTTAATCTAGAAAATGATTTGATAAATTGTTCTTTTGCTTTATTGTCTTCGTAAGTAGATTGTTTGTGTTGAGAAAACATTCCGGAATCGTTATTTTCATTTTTATTTGATTCTACACTTACGTCAATTTTATTCGCAATTATTCCGTTATCATTTAATTTCTCTTTTAAGGCACCTATTTGTTTTTCTATGCTTTTAGCGGTGAATTCATTTTCCGCTTTGAAGCTCATTTCAGTTTGGTTGCCTCTTAGGTTTAGCTCGATAGTAACTTTCCCTAAGTTTTTAGGATTTAGCTTTAATTGAGCCGTCATATTCCCATCTTTATTTACTTTGTTTGAAAGTTTGAGTGCAATTTTAGAAATATCTTTTAGTTTTACATTTTCAAATACTTTTGTGTCTTTTGCAATATTAGTTGTTTTGCTTTTGGTAATTACTTTGCTAATTTCTTTGGAATCTATTTTATTGCCAATGGTTTGGATATTAAATTCCTTTGTATTATTGACATTATTTATTTCAGTTTTTGCATTTAATGTTTTTATAAATTCACTTGATTTATTATTTGAATTTAGGTTTCCGAAGTTATTATTTGATTGTTGTCCCAAATCAAGTTTTTCGGTATTTGCTGTTTTGCTATCCGCTGATAAGTTTTTGAGTTCTGTAATTGGCTTTTCACTTTTTGTAATTTTTTCTTTATGCAGTTGGCTTAATAGTGAATCGAAATAATCTTTATTTGATTTTGAATAAACGCTTAATTTTTCTTTTTGATTGCCTTCGATTTTGTCTGGTGAAATGAATTCATCATTAGAAAGTTCGATTTTTGATTTTGATAATGGAGTTAGGTTTTCTTTATCAGTATTTACAATAGAATTAAGAAATTCTTTGTGTTGAGATAGAATATCTTTTGTAGATTTTTTCTGAAGCTGAACATCAGGGTTTAGAGCTAAGTCTAATTTAATATCAGCATCACTAAATGAGCTTATGATTTCCATTTGGCTATTTAGGATTTTAGATTTATCAGTCAATTCGACTTGCTGACCATTCATTAAAATAGAGTCAGTTGGTCTATTGTTATGAGTTGTGTTTTGCGAATTAATAGATATATTGTTATTATTAGCTTTTTGAGATTTAGAATTATTTGTTAATTCTTTATTTTGGTTTGAATCTGAATTATTTACATTTTTATCAGAATGACTTGAGTTCAAATTTTTATTTTGGACATCATTTTTATTTTTATCGGAAATATAGTTATTGTTATTATTAGCCGATGTGTGATTATTATCCACCTTTTGATTAGAATAATCATCTCTTTTTTGAGAGATATGCTTAGTATTATTTGGAGAATTTTCCATTTTTGATTGGATTTGTTCTACCAAATTTACGGTTTCGATGTCTAAATCGCTGACAGAAATTTGTATCATACTCTGCAATTGATTTACGAATGAATTGCCCGAAACATCAGCTAAATCAACGATATTTTTTTTATCAGGCTTTTCTGCTCTTGTTATAAAAGAGCCGTTTTGAATATTATTTAATCCTAAATTCATGGTGCTTCCTTGCACTTTATTTTAAATATTCTTAATTAATTTTTATCTTGTATTGGCAAGCAATAAAATCATTGCTGACCTCTGTGGGTCTAATTGTTCAATTACCTTGCCAGCTTTTTTCTTGGACATTAATTTCAATATGGTAGCGGCTTCGTATTCGTCCATTTTTGAGAGAATACGTGCAACTTCTCCTGGGTTTGTCGAATTATAAATTTTTGCCCAAGTTTTTAGATTCTCCATTTCGAGGGAGTCTAATCCTTCTAAATAAATTTTTTCATTGTCTTTGAGTCTTTGTAAGCCAATCTCTACTTCGTTTTGTTTGTATTGAAGCTCTGAGGATAGGTCTATGAGCGAATCAAAGAGTTGGTAGTTTAGGGTTCTACTATTTAGTAGCTGTTCGTCTAAACTTGGTAGTATCGTGTCTCTATACATTGCTATAGTGCTTAGTCTTTGTGAGTCTTTCAGATATAATTGCTTTATAACATTGTTTAATGAGTCTGCTTTTCTTATTTCAGCTTCTTTTAATTTTTTTTGTTTTTCAAGTTCATATAGTTTTTCGGCTGTGATTTCGTATGTATCCTCAAGCATAATTGTGTCTTTTACGATAGCAGAATCTAACTGATTAGGTGGATAACCAAGCCAAGTGGGAAAATAAGTTTTAATCCCCATAAAAGAAGCAAAAATAATAGAAATAGATAATGCTGTTATTGTTAGAAGGAATAACAGTCTTTTTCTTTGTTCTTTTCTAGTTAAATCTACCATTGTTTTATATTTCAGTTTTAATAAATTTTCTTAATGCGATTTCGTCAATCATATCGTTTTCTTCTTTGTTAGCCAAATACTTAAATTCTTCGTATTTTTTTTCTTTGTACTTCTCTAATGCCTTTTCTTTCTTTAAATACTCTGCCAAATTTTCTCTTTTTACTTTTTCTATCTCTTCTATATTAAGTATTTCTTTTCTTAGTTTAGACTTTTGTTGGTCTATGAATCTCTTTCTGTGGTAGTTTGATTGGATTGCGAAAATATTTTTTTCATTTTTAATTTTAGTTTCATTCATCTTATCTATTTCTGCATCATAATCCGCAATTGTATTTAATCGTTCAACTTTTTCAGCCAAAACTTTTTGAAGTTCTATCTTTGCTTTGTCTGTATCAAAACGTCTTAATTTTAAAACTGACTCTAATCTGAAGCTGAATTTTTTCATTTTATTACTTTACTTTAGATGAGGGCTCTACCTATTAAACTAAATAGAGAATTTAATATTATATCAATTATTTGCAATTGCATTTAATAAATCGATAGTATTTTCCCACGAAGTATATTCCCTGACTTTTTGTTTTAGGAATGCATTAATTGGTTCGTTCATATCTATTGCTTTGTCAGTTTTTTCGTTTATTCCTTTTTGATATGCTCCTATGCTAATCAAATCTTCTGAGTTTCTATAATTAGCCATAAATTCTCTTACTTTTATTGCATTTTCGACTTGCTCGTCTAATACAACATTGCTCATAACCCTACTAACACTATCTAAGACATCGATAGCTGGATAATGTCCAGAGTTTGCTAATTTTCTTGAAAGCATAATGTGTCCATCTAAAATACCACGAGCGGCATCTGATACTGGTTCGTTAAAGTCATCACCCTCTACCAAGACAGTATAAAGACCTGTGATTGAACCTTTGTCTGAAGTTCCAGCTCGTTCCATTGTTTTTTGCATTAGGTTGAATACTGATGGAGTATATCCTTTTGAGGTTGGTGGTTCGCCTATTGTTAATCCTACTTCTCTTTGTGCCATTGCAAGACGAGTAGCAGAGTCCATCATTAACATAACGTCGTTACCTTGGTCACGGAAAAACTCTGCAATTGTGGTTGCTACTAATGCAGATTTCACTCTGACTAAAGCTGGTTGGTCACTTGTTGCAACTATTACTACTGAGCTTTTCAATCCTTCTTCGCCTAATTCATTTTCTATAAATTCTCTTACTTCCCTTCCCCTCTCGCCTACTAAAGCTATTACATTTATATCTGCAGAGGTATTTTTTGCAATCATTCCTAATAATGTAGATTTACCGACACCCGAACCAGAGAATATACCCATTCTTTGTCCTTTTCCGATGGTTAGCATACTATCGATTGCCCTTATACCTGTGTAAAGCGGTTGAGTTATTGGGGCTCTTGTTAATGGGTTAGGTGGTGAAGTGTAAATTGAGCGTTTTTCTTTAATTGGGATTAAGCCTTTGCCATCGATTGGGTTGCCAAGACCGTCAATTACTCTGCCGAGTAAATGATTAGATACATTGACTTTAAATACTTCTCCGGTAGCTACCACTTCCATACCCGGACTAATATTTTCTAGGTCTCCGAGTACCATTGACAGAATTTTGTTAGATTCTTTGAAGCCTACTATTTCTGTTTTACTAATTTCTTCGCCATATCTATCACGCAATATGCAAATCTCACCAATTGGTGCTTTTGGTCCATCGCTTTCTAATACCAATCCTACTACTTTTGACAATCTGCCGATTAGTTGAACTGTTTTAGTATTTTGGATTACGTTTGCAAATCTTGTATTTATTATATCTTTGTTTATCATTTATTTAATCTGTTTCTTCATTGTTATTTGCGTCGTCATCATTAAAATCGTCAAAATTATTAAATTCATCAAAGTCATTTGTTTCTTCAGAATTGAAATTATCAGAATCATCTGATATGTTTATTATATCTTCGTCTTCAGGTTCTAAATTTATATCTGAATCTTCTTCGATAGTTGTATTATCTGTATTTTCTATATTACTATCAATAAAATTCATGTCCTCAGTTGTTGAAGAAAAATTATTATCGTCAGTATCATCAGTTTCATCAGCCTCGTCAAAAGTAATATCAAAAGTATCAAATTCGGCTAAGGAATCATATTTTGAGCTGTCCGAATCATCTATTTCTATTGATTGTTCGGGCAAATCTATCTCAGAATTCATTATTTCTTGTTCGGGGTCGTCTAATTCGAAGTCTATATCTCCGAACTCTGACAGCGGGTCATAATCTTCATCAATTTCTTCTTCTACTTTTTCTTCTGGAACAATTATATTTCCTTCTGCATCTAAATCTTGGATATTACCTTCTTCGAATAGGTCAGGCGAGAACATTTCCTTGTACTCATCTGGCATATCATCATAATCAAAATCACTGATTTCATCAACTTTTTGTTGAGCTTCTTCTGATAACTCAAATTCATGGCTTTTTGTACTTCTTCCTTCTTGAGCATATATAGCATCTAACTCTTGCTTACGCTCGGAGTCTTCCATAGGTTTATATACTTCTTCGCTTAAGATTTTTTTCAGTTCTTTTAATTGGTGCTTTAATCTTCCATCAATTAAACCAGCGGAAGTTTCGATAACGCAACCGCCTAATGGTATATTTTTATCAGCATAAAGTACAATTTTTTTAGATTCTTCTTCATCTTCTAATAAATGAGATTTGAATTCTTCTAAGATTTCAAGAGTTGATGGATGCAGATGGATACGATAAATTTTTTCGCTATCAATAGAATCTATTGCACGTTTGACTTGTTTTATAATTATATTATCATTTCTGTGTACTTCTAATCCAATGATTTGCTCTGCAATGAGAAATGACAAGTCTATGAGCGAAGCCTCAAATTTATTAATAGCATCACGGTGTTCGGCTTTGAGGTTATCAACTACAGTATCAATTTGTCTAACCCATTCTTGATATTTTTCTACTTCGGTTTGGAATGTGGCTCTTGAAGTTAATTGCCCATCTTCCATTCCTTTGTCATAAGACTTTTGAATTTCTTCTCTTACAACTGAGATTGGTAGCATATCCTCCTGGACTTTATCCAAGGATAGCTCAATCGGAGTATTTTCATTTGAAAAAACAAATTCTTGTATAAATCGAGTTTTAAACTGGGGTGCTTGTTCTTCTTCTGTTTCATCAAGTTCTTCTTCGATTACAGCTTCGGTAACTTCTTTACGCATTTCGTTATCAAGAAAGCCGGACTTTTCTTTTTTACGGAACTCGTACTCATCTAAATATTCTTCAATTTTTTCTTTTGAGCGAATAATAGAAATTCTTTTACGAGCTTTATTTATTGCGATGTTATAAGTACCCAAATCGGTTTACTCCTTTTTACTAATCTCAAGAATTATACGAATACGTCATCGTTACCTCTACCACCGATGGCAACTTCTTCTTTGTCTTCTAATTCTTTTATCAAATCTACTATACGCATTTGAGCGGCTTCTACTTCTTTTAATTTCGTTGGTCCCATAAATTCTATTTCTTCTTTGACCACTTCCGCTGCTCTGGAGGACATATTTTTGAATATTTTGTTTTGTACTTTTTCGTCAGAAACTTTGAGTGCCATAGCCAAGTCTGATTTATCAACGTCTCTGAGGATTCTTTGAATACCTTTGTCGTCGATAAGGATAATATCTTCGAATAAGAACATAAGTCTTTTTATTTCTAATGCCATCGCATAGTCTTGTTCTTCAATTGCTTCGATTACTTGTTTAGCAGCTGCATTATTTGATTTGTTCAGTATGTTAGCAACAAGGTGAGTACCGCCAGCAGTAGCCATATCTTTCGATAATGTTGTTTCTGCCAATTCATCTACTACCATTTCAATTTCTTGGATTAACGATGGAGATACTTTTCCTAATTTAGCAATTCTCATTATGGCATCTGAACGTATGTGGTCTTCAAATTCGTTTAGTACCTCAGCGGATTGGTCAGGAGGTAGGTGAGATAAAATGAGGGCAATAGTTTGTGGATGCTCTTTTGATAGAAAGCTTGCTAACTGAGAAGGGTCGGCTTTTTTAAGAACGTTAAATCCTCTGACAGTAGTTAAGACTTTAATTTTCTCAATTATATCTCTGGCTTTTTCAGGGCCATAAGATTTTTCAAGAATCATTTGGGCATAATCAATACCACCTTCTATCATATAATTAGATGCAGTCATCAATTGATAGAACTCTTCGATAACTCCTTCGATAACTGACGGATTAAGCTCTTTTAAGTTAGTTATTTCGACTGCGATTGCTTCTACTTCTTTCATATCAAGTTCTTGAAAGATTTTAGCTGCGACATCAACGTCCATAGACATAAGAAGGACAGCAGCTTTTTGCTTGCCTTTTAATTGGTCTATGGTTAATTCTTTTACTTTTGCCATGATGAAATTTCTATTATTTAATATTCTTTATTTAATTGAGGGTGAAATACAGACGAATAATGATAACTAATCATCTACTGCGTTTTCACCGTCGTGATTCATATAAATTCTAATAAGCTTAACAGCTTCGGTTATATTTTCTTCGACGAATGCTTCTACTTTTCCTTTTATTTCAAGTTTTAATAATGCTTCTTCACTTAAGTCATCATCAAAATCTGGGGCGTCTGCAAACTCAGCAAGGGAATCTTTTTCAAATTCGAGTTCGGATTCCATATCCTCGTTGCCCATTAGATCATTGTCTTCACCTTCTTCAATTAAGAATTGGTCTGGTAGTTCTGCGGGCAGCATTAAGAAGTCATCTTCGTTGAAATCCAAGGCTTCTAAATCTTCGTCTTTGTCTTCTTCTTCTAAGTCATAATCGTCTATAACAACTTTAGTAGGCAAGCCCATTGCAATTCTTATTCTTTCTTTTACAAAACCGGATTGTAGTAGAGTGAACATTACAATTATTGATAGTATAATTGCAGCGATTAAGAACATTATTTTTTGATTTTCTGGCATTGCATACCACTCAGGCTCGACAAATTCTTCGATATTTTCTTCGTTTATAGTATAGTCGAAAGGTACATTTAATACTGTTACTTGGTCGTTTCTTTGTGGGTCAAAACCAACGGCATTTCTAACTATTTGTGTAAACTTCCTCATTTCTTCTTCTGAACGAGGGACATATTCTAATGATTTTTCACCTTCGTCATCTAATATTTTAACTGAGCCATTAATAAGAACAGATACTGTTAGTCTTTTAATTCCACCAATTTGATGAGTAATTTTTTCTGTATTAGTAGATAGGTCATAATTTGCTATTGAGTTATTAGTTTTTTTGGATTGATTAACAAATGGATAGCTAAGAGAATCTGCAGTTTCTGCTTCGTCTTGAATATTCTGTTCGGAACGAGTAACTTGTCCTTCTGGGTCATATTCAACTTTGGTTTCTTCTATCTGAGTGAAGTCTAAGTCGGCATTAATTGTTACTTGAGTTTGCCCAGCACCTAATACGCCGTCAAGTATGTTTCTTACTTTATCTTGTAGGTGCATTTCTACTTTTCTTTGTTGCTCGTGTTGTTGTGCAGTTTTTCCAGCAATTGAGTTCATATCGAGTGGAGTTTCAGAAAGCAAATTAGCTTTTTGGTCAACAACTTTTACATCAACTGCATTAAGACCTTCGATACTATTTGCTACTAAAGACTGTATCCCTTCTATACTTAGTTTATTGAGGGAGCGTCCAGACTTAAAGTGAATAGTAACAGAGGCTGTAGGTTTTTTCTGGTCTTTTTTGAATAACGCTTTTTTAGGAACAACTATGTGTACTCTTGCTTTTGCCACCTCATCTAAAGATTTGATTGTTTTGGCAAGTTCTCCTTCTAATGCACGTCGGAAATTTAATTTCTGTACAAATTCAGACATACCGATATTAGTTCTATCAAATATTTCATAACCGAGGTTACCTGTTTCTGGTAGGCCTTTGCTAGCTAAGTCTAATCTTAACCTGCCGACCATATCTTTTGGTACTTTTATTTTACTGCCGTCGTTTTCTAAGGTATATTCAACATTTTTTTCTTCTAACATCTGAACAATTTTAGCAGATTCGTTTTCTTCTATCCCTGAAACTAATACTGAGAGTTTGGTTTCGGTTGAAAGATAAACTATTGTCATTAATCCGAAAATTATTATTGATGCTATACCAATTATAGTATAAACTTGCCAGCGGGGCAATCTATTGAAAAAATTTGAAACCTGTTCAAAGACTTTACTTTCTTTTATCGTAGCCATAAGCTAATCTCTATTGAATTCTTAATTGGAAAAACACAATCCTATTTATAGAAAAATTATGCCATCAATTTATCTAATATAAGTGAAATTGTTATAATGCTTGAAAAATAAAGGATTTTAAGGGAGAGTTGATTATATTATAAATTAGTTTAAAATTTTAGAGTGATTAAATATAACCAATTGGAAGAGTTTTGTATAATTATAGCCTAAACTTGCATTCTTAATGTTTCTCTGTATAGGTCAAGACCTTTGTTTCTAAGTTCGGTTAATAACTCAAAGGAAGTTTTAGCTTTTTGGGCTGAAATCATTACATCGTGAATATCAACTGGTTCGCCTTTTATAAGTTTGTCTCTTAGGTCTGCAGATTCTTTTTGGAGGTCATCAACGTCGTGAACAAATTCGCTAAGTGTATCTTTAAATTTATCAGACCTTAGTGTTGGGCTGATGGGATTTTTTTCTATTTGTTGGGTTAATGGGTCCCAAGATTTTGTTCCTAATAATTCGTTTACTACCATTTTTAAACTCCTAAAAATATGATAATTTTTGTGGTATCATATTTTAAATTTACTTTTTGTGAACTACTTAATCAAATTTTATTTTATACTTTTTTTTAATTTTTATTTTCTAATTTAAACCGTGCCATCTACGATAGAGCCTTTTTGCAAATTCATTGATTGCAACCTACCATTTCTGTTGAATAGTATATGCTTTTCTATTTGCATGGAACTATCTGGAAACATTTCTTTGAAGAAATTTCGTTCTCTTTTCGTTATGATTTTTTCTGGTTTATTGAACTTATCAGTTGCCAAATCTTTTAATTCGGCATCTAATTTTGTAGAATTTAAAACTTTACTTTTATTAACATTATCCAATTCATTTTTTAACGAATTGTTATTAATATAAGCAACAGTATAAGGGTTTTGAGATTGAACTCTCATATATACGACTACACTTTCTTAAACTTACCTTCTCTAAAACTTATGCCCATTAACTATTTTTAAACATAAGTACCATTAAGTCTAAATACATTTTAAAAATGTACTTAGAATAAAGCTATATCATACTATTGTATTTTTAGATTTCCAGAGAATTTCTTGCTATATTTTTAGCAGATTCGACAACACCAGTATTTGCTTCAAAGGCTCTTTGAGCTGAAATCATCTCTACCATTTCTGTAACGATATTGATGTTTGGCATATTGACGTACCCATCTTCTCCTGCGTCAGGATGATAAGGGTCATAAACAAGTCTTGGGGGTGTATTGTCTCTAACGGTTTTTGCCCTTAGCACGCTGTAATCGGGGGGATATTGGCGTTGGTTTGCTGTTGGGGCATGGTCTTTAGAGGTTTTTTTAAGACTCATTAGCCTTTGGAACTCAGTGTTGAATGGACTTCCTGGAATTTCTTTAACTACAACTACTTCTCTTTGATAGGGTTTCCCATCAACGCCTTTAGTAGTATTGGCGTTTGCTATGTTTTTAGCTGTGGAACTCAGTCTCATACGTTGGACTGACATTCCTTGTCCGCTTATGTCAAATGATGAAAAAATATTTTCAGCCATTTTGTTCTCCTTTTTTGATTTCCATTACCATAAGTGGTTAATCCTTTTATTATTTAACTATTCCACTTATAGAATTGGATATTCCGCCGAAGAACCTGTTTGCCATGCTCGAACCGAATTTGAATCTGATTTGGTTTTGAGCCATATATGACATTTCTTTATCAATATTAACGTGCGTTTCACCTGAGAAAAATATTTCCGCTTCGGGAACATGTTGGGGGTGTTTTTCTCCTTTGATGTCTTCGTTGCTACCAACTCCAATGGGCATGTGATTGTCGTCAGACTTGCTGCCTTTCATCACTGCTGCCTGCTTATGAAATAACTCTTCAAATTTCACCCTTTCTGGACGATAATGAGGAGATGTAGCATTTGCAATATTTTTAGAATGTGTCTGCTGTCGCAAAGCATAAGCATCTAATGCCCTGTTCATTAAGGGCAGTCCTTTTTTGAATAAGTGCATCCTAAGCAACATTGTTCTTCCTGAATTTATTTGGACTATCGTCAGTTTACTATCAATAAAAATGCCATTTATTTGCAATTATGACAATTTTTGAACTTTAACTATTTTCTTTTACGGTTTTTTCTTCTCCTTTCAAATATTCTTTTACATATAATAAATCAAATTTTTCTCCATCAAACCTGCCGAACGTTGCTTTTTTAATCCAATCGCCTAAATTTATATAATATCCTTTGGCATTTCCCTGTTTATAATAATACTTTTCTACTCTGTGGCGATGTCCCATTACTACATAATCAAATCCTTGTACTATTTTTTTTAGGGCATATTCTTTTTGTGCATCATATTCGCCATAGTCTTTTTTGCTGGTGTATTTTCTACTTTTTTTGGAAGAACCGCTTGCAATTCCAATTCCCAAATCTGGGTGAATATATTTGTAGAGTAGTCTATTGAACTTGTTTCTTAATACTTTTTTTAATAATAAATAGCCGACATCTTTTTTGTCTTTGCCGTCTCCGTGGCTAATAAAAAACTTTTTATTTGAAATTTCTCTTTCTATATCTTCTTCTATTACTTTTATGCCTAAATCTTGCTGGAAGAAGTTATAATGACCGAAATCGTGGTTTCCCATTAGGTATGTGATTTTTATTCCTTTGCTGGTTAATTGCTCAATTTTGGTTAAAATTCTGTAGAAATCTCTAGGTACTACCCTATTATAATCGAACCAATAATCGAATATATCTCCGACAAAAAATATCTCTTGGCAGTCGTTACTGATTTTGTCGAGTAGCTCTATTAATCTATTTTCTATTTTTTTGTTTTTGTCTTTCTCGAAAAAGCCTAAGTGGACATCGGAGATGAAATAATACATAATTTTTTATATTTGAATTGAATTATTTTGTAATTTAAAAAAATTTCATTCATATATCTTATAAAGTAATGTATAAAAGTATTTTTATCATATTGAGTCTATCGCTTTTTTCTTGTATAGAATTTAAAAGTGATTATCCCGAAACAACTTATTATAAATTATCAGAAGAAGATATTAATTTGGATACTCCTAAATTTGGGGGGGGTATTTTAATTAAGGATATTAATCTTCCTACGTGGGTTAATATTGATTATTTGACTGAGTATAAGGAGAATAATATCATCGAAAGGTATTATTATCATAAGTGGAGCAATAATCTGAAATTACAGGTACATAACCTAATTAAAAATCGGATAATTACTCAGAATAATTTCAAAAAAGGGGTTTTGAATTTTAGTTCTAAAAATGTGGCTCGGTATATACTTGAAATTGATATTTTAGACCTTGTGGCTAATGATGAAGACAATGGTAATATGGTTGAGATAAAATCGAATGTTAAGGTATTTTTAAACAATAATTCTGTGAATGAAAACATATTATTTAACAAGGTTTATAAGTTTGAAATAGAACGGTCTGATGATGAGCTTACTTCTATTCCTTTAGATTATAGCATTTTAATAGCTAAGCTTACTGATGCTTTTTTGATGGATATGAAAGATGCGGTCAATTAAATAATTTGTAAAATATCACTAGGAAATAAGTAAAAATAAATTAAGAAAAAAATGTCTGAAACAAAAAATATATTAGTAGTAGAAGATGAAATAACAAATTCGATTTTGATTAAAAGAATACTTTTAAAGGAAAAGTATAGGGTAACTACTGCGTTTAATGGTCAGGAAGCATTGGAAATAATGGAGAATGAAACTTTTGATGCTGTGCTTACTGACTGGATGATGCCGAAGTTAGATGGGATAGAGTTGATTAAGAAGATTAGGGAAAATATTGAGCCTTTGCCTCTTCTAATTATGATTACTGCACTTGTTTCGGAGGGTGCAAAAGCTCATGCTCTTGACTCTGGTGCTGATGATTATATTGCTAAGCCGGTTGTAATTGATTCTTTGGTAGAAAGTGTTAAAAGTGGCTTGGAGAAAAAATCACAGACAATGGCGGAGCAGCCGAAAGTTACGATTAAGAATATCAAATATGATGCACCTTTTCCTGGAGTTTTTATTGCTACGAGTACTGGTGGTCCTCCTACGTTGATAAATATATTTAAGAATATTGATAAATCTTTGCCGGTTGCTTATTTTATTGTTCAACATGGACCTTCGTGGATGCTTGATACTTTTGCTTTGAGACTGGAGAAGGAATCTGGTCTAAATGTTCATCTTGCTCAGAATGGGATGAAACCACAGGTAAGGAATATTTATATTGCACCGGGCGATATGCACTTGCGTATTTCACCAGATGATTTTAGTCTTCTACTTGATAATGGTCCTAAGGAAAATTTTGTTAGGCCGGCGGCTGACCCATTATTTAGGTCTGCTGCGGAGACTTTTGGGGATAAATCGATTGCTGTTGTGCTTACTGGGTTGGGTAAAGATGCTTCTCATGGGGTTAATTATATTCAGAGTGTTAAGGGGAAGATTTTGATTCAAGACCCGGAGACTGCTATTGCTCCTTCGATGCCAAATTCGGCTAAAAGTATGAATGTTGATTATGAATTGGTTGATATTGAGAAAATGCCTGTGGCTATAAAACTTAAGTTTGAAGAGATTAGTGGTTGAGTTTTACTGATTATAATTGGTTTAATACTTTTTTTTATGGATATAATCATTGATTTTTGTTGTTTTTGGGCGATTGGTTACAGGAGGTTACATATTTATTTGGATTTTTAGTTGGGCATGAGCGACCTAATTTTCACCTATCGTCTGCGAGACTTCATTCAAGGGAAGACTGGTTTTGGGTTTTTTTTGTGGTTACATTAGGTGTCTTATTTTAGATATTTTTTGTATTTCATCGTTGATTTTTGGAGTTTTTGGGGGAAAGGTTACACTTGGTTGCATATTTTACTTTGTTTTAATTTTGGGCTTGTGGGTGGTTTTGAGATTGCCACGCTATCGCTCGCAATGACGGTTTTTTTAGGTTACATTTGGTTGCATATTTTACTTTGTTTTAATTTTGGGTTTTGTGGGTGGTTTTGAGATTGCCGCGCTATCGCTCGCAATGACGGTTTTTTTTTACACTTGGTTGCATATTTTCTACTTTTTTTTGATTTTGTGGGTGAGTTAAAACCTTGCGAAGGTTTGTAACCTTCGGAAGGTTGTTGTTGTTTGAGATTATTTTGGTGCAAAGATATGTATTGGCATGCAAATAGTAAAAAAATCGGTTTTAAAATGGTTTGTAGAATATAGTGTTATTAATTAAAATTAATTTAATACTTTATATAGTTTTTTATCTGCTCCGTCAAATTCTTTGTCGGTTATATTTAATAATATTTCTCCTTTCGGATTTATGACTGTGATTGCAGATTGAACATCTATACCTATTTGTCTTCTTATATTTTTGTTGTCCATAATCATATAATTTTTCCAATCGTAGTTTTTTTTGAATACTTTTAATTCTTTTTTTCTGTTGCATTGGACGAAGGCTAATAATTTGATGTTTTTATTTCTGCCCATTTGATAATGCAATATGACCAATTTATTCCACTTTCACTTAAATTCAGAATCCATTGCATCATAATCTCCAATAGAATCAATTTTAATTTTAAATATTCTTTCAGTTCCGTCATAGCTATGAGATGCAGAAATTTCAATATAAACTCCATCGTATTTACTTTCAACTTTGTCCAAACTCATCGACCACATTCTACTACCAGCTTCTTTAAATTCTTTTTGAGCAATAATTTTACCTCCAGTTTCTTCGTATTTGATCCATTGAAAATAAAATTCAGAGCCTACATGCTCCCAGCCACCTTTATAATGCAAAATCCTAATTCCATATTCTTTGCCGTCAAAGAAATAATGGATAGTTTTAGCTTCATAAAGATATGTATCAGTATTAATTGAAATACTATCAAGCCATTTATTATGTTGAGCACTTAATGATAATGTATTTACAGTCATAATAATTAGAATTATGCCCTTTAAATTTATTATTTTCATTTTATAATTTCCTTTATTATTAGCTTTTTAAGGTTCGGGTTGCCTTCTTAGTCTATTTAGCTGATTGGAGAAGAGATTGCGACTTTTGGTAAGTGGCTTACGCCTGCTTTATTATAGTTTCTACTCTTATTTTATTAATTAAACTCTGGCAAAATTGTTTTTAAAGCATCAATTAAATCTTCTTTTTTATCTGATTTGAGTAATCTTACTACTAGTAGCTCATATTCTTTGTCTTTTAACCCCATAAACATACCTATACGCTTTACCAAACTTTTTCTATTATATATTAAAAGTAATTTATCAAAGTTTCTGGTTTCCATAGCATTTCTAAATTCTATTTCAACATTATTATAAATCGCGTCTATATCAATATTACTAGTTGTATTTGTTAATGCATTTTTCAATCCTTGTTTATTATTACTAGTTTTTGAATAAGCACCTAATTTGTATTCAATAATTTTTTCAGTTTTATTTGTTATTTGCAATTCTAATTCTTTATTTAATTCTTCAATAATAAAATCAATAACTTTTTTTAAAATTTCATTATAAATATAGCCCAAATGATCAGCTATAACTTTAATTATTTCTTTTCTGCAAATCAAATTTTCTATTTCAGCTACTTCTAAACATTCTACATTAATGTTTTTAAGATTTTTTTTTTCTTCTGCCTCTTTGTAATCACTGTCAACTATCCCATAAGCCTTCAAATGATGTAACGAACTATTATTATTCATACCTTTTGTAGCTTCAATAACTTGATCTCCGCCTCCTCTAGGAATTATATGATAATCTTTATAGACTAACTGATAAATAGTATAATCTAAACTACCTTTTTCGCCTTCTACAAAAATTACATCTTTTCTACTACCTAACACTTCAAGTTTCAAATTATCAGGCAATTCATTATCAGATTCAATATATTCATAATCCCATCTATTTTCATGCTTATAACCTTTTAACCAAATTATTTTTGCATCTTTTCTACTCGTTGCAAAATCAATATTGTGTGTTATATAAATAAATTTTTTATTAGGTGAAATAAATTCAATATTATTCCAAAGCCTATCTATAATTGATTTATGTAAATGGATTTCTGGTTCATCAATTATAATTATTGCATCTTTAGGTGTACATATACATTGTCCAATAAGATATAATGCTACTCTTTCACCATCACTCATTTCTTGACCGTTATATTCTTCTGATTCAATATCTTTGACTAATATTTTTCCATCATCAAATCTAATCTCTCTTTGTGGCATTATTTTAGGCCATATATTAATTATTTGATCTATATATGATTCAGGTATATCTACTTTATCAGTAGATTTTCTTGATTTATTAACATATTCACTATTTCTGACATTCTCTTTAGCAAATAATAATATTATTAATTTTTCATAGTCATTTAATTGTGTTGTAACTAAATTTTTATTCCATCTACTTATTTTTTTATGAATTATTTGATAATTCCCATCACTTCTACCATAATATAAATTATTTTTTGCATTTTCTAGATTAGAAGGTTTAACACTATTAGGTAAAGTTAAACTTTTTTGAGCACTAATTCTATGTATATGATAATTACCACTATTATATTCTTCTATGTAAGCACCAAATCGAGTTTTACCACTACCATTAGCACCAACTAATACAAGATTATTATTAATTGAACAATCAACACCCTCATTTATATAATTTGTATAAGGTATTTTTATATATAAATTATCATCTTTCCAAAATAACATATTAATTTTGCTATTTTATATTAATTGAAATATTAAAATTCAATTTGTAAAATTATTACTTAACAAACAACTTTTTTTTTAAAATTAAATTGTCGGAGACGAGGAGTGGATTTTACTATTTCTAAATATGGCTTATAATGGTGTTTCAAACTCTAAAAAAATAAAAATAATAACAAACTTTCTTATAATCTCGTATTAAGTTATATTGTGGATTGATGTTTATGTCAATATTAATAAACTTAATAAATATTTTTTATGCGAATTATTGCAATTTTGTCTTTTATAGTTTTTTCGGTATTTTTTGTATCGTCTTGTAGCTCTTCAAAGAAAATGGAAAGCAAGGGTTTTGCTTTTCAGAATCAGACTTTTAGTGAGGAGGATTCGACTTATTCTGATGTTTATTTGACTGGTACTAAGCCTATTGATTCGGTTGATGTGAATAAGATGATTTATGATATATTTAGGGTTGATTATAAGAATTATCCTGAGGAGATTAAATTATATGGTAGGCCTTATGATTCGTTGGGAAATTTTGTAACTAAGATGGCTGACCCTTATAAGTTGGACCCTAAGAAGAAGTATTTTACTTCTATTGAGGAAAAATTGGGAAAGCTGTATAAGGTAAGAAATCAGGGGGTTCCGGAGTTTACTGTGCGTGAATTTGGTGCTGGGGATTCTATTGCTTATAATTTGGTATTGTCGTTGGATTATAGTGGTTCGATTAAGCAAATGCTTGACGTGATAATGGAGGGTACGGAGCTGTTTGTGGGTATGAAGTTTCCTTATGATAAGATTGGGATTTCGAGTTTTAATAATGAGTTTGATATAAAGGTGCCTATAATTAAGGATAAGAATAAGATAATAAATCTTTATAAGGCTAAGCGGAATGATGGTGTTGGGTTGTTTTCTGCTGTTTATGATGGTTTGTGGAATTCGATTAGTATGTTGGAGGAGACGGAGGAGGATTCGCCGCGTGTTATTGTAATATTTACAGATGGAGATGATAATTATTCGCGTGTTAAGATTGGGCAGTTGATAAAGCGGGCTAAGGAGAAGAATATTAATATATTTACGATTGCTTTTGGATATTCGATTGATGATAATTTGAAGTATATTGCTCAATATACTGGTGGAAGATTTTACAAGGTTTATACTAAGGAAGAGCTTTTGAATGTGTTTCGGGATATTTATATGAGTTTGAGGTATTATTATTTGATTAGTTATAAACCGCCATTGTATTGGGGTTATCATACTGCATTTTCGGAATTGACTTTGCCGAATAGGGCTGAGCCGATGGTTGCAGAGGCTGAGTATAATACTGCGGATTTGTCTGAGATTTCGGATACTTCGGAGGTATTTAAGAGGCCGATTTTGTTTCCGTTTAATTCGGACACAATTAAGGCGGAGTCGTTTCAAATCTTAGATGAGATTACTGATGCGATGATGGTGTTTCCGAGGCTACGACTTGAGGTGCAGGGTCATACGGATAATGTTGGGTTGGTGGATTACAATCAAGAATTGTCGGAGCGTAGGGCGAAGGCGGTTATGAATGCGTTGATAGATAGGGGTATAAATCCACGGAGATTGCGTTCTCGTGGTTTTGGGATGTCTATGCCTATTACGTCAAATGAGACTGCTGAGGGTCAGGCACAAAATAGGCGTACTCAGTTTGTTGTAACGGCTAAATAAATTATATTTGTATTTATAAAATTAAATAATAAAAAGAAATGATAAATTTTCAAAATAAAATCAGAAAACAAATTACGGAATCTATTGAAACTAAGAGGCGTTTGATTGATTCTTTATCTTATGAGATTGAAGAAATTGCTATAAATTTGTCGAAGTCGGTGAAGGCTGGTAATAAAATAATGTTTTGTGGGAATGGTGGTTCGGCTGCTGATGCACAGCATTTGGCTGCGGAGTTGGTGGTTCGGTTGCGGCCGGATATAAACAGGCCTGCTTTGCCGGCGATGGCTTTGAGTGTGGACCCTTCGATAGTTACTGCTGGCGGGAATGATTATGGTTTTGATAGTATATTTTCGAGATGTGTGGAGGCTTATGGAAGGGAAGGAGATTCGTTGGTTGCGATATCTACTTCGGGTAATTCGGCGAATGTATATAATGCTTGTTTGGCTGCTAAGGAGCGAGGGGTAACTTCTTTTGGTTTATTGGGGAAAGATGGGGGTAGGATAGCGGGTGTTTGTGATTATTCGATAGTTGTGCCGAGTGAGATAACAGCGAGGATACAGGAGTGTCATATAATGGTTGGGCATATATGGTGCGAAATTATCGAAGAATATTGTTTTCCGGAAATGTTCAAGTAATAATTAATTAGAATTATTTTAAAAAATTAGTTTGCACAAATGAAATTCTGTATTTATATTTGTATTCGTTTTTGAGACGCATATAACAAATGTTTTTTAGGCGATATGCCACTTTAGCTCAGTTGGTAGAGCAGCTGATTTGTAATCAGCAGGTCATTGGTTCAAGTCCGATAAGTGGCTCAAAGGATAGAATAAGAAGAAGCCCGATATTTAATAAGTATTGGGCTTTTTTGATATTTGTACTTTGCTTACTCTAATATGCTATTATTTTTCTTTACTTTCAACGATATTTATTTCTTCTTTGGTTAAATCATAGAGATTGTAAACTAGTTGGTCGATTTTTTTTTCAATTTTACTTGTGTCTGCTTCTGGGTTTTCTTTTTTTGCTTTTAGGATTTGGTTTACTAAGTTGATTATTGGGAGTTGTTGTTCAAGTGTTGCTTATGGGAGTATATATTTCAAAATATGAAAAATATCTTTCACTAGCACTATAAATAATTGATATTAAATTTTTATATACGTTTCCTTTCTCCATGGAATATTCTTTTGCAAATCTATCTAAAGACTGAACCATTGGGGCTAAAAAATCATTTAACTCTTTATCTGATATATTACTTTGATAATAATGTTTGTCATAATTTAATATTGATATTGTTTTTGCTAACTCTAATATTAATTTTTCCTTTTCAAATGTAACTAATGTCTCCTCTATTTCTATTTCTTCAATTATTACTTTCTCAAAGTAACTTTTTTGTTCATATTTAAGTTTAATTAGCTTTAATTCATATTCTTTTTTCGAATTCTCATATTTCTTAAATCCATATTTCAAAGTTTGTGCCACGCCGATTACTGCTAATGTCTTTAGTGGGATTGTAAAGTATTTCACACAGGCTACTATATAGTTATTGTAGCCCTCTTTGTTCCAAAGTAAATCAAGATGTTTCATTTGAAAAACTGAATTAATAAAAGAAAGTATAAAAAATAATATTGAGCAAAAAATAATAATATTTAATGACAATAAAATCCAATTAATTTTGGTTATATATTTATATATTTTTTTTATTTTCTCCATTCTGCAATAATAATAATTTTATAAAATTTTAAATACATCTTACTCTTCCTCCACGATTTTTATTTCTTCTCTGGTTAAATCATAGAGTTTGTAAACTAGTTGATCGATTTCTGCTTCCCAATGGTTTGTGTCGGCTAATCGATTAGAGATAAAAGAGATATTAATCATGAATAATTTCATTTACTTTTTCAGCAGTCGGAGTTAATTTATAAAAAGTTCCCGTTAATGGGTGTTTTACAAATGGAGTAATCAAATCATGATTTATGTATAATTGAATATCATCAATTCTTAATTGCCCACCCGTTCCTTTCAAATTTGCATAAACTTTACTAAATTCTTCAATTTTATTTTTAGATTTTAGCAATTTATACTTTTTCTTAGCCTTTTCCTCTATTTCACTCATTTTAATACTCTTTTCAGAATGAGCAACGAAAGTAGGTTGATTTAATTTATAGTTATCATACACTAAATAAGCAATTACCGCAATAAAAATTAAATCATAACTTTCAAAATGTTTTTGAAAATTTAGAAAATACAGACTTACATTCTCTTTTGTTAAAGAATCTCGATAAAAAAGCTTAACAATTTCAGATAAAAATGAAATAAACAATCCAGTTAAAATTACATAAAACGTTTTCACTTACCCCTCCACAACTATTTTGATTTCTTCGGCTGTTAGGTCGTAGAGTTTATATACAAGTTGGTCGATTTCTTTTTCTTGGTTTGTTCTGTCGATTTTGGTTTTCTTTATTATTATTAGCATAAGCGTTCATGTAAGTCTATTTTTATTTTTGCAAATCCGATTTTATAATTTACTAATCTTTGAATTAAATATAATAATTTGATTTTAAACAATGGGTCTTGGGACTTGGGATATTATTTATCAAAACTGTATTGAGGGGGGAATAAATAGCTTATGATGTTGTAACTAATGGGGAAAATTGTGGTTATTTGTGTTGTGGATTGAGTGATATTATATTATTCCGAGCATATTGCTTAAATTTGTAATACAATTTTATTATATAATAATTAAAAGTGGAAAAAAGTGAAAGTATTAAAGTTTATTATTGTGTTTTTTGCGGTAGTGGGTCTTATCATTATGGGTATTGGACTTGCTCAGCCGGACACTGTTGAAATAAAAGAAGAAGTATTAATTGATGCTCCGATTGATGTGGTTTTTGACCAAATTGATATTGTGCGTAATTGGGGAAATTGGTTGCCTTTGGCACAGGATAGTAGTGTGGTTTTTGAGTATTCATCAAATCCGAGGGGCGAGAAGTCATGGCTAAAATGGAAGAATAATTATGGGAGTTTTGGCAAGATTACGATTGAGAGGTCTGATAAAAATCAGTATTTGCTTTCTCAATATTTTATAGGTGGTAATGAAGCGGCGACGATGGAGCCGTATTTTGAGACAGTTCATTTTGATGGTAAGGTGCGGTTGACTATGGCTTATGATTTTCAATCGAATTGGTATGATGCTTTTGGCAAGTTTTATAATAGTATAATAATGAAGGACAATGTAATTAAATCGTTTGATTATAGTTTGGAGGCGATAAAGAAGGCTGCTGAGGAAGTTAAGGCGGAAGGTTTTTCGCTTGAAATAGTAGAAACTTTAATTAATGAGCATATATATGTGGTAATAAGGGATTCGGTTAAGATTAGTGATAATAGTTTTGAGGAAAAGTTTCCACATTTGTTTTCTGAGTTATTTACTTTTTTAGCGAAAAATGAGATACCACCTTTTAGTCCACCTACTATAATTAGACATTCTTTTGATATTGAAAATGATAAGTATGTATTTAGTGCAGCGATATTGATACATGCTGATTTTGTGCCTAAGGTTAGGGGTTATGATTTGTATCCTGTTGGAAAGGGGAAGGTATTAGAGGGAATTAGTGATGGGTATTATTCGAATGTGAATAAAATATATGATAAATTGGACGCTTATATAGAAAAAAATGGGATAGAAACAGACGGCGAACCTATTGAGACTTATACGGATAATAATCCTTTTGAGAAGAGGGAGAATACTCAGATATTTATAAAAATTCCGATTAAATAATTTATTTGGAATAGTTAAAAAAAACTGAATTTGAGATTGTAAATATATTACAATGTTTCAAATTCAGTGATTTTTTAAGTTGTTGTTTGATTAGCTTGAGCAATAAATATTATTGTTCTAATCTTTTTTTGACTGCTTCTAATAGGTGGTGTTCGTAGTATCCGCTTGACTCCCAGAAGTGAACTTCTTCGGTGATGTATGTTTCCATTCCGCTGATTTCACCTTTGATTAATAGATGAACTTGTTCGTCTTCGGTTTCTTTGATTATGATTTTGTATTGGATACGACCATTACCCCAAGTTCCTCCGAGTATGACAGGAATTTCTTTACTATATTTGACTATGCTATCTTTTACGTCATGTTCACTTTCTTTTTGGGCGAAGACACAGAAGTCTGATTTGATGATGCCTTTTAATAGTCCATCATCATTTTGTTTTTGACTTTTTTGTGCGACTAAGCAATCTGTTGCTTCAATTGATTCGATAACAGCGTTCCAAACATCTTCGAAGTAGGCATCGAAAGTTGCTTCGTATTTATCTTTATAAAATCTTAGGTGTTCTGGTACTTTTTTACCTGAGCCTCTATTGATAAGTTGTGCTTCAGCAACTATTGAACTACAAAATATAATTGTAATTATAATAAAAATATTTTTCATAATTAATTCCTTAGTTATTAATATTATTTATTTTCAAAATTCATTTTTAATTTTATTAAATGTTATTTATTGTTTGATATTATCGAATTGGACAGATACAACTTTGGACAGTCCTTGTTCTTGCATAGTAACGCCGTATAAATTGTCAGCAGCTTTCATTGTTTTTTTATTGTGAGTAACAATTAAAAACTGGGTGTCATTGCTGAATTTTTTGATGAGATTGATAAATCTATCGATATTGGCATCGTCGAGCGGTGCATCAACTTCGTCTAATATACAAAGTGGACTTGGCTTAACTAAATATATTGCAAAGAGCAATGAGATAGCTACTAATGTTTTTTCGCCGGTAGAAAGCATTGAAAGCGATGGTGTTTTTTTACCTGGTGGTTTGGCTTTTATCTCAATGGTTGCTTCTAATGGGTTGCCTTCGCCGAGAACAATATCAGCGGAGCCGGTTTGGTCTGCGAATAATACGTCGAATAATTCTTTGAAATTATTTCTAATTTTTTCGAATGTTTCGACAAATTTTCGTTCGGCTGTTTCATTTATTTCTGTAATTGTTTCGGATAATATATTTTGGGATTCTTCTAAATCTCCTACTTGTCTATTATAGAACGTTAATCTTTCATTTTGAGTTTCATATTCGTCGAGTGCAAGGAAATTTACGCTGCCGATATTGGAAAGTTTATCTTTGATTTCTCTTACTAAAGTTTCGTTTTCCGAGTGGTCAAATTTTTCTGGGAGAGATATTTTATCGTAAATTAACTCAATATTGTATTTTTCTTGAGCTTGGTTTGTAATTGACTCGACTTTGTTGTTTACTTGGCTTTTGTCTAAATCTTTTTTATGGATGTTATCTTTTATTTGGTCTATTGCAATGCGATTGGTGATTAATTCTTGTTCGATTTCGTTGTTTTGGGTTTGGAAAACGTCGATTTCTTTTTTGAAATGTTCAACATTGGCTTGTAATTCGAGTGATTTGGTTTCGCTTTGGCTAAGATTGAGTTTGTGCAATTTTTGATTATCTTTTATGGTATTAATCACATTGTCATTATTGAATAACTCTTCTTGCCTGTTTTCGTTTCGTTTTTCTATATTTCTTATGGAATTTTCTATTCTTTCTTGCTCGAATTGTTTGTTTCTTGTGTTGGTTTTTAGTTGTACTAATTTTAGTTCTGCTTTTCGTTGCTCTTCGTTTAGGTTTGCTACTTTTTCTTCGACTAATTTTAGTTCTGCATTTTCTTTGTTGAAGTTTTCTTCGCATTTGCCTATTAGAATTCTAATTTCTTTGGCTTTCTTGTCAATACTGATTTGGTCGGTGTTTATTTGTTCTTGTTCTTGTTCTGATTTGGAAATTGTTTCGCTAATCAAATCAATTTTTGAATAATTAGAGTTTAGTTTAAGATTAAAATTGCTTAAATTATTTTCGATGGTTTTGAGTTGGTTTTCGGCTGTTTTTACGTCTTCTTTTAATTTGAATAAATTTATAGAGTTATGTTCTGCCTGCAGTTCGGACAGTGTATTATTGAGTTTTTCAATGCTATCTTGGTAGTTTTTAATTTCGAGTTCAGCATTATCTATTCTTTCTTTACGCCCTATTAATGCTCCTTCGCTTTTAAGTAAGCCTCCGCCTCTTAGTATGCCGAGTTGGTTTATAATTTCGCCTTTTAGGGTGATTGCTCTTGAGCATAAATTATTATCAATGGCTTGTTGTGCTGCTTCGAAATTTTCAAATACGGCGGTATCAGCAAATAGGTTGTTGATTAGCTTGGATAAATCCTTTTCGGAACGAATTATATCTGTGAGATAAATGAGGTCTTTGTTTTTTTTAAATTTTATTTCTTCTTCTATTAGGTTTTTGCAAATAAAATTTTCTTTTCCTTTGGAATTTTCTTCTAATAATTTGAAAGCGAGCAGTATATCTTCTTTGTTTTCAAGAACGATAAAATCTGCGTATTCACCTAATGCGGATTGAACTGCTATTCTATATTTTTCGTCTGTACCGGTAAGTTCTCCCAAAGTATCTAAGTTTTTAATTTTCCAATCGTGATTGTCTTTGAAGAATGGGATTTGAGATTTGTTGTCAACTAGGCTATTTAGAAAATTTAATAGTTCTCTTTTAGAAGAGAGTTTATTTTTTTCTTCGTTAATTTGATTTCTAAAGTCAGATATTTTTACTTCTAATTCTTTCTTTTTCTTTTCGCTTTTTATTAATGTTTCTTCTTTAATATTAATTTCTGATTTTTTTTCTTCGGTTAATTTGGTTTGTTCCTGTACTTCTAAGTTTAGATTGGTAATTTTAAGTTTTAGTTCTTCTATTTCTTTGTTAGAAATATCAATTTTGGTTTGGATAGTTTTTTTACGGCTATCATTGGCAGCCATTTGAGATTTGGCTTGGTTGTATTCGTTTCTTGCATCGAAGAGGGCTTGGTTTGCTTCGTTTACTTTTTGTTTTATATTGTAGAGCGAACTTTCTTTCTTTTTGAATTCATCTTGTTTATCAGCGAATGATTCATTAAGAATTGATAGTTCTTTTTCATCATTTTCTAATTCGATGATAATTTTTTTTAGTCTATTTTTTTGACCTGTTGCAGCATCTTTTGCTTCTGTTATTTCTTTTTCGATTCTATCTTTTGATATGATAATGGAGTTATATTTTTCCATATCAACAGCAATTTTTTGTTTAAGGTTTGCAATTTCGCTGTTTAGGGTGCTTAATTCTTTTCTTTCTTGTTCATATTTTTCGAGTGCTAAGTTTAGTTTTTCTTTATTTTGTTTTTGAAATTCTAATTTTTCTGCGAGGTGTTTTTCTGCGTTTGATTTTTTTTCTTCTAATTTGGAGAGGTTGGTATTGAAATCATTTAGAATTTTAGAATTTTCAATAAAGATGCTTTTGAGGTATAGGATTTCAAATTCTTTTAATTCGTCTATGAGCTTGTTATATCTTCGTGTTTTAGCTGCTTGCCTAGATAAAGAATTTACATTTTTTTCGACTTCTGCGACTATATCTTTAACTCTGTTTAGGTCTTCTTCGACTGTTTTTAGTTTTCTTTCGGCTTCTTTTCTTCTTTGTTTATATTTGGTAACGCCTGCAGCTTCTTCGAATAGGAATCGACGTTCTTCGTTTTTGGTGCTAATAATAGATTCGACCATTTTCAGCTCAATTACGGAGTAGGAGTCTGGGCCTAATCCTGTGTCCATAAATAGTTCGGTAATGTCTTTTAGTCTGCACGCAGTTTTATTTAATAGATATTTACTATCTCCATTTTTGAATAATCTTCTGCAGATAGAAACTTGAGAATAGTCTGATGGCAAAACATTTTTATTGTTTTCGATTATCATAGTAACTTCTGCCATACCGACTGATTTTCTATTTTTGGAGCCGTTAAAGATGACGTTGCCCATAGAGTCGGAGCGTAGTACATTGGTTTTTTGTTCGCCTAATACCCAGCGAATTGCATCTACAACATTGGATTTGCCACAGCCATTTGGACCTACTACTGCAGTAATTCCATCGGTAAATTTAAAGGTTGTTTTTTGACCGAAGGATTTGAATCCTACTATTTCTAATTCTGATAAATACATATAAACCTAACTGTTTCCTGTCTATTTGCTATTTGTTTGCTAACTGTTTCTAATCTTATTTTGAGCCAAATTGTTAATTTTTGCCTGTACTTCCAAATCCGCCAATTCCACGTTTTGTATCGTCTAAACTGTCAACAATTTCCCATTTTACAGTTTCATGTTTTGCGATTACTATTTGTGCAATCCTCTCTCCCCTATTTATTTGATAGTCTTCTTCGCCGAAGTTTGCTAATATTACTTTAATTTCGCCACGATAGTCGCTGTCGATGGTGCCGGGTGCATTTAATCCGAAAAGTCCGTGTTTGGCAGAAAGTCCAGAGCGGGAACGAATTTGGCATTCGTAACCTTTTGGGAGGGCGATTGCTATTGAGGTTGGGATAACTTTTATTTTTCCTACGTGGAGGACAATTGGGGAATCGATAGCAGCGTATAAATCCATACCTGCAGAGCCTTCTGTGGCATAGCTTGGGAATGGTAAGTCATCGAAATCGTTGTTAAATCTTGTAATTTTTACGTTCATTATAATAAAAATTTATTAATAAAATAGGACTGGCAAAAATACAAAAAAAAGAGACATAATAGTAGGTCAAAATCAAGAAATTGAAATAGAGTTAGAAACTAATAAAATAATATTGCTCCTATTTTTATAAATATCTTTAGTAAATTATTCTTAATTTTGTAGATAAATAATTTAACCATTTGAAAATCACGGAGAAAAAAATGAAAATTACTGTTATAGGCGCCGGTAACGTAGGAGCAACTTGCGCACAAGTTTTAGCAATGAAGGAAATAGCGAATGAAATTTGGCTATTGGATATTAATGAAGGAGTTGCTAAGGGTAAAGCACTTGATATGTATGAGACAATGCCTATCGTTGGTTCAGATTCGAAAATTTATGGAACAAGTGATTATTCGGAGACCAAGGATAGTGAGATAGTAATAATCACAGCTGGATTGGCACGTAAGCCTGGTATGACAAGAGATGACTTATTAGTAAAGAATAATCAGATTGTTTCTTCGTGTGCGACAGAAGCTGTAAAATATTCTCCGAATGCATATTTTATTGTAGTGTCTAATCCGTTAGATGTTATGACTTATGTAACATTGAAAGCAACTGGCTTGCCGCGTCATAAGGTAATTGGGCAGGCGGGAGTTTTAGATACGGCGAGATATAGAGCTTTTATTTCTATGGAAACTGGATTTTCGATGCGTGATATTCAAGCACAATTGCTTGGTGGTCATGGTGATACGATGGTACCATTGCCAAGATTTACTACTATTGCAGGGATGCCTGTAACTGATTTTATAGCACCTGATAGATTAGAAGAAATAGTTGATAGAGCTAAGAAAGGTGGTGGTGAGATAGTTGGATATTTAAAAACTGGTTCGGCTTATTATGCTCCGGGTACAGCTGCAGCTGAAATGGCGGAAGCGATTGTGAAAGACCAGAAAAGAGTATTGCCATGTACGGTAATGTTAGAAGGCGAATATGGACATAGTGATGTATGTGCTGGAGTTCCTATTCAAATTGGTAAGGGTGGAATGGAGAAATTAATTGAATTGAACTTGAATGCTGATGAGAAAGCGTTGTTTGATCAATCTGCTAATCATGTTAAGGGTACTATTCAAGAGGCTCTTGCATTGTTTAATAAATAATTAATTTAGATTAGAAAATTTAGATTATAATTTAGATTATAGTTTGATATTAGGAATATAAAAAAGCCGTTTATGATGAGATAAACGGCTTTTTTTGATAGTTAATTAAAATCTGTTTGTAAATGTTTAGTTGTTATTATAGTCTGAAATTTCGTCAGACTCAAGTTGTTTAATTTTATCTTCTATTTGAGTTTCCTCTACGGGTACTACAAATATCTCTAATAGTTTATTTTGTAGGTTTTTGGGCAGGTCTAAGACTAATCTGCCATCTTTTTGTATAATTATTTTTTTATACATAATCAACTCCTGTTGTATTTAACATCTGGTTAATCAAAAATTTACGATTAATTGCTTTTTATGGTATTGAGTAGTACTTCTACTCTTGATATAAAAGCTCAGTTATTAAAGTATATTCCTAAGTGTGATATACGGATAAAGGTTTGAAAGGATACAAATTTTTTTTGTTTTGTTAAGCTATAAAGAGAGTAATTAATTATAATTCCTGATATCCACTTGGGAATGTTGGTGGTTGCGGATTAGATGGATCTCTGCTTAATACACCAGAATTAGGTAAATTAATATTCCAGTATTCACTTCGCGTACCTTCTGGTGTCAAGCCAGTAAGAGAAATGGTATTATCTGTCTTTACCTTTAATTCTAGGTCATTATAGTTAGTAGGTGCTGTAATAGATGACCTCCAAACTTCAAAATCTTTTATAAAGACTTCCTTGCCATTAATTAGTTTCAATAATGCATAATATACTCTTATTACGCCGTCATCCCCAAGTCTAAGAAAATAATCATCTGTAGCAATATAATCACCTATTATATGTATATTCAATACAATTCCAAAATTGTCGTTGAAGCCTAAAAGATATAATTTTGTATTTAAGCGTTTTAAAGTAAAAATATTATCATTATCTCCAAGTTCTGAACATGTGTATTCATCTGACACTACGCCTGATCTTATTCTTTGCCCTGGTATTAGTGTACCGAAACGAGTTCCTTTTAAGTCCTTTATTTTAGAATTGTTTTCCATTTTTTTCTCCTAGTTTATTTTAGAAATTCTAAGTTTTTAAACGAATATTAATGATATTGTATCAGTTTAATAAAAAAATTATTTTGTATCTTAGAATTTACGATTATTCCAATCTACAATTTTTTTTGATAAGACAATGAAATTAAATTTATTTACCTCATTTTTATTACTTTGTATTTATAGTACACAAGCGGTAGAATTAAGTATTGATTCTTTGAAAAATGAGTTAAATGAATTGAGTGATGACAAGGAAAAATTGTCATGTTTGATTAATATTTCGAGTAGTTATTTGAATTTTAATTTGGATTCTGCTTTGTATTATGGGCGGATTGCAGATAAAAAAGCAAATGAAATTGGAGATAGTAGTTTAATAAATAAAAGTATATTTACTTTGGCAAAGGTATTTCACCATAGGGCAGACTATGACGAAGCTCTTAAATATTACAAAAAGAATTTAGATTATTATAGAAAAGTTAAACAGGATTCTAATTTGTCCTCAGTTTTGGGCAATATGGGTTTGATTTATCAGAACAGGAATGAGCTGGACAAGGCATTGGAATTGTATAAAAAGTCTTTGAGTTTAGATAAATTATATGATAATAAGTCTGGTATAATTTATAATCTTACTGATATTGGTTATTTGTATTATTTAAAGTCGGAGTTTGTTATAGCTCAGGAATATTATAATGAGGGTTTGAAAATAATAGAAGATGGAGAGAAAACAACTGAATTTATTTCTTTAAAAGCATCATTAAATGACAAAATTGCTCAAATATTTTATACTATTTCTGATTTGGACAATGCTTTGAAATATTACTTTAAAGCGGTTGAGATATATAAGTCTTTAAACCAGGAATATTACCTTAGTTCTATCTACCATAATATTTCATTTATATATTCTTCGCAGAATAATGCTGCGAAATCTATGGAATATTTAAAGAAATCTAGGAAATTGGAATCCGATTCCAAAGATTATTATAGTTTGTTTAGTACTGAAATAGCTATTGCAAATTCATATTTAGAAATGAAGAATGATAAAAAGGCAATGGAAATTATAGATAGTGTTATTACGAAAAATAATGAGTATAAATATGATAGAATTTATGCTCTTGCTTATTCGAACAAAGCAACAATTTATGTTTATACTGGTGAATTAGATAGAGCTTATCAGAATTTTAATATTTCTTTAGAATTATTTAGAAAGCTAAAAACTAAACATGAAGTAGCAAGAGTTAAAGCAGAAATTGGAAAGATTTTAATATTACTTTCGGATAAAACCAAGTTAGATGCTATTGATGTTCTCCCAACTGGAATCAGTAAGAACCCTAAGAAAAATTTAGAAAAAGGAATAAGCTATTTGGAAAAAATCCTTGAAGATGAATTATACAAAACAAAGACATATTATCTTGATGATTTATACTTGGAATTGAGTAAAGCCTATGAGAAACAGGGTGATTATAAAAAGGCATTTCGAACCAGTATATTGTATTTAGACTTTATTAAATCTTCGTTTAACGAAAAAAAGATGATAGAGTTTGGAAGAGTTGAAGCAAGGCATAATATCTCGATGGAAGAGTTAAGAAATGAAAGAGAAACGCAAAGAATTCTGCAGGAAAAAAGAGAAAGCGACTCTCGGAGAAACGCACTTCAATATTTGGGGATTACATTTTTTGTTATTGGGTTTATACTTTTGATTATCTTCTCTGGAAAGCTGAAGATGAGAGAATGGGTGGCTAAGGCTTTGGTTTTCATTACATTTATATTCTTGTTTGAGTTTATATCAGTTATATTTGACCCGATGACAGACAGGTGGTCAGGCGGAGAACCTTTGCTGAAATTTGCAATGAATTTATCTTTGGCTTTGGTTATATACCCAATACATAAGTTATTGGAAAAGAGGGCTAAATCTCAGGTATTAAAGCCTCAAATTCAGAATATGGAGAAGATTATGGAGGAGTTTAAGACTAAAAAGAAAGTTCAAAATAACTTAGGTGATTCTGAAAACAATGATGAAACTATAACTTAATATTAGTTTATCTATTTTCGAGTGAAGTTGTAAAAGAGCAGGGGTTTAATAGGCATTAAACTCCTGCTATTTTGTTTATAATCTGACGACGTAATTATTTTTTGCTATAATCTATGTCTTCTTCTTTATTTTTTTGGTTTAGCTTAGTTGCTATATCAAGTTCATCGACTGGAAGTACAAATACTTCTAAGAGTTTGTTTTGAAGATTTTGAGGAAGTTCGAGTATTAATCTTCCATCGTTTTGAATTATAATTTTTTTATACATTTTAAATTCCTGTTAATTTATATTTAAAGTCTGGTAAATTTATATCGTACTTGATTGAGTAATATCTGATTGCTATGATAATAGCTATAGTTATTGGCATTGAAATATAGTCTTTCAATTCTAATAAGTATAATACAACATATATAGCACCTCCGAATAAGCAAGCCGAAGCGTAAATACCTTTTCGGAAAACTAAGGGAACTTCGTTACAGAGAGTATCACGCATAATTCCTCCGAATACGGCAGATATTAGGCCTAGTGTAATTGATATGAATGGGTATATGCCGGCATCTAAGCCTTTATGAATGCCTATTATAGTAGTAGTTCCTAGGGCTATGGTATCGAACCAAAAATAAGTTTTTTTAAGTTTATTTAATTTTCGTGTGAAAATAAATGAGAAAATGACACCGCCAAATATAGCAAATGGATAGGTCATATCATCTAACCACATAATTGGGAAATTGCCGAGAAGAATATCCCGAACGGTACCACCACCGACAGATGTAACGAAACTAATTATCATAATACCGAATAAATCAAATTTTTTATTTATTGCGGAAAGTGCTGCTGAGATAGCAAACACGAAAACTGATACGATGTTTAATAAAACTATTATTTCCATTTCTTTTAACTATTTTTACAAATTGCATGAAACAACAACTATAATTATTGATTTTAGATTAAAATCAATAATAAAAACAATCTCGAATTGCTTCTAATTAAGAAGAATTCTAAAAGCATTAATATCTTTTTGGTTTTGGGAATTGGGCAAACGGAAGTGTTATACCAAATTTAGAAACTCAGTAAGATATGTTTTATTTAATAAAAGGGGTTGGGTTTACTTACTGTGATGCCACATGGACATAGGCTTAATATTATTGTGCCTGAAGCAATAATTTAAGCGATTGGTAGGATTATTACGAATTGAAAAAATAGAAGAAATATTAGATAGAGTTAAACTGTCTAATGTTAGTGTGCTTAAGAGAGTTGTATTGTCTTGCAAGCTCAAGCCATCTTGCAAATCGAGTAGTCCTAATTGTAAGAACATAATTACTCCTATTTTTTTGAGTTTGTAAATAATTGAACAACAAACATAAGGGAAATAAATATAATAACAAAACTAATTTGAATTGAGTTTAAATTATAATGAAATATCTGTATAATATGTATAAATATGGGATAAAAGTTTGAATATTTAAGGAAAGAAATTAAAAAATATGTAATAAGAATTGATAAATATTTTTTTATTATTTTGCATAAAAAAAATGAGAATAATATCAGGGATATTAAAAGGACGAACTTTAAATAAGAAATTGCCGAGCGGTGTTAGACCGACTACTGATGCAGCGAGGGAGGCAATTTTCAACATATTATCAAATGCTTTTGATTTTGAGGAAGTTTCATTTTTGGATTTGTTTGCTGGCTCTGGTGCGATGGGAATGGAGGCAATTAGTAGGGGTTGCAGAAATGTATATTTTAATGATAAGAGTAGGAAGGTTATAGGTTACATAAAATCAAATTTGGAAGTATTTGGGGTTAGAAGTGAGGATTATACTATTAGCAATATGGATTCTTATAAATTATTATCTGATGGGATTGGTAAGGGAAATAAATTTGATATAATATTTATTGACCCTCCATATAAAGATAAATATATTTATCAATTAATAGAGGGGATTTTGAAAAATGAGCTATTGGAAAACAGGGGGTTAATTGTAATTGAGTTTCCTAAAAATGATGTGTTTGAGTTGTCGGAAGAGCTATCAATTTATAAGGAAAAAGTATCTGGAATGAGTCGATATTTGTTTTTGGAGTATGTTTGATAATTAAGATTATGGGATTTATTTTTAGTTTAATTTTACTTTTTACAAATAATTGGCAGTTAAATTGTACTGTTGTGTTTGTGTTTTGGTAACTTAAATATGAATATTAAGAATGACCATTTGGCAAGCATTTCGGGGTATTACTCATATAGCTTAGCTTGGTGATTATTCATCATAATTCCAATTATGGCTGAAAATAAACAAATAGAACTCAGAAAAACTCGTGCAAGCGAAATAACGGAAAATGTATTAAATTCTTCGTCGGTTGTTGCTTTTAGAAATAAAGTTCTGCCGAAGTTTTCTGACAATCCGGATTTGGCTCTGGCGATTGGTGTTATTACTATATTGATGTTGCTGATTTTGCCGGTTCCTGCGTTTCTTCTTGATTTCTTTTTGAGTATAAATATTGCGGCTTCAGTTTTAATTATTTTAATTGCTATTTATTTAGAAAAACCATTAGATTTTTCTGTTTTCCCTTCTATCTTACTTATAACTACTCTATTCCGGCTGGGATTGAACGTCGCCTCCACACGTCTCATATTGGGTGAGGCAGTTGCTGGAGATATTATTCAGGCGTTTGGCTCTTTTGTAATTGGTGGGAATATGGTTGTCGGAATAATAATCTTTATTATCTTGCTTGTTATTAACTTCGTGGTTGTTATCAAGGGTTCTACTCGTATTGCTGAAGTTGCTGCTAGGTTTACATTAGATGCTTTGCCGGGTAAGCAAATGAGTATAGATGCGGACTTAAATGCTGGTTATATAGATGAGCAAACGGCAAAGAAACGAAGAGAAGAGCTAACAAGTGAATCGGACTTTTATGGTTCGATGGATGGTGCATCTAAGTTTATCAAGGGTGATGCAATTGCAGGGATTATCATAACTTTGATAAATCTCATTGGTGGTTTTATGATTGGTATGTTGCAAAGGGATATGGATTTTTCTACTGCTCTTAGCACTTATAGTATGCTTACAATTGGTGATGGTTTGGTTTCTCAGATACCATCTCTCTTGATTTCTGTTGCCGGTGGTTTGGTTGTTTCTCGTTCTGGTTCTAAGTCTAAATTAGATTTGGAGTTGGGGGAGCAATTTACGTCTCAACCTCGTCCAATGGCAGTTGCGAGTGTAATACTATTTGGTATGGCATTTCTGCCTGGATTTCCTGTTGCACCATTTATGGTACTTTCTGTAGTGGCAGCTGGGGTTTCTTATATGAGGAAAAAACGGATAAAAGATGATGCAGATGAAGAATTAAGAATGGAACTGCAAAATGCAGAACGGGAAGAAAAATCGGAAGAAGATAAACCAGTAGAAGAGTTATTGAAGATTGACCCAGTAGAGATAGAGTTGGGCTATAGTTTGATAGCAATGGTTGATGAAACTCAAGGTGGCGATGTATTTAAGAGAATTACGAATGTTAGGCGGCAGCTTGCAAGTGAATTAGGAATTATTATTCCGCCGGTTAGGGTACGTGATAATTTGCAATTAGATGCGGAAAAATATATTGTTAAAATCAGAGGCAATGATATTGCAGAGAATGTGCTATTTCCAAATATGTTATTAGCAATGAATCCTGGTACTGCCGAAGGTGAATTAAAAGGTAAAACTGTAACTGAACCAGTATTTGGGTTGCCAGCTACTTGGATACCGCAATCTCAAAGAGAAAATGCTGAGGTAATGGGATATACAGTAGTTGAGTCGGCTACGGTATTGACTACTCATTTGACTGAACTGTTAAGAAGAAATGCAGATAAACTAATTTCGAGACAAGATATTAATCATTTAGTTAATAATCTGAAGGAAGACTATCCGACGTTGATAGAAGAAATAAAACCGGATACTTTGCCTATGTCCGTAATTCAAAGAGTAGTTCAAGCATTGTTAAAAGAGGCTGTTCCGGTTAAAGATTTGCCGATAATTATAGAGTCGTTATTGGATTATTATAAAGTTACTCAGAATGTTGAAGTATTGACAGAGTATGTGAGACATAATTTGTCTGATACGTTAAAAAAATTATATGAAGACAATGATGGTGTAATACATGCAATTGGGATTGACCCAAATCTGGAAGATACGATGACTGATGCTTTGGCAGCTAATAATTCTGGTATTGTTAGCCAATCAATGGGATTAACTCCTGATTTGGTAAATACAATTATAGACAGCATAAACAAAGCGGTTGATGATGTTACAATAGCTGGACATTTGCCGGTGGTTATATGTTCTGCTCAGATTCGACCATATTTCTATAAGATGATTTCTTCGAATTTCCCGATGGTATCTGTAATTTCTTATACAGAATTACCTTCGGACAGTGAAGTTGAGATTATTTCGAGTATAAAAGTTTAATAGTATGAAATTTCAGCATTTATACTTATTTACTTTATAGAAGATTTATAATAAGTTAGTATCAAGGACGATACATCAAAATAAAATAACAGGAAAAACCATGAAGGTTAAAGATTATTATAAGATAATGGGGCTTAAAAGGACAGCTTCTTCTACTCAAATCAAGGAAAGATATAGGGAACTTTGCAGAATGTTTCACCCGGATAAGAATGGTGAGTCAAGATATTCGGTTGAGAAGTTTCAAGAAATTGCAGAGGCTTATAATATATTAGGAAATTTGGAAAAGAGGTTGGAGTATAGTAGGTATTTGCATGAAAATAAGATTGTGAGAGATGCGGTTGCTTTGCGGGATTATGAATATAGAAAAAAACATGGGATTAGTATTAGTTGATTGAGATTGAATTATAATTTTCTTTAGGAATTTTATATAATAATTTAAAATAGAATATAAATAAACGGAGAGGATATCGAAAATGAAATACTTTATTTTTTTACTGTTACCATTCTCTTTTCTATTTGCACAGTCGAACAAATGGCCGCCGGAAGATGTGGGCAAGTCAGAAAACTTTAATTCTTTAAAATTAGATGGTGATAGATATTTGCCATCGACTAAAAAATATAATTTGGTGTGGGCAGACCAGCTTGTTCCTAACTTTTGGATAAGTGAAAAAGAAGTTGAGTTTGCAGCAAATCATTATATAGGAACTCAAAAAATATATTTAGAACAGGTAAATGAATTTAGAAAGTATAATCCAAATTTTCTTGTTTCTGCTTATCATCTTGCATTTGGTTTAAACCCACAAGATAATTCTAATTGTCCGCAACCTCGTAACAATGACAATGGAAATATTGGTGTGGTAACTCCTTTGCGTTATATATCCGAATATGATAATTATTTTTTGCCTTGGTGCGAATCTAATGGTATAGATATAAATTCTGATAGGTTTGAAGCGATGTTTCAACACTTTGATGAGTTAGGACCTGGGAAAAGAGTTTGGCATTTGGACCCATATTGGTTGATGAATATTAAAAATACGGATTGGAATAATTATTTGGCTGAGACAACTATTAGTTGGATAGAGGGAATGGAAAATGATGGATTTTTCTTTGATGTAGCTGTTGAAATGAATGCTTATTTTTATAATCCGACTAAATATAATCCTGACTCGTGGGGATTTAATTGGTGGGAATCGCCACATAATATACTTGGTGAAAAGTCTATGAATTTGAATGAGTTTTATATTTGGCAAAATGAGAATATAAAGCAATATTTTCAGAATATTTACAAGAAATTTCATAGTGGAGGTAATGAATATTTGGTATTGCCGAATGTGGACCAGATGGTAACTACGATATATGACCCAATTTGGTTAGATGGTGATGAAAATGGTGAGACAATTGACGGGGCAATGATTGAGGGATTTGGTGGATATAGTGGCAAAGATATGTATTTGACATTAGAGCGATGTATTAGGCATATAACAGGGCGAAAGAAAATATTAATTGCTCAGTTCAATGAGACTGATAAAACTGAGATTTATAGAAGAACTGCTATGTATATGTTGGTTAAAAATTCAAGCTCTTTTATAAATGCGATTGATTATGATGGCGATGAAACTAATAATGTATTTTGGTATCCAGAATATGAGATTGAGTTGGGTGATTATTTAGAAGAAATAACAGATTTGGAGGAATTAAGAGCTGTGGGTCAGGGTTGGGAGTCGCTTTGGAAGCGTGAATACCAGCGAGGAACAGTTTTAGTAAATACACATACTTCGGCTATAGAGTTTGAATTAGATACTAATTATGATTGGTCTATTGTAAAAACTTCGGGTGGGGGTTCGGTAGATGACCAAGGAAATGTCCCTAATTATTCTATTGATTATGAAGATGTGTCTGGAATTATTAGCATTCCGGCTTCAGATGGAATCATACTTTTTAAGGATAATAAATCGAATATTATAAATGAATTAGGCTCTTTGATTAGGATAAGTCAAATAAATAATAATTTTATTAGTATAGATTCTAAGCTAAAATTAAATGAGGTGAATATATATAATTTGAATGGGCAATTGTTAGAATCTGAGACCGGTATGAAAAATAATAGTTTATCTATTAGTAATTTGCAGAATGGAGTTTACTTCATAGTAATTAATCCGAAGCAGGAGAATATATATAAGAGATTTACGATAATTAGATAAGATTGAATGTTGTATAAACAAAAAAAAATCTCCTAAATTAAGGAGATTTTTTTTTGAGAATTTAATTTTAAATTTAATATAAAGTTATTAAACCATTGGCATTTTTTTGATGATTGCTGGGAAAAATTTACCTTTCCGTTCAATTTCTATAGTTATTCCTGGTTGCTTAAATTCTGAGCTAACATAACCCATACCAATTGGGAATCCCAGAGTTGGAGATTGGTTGCCTGAAGTTACTTTGCCAATTTCAATACCGTCTTTGAAAATTTTATATCCATTTCTTGCGATAAATCTTTCGCTTTCTACTTGGAAGGCGATTAATCTTCTTTTAGGCTTGTTTTCTAACATTTCAACTATTGGCTCTTTTCCGATAAAATTGCCTTTATTTGCTTTGGTTATCCATCCTAAACCGGCTTCGATTGGATTTGTTGTTTCGTCTATATCATTGCCATAGAGTGGATATCCTTTTTCCAATCTTAATGTATCTCTTGAGCCTAAACCAACGGGTTCAATTCCGTATGGTTCTCCCGCTTTTAGAATTTCATTCCAAATACGATAGCAATTTTCTTTGTCGCCGCGGAAATAAAGTTCGAATCCTAACTCACCAGTATAACCGGTTCGAGCTATTAGCATCCATTGACCTAATAGTTCACCTTCGCGGAATTTATAGAATGGGATTACACTCATATCAATTTCGGTTAAATCTTCTAATGTTTTCAGGCTATTGGGACCTTGTACTGCTAATAGATGAAGTTCTTCAGAAATATCTGCTATGTTTACGTCAAATCCGGTTTTATTATCTTGCAACCATTTAAAATCTTTTTCGATATTGGCACCGTTTACTACTAATAAATATCCGTCTGGGCCCATATTGTAAACTAATAGGTCATCAACAATACCTCCGTCTTGATAGCACATAGCTGAGTATTGAGCGTCCCATCTTTTTAATACAGAGGCATCATTAATTGTTACTTTCTGAATAAAGGCTAAATTGTCTGGACCGGTAATTTTAAATTCGCCCATGTGAGAGACATCAAATATACCGACTTTTTCCCTAACAACTTTGTGTTCGTGTAATATTCCTTTTTTATACTGTATAGGCATTGTAAATCCAGCATAATCAACCATTTTAGCGCCTAATTCTAAATGATTTTCATAAAAATCAGTTTTTAACATTTAAAATACCTTTGTTAATAATTTTACTATTATTCTATTGCTTAATATCTTTTAATATTTACTATTATTTTATTTTTGATTTTATCGTATTTAGCTTTTCCTATGCCTTTAACTTTCATCAAATCTTCTTTTTTGGTAAAAGGATTTTGGTTTCTAAATACTATAATCCTATCTGCGTAAGAGGAACCAATGCCTTTCAGACTCATTAATTCTTTTTTTGTGGCAGTGTTCAAATCAACTAACACATTGCTGAGTAGTTTGGTTTCATTTTTATAGGAATTTTCATTTTCTTTGGTTTCAAATTTAATTAAATATTTTTTAATTTTAGCATAAGTTTTAATTCCTATGCCTTTAACTAACATTATGTCTTGCTCTGACGAAAATCCATGTAATTCACGATATTTAATTATTTCATTCGCTGTTGATTCGCCTATTTTAGGGAGTTTCATTATTTCGATTTTAGATGCAGTTCTTATGTCAATAGGTTCAATTTTAAATTTGTTCTGACTGTTCTTTTTAGAATTTTTACTTTTTTGATTTGAATTGTTTTCTAATTCGGAATAGTAATTTCCTTCTAGGTCTGTGCCTACGTATTTGCTTTTTCCATTTTGCTCTAAGCTGTCTAATATGTAGTTAATTTCTTTGATTTGATTTTCATTAAGGTTATTGGCAAAAATCAAATTGTAGATATACCCAAATGTTAAACCAAATATTAATATCAAAGCGATGTTTATTTCTGCTTTGGTTACTGAAAATTTTGTTTGGATAATATCTTGGAATTTATTTAACATTTGAGTGATGTTTAAATATTATTTTATATTTGTTCTACAATTTAATAATTATCTAGAAAATATCTGACATATCTTTCTAATTGTGTGCCGAGATAATAGGGTAAGTGCATGAGGATATAGTCTTTTCCGCCTGGTGTTCTTGATTTTTCGATTAGAAACTCACCATTATATACTCTGACTGCATATTTGTGGGGACATCTTTCAACGAATTGGTGCAAGGATTTTAATGTACCAACTTTTCCGGATTTGATTTCGATGGGTATAATTTTATTATCTATATTTATAATCAAATCTACTTCTGCTGATGATTGTCTTTTTTCTCTGACCCAGAAGTTTGGTTTGTCGTTATTTCTTTTTGATAAAGACATTAGCTCTTGGGTGAACATGTGTGGTATTAGAGTCCCTTTGTATGCCCTGCTTAGGTCATCAAGTGCTAATAGTTCTGCTTGCAATCCGATGGCGTGGTTTAATATACCTGTATCGAGGAATTGCATTCTTGGTGATTTTTTCAAATCTGGTAGAATTGGTGGTTCGATGCTGGTGCTTGGGTATATCAAACGAATTATTCTTGCATCGTCGAGTTTGCGGAATGCTTCTCCTACTTCTCTGGAGCGGTAATTTGAGTTGCCGAAATTTTCAAATTTAATCCTTTGGTCTAAGTAGTTATGTGCAGAAGCTATGACGTGCTTAATTATTCTTCTTTCTGTAGAGTTGCTTGAGTATTTTTCTACGTCGTCTTTATAAGATGACCATATACTTTCATAGATTTGGATAAGCCCAGCAGTAGTTTCGCCGTTGTCTAAATATTGACTAATTATTTCGGGCATACCGCCGAGGATACAAAACTTATGATATAGTTTCATCAATAAGTCATTTGCATATTTTGGAATTGAGATTTGCTGCATTAATTCTAATGCGGAATGGTTATTTGTTGCCTCTAAAAACTCGGCGAAGTTAATTGGATAGAGGTAGAGGTATTCAATTCGACCTACTGGGAAACTCTTAACTTCTTTTAATGCAAATTCTAATAATGAGCCGGCTGCGATTACTTTGAGCTGTGGCATATCTTCATAAAAATATCGCAGTAGTTTTATTGCTTTCGGGGATTCTTGAATTTCGTCTATAAATAGTAGTGTTTCGTTTTGGTCTTTTTTTAATTTTTTTGATAGTATGAGTGCATCAAAAATTTCTAAGGGAGAGTTGTACTCTTTAAAAAAGTGAATATCTTTTTCACGTTCTAAGTTTAAATGAATGTATTGCTTAAACTCTTTGGAGAATTGATTGATTAGTGTTGTTTTACCTACTTGTCTGGCACCCCTTAATATTAGGGGTTTCCTTTTGGTGTTTTGTCTCCACTGTCTTAACTCTTGTAATATTTGGCGGTTAATTGTCAAACTGTATTGTTTCTTTTATTTATTTTGTAATAAAGTCAGTGCAAATATAAGAATAATTTGTAATAAAGTCAAGGATATATATTGTAAAAATTGTAACAAAGTCAGGGGTGTTTTGGGTATTTTTTGTAACAAAGTCAGGGGTGTTTTGAGTGTTTTTTGTAACATAGTCAGGGGTGTTCTGAAAAATATTGCAATTTTAGTATTAGCACACAACCAAATAATGAAGAATAATTGATATTTAAAAGCGAGAATATTATCTATTAGCTTTTATTTTTTTATAAATTTCGAGTATTTATTAGTGCCATTTTGATTTATGTAATGTAATATATATGAACCGGTTTGCAAATTACTAATGTCGATTAATTTAGTATTGCTTCCTTGAGCAACTATTTTTGAATTCAAATCTATGATAATATAAGAATTTACTTGTTCAGTAAGGTTGATGTTACGGTTTGCTGGGTTTGGAAATACTGTTGCTAATTCATAGTTTACTTTTTCGAATACGGAGCTTGTTGAGTTATATTTATAAATAATGCCCAAATAAGATGATGCAATTATTTCATCATTTGCAGTTTTTGTGCAAGAAACTAATATAGCATTTTCAACTGATTCTGTTCTTGGCAGTTCATCATAAAGTCCTAAAACTGTATAATTATTTTCTCCTGATTCGATTACAATGATATCTCCATTATTATCTATACAAAGAGTAAAAGGTGCATTATCGCCGTGGAAACTATCCATTATTTCTCTTGTTTCCAAGAATTCTTGATAAGGTTTTTTACTTATTGATATTAATGCTCCGTTATCATCTTTGGATACGGCGACAATAGAGTTGTTTTTAGTTATTGCAAATTTAAGAATTGGATTGTCGCTTTTATAAACTGTTACAACTCCATTTTCATCGATTTTTTCAATATTTTTATAGGCTGCGTATAAGTTATCGTCCGAATCGAAATCAATGAAGCCTGCACTTTCTTGGAACTCTGTAAATAATGTCCAATTTTCTCCATTATCGGTAGATTGGAAAATGGAGTTACCGATTGACAGCATAATTTCACCGTTAGATTTACTTGCTACGCTGGGGAAAGTGCCTAAATATTGAACAAACGATAAATCAATATTTGCATTTTCCCACATATTTCCATTGTCTTTTGAGAGTTTCAATATGAACTCATCATTGATTAATTCTAAGGCAATTAAGTTGCCGTTATTAGTTGAGGAAAACAAATAAAAGAGAGGAAACAAATTTTGGGTGTTCATCACGGAATATTCTTTTGAATTTTTGTCGTATTTGATAGTACCGCCTAAATAGGAACTAAATATGGCAATGTTGTCATTTTCCCATGAAAATATAGAAATCAAATTATTAAAACTTTGGAAATCATGCTCCCAAGTCAGACCATCATCACTACTTGTAGAGACTCCTACCCCTCCAACAGCGTAGATAGAATTATTAATTGATTTCATACTGAATATGCCATTATCTGAGTTGAATGGTTTAGTTTCTAAAGTGTTGTTTTCTGTGTTTAGAATTAGGAATGGATTTTGAATTAAATCGTCTTTTGAGCTTATTAATACTTGATTGTTGCTTATTTCAGTTGTAGAAAAAGCATTTGAATTGAAAGGAATTTCCTCTGATATTATTGTTTTCTGAACAGTATTAAAATCATAGTCAAATATAGTTTTACTTGCGGCATCTATACAAAATAATCCATCTGAATAAAAAGCTAAGTCAATTTCATTTTCTTCATCTATATAAGTCTGTTTTGTAAAATTTTCCATGTTTAACTTGATTAACTCATAGCTACTATACATGTAGGCATAGCCTTCTTCCCCATCAATAACACCATTGATGTAATCATTATGAATTGGGATTAGAGAGAAATTAAGACCAGAGGTAAGTGTTACTAAAGAGATTTCAGTCTCATCAGTAGTATAATTATAAACTTCTACAAATACTTTTCCGCTTAGTGTATTGTATATTGTTATATCATAATCTTCGGGGCTTGGGTCTTCGCCTTGTTGGAAATTTACAGGAACCCAACTATAGCCGGCATCTGAAGAAATATACGTATCATATTGTTCTGTCATGTAATACAGCAAATCACCAAATTGAGTGTTTATAAAGCCTGCGGATTTGATAACACCGTTATTTTGTAAGGTTAGCAAGGTCTCCCAGTTATTTGTAGTAGAATTTTTTTTATACATTACTATTGGATTATAAACATAGAAATCGTTATTTGCTGCGAAGATATCTTGAAATGAACCGCCTTTGGGAGTCATATATTGGTTAAATTCGGCGTTCAGGTTTCCAATAACGGAAGTAAATATAATAATGCAGAGTTGAATATAAGTTTTCATTTGCTTTACCTTTAAGAAATTTGATAAGTATTTGAAAATAATAAACTACAATTTAATCATAAAGTTTCAATTTTTTTTAACTTTATAAAAAAAACAAGGAGCAAATTGCCCCTTATTTTTTCATAATAATTCTTAATAATGCTTATAGAGTCGATTAATAATTTTCTAATACTGCTAAACCCTTTCCAGTTGCTATCCATAATTTACCGTCGGAAGCTAATTTTATATCTAAAGTATAACTATTAGGTAAGTTGCAATTATCTTGGCTATAATGAATAAAATCTATACCGTTAAATTTTGAAACCACTCCGTAACCTTCATTATTATCATAAGAACTTATCCACAAATTATCATTTTTATCTTCTTCAATAGACCATATATTGTTACAAGGTAAATCTGAATTGGTTGAGTTATAGATAGTCCAATTTATACCATCATAAAATGATAATCCATCTAAATAAGAACCTATAACCAAATTTCCAGATTTGGTTAAAAACATTGAACGTATAGATAAATCTTCAAAAAATTTGCTTTTAGTTTTTATTTTATCATACGTTTCACCATTATAATAATATAAACCGCGAGAAGTACCAATCCACATATTATCATTATCTAATTTAATGATTGAACTAACATAAGTCGATTTCAGCTTTTCACTTCCTAAGGGAGTAACCCACTTCTCATTTTCTAATATTCTTAAACCATCACCAGTGCCAAACCACATCTTTTTGTTATTATCTTCAACAATAGAATTAATACGATAAGGATGATTTTCCATATCATCGTCATATATTTTAGCATTAATTCCGTCATATTTTAAAGCAAAATACTCTTCAAATCCACAACCAAACCATAATGTACCATCGCTTGCTTCTGTTATTGTCCGAATTTTAGCATCTTTATAATACCCGAGTTCAGATGTCCGAATACTTTCCCAACTGGTTCCATCAAAATGACCGATACTTTCATAAGTTCCTACCCAAATTGTTTTGTCTCTGCTTTCTATAATTGATGAGTATCTCCTTGAAGGTATAATACAATTATCTGGATTATAAATAGTCCATTTTTCCTTTGTTTTTATAAAACTGACTTTATTGCTTAGTTGAGTACCTCTCCTTATTTGAATTTCTCCTACTAAATTAATATTATTTGGTACTATGAACTCTATATAACTTTTCTTTTCATAATTGTACAGTTCATCATAGGCTAAGTTAAAATCTACTAAATTACCATCAATAAATAATTCTAATTGTGATTTGTCATCGCCGATATTTTCACCATAAATATGTGATATTTCACCTGGAGTTAGCCTGTAGTTATATTTGTCTCTGAGTAATGGTCTTACAGTACTTGAGTCTATCATTTCTAAGCAAATATCATCTATTGAGCTGCTATTAGTTGGAGTAAATTCAGTTTCAATTTTCCTGTAATATTTTTTAAATACTCTTATTAAATGTTTATCTCCTTTTTTGGCAGTTAACCTGTAACCATAGCCATTTAAAGAGCAGTCCTTATACCCATTTTCTAAGTTTACTATTTCAATATATACACCATCTAATAATATTCTATCTCTAGAGTTACACTTAATAATAGAAGTGTATATATTCAAATCAACAAACGTTTCAACCCACGTCCATTGAGCAGGTTTTTCAATTTCGCCTATAAGAAGCCCTTTTGAATATGTTCCTTTGTTACCTTCATTCCAGACTCCTTCATTTTCATCGTAACTCCTTAAGTTAATATCAAGTGGAACATTGTTAGGGGCTTTAATACTGATTTTTGCGGTTACTCCATCAGCAAAAAATATTTCTTCCCCCGCTTGGTTAATTTCTAAATCTATAAATCCAAATGATAAGAAATTTACTTCTGGATAACCTATTATATCATTGCCAAATCGACCTGGAAAAGCATTTGTAAAATCTTCCATATCTTTTAAAAATGGGGTAACATTTATTGAAACATCGCCAACAATCAGCAATCCTTCACTATCTACAAAAATTCCAGGTGGAAACTCGATACTAAAATTTTCCCCTACTATTTTTCCTCCATCATTATTTAATTTAGTTGTTTTTGCAATTTTAAGAAGTGTAACATCGCAATAAAATACATTCCAATCCTTAGCTTGTACCAATTTTTGAATAGATACATATCCTTCTTTTTCGAACCATACTCTTTTGTTGTTGCCATAGCTTAATCTGTCAATTTTATAATAGCCGCTTGCGTTGGTAGTAGTCTCTACATTCCCATAATATACTCTTACACCTGAGAGTGCTTGCCCATCTCCATCTTTGACTACTCCTTCTACTATTCCTCTGCCATAAGATTCAATAGGGGGATTCTTTATGTTGTTTGTATTATCTGTATCTACTGGAGAGTCATCATCGCAAGAAAGCAATACTGTAAAAATTACTAAAAGTAAAAAGTTAAAAATTTTCATTTTCTGCCTCATATAAAATAATTGTTTGCTATAATGACACAGGAATATGAATTATGTCTCAAGGAAAACAAATAAACCCTGTTAAATAAAAAAACAGGGATTTGATATTCCCTGTTTTAATGTTGTTTCTAATAAAAGTATTTCTATTATTAAAATATTTATTTTGCTATTCCGCTGGAGCGACGTTCTCTAATAATAGTAACTCTGATTTGACCTGGGTAATCCATTTCAGCTTCGATTTTGGCGGCGATTCCTCTTGCCATTTCGTCTGCAGCTTGGTCATTAACCTTGTCTGGTTCTACGATTACTCTTATCTCCCTTCCGGCTTGGATACAATAAGTTTTGTGAATGCCTTCCCACTGGTTCGCAATTGCTTCTAAGTTTTCTAATCGTTTTGTATAGTTTTCGAGGGATTCGCGTCTTGCACCTGGTCTTGCACCGGATATAGAATCGGCGGCTTGTGTAAGAACTGCAATAGCGGATTCCATCTCAACGTCTTCGTGGTGTGAGCCAACTGCGTTAACAATTACTGGGTGTTCGCCATATTTTTTGGTAATTTCCATACTTAATAGTGCGTGTGGACCTTCCATTTCTTTATCTGCTACTTTCCCTACGTCGTGTAGCAATGCGGCTCTTTTGGCGAATTTAACATTGAGTCCTAATTGGCTAGCCATAAGTCCTGCTACATGTGCTACTTCGACTGAATGTCGTAATAAGTTCTGACCGTAAGAAGTTCTGAATTTCATTCTGCCGAGATATGCCATAAGTTCTGGTCGCATATTATGGATATCGAGTTCTAAACAAGCTTCTTCGCCAATTTTATCTAATTCGGCGAGTAAGTCTTGATTGGCTTTTTCGACTACTTCTTCAATTCGAGTTGGGTGTATTCTGCCGTCTTCCATTAGGGTTTCTAATGCAATTTTAGCTACTTCACGTCTGAATGGGTCAAAGCCTGATATGATAACGGCTTCTGGAGTATCGTCAATAATTAAATCAACTCCAGTAGCGGCCTCGAATGCTCTAATATTTCTACCTTCTTTACCGATAATTCTACCTTTCATCTCGTCTGAATCAAGGATTACGGCAGTAACAGTATTTTCCATACTATGGTCAGATGCTGTTCTTTGGATAGCAGTAACAACTATATTTTGAGCTTCTCTGTTGGCACGTTCTTTTGCGTCTAATCTGATATTTTTGATACTGGAAGCTACTTCTTTACGAGCTTCGTCTTCCATAGTAGTCATTATCTTTTGTTTTGCTTCTTCACGAGATAAATTTGCAATTTCTTCTAATTTCTTAACATATTCATCTTTTCTTGAGTCTAAAGATTTTTCAATTTCTTTGAGTTTTGCATCTTTTTTACTCAAGTCATTTTCTAAGGTATGAAGAGTTTTTTCCTTTTTTAGAATAGTTTGAAGTTTTTTATCGAGTCCTTCTTCTCTATTAGAAAGTTCACGTTCTTGGTTTTTGATTTGGTCTTTTTTGCTTTTAGACTCTTTATCAAAGTTTTGTTTTCTTTTTTGCCATTCGGCGTTAGCTTCTCTAACTTTTTCTTTTTTTATATTTTCGCCTTCTTTTTCGGCATCAACAATGATTGTTTTAGCCTTTAGTTCGGCTTCGGCGAGTTTGTTATCATTGAATTTTTTTCCTATGAAGTATGTGATAGGAAATCCTGCAATTGCGATGATAACACCAATAATTAATATTGTGTAATTCGAATCCATTTTATCTATTTCTCCCTTAAATTAAGTCACTTGTATAAAATATGAGTTAAATAGCATAAAATAAAAAAGCCGCAATACTCTATGTGATTATCTTTAAAAAAGACAATCAAATCTTTTTAAATAAAAGAATCCAAGAATGACACAGTGGGTAAAATCCCATTTATATCTAAAATCCACTGTTTTTACAATAACTGTCTCTAAAGTGTATTTCGCCAGAAGAGAGGGAGTAGATGCAATCTATCATTTCTGATTGTGGCCCGCTATCAACAAACGGAGAGTAATTCCCATTTTTTTAATTATAGATTCTTTCAAAAGTGCTGTGACAATGAGTATATGCGGCAAATTTTTCGCATTTTTTATTAAATTAAAGAACACATAAACATTAACGATTTTTAATTTTATTTATTTTATTTATTTTATTTATTATTTTCATTTATGTATTCTCTCATTTTTTTTACTTCTTCCAATATAAATTTCGTCTCAGAATTGTGCTTCTCAGTATCAATAATATTCTTTTCTGCAATATTTAATGCTGCGACCACAGGCAATTTTTCGCCTCTAATATCAGAATTTTCTGATAAATAATTTAACTGTTCGTTTACCTCTTTCGCGGATTTGATTATTCTGTCTCTATCGCCGGTTAGTGGTAAATCGAAATTCCCTATTTTTATTTTAAAAGAATTTGACATTTAATATATTATTTTATTGTCACGTTTGCTTTATTTTATACTATCTGGTATCTCAAAATTAACTTTTATTCTTTCAACTTGCAAGAATTAATTTTTTAAAAGATGGATTTTCCCTAAGACTGAACTAAGTTTGTCGGCTAAAACCATCTGTTTTTCTTTCATTATATTAAATTTTTCGTCTCTTTCGTTTAATTGTTTCTCTAATATAGTGATTTGTTCGTAGCGAGTTTTTATGATTTTTTCTAATTCTTCTTTATCATTATTCAATTTTTTTATAGAATCATCACGCATGTTGAGCCGTTGTGTAATTATCTCCTTATCACGCTGGTTCTCGTTGGATTCCATATTTTCTAATATAAATATCTGATTTGTGAGTGATACTTTTTCTTTTTCTAATTCTTCTATTTTATTTTCTGACATTTGATGGTCAGAGCTGAGTTTTTTTAATTTTGTTTTTATTTCGTTTATTTCTTCTTCTAATTTTATTTTTTCTGTTTCTATGTCTTTTAAGTCGTTTAGCTGTTTACTCTTTAATGAAACTTGTGTAGAGAGTTCGCTTAATATTTTTTCGGCTTTTGTTAGCTGTTGTTTATTGTAGTTTTTGAGTTCTAATGCTTCCAATACTTGCTTTTCTTTGTTTTCTATGATTAGTTTTAATTCTTTTTCTTTTTCAATCATATCATTAATTCTGTATTCTAAGCTAGAAATTTTTGATTCTTTTGTGGCTCCGGCGTTGTCGTTTTTCTCTAGTTCTACTTTTAGAGTTCTTAGTTCTTTTTCTTTGACATCTAACATTTTTTTGTAAACATCAAATTCATTTAGGAGCGATTCTAATCTTTCATTTTCTTCGAGAGCTTTTTTCAAAGTGGTATTTATATTTTCATAGTTAAGTTTTGATTGGTCAATTTTTTTAATCAGGTCGGTTTTTTCTCTGTTATTTTGGTATAATCTGTCAGAATAATTTTTTAATGATTCGTTTTGTAAGTCTAATTCTTTTTGGTATTCATTGATTTTGTTTTTTAATGTTTGTTCTAATTCTACGCAGTTATTTGTGATTTCTGATAAGTTTTGGAGGAGTTTTTCATTCTCGCTTCTTAATTCAATGAGTTCATTATTAGTGTTCTTATATTTTTCTTCTAAATCTGAGTAATAATAAATTTTTGATTGGAGATTAGCTTTTTCTTCGTTCAAATCTTCTATTTTATCTTGTTTGGTGTTCAAATCTATATTTTTTCTAGCAATTTCTTTTTGCAAGTAAGAATAATTCAAACTTTCTTCTTCCAAATTTCTAATTTTTTCATTTTGTTTTCTGATTTCTTCTTTTTGCTTTAGGTTTTCCGCTTCTAAATCACTTTTTTCGATTGTTATTTCTTCATTTAAACTTAGTTGGGATTCTAAATTTTCTATTTTCGAGGTCAGTTCTTTATTAATATTTTCTACTTTTAGAAGCTCATCTAATATTTCATTTTCGGAGCTTGATTTTTCTTTTAGAAGCTCCTCAAATTTGTTAAGATTTGAAGATAAAGAATAATTTTCATCTTTTAAATTTTTGATTATATCAGTAGAAGCTTTTATATCTTCCCATAATAGCTCAATGGCCACACGCAATTCATTTTCTTCAATTGTTTTATTGCTATCGTTATTATTCATTTTTCAAAATTTTTATTTAGAATATACTTATAGCAATATAATATTTTTATTTAGAACTTCAAACAAGGAATTTTTTATTTCTTATAATTTTATGAAATCGTGTATTTTATGGTGGGGAAAATAAATTAAGTTCAAACTACTCAGATAATATTTTTAATAATTTTTCGGGCAGATTACTTTTCATTTTAGTTTGGTTATTAACTGCTACGTGAACTGTTTTTGCACTGCCTACAGTTTTATCATTTTGGTTTTTTAGATTGTATGCTATTTCAAATGAAGTTTGGCTTGCTTTATCTATATTAAGTTCTATAGATAATACATCTCCTAAAAATATGGGGAGTTGGAAGTCTGAACTAGCGTGCACAATTGGAAGAATAATATCCAAATCATTATTATTTATAAAAGAGTGAATAGGGAAACCAATTTTTGACATATAGTCTTCATAGGCACGGTGGACTATAGAAAATTGATTTGCAAAAAATAATACACCTGCGGCATCGGTGTCTTGGAGTGTAATTTTTGTTTTATAAATGTACATTTTAAGTTTCTAATCTGAATACAATTTGAATAAATAAAATTACGAAATTATTTTTATTTATTATTAATGTGATTGCAGTTACGGTTATTTATTGCGTAAAGCAAACTAATTGCTGTTAGGTATAAATTATAAACTATTATAAAATGGTATTAAAAATCTTTTAAAATGGATTTTTTAAGCGTTTCATTTTTGAGCTTTAAGTTTGAATCATAATTAAATGATGTAAAATAAAAAAGGTTAATCGAATATGTGGATAGAAGTATTTAAAACTGGCAAACATACTGACTCTAAGGGGGTCATAAAGCAGTATGACCACGATAAGTTAAACAAGATTGTTAGTTTATACAATGAAGCAATTTTAGATAATCAATCTAATGTAGCTCCTCTGGTAAAGGGACATCCTAAAACAAATTCTCCTGCTTTTGGATGGGTAGAAAGATTGGCAAAAAGGGGCAATATATTATTAGCAAAGTTAAAAGATTTGGCACCGGAAATTAGTGATGAAATAAGACAGGGAAAATTCAAAAAAGTTTCAATTTCACTTTATTCTGATGATTCTCTTCGTCATATAGGGCTATTGGGTGCGGCAAGCCCAGCGGTAAAGGGGCTTAAAAATGTTGAGTTTGCTGATTGTGAGTCATTTGCTTATGATTACACTACGGAGGATATTTGTTTAAATAATAATTACTCTGAGCTTATTGACGAGAATATAATTTTGAAATCACAACTAACTGATAAGGTAGCAGAAACAGAAGGTTTAAAAAAGAGTGCATATCAGAAAGAAATAAACTCATTTATTGATAATAAGTTTGATGGGAAAGATTATAAGTTTAGTAAGAATAGCAAAGATTCATTGGTAAATATTTTTGATATGATTTATAATATTAATGAATGTTCATTTAATAATACAGGTGAGGTTAAGCGGCTGCAAAGTTATTCTGAAGACTTACTCAAGGGATTAAAACAATTCATAACTGAGTTGGATTATATAAATTTTGTAGAACTAAGTAAACCTTTAGATGATAATACAGAATACTTTGGAAAACACATTGACCAGAGCCGTATGGCTATTCATAAAAAAGCCTTAGATATATCTAATAATGCAGAAGAAATAAGCTACGAAGATGCAATAAATTTCATTTTAAATAAATAATTTTTTTATAAAACTCAAGGAGTTCAAATGTCCACCAGAACAGATGAATTAAGAATGATAGACCCAGTATTAACTACAGTAGCACAGGGTTACTCGAACAACAATTTTATAGCTGAAAAGCTATTCCCAACTGTAGGGGTTAAGAAACTAAAAGGTCAGATACCAAAATTTGGTAAGGAAGCGTTTATAATTCGTGATACGAATAGAGCTGTAAGAGCTGATTCTAATAGAATACCACCTCTGGATTTGGAGCTAATCAGTTACGAAACAAAAGAACGAGATGTAGAAATGGCAATAGATTATTTAGAAGAAGAAGAAAGTGCTGATTTTACGAGATATGAGACACAAGTTGCAAAGGATTTAGTTGATACTCTTGCACTTGGCAAAGAGAAAGAAGCTGCAGATTTGGTACAGGATCCGAGTAATTATATAAGTCAATTAAAGAATGAAATTCAACCAGCTGGAGCTTTTGATGACTATAATAATGCAGTAAATCCACTTGAGGCTATTAGGGCTGCATGTTCAAGTGTTCGCTCACGAATAGCAAAGTTCCCAAATACTATGGTGATGGGATACTCGGCTTATCAAACGTTGATAAATCATCCGAAAATCTTAGATAATGTAGAATATTCTGGGTTAAGTAAGGTAAATCTGAAGATATTATCAGAGCTAACAGATATTAGGAATATATATGTTGGTAAAGCGGTTGAAAGCGTAGATGGAAATACATTTTCAGATATATGGGGAGATAATATTATAATCGCTTATGTTGATGAAAATGAACGTTCAAAACGCTCAGAGTTTAATCCGAGTTTTGGTTACACGATTCAAAGAAAGAATAAGCCGGAGATTGATACTTATTATGAAAATGGTGGGAAGCTGAAAGTTATTAGAAATACTGATAATTATGACTTAAAGATAACTGCAAGTGATGCTGCATTTTTGATTTATAATATCAATCATAATTCGTAAGACAAGCAATATAAAATAATCAATAATTAAAATAAAGGTAAACAAAATGTCAAATACAAATAGAACTTATAATCCTGTGCAGAAATTAACTGTTCAAGCAAAGGAAGACATTCCGGAGCATCGGTTTGTTGACCATTCTGGAAATTTGTGCGGGGTGGCAGATAAATCGTTTGGTGTAAGTGAAATCGAATGGCTCAATAATCAATATATATCATTGATTACATTGGGCACGGCAATAATTGAAACTGATTCGGCTGTGAATATTGGTGACCCAATAACAAGCAGTACTGATGGGAAGGCTAAAGTAGCTACTGGTTCTGACAGTATCAATGGTCGTGCTTTAGACACAGTAGGCGTTGCTGGGTATATCAGAGTAATGCTTATTCAATAGGAAAGAGAAATGTTATATATAGACGTAAACGATGTGTCGAAGGAAATTAGTCCTACTGACCTTGCATATTTGACTGGAGACAAAACTGGATTGGTCGTGGACCAAGATAGAGTAACACACGCAATAAACAATGCAAGTGCTTTAGTAAATTCGAGATTAATCGGTATTTATGAAACTCCGTTCATTTTGCCGGTTGATGAGATGATTTATCAAATAACTTTAGATTTGACTATAACAAATCTCTATGAATATGAGTACAGAGAAACATTTATTCCGGTGCCTATCATACAAAGGAAGATGTTTGCATTGAAAAAACTCAAGCAGATTCAAAATGGTGAAATTAGTTTGATGAAGGGCGAAAAGTACGATGCTGGAAAATCAATAATATTCAATAAAAAATCAATTATTGATGAAGACTATCAGGAAGAATTATAATATGTATTAATCAATTCATTTACAAACATAACAATAGGTTAACAATAGGATAACAGTATGAATATCAAAGTATTAAAAAATGTTAGTTTACAAAATTTTATAGAAAGTAAGTGGATAAACCTCAATGTTGAAAAACTAAGTTCCAATTCTGTTAGAATGAAAGCACGTTCAATTCAGATTATTTGGCAAGATTTAATTGCTGGTTATGATGGTGTCTTGAAACTCTATATGAGCAATGAATTGAATGCCAAATCATTAGAAAGGACTATAAATGTAAACTCAGCATCTAATATCAATAATACCGAGCTATTCATACTAGAATCCGAGTTTAGACTATTGAAATTTGAGTACATAAAAAATAGTAATGTCGGAGGCAGTTTAGATGTCTCAATAAATTATTATTAATCTGAAACAAATAAGGCATAAACACAATGGACGATATAAAAATTATTACAGGTATTTTATCAATAATTCTTTCGCTGATAAGCATATACCTTGCAATCAAATATGAAATAAAAAAGAGCATAAACTCAATAATCCAACAAAAAGTTGAAGAAGAAAAACGATTAATTTCAATCGAAGAAAAAATAAATTCGATTTTGAATTCCAATGAATTAAATCACAAAGTATTTAATGGAAGATTGAGAAGGATTGAAAAATCAGTATTCACTGATAGTACTTTGTGATTAGCAAAATACACTATATAAAAAACATAATATAAAAAAGTTAAATAAAATTTTGGGATTTGGTAAACAATGAAAAGTAAATTAGAAAAAAATCTATTTATAGAAGAACAGATATTCAATTCGGGATTATTGCCAAATCCCAATAAAATTTTGAATAAATATGGCAGGAATTATCAAGTTTTAAGAGATATTTTAAATGATGCTCATGTTTGGTCAGCAGTGCAGTCTCGGAAAGGTGGGTTACTTTCTATGGACTTCCAAATTATACACTCTGAAAACCTCAGTAATAATAAACTCATTGATAGGTTTATTAGTAGTAATGATAACTCGAAGCTATTTAATGATATATTAGATGCTATTTACTTTGGTTTTTCTATCATTGAAATTATTTGGGAAGAGGCAGATAATTCTATACTGCCTAAACAATTATTGACCAAGCCTCAGGAATGGTTTTCATTTGATGCAAATAGTAATTTATACTTTGTAAGAGGAAATAGAAAAACAAAAATAAATAACAATAAAGTATTACTAAGCAAAAGTGAAGCATCATTTAGCAATCCTTATGGAACTCCGTTGCTAAGCAAGATATATTGGCCATTGAAATTTAAGAATGCGGGGCTTAAATATTGGGTTAGATATATGGAAAAATTTGGCTTGCCTTCAATCCTCGGACAATATCGGAGAGGAGCGAAAGCAGATGAAATTGAAAAATTATTGGACACTTTAACTAATATGAATGAAGATTCGGTGATTGTTGCACCCGAAGATATTGAAATAAAAATCAATGAAAGCAAATCTAATTCATCTGCCGAATTATACAAAGAATTAATATCATTTTGCAACAATGAAATTTCAAAAGCAATACTTTCGCAAAACCTTACTACTGAAGTTAATAAGGGTTCTTATGCTGCCTCGAAAACTCATTACCAAATAAGGAGAGAATTGATAGAGGCAGATAAAAGATTAGTTGAAAACTCAATGAATAATTTATTTAAAAAAATCATTGATTTGAACAGTAATAACAATGATTATCCGAAGTTCGAGTTTATGCAAATAGATGCAGACAGCGAATCGAGACTACAAAGAGATAGGATACTTTCGCAACATACAAATATAAACTTCAATAAAAAATATTGGTCTAAACATTATGGGTTGGACGAAGATGAGTTTGAAATAAGTCAAGATAAATAGCAATTTATATATTGTAAGATATTAATAGACATTAATAGATATTAAAGTAAGAAACAGAATCAATACTATTATAATGAATGAATATTCAATAATAACTGGGAAATATTAATCCGATGAAAAGACCAATCACAACTATCAGCCCGGCATTATTTGCTACATTAGCATCACAAGGAGAATGGGAATCTCCAAATCATATATTAGAAATATGTGATGAATTGGTAGAATTGTTTAATTCGACAAACACGAGATTGATTATTAATATGCCTCCTCGACATGGTAAGTCAGAATTTATTTCAAAATACTTTCCTGCGTGGTTTCTTACATTTCATCCAAATCAAAGGGTAATACTTACTTCATATAACAAATCATTTGCAACTCAATGGTGCAGTAAAGTAAAGAAAATTATAAAAGACTTTTCAACACCGGTCTTTGGGGTTGAAATAAGCAAAACAAAAAACACTATAAATGAGTTTAGTATCGAAGATGCGGGCGGTAGTTTATATTGTATTGGTGCAAGGGGTTCGCTTACAGGCAGAGGAGCTGATTTAATAATAATTGATGACCCAATCAAAAACGAGGAGGAAGCATTGAGTAGCCATCAAAGGGACAAATTATGGGAATGGTTTAAAAGTACTTTGTTTACAAGGTTAGAACCAAACGGGAAAATAATAATTTGTATGACACGGTGGCATAAAGACGATTTGGTAGGAAGAATAATCGAATAAATATAGGTCAATAATTATCAAATGAATAAATCAAATATAAAAACTCAAAAAAATAATAAATGGAAACTAAAGAAACTCAAAGCTTTAGATAATGGAAATCCACTATGGAGGGAGAGATTTGATTTGCAAAATTTGGAGGATATTAAAAAGAATATTAGCTCGTATTGGTTCTCAGCACTTTATCAACAAAATCCCAATAGCGACCAATCAACATTAGTTAAGAAAAAAGATTTGAAATATTTCCAACTTTATGATAATATTTTAGATTATGGAGATGGCAGGTTAGACTTATCAGATTGTAGTATAAATATGTGTGTTGATTTGGCTATTTCTTTGGAAAAAAATAGTGATTATACTGTGATTTTAACTTTTGCTCACTCAAAATCTAATAAAATATTTATACTTGATATACTGCGAGATAGGATCAAGACGAATGAACATATTAGAGTTATTAAAACTCAATTTGAGAAATGGAAGCCCACTAATATTGGAGTAGAGAGTGTACAATATCAACAATCGTTAATCAACTTAATGCTTGAAGCAGGTTTGCCAACAATAATGCTCAAAGCAGATAAGCATAAAACATTGCGGTTTTTGCCAATGGCAGCAAAAATAGAAGCTGGAGATGTGTATTTAGATAAAAAAGCAAATTGGCTTGATGAATTTGAACAGGAACTACTCAATTATCCTGGTGTGAAGCATGATGACCAAGTAGATGCATTTGCATATATAGACCAAATTATTCAAAAAAATTCTAATTTACTTCCTATTAGTTCTAAAAATACCGATAAAATTAATTTTCGTGGTTTTTAGTTATTCTCCATTTAATTAATAATTAACACAATAAAATAATCATGATTGCATCTATTTCTTATCATAATCGTCAATGCAATATTAGAATTTATTAAATTTTAAAAACAATTACTTTAAACAACTGGAAAATGAATTGAAATGGATTTATTATCTGAAATATTAAAAATGTTTATAGAAATGGGACCCTATATATTATTGGGTTTATTTTTTGTAGGACTGATAAATTTGTTTATTACAAAATCAATGATAGAAAGGCATATAGGTAAAAATAATTATTGGTCAGTTTTCAAATCTGCATTTCTTGGGGTGCCGCTCCCACTCTGCTCGTGTGGGGTAATCCCTACTGCAGTTTATATGACAAACAATAATGCTTCGAAGCCAGCAGTGATTTCATTTCTTATTTCAACTCCGCAAACAGGTATTGATTCGATTATAGCAACCTATGGAATGATGGGACCAGTTTTTGCGATTTTCCGACCATTTGCTGCATTGATAATGGGGTTTGTGGGTGGCGTTGGTTCTAAGTTTTATCTTGATAAGCAAGATAGAAAAAAAACAGTAAGTTCTGCAAATGAATTAAAGAGTAATAAATTCAAATTAAAACTCAATGTAGTTGAAGCAAAACCGGAAAAAGAGGAAAAGAAAATAAGTAAAAGGCAATCTTTTTATAAAAAATTTATACATTATCCATATATAGAATTTTTAGATGATATAGCTCCACAGTTTATAGTGGGAGTAGTCATAGCTGGTTTAATATCATATTTTATTCCAGATAATTACTTTTCTGAAATGAATTTGAATTCTGGTTTTTTGGGTATGCTTCTTATGATTATAATAGGAATACCTATGTATATATGTGCTACTGCGTCTATTCCGATTGCACTTGCACTATTGCTCAAAGGTTTTAGCCCTGGTGTAGCATTTGTATTTCTTGCTGTGGGTCCGGCAACTAACGCTGCAAGTCTATCAATTCTTATCAAAGCATTAGGCAAAAAAATAGTAAGTATATACTTAATTACAATCATAGTTTCTTCGATATTACTCGGTTATTTTTTAGATTTTATATTTAATTTTATTGATATTGATATAATGAGTCAATTGCCTTCACATCATCATCATTCAGAAGATATATTCCAAAATACTACGTTTATATTCTTTAGTGTAATTCTATTTATTTTGCTATTGGGTTCTATTTATAGACTATATTTAAAGAATTATTTCCAGAGTTTGAGTTCTAAAAATAAACCCGAAGTTGATGATGGCTTCACAGAAATTAATGTGAGCGGAATGACTTGTAATCATTGCGAAATGACAGTTGAAAATGCAATTAGCAAAATAGAAGGAGTGATAGAAAGCAAAGCCGACCATACGAGGAGTTCTGTGAAAATCAAAGGTGAGTTTGACGAAAACAAAGTCAAAGAAGCAATAAGCAAATCAGGTTATGAGGTAAAATAAATTCGTTATTTTTGTCCAATAAATATAAAATAGTGCCACAAGCCATACATTGATTTACCAGAATAATTAAATTTATTGATGAATATGCTTTGTAGATTTATATATAATTCTTTATCAATGAATACATTACTCCATTTCATAAAAGAATCATAAAAAGAGAATTTTGTATAATCAAAATCAACTATAGCAAGTGTTCCGCCTATTTTTAAATGATGGTTTATAGCACGTAAACTTTCAGTTTGATTATTTATAATAGTAAGGCTATAAGATGCAATAATCAAGTCAAACTCACCTTCTGCAAATAAATCTAAGCTATATTTATCCAAAATAAGATTTAGATTATTTGATTTTTTTTTAGCTTTTTTTATCATTTCTGGAGACAAATCTACACCGATTAACTCCGCATTGGGATATTTTTTTTCTAAATACTTAAGAGAGTATCCAGTACCGCAGCCTATATCTAATATTCTTACTTTATTGTCCTTATCAATATCTATTTTTTTTAATAATCTCTTTCTGCCGAATAAAAATAACCAACGAGTCAAATCGTAGATTTTAGAATGAAATTTATAATATTTTTTGATACTTTCGATAAAATCACAAAATGAATTATATAAATAAAATTGACAATATCTTCATTTGCAAATTATTAATTCTTAAATTGCAAAAAAAATAAATACAATGAAAAATAATGATTGATATAAAATTTAGATCTAAACTAAGCAGAGTAATTGACCCAAACACGCTTACCCAAGAAGAAGAAGCCGACTTAAACGAAATATTATTTTTATGTCGGGAAAAGCTCAGCACTGTAAACGAAAAATTAATTACCAAATCGTTCTTAGTTTGTTTAGTCGCCCATAGCGGTCATTATAGAAAGTCGGGAAGAGCTTATTATTCATACTGTTTAGATGTTGCCAAAACTGTCTTAAATGAAATTCATCTCGACGATGTATCTATAGCGGTTTCGTTGATGACAGAAGTTATAGATAGAGATGAGTTATTTTCATTGCATAATCTAAAGGTAGAATTTGGTTCAACCATAGCAACTATATTGGACGGACTGCAGATAATTAGAACATTTGAAATTCATCGTTATCCGCAGGAAAATCACTTAGAAAACTTTCGTAAAATCCTCTTGTCATTAAGCACGGACGTTAGAATCATATTGATTAAAATAGCCATAAGGCTTAATAATATGAGAACATTAGAGTTTTTACCATCTGACCGCCAACGGTTTATAAGCGAAGAGACAATGGAAGTATATGTCCCATTTTCAAATAGATTTGGACTAAGGAATATAAAATGGGAATTGGAAGATTTATCGTTCAAATTTACTAATCGGGAGTCTTATGATAATATCAAATCAAGATTAAAAAGCAAACGCAAAGAAAGAGAAAAATATGTAAATGAATTTACAGCTCCAGTTATAAAAAAAATATCTAAAGACGAATTTCTTAAAAAAAATAAAGTAAAGGTTGAAATTAAAGGTAGAGCAAAGCATATTTATTCGATTTTTAATAAAATGCACTTGAGGGGGAAACCCCTCGAAGAGCTTTATGATTTGGTTGCAATAAGACTAATTTTAGACACGAAAGACCCTATAATGTGCTTTTATGTATATGGATTAGTCGCAAGCATTTTTCCTCCAGTACCAGAAACATTTAAAGATTATATCTCTGCACCAAAAAAGAATGGTTACCAATCTATACACACTGCTTTGCTCGGCCAAGACAATAAAGCAGTAGAAGTGCAATTTAGAACAAGGGAAATGCACATTCAGTCAGAACAAGGAATGGCGGCACACTTTAATTACAAACGTGGACCTCTCCCAGCATCAAGCGTATTCGACGATATGAATGTTCAATCGTGGCTCGAATCAATCAAAGACATTGTAGAAAATAAAGAAAATCTGCCAACGAGACAACTTCTTGAGTCAGTAAAAAGCAATTTATTTATGGAGCAAATCCATGTATTTACTCCTAAAAATGAATTACTTTCATTCCCTAAGGAAGCTACTGTAATTGATTTTGCTTATGAAATACATACAGATATAGGTTCTAAAGTAGTAGGTGCAAAAATAAATGGACAGCAAGTTGGTATTTCGCACAAATTAAAAAGTGGAGACCTTGTTGAAATTCTTATTTCTAATAATCAATCGCCTACTAAAGATTGGTTAAACCTTGTTACAACTCCGAAAGCAAAGTCGAGCATAAACAAACATTTAAAAACAGTAAGAAAAATCAAATTGGAGGAAGGTCAGACTTTATGGGAAGATGCACTAAAAGATAATAAACTCTATATCAAAAGACGTGATTTCAAATCTTTGCTCAAATCACTGAAATACACAGAACCTGAAGCATTTTTCTTGAGTTTGCAAGATGGGTCGTTAAATCTTCATAAAGCAATTGATTTTATGAAATATAAACTTAGATATGGGGACGAATATGACAATCAAAAATATTCTAATTTTGACCCAACCGGACCAAAAATAGCTGGAGTAATAACTAATTTTATAATTACCGGGCAGAATAGAAAAGATATTATGCCAACTATATTACAGCAAATCTTAACATTTAATGGTATTCTAATTAGTTCAGCTTCGTATAATATTTTTGGGACTAAATTTGAAGCAAATATCAAAATGGAAGTATCAACGAAAGTAGAGATAAATACTCTGACAGACGAACTTTATTCAATAGAAGGCGTAAACTTCATCTCTAAAATAGATATAGCAGAGAAATTATAAGCAAATAAATATTTAATTATAAATTTTCTTCGATGCCTTCATATAATTCTTTTCGTTGAGCTTGGACATCTTCATTATGAATGTATTCGTCATAAGTCATTAGTTTATCTAAAACTCCGTTTGGAGTTATCTCGATTATTCTATTTGCAGTCGAATCAATTAACTGATGGTCATGAGATGAAAATAGGATAATTTCTGGGAATTTAACTATTGCATCGTTGAGAGAAGTAATTGCTTCAAGGTCTAAGTGGTTTGTTGGTTCGTCTAATACAAGTACATTACCCTCTTCTACCATAATTTTAGAAAGCATACATCTTACTTTTTCACCACCGGAAAGCACAGAAGTACTTTTTAATGCCTCTTCACCAGAAAATAATAAGCGCCCTAAGAATGAACGAATGAAAGTTTCATCAGTATCTTTGGAGTATTGTCTCAACCAATCAACAATTGGATAACCAGATTGGAAATACTTTTCATTATTTTTTGGAAAATACGATTTTCTAATAGTTACTCCCCAATCGTAGGTACCGCTATCAGGTTCTAATTCTCCATTTATAATTTCGAAAAAGGCAGTTCGGGCAAGGTCAAATTCGCCAACGAATGCAATCTTATCTTTTGCATTAACAGTCAAATTAAAGTTATTTAATAAGTGAATACCGTCAATAGTTTTATTTAGATTTTCTACATTTAATATAATATCTCCGCATTCACGAAATGGCTTAAACTCGATAAATGGAAAACGTCGAGATGAATGAGGCATAGAGTTTACATCTAATTTGTCAATCATTTTTTTACGAGCCGTAGCCTGCTTAGCTTTAGAAGCATTAGCAGAAAAACGAGAAATAAAATCTTGCAACTCTTTGACTTTTTCTTCATTTTTTCTATTTTGCTGTTTCTTTTGTTTCACCATAAGTTGAACAGCTTGCTGCCAGAAAGAATAGTTTCCCATAAATACTTTAATTTCTCCAAAGTCTATATCGGCAATATGCGTACATACTTTGTTTAGGAAATGTCTATCGTGGGAAACAACGATAACAGTATTATTAAACTTAAATAAAAATTCTTCTAACCATTCGATTGATTTAATATCAAGGTTGTTTGTCGGCTCATCTAAAAGTAGTATATCCGGATTCCCAAACAGAGCTTTTGCAATAAGAACTTTTACCTTTTCACCTGCCTCGAGGTCGGACATACGTTTGTCTAAATATTCGTCAGGAAGTCCTAATCCATTAAGTAAAATTCCTACTTCAGACTCAGCTTCATATCCATTTAGTTCTGCAAATTCTGCTTCGATTTCGCCAATTCTATTTCCTTCTTCTTCGGTAAATTCTGTTTTTGCATATAATTCATCACGCTCTTTGCTTAGATTAAATAGTTTTTTATGACCCATGATTACAGTGTCTTTGACCATTTCTTTATCATATTTGAACTGGTCTTGTTCCAAAAAAGATAGTCTTTTATTGGGTTCGATAATAATTTCGCCAGAATTAGATTCGATGTCCCCAGATAATACTTTTAAAAAAGTTGATTTTCCGGCACCGTTTGCACCAATCAATCCATAGCAATTTCCTGGAGTAAATGTGATATTAACATCTTTAAATAAAACTCTTTTGCCGAATGCTAATGTAACATTATTTGCACTTATCATTATTAACCTTAATTTATTTTTCTTTACTGAAACTTTTGATAATGCAAACTTAAGGTTATTTGGGCAAAGATAAAAAAGTAATTAAGAAGTTTGTTACATGGATTAATATAATTATCTTTGGAAAAGAAATAATAACGAAATTATTATGAAAAAAATCTTGATTTGCGAAGACGAAGAAATAGTTCGTGAAAGTGTCGCAGGGATATTGCGTCATGAGAACTATGAAGTGTTTTCTGCGGAAAATGGTGAAATAGGGTTTAAACTTGCAAAGAAATTAATACCTGATTTGATTCTTTCAGATATTGCTATGCCTAAATTAGATGGGTATGGATTGATTAAACGAATTAAATCTGATAAATTAATTAATTCTATACCAATAATAATTATTTCAATTTTAAAAAAGAAAGCGGAAAGAAGACAGGCTTATAGTCTCGGAGCAGATGACTTTTTAGCAAAACCGTTTACAATCGATGAGCTTTTGGAGTCAATCAATAGAAGATTTGAGGCTTTAAAAGAAGTAAAAAGAAAACAAAGAGAAGAGCTGTTAAATTTTAAAAACAATTTTTCTTATACTTTGCCTCATGAATTTAAAACTCCTTTAAATGGAATAATTGGACCAGTTAAATTATTAAAAGAAGAAATTGATAATCTGGAAAAAAAAGAAATTGTTTCATACTTAGACGTTATAGATAATTCGGCAAAGCGACTAAATGATTTGGTAACTAACTTCCTAAATTTTAGTGAGCTAAATCTAATTTCTCATATCCCTGATGAGATTAAAAAATTTCGTAACTCAATTACTAATAATACTAATGATATTATCAGGAAATCAGCAATTACTATTGCAAATGATTATAATAGAAAAGAAGATTTGGAATTTAAAATCGAGAATGAGACCATTAAAATAAATAAGGAACACTTCGCACGGCTGTTAAGTGAAGTTATAAAAAATGCTTTTAAATTTTCCGAAAAAGGAGATACGGTTTCTATTATGACTTATAAAGACGATGAATACTTTAAAATCAGAATTATTGATAGAGGAATTGGGTTTTTGGAAAAGCAAATTGCAGAAATAGATTTATATCAGCAGTTTGACAGGAATATAAAAGAGCAACAAGGAGTTGGGCTAGGGCTTAGTATAACGAAAAAGATTCTTGAAATATATGGTGGCAAAATGGAATTTGGAAACTCACCTAAAATAGGTACTTCAGTAACATTATTTTTGCCGATTTCTCAATAAATACTTGTTATTAATACTACTCTAATATATTTAAAACTTTATAAGAATTGAATGAAATTAAATATAAAAAATATGACAGCATTGATATTGAGCATAATTGTAATTGCTCTTTTTTATATTTTTTTCTCTATAAAACTTACTAAACGTAATATCCTTGAAGAAACTAAAAAAATTGACTCGGAATTTCTGAATACTAAAGTTGAAGTGTATTCTAATAATTATGGTATAAATTCAATTTCTGGTAGTAAAACTGAAGATGCTTTTTTTACTTTAGGTTTTGTTCATGCAAGTGATAGATTATGGCAAATGGATATGAATTTGCGAAAAGCAAAAGGTCGTATGTCCGAAATATTTGGAAAAAAATATTTGGCTTATGATAAATTTATTCGTTCTTTTAATTTGAATGGCTTAGCAAAAAAAGATAAAAGCAATAAATCAGCAAATAATCAATATTTGGATGTGCTTGAAAATTATGTTGGAGGTATAAATAAATATATCTCTACTAACGAAAAAAATCTACCGTATGAATTTGGATTATTATCCTATAAACCAGATAAATGGACAATAGATGATGTCAAGTTACTATTCAAATATATATCATTGATTAATTCGTCCGGTTTCAAAAATGATTTGGAACTGACCTATATTGCTAATAGCCTTGGAGTAGAAGAATTGATTAATCTTATCCCAAATTTTGATAGCAAAGCATTTGATTCTAAAATAAATTGGAATAATAATAAATTAAAAAATCAAATAATAAATAAGTTAGATACTGAGAATGGTGGTGGTAGCAATTTATTTTCTGTAAATCAGAATACTAAAAAGAATTCATCATTTCTGGTTAGTGATTTGCATAATTCATTGAGTATACCTAATTGTTGGTATCAAGTCGGATTATATTCTGATAAACTTAATTTTTTTGGATTGACTTATCCAGGTATTCCATTCCCATTTTCTGCTAGAAATGACAGCATTGCATGGTCATTTGCTAATACTAAAATTGACGATATAGATTATTTTATTTATCAAAAAAATGAAAAAGAAAATAAAATTATAGATGAGAATAATCAATTGATTAAAATAAATTTTGTTTCTGATACTATACTGATAAAAAATGATATTCCACATTTATATTACAAGAAGACAATAAGCAATAATTCACTGATGATCATTAATGTTGATAGTTTATTTGATAAAGACATGATACCAAATAACTATGAATTAGCTGTTCGGTGGAGCGGTACAAAAATTAGTAATGAACTTGAAACATTATTTAATCTGCTTGGTGCAAATAATAACCAAGAGTTCGAAGAATTGATATATAATTGGATAAGTCCAAGTTTTGTTTTTAATTTTTCGGAGTATAGCGGGAAACTTGGACAGGTATATTGCGGATTAGTACCCGAACGGAAAAAGTTAAAATCGATAATAGCAACACCAGTTTCAGAAAAATCATTGAATTGGAAAGGTGAGCTAAAACTACAAGATTATTTTGCATTTGACAACGAAAAAGTTAATTATTTGACCGCCGCCAATCAGAAATTTTATAATAAAAGTGAAATATATTTTGGTGCATATTTCGATAGTCCATTTCGTAATCTTCGGATAAAAGAATTAGTCAAAGATGCGGAAGATTTTGATTTGCTTGATTTGCAGGTGATACAAAATGACAATTATTCACAATTCTCAAACATATTACTTAGCATATTGGAAGGCGTTCTTACTGAGTATAAGTCGGTATTGAATACTACCGAGAAATCAGGGCTTCTCATTTTAAAAAAATGGGATAGGTTAGTAACAAAAGACCAAATTGCTCCTACGATATTTAGTCAATTATTAATCGAACTTAAAAAAAATATTTTTGCAGATGATTTAAAGCAGCATTATAATAGTTTTAACGGGATTGAACTATTATTAAACAATAAATTATTGGAAGTGCTAAGCTCAGAGGAGAATATTTTTTATGATGATAAAAGAACTGAACGAAAAGAAACAAAAAAATTTATAATATTAAAATCATACAAAGATGCTGTATCATCTTTATTATTAAGATTTAAAACCTTAGATAAATGTTTATTCGGTAATTACAATATTCAAAACATTATTAATGATTTAAACACCGAATTGGAATATAATAAAATGTTAGATTTGACAGAACTAAGTTTAAATGGAAATTTTAGCACTATAAATTATTCTCGGATAGATAGCAATACGAAAAAAATTATTGGAGTTTCGGCAAGGTTAATATATGAAATGCCGGGAGATATAATCAATCATGTGGTTATGGGCGGGACAAGTTCAGACCCAATGTCAATAAATTATAAGAATCAGGTTTTACTTTGGCTTAATTCTGGATACATAAAAACCAAATATAAAGAAATTGATGAAAAAGAAGATAAACTGCTCTATAAGTTTTATCCTCAATAAATTTATTTTTGCATTTTAAACTATAAGACTTATATTTATAATTATGTAATTTTTTAAGTTTCATTAATTTTTCGTTTTTTTACAGTAGTCTAAATAAACATAAGAGGTTTAGATGGAAGAGTTTGATTTATATGATTATTACAGGGATAATAAGAACAATAATATAATTCTGTCTTTCAAAGGGGCAGTCTCTCAAGATATTCTGGTAGAGATAGGGCAAATAATCCGTAATAAATTTGGGGTAGATAAATCCTTAAAAAAGATATTTGCAGTATTTGTAGAATTAAGCCAAAATATAATGCATTATTCCGCAGAACGAGTAATCAATCCCAGAGATGGCAAAGACGTTGGTGTTGGTATTATTTTATTTAAAGAGTATGATGATACTTTTATGCTTACATCTGGTAACCAGCTCAAAAACTCAAGTAGAGACAGGGTAGTAGAAAAAATACAAAGAATTAATGAACTTAACCAAGAACAATTAAAAGAATTATATAAGGAACAAAGAAGGAAACCTCAGGAGGATGAAAGCAAAGGAGCGGGCTTAGGATTAATAGAAATAGCACGTAAATCATCAGAAAATATAAATTATAAGATAACTGAAATAGATGATGAGAATTCTTTTTTTGTAATGAATGTGAAATTTAAGAAAGGTTTATAAAATGGAAAATTTAATAATTGAAGGAACAAAGACTAAACCCTATGTGAAATTTCTTGCAGAAGAAGGAGTTTTAGAAATAGGTGGAGAGTCTTATCCCGAAAATGCTTTAGAATTTTATGAAATTGTAGAAAAATGGTTAAACTCTTATTTGCCTGACTGTGGTGATAAAGAAGTTGTTTTCAATTTCCGTATGGTTTATTTTAATACATCTTCATCGAAAGCGATACTTGATATTTTAGATATTTTAGAAAAAAGATTTAAAAAAGGTGGGAACATCAAAGTTTATTGGTATTACGAAGAAGATGATGAAGATATAGAAGAAAGTGGTGAAGAATTTGCCGATGGTCTAAGTATTCCTTATGAAATAGTTTCTTATTAATAATTTATTTATAGTTTAGTATTATATAACTTCATTAGATATAATACTCTTAGGTTTTTATAAATAAATTTGATAAGAAATAATTACAAGAGCTATTAGAATTATTAATGAGATTTTTTTAGAATATGTACAGCAAACAAGAAGATAGCATACGAAAATTATTTGATAAAGAATTTGAAATATTAGAGCAAGCTCATCAAATTATTTCCGAGAATTGCTGTGATTTGGATATTATAAAAGAAAATTATAAATATTTGATAAATGATTATGAAAAATTGCTCAATCAAACTATAAAATTTACTAAGATAAGCGATTCGAGTCAGAATAAATTAAAGAAAATGCAAGATAAATTGGAGGAAACTAATGAAAAAGTCAAAGAGCAGAATGAAGAATTAATCAAAGTAAATTCGACCAAAGATAAGTTTTTCTCAATAATTTCACACGATATTAGAAACCCTATTACTGCTGTTATGCTAATGGCAGATATGCTGAAAATGATAGGAATGGAGGATACCGAAAAAGTAGAAAAAAGTATTGACAAGATAGATGCTTCTATCAAATCTTTATATAATTTATTTGAAAACTTGCACTCTTGGGCTATTTCCCAAAATGGTAATATTGAGTTCAAACCAAGCTCTATTAATCTGTTGATAATAGTAAAAAATATCCAAGAATTATTGAAAATTCATTCGCAGAATAAAAAAATAAAACTTAAAACTGATGTACCACCTGATGCTTTTATCTATGCCGATAAAAATATGATAGAAACGGTTGTTCGTAACTTAGTATCCAATGCCATCAAGTTCACAGAAGAAGGCGGAGAAGTATCTATTCATTATGATGAAAATAAAACCTGCCACCTAATTATAGTAAAAGACAATGGTACGGGAATGAATGAAAGAACAATTAAGAACCTGTTTAATATCGGTGAAAAAGTGAAAATGGTTGGTACTGCCAAAGAACCCGGCTCTGGCTTAGGTTTAATTTTAGTTAAAGAATTTGTGGAAGCACATGACGGTTCTATTGAAGTAACGAGCGAGCTTGGTGTTGGTTCACAGTTCACTATTTCTATACCTAAGAAGTAGTTTTATAAATTCTAAATAAATTCCCACTGCTAATCAAACATTTACTTATAAAATTATTTATATATTTCATTTAATTTTTACTTAACAGCAATGCTCGAAGCACCGATATGAGCAGCACCATTTTCTTTGATGATTTTTGCAAGTGAGTTTATTGTTGCTCCAGTTGTTATCACATCATCTACTATCAGTATATTTTTTCCTTCGATAATATTATTTTCATTATTCTCATTTTTTGTATTATTAACTTCAAAAATATTTTCTACATTTAGTTTTCGCTTTTTTTCATTTAATTTTGTTTGTGATTGTGTATATACTTTCCTATAAAAATACTCATCTAAAATAGGTACATTAAGCATTTTAGAAATTGGTTTTGATAAAACCGTAGATTGATTATAGCCCCTTTCTCTTTCCTTAGCTTTGTGGATAGGGACTGGCACTATATAGTCATATTGTAAACTTGTTTCGATTAGTATCTTCTTTGCTAATAATTTCCCTAATTCTTCGCCAACTTTCGTCAAATTATAATATTTAAAATTGTAAATAATTTCTAAAAAATTTCTACTGTCTCCCAAACTTAGCAAACTATAATAAGCATTTATATTGTGATTATTTTCCAATTCAGAATTTATAAATTTATTAAATAATAATTCTGATTCGTCGGCAAGTTTCAGATTGTCAATTGCTTTTTGTGAAAAATATCTAACTTCAGTAGGAATTTCATCTCCATTAATTAGGCAATAATTAGGTGAAAGGAAATCATTAAATGTATTTTTTATGTGATTAATTATACTCATATTTTTAAATTATTATGATAAATATAATTTCAAAATAATGTTTTTATAAACTAAATTTTTTCTTCCCAGAGTTCATTTAAAACTTTATTTATTTCGTTCCAATAAAAACCTTGCCTTTGCAGATAAGATGTAACAGACTCACGCTGTTTTCTAAGTGGTTTATACGAAACAGCTTTTAATTTTTTTTCTGCCGCTTTTCGTATTATGTTATCAATCTGGTCGAAAGGATAATATTCATCTATTATTTGATTAGCTATGTATTTGCTGATACCTTTTTTTCTGAGCTCATAGCTAAGCTTATTGGCACTAACATTTTTCCTTTTGATGTAGTCTTTCGCATAACTTTGTGCAAATTTCCAATCATCTAACAGTTTAAAATCATATAGAAAATTTATAGCAATATCAATTTCTTTGTCTTTAAATCCTTTGCTGATTAATTTCGAGCGTACTTCTTTCTCCGTTCTCTGTTTATAAGATACATAATTATATACCGTTTGTTTAGCTTTTATTATTCTGTTTTCAATATAAATCTTATGAAATAGATTGTCATTCAGAACTAAGCCACGCCTTAATCCGTATTTGACAACTAAATCTGTAGATATAATTAAAGCATTGTCTGTTTCGGAATAATCAAACCAAACGTAACAATTTTGCGTGTACTTTTTTTTCTTTACTGAAGTTATTCTATGTTCTATATGTTCAGTATATTCAGCCAATATTTCTAATTCTTTTAATCTAAATATGATACAAATTAGTAAAAATTAGATTAAACAAATAAAAATAATTATACACAAAGTTATCTCTACCCTACTATTTCACTAATTTAGATATGCTTTTGAACCTATCTGAACCAGACACTCTGCAAATCTCAAATAGAATTGATTCATAGGTGCTGACTATTCCGCCCGAACGAATAATCCTTTCTAACGCCCATTTTTTATCGTTTAAGTTTCTTGAAGAAACACAATTTTCGATTACAATAGGTACATAACCATGAGCCAATAAATCTAATGCAGTTTGCAGAACGCAAACATGGGTCTCAATCCCAGCTATAATTATATTTTTTTTACCGATCGCATCAAACACTTCGAGAAAATTACTGCAATCATAACATGAAAATTCTATTTTTTCCACAGGATTATAATTTGTTCCTAAAGCTTCTTTAATACTAGGAATTGTAGTGCCTAAGCCTTTGGTATATTGTTCAGTGATAAGCGTAGGAACTTCTAATATTTTTAGCCCTTCTATTAGAATATTTGTATTTCTTTCTACTTCTAAGTGATTAGAAATATGTGGAAATAGTCTTTCTTGGATGTCAATTATTAATCCGGCTGTGGAATTTTGTAATATTCTCATTTCTTAACTCTATTATTTTATTATTTTCTATTTTTAAGTAACTCTTCTATGTCTTTTATCTCTCTTGGAAGTGCCTTAGACAAATTTATAGCACCATTTTTAGTAATTAATATATCATCTTCGATTCTTACTCCAATGTTCCACCATTTTTTATCACAATCTGAGCCCTCTGGTATATATATCCCAGGTTCGACTGTTATTATATTTCCAACTTCCAATTTGCCATAAGTTCCAACATCGTGAACATCTAAACCAAGGTAATGTGAAGTTCCATGCGGATAATATTTCTTAAAATCTCCTTTGTTCTTTATTAGTCCAAGTTTTGTTAATTCACGTCCTATATAGTCCTTGCAAATAGAATCAGCGATAAAGAATTTTTTCCCTGCTTTGCATCCAGCTATTCCTAATTTCTGTGCTTCCAATACTATATTATAAATAATTGCTTGCTCTTTACTAAATTTTCCATTAATTGGAAAAGTCCGAGTTATGTCTGCTGTATAACCGTGATATTCTGCACCACAATCCATAAGCACCAAATCCCCACTTTTGGTTTGGCTTCTGCTTGCAGTATAATGCAAATAACACGTATTCCTGCCTGTGCCAACAATAGAATTATAACCATTGTTTTCAGCTCCTAATCGCAGAAACTCCCCTTCCATAATCGACTCGATTTCATACTCATACATATTGGGTTTTGATTTAATCATCGAATTAAGATGACCGCTTATGCTTATATCTATTGCTTTTTGAATAAGTTTAATTTCTTCATCGTCCTTTATTGCTCTCATTTGTTTTAAGATGTCTTTGTCAGTTTCTATAACCAGATACGGATTTTTATCTTTTATCATATTGATAATCGGAATATTTGTTTCCATAACTTCATATTTAGAATTTTTATACGGTGAAAAATGTTTTCCCTTTGTATATAAAGCAACTAATAAATCGCTGTGATTCGCGGAAGCAATATTGAAAATAGAATCAAATTTTTGGTAATCAAATGCTTTTTCAAATCCTAAAATTTCTTCTGCTTCTCTGGGTTTCATTTTCCTACCGTGCCATAGCAAATCATTATCAGTTTGGTCTTCAGTAAATAATATTTCTTTATAAAATTCTCCATCGAGGATAATTCCTTCGGACAATACCAAAACAATAGTTTTTTCACCAGTAGCACCGGACAAATAACTTAAGTTAGCAGACTGCCTAAAAGTCATATATTTAGTTTTATTGAAATGGTCAGCAGAGAAAGCAATAAACATCTGCCTCGGGTTTAGTTTTTTAATTAGCTCTGCTCTTCTTTTTTTATAAGTTTCTTTGCTGATACCGTCTTTATAAGGGTATTCATATTCGTTAGCGATTGAAACTATTTGAGTTAGAAAAACAAACAAGGCAGAAAGCATTATTATCTTGTTATATTTATTTTCCTTTTTGTTTTGGGTTATTCTTTCATTTATCATCTCTTTCATTACCTTTGGGAAGGGCAATATGCCACAAGTTCCCACGCCCAGGCGAATTTAATGTATTATTAATCAGCCAAGGGTTGTATAATTTTAAAATTTTATAATTTGTTCCAACTTGTTTTGCCCACTTACTAAGATTTTTAATCCCAGAATTTACAGTCCTGATTTCAGTATTATAAGGTTTGTAATAATCATCATCTGAAAGATTAATTCCAAATTTCTCTTTGTTTTCGAGCATATATTTAATAGTTGCTATTCTAAATAAATAGCGTGATGTTTCAGAGTTCAAATACAGGTCAAAATAATTATCAGTAGTTTGATATTTACGATTTTTATTCAGACCTGCCCCACCCATATTATAAGCAGCAGCAGCCATAGTCCAAGTGCCAAAATCATCATAAGCTTTTTTCAAATATTTGAGTGCCGCATCTGTACTTTTTTCTGGATGTTTTCTCTCATCTACATATTTATTTACTCTTAGTCCGTAACGCTTTGCTGTTCCTTTCATAAACTGCCATAGCCCCATAGCTCCTGCTTTTGACCTTGACATATACAAGGCAGATTCGGCAACTGAAAGATATTTCAAATCCGTAGGCAAACCTGCACTATTTAGTTTTTCTTCGTACATTGGGAAGTATCTTCCAGAGCGTTTTAAGTATAATACAAGCTGACCGGGCTGTTGTAGCAAAAGATAAAACTCTCTTTCTACTCGCTCTTTAATTGTTGGGTCGGTTAGGTCAAATATTTCGTCGCAAAATGTTAATGTATCTGGGAGCTGATGACTTGTTATATTTGGCATATACATTGGAGAATCACTTACTATGCCTTGGGATTTATCGTTTCGATTTTCTTCTGAGTGAGCAATTTTATTGTCATAACATGAATTACTTAGGATACTAAATAATAGAATCGTAATAATAATTATATTGTGATTTTTTCTGAACATATTTATCTTTTTTAATATTTAACATTTGAGCAACTTATACGTTTTAAATTAATAAAAATAATAATGTTATTAGCATAATATTTGATAAATTGCATATTGTCTATGATTTATTTACAAACCATATTACAGCAGCATAAAATTAAATGAGTCAAGAACCAAAAATAGAAGAAGCTCCCAAACCTAAAAAAGTAAAAAAGAAACGAAAAATTTTAAGAAAAATATTACTTTCTTTGCTACTGCTTATAGTATTAGGAATTTCTGGTTTATACATCGCTTCACAGTCTAAGTACTTTCAAGAGTATTCTGCCCAAAAAGTAATATCCTTGCTCGAAGAAAGTATGAAAGCCGGATTGAAATTAGATAAGGTTGTTTTTAAAGGACTCGGAGAAATTGAGCTTTATAATTTGAAACTGATTACAGAGATTGATACAATTGCTTCGATAGAAAAAATTGAAGTTAAATATCATCTGTCAAAATTGTTTTATAAAACAGTTTATATCGAACATTTTAATGTAATTAATCCAACGTTTAAGCTCAAAAATAGACCATCTGATAGTCTGTGGACTTATGATTTGTTAACTTTTCCAAATGATGATACTACTACATCTGAATTACCTGATATGGATGTTAATATCAAAAAATTCAGCTTAAAAAATGCAAATATTATTTATTATGACTCTTTAAAAACCTTGAAGAAAATAGATAAATTTGACGAAAATCACTTTAATCTAACTGACTTTAATATACTCCTTACTGCCGAAACTAATTTAAAAACTATGGATTTGCAAGCAAGTCTAATTAAATTTAATTTTAAAGAAAAAAAACCTGAAATTAAGAATGGAATTAATTCTGAACTTAAGGTTAATCAAATAAAAGCTGATTTATCTATCTCAGAAAACAATATTTCATTAGAAAATTTGCTTTTAAATATTAACGGAAATAAATTATTTATCGAAACCGAAATTGATAATTATTCTTTGTTAGGCAAAGGTAATAAAGACTTAAACTTTGCAGAATTTGACTTCGAGTTCAAAACTGAGGAATTTGATAATACTCATGCAAATATGTTTTTAGATGCAATTGAGTTAAATGGAAATGAAAATGTGAATATTTCTTTAAATGGAACTCTCGGCGAATTAAATATTGATGAATTTTCTATCAATTCTAAAGCAGTAGATTTTAATCTAACAGGAAGAATTCTTAATGTTTTAGATAATCCAAAAATAGATTTAGAAATAGATAAGACAAAAATAAATAAATATCATTTATTAAAAACAATAAAAGGGATTGATTTAAGTATTTTGCCAATATTTAATCAAGTGAATATAAGGCAATTTGATATAAATGGAGGGCTTGACACTGCTAAAGCAATTTTTGATATTCGTTCAGATATGGCGAACCTAAAAGGCTCATTAAAAAAAGAAGGTGAAAATCATAATATTAATTTGAAATTTAATAATATAATAACTGAAAAAATATTAAAAAATAAAGAATTTAATGGGTTGATTAATGGAGACTTAAAAGTAGTTGCTAAGATTGATACTGCTTTAAATGCAAATGGAATAGTCGAACTTAATTTAGACAAATCCTCTTTTCAAAATAACATAATAAATAATCTGGCATTAAGCAGTGATATTGCTGGAAAAATCATCAATATAAATGAATTTTCAGTCGATTTCAAAGACCCATCGGACAGTTATTCTAATAAGAATTTTAATTTATCCGGCCTAGTAGATTTGAATAATATCAATCCATCGTTCGATTTGGCTTTGAGGTTCGATGAATTAGAACTGTCTAAATTATCGGGTATTTCTATATTGCCTAATACCATATCGGCAGACTTGAATGTGTCAATGCAAGGACTTGAACTCGATAGTTTAGCCGGGAATGTAGATTTGAAAGTTGATATGCTTGGTTTTAAAGAAATGTATTTAGAACCGTTTGATTTCAAAGTGAATATAGACCGAACAGGATTAAAACGTGATATTACAATCGACTCTGATTTTTTAAATCTAAATATAAATGGTGAATTTGCTTTCGATTATTTGATTTCCGATATAATTAGCCAATCTTCTTATTTAGTAAATAATATTCTATCTAACCTGCACACAGTAGTCAAAGATTCGTCGGTATTTACAAAGGTGTTACCGGAGCTAAGCAATGAAAACTATTACTGTAATATTAACGGATATATGAAAGATATATCAATTGTTTCAAATTTTACCGAAGGTCTTTCTCTGAACGCTCGAAGCGATATCGATTTGCAAATATGGTCAGATAGTGTAAACTCCGAATGGGAATTGAAATCTTTAGGATTATCAAATTTTGAATTATACAGAGAAAATGTAAAGATTTCAATAGACTCTTTAGATATCAAATCACGTGTAAAATACGACAATACATTTAAAAATAATATTGATACTGATGTTGATTTTTATTTGAAAAAGATTTATGTAAATGATTTATTGATTAAAGATTCCTATATAAATTTGATAGGCAGAGGCAATAAGGCAGACATAAATGTAAACTCCAATTTAATGGACTTGGTCAAACTCGAAATAATAAACAAAGTAGATTTTCAAAAAGACAATATCAATCTTTTAGTAGATAAATTTAATTTTGATTTTGCCAATGGATACAAACTAAATTCTAATAAAAAGTTCAAAGCTAAGCTCACAACTGATGAAATAAGTATGAAAGATTTGGGATTTATCGGCCCGAAAGATGAAATAATTACGTTTGATGGAAACTATAGATATTTAGAAAATAGATTTGATAATTGTAATCTATTTATGGAAAAATATGAATTAACTGATTTGGTATCATTCTTAAAAAAAGAACAAAGAAGACAACTATCAACATTAAAAGGAAACTTAAAAGAATTTGATTTGTTAATAAATGGGACACTTAGCAACCCTATTATAAAATTTAAAACATCTTCCGATGAAATATATTTTAATAATATTAAAGTAGGTGATATAGTAACTGACTTTAATTATGACAATAAAAATATGACCGGAAACTTTACTTTAGACAAAGGAGTTAATAATAGTTCGCTGACGATAGATGCCTATAAGTTTCCAATCGATTTGGGTATTGATTCGGAAGAAGACAGACTTCAGAGCAAAGATGACTATAAAGTAATTTTAAAATTAAGTAGGTTCCCTTTTGGAGTAGTCGAGCCATTTATACCCAATCTATCAAAACTAAAAGGATATATGAACTCCAAAATCACTTTCGAGGGCAATGCCTCAGAAGGATTGCAGTATTCGGGGAATGCTCGAGTAATCAAAGGAGAGCTAAAAGTAGATAATACAAATATGGAGTATGATGCTAACGCAATGGTACAAATCAATACAGATAGTATTTATGTTGATTATGTAAATATTTTTAATAAAAGTAATGATTTATCTGGAGGAGCAGCCAAAATAAATGGTTTTGTAAAGCTAAAAGATTTTTTTCCTGATGAATTAGATTTCAAAATAAGCTCTAATAAAATCAAACTATTAAACGCACAATCAAAATATTCTATGCCAAATGTTTATGGTGATTTTATTATTTCGACCGGAGATAAACCCCTTAATTTTTATGGCACATTATCTTTGCCAAATTTAGATGGAGACGTAAATATACTTGAAGCAGATTTGGAAATGCCACAAGCAAGAGAATCAAAGGTAGTTCTTTCTAGTTTTACTTATGTAATCAAAGGGGAAAAATATACTGCAACAGTAGAAACAGATAGTAAAAAAGATAAAAATGGTGATAAAAATGAAGACGGTATTTCACAAATAAATTCTAAAAAAAGCATTCAGGAACTTATAAATTATAATGTATCGGTTGGTTTTCTTGGCAATTTTGCTATGGATATGGAAGTTGCAACAGGAACTGATTTGTACGCAGAAATAAGCTCATCAAACAGCCAGAGGCTCGTTTATAAAAAAAATAGAGACGAGAAAGAAGCCCAATTACTTGGTAATGTAGTAATCAAAGATAATTCGCGAATGACAGTTTTCGGCAAATCAATCCAAACTAAAGGTAAAGTTAGCTTTCCGACTGGAAGTATTGGAAACCCCTATTTAGATATGGAAGCTATATATAATGGTAAGACCAATGACAACATCAAATTTGAAGTTACAATTTCATTAAAAGGATTGAAAGAAGAGCTTAAGCCAGTATTTACCTATGAATATGATAATAATACTGCCACTGGTGCTCCAGAAGAAATAGAGCAAAATGCAATATCATTATTAGTATTTAGTAGCTTGAAAACAAAATCTGATGGTGGTCTAAATCTTAATGACGTAAGCGCATATAGCGAATCATTTATTTCAAATTTAGCTTCCCAATCTCTTAATCAAGCTTTAAGCAAATACGGAGTAGATACACAATTAGAGTTTGAAGATGAAATAGATTTTACGAAGGCAAAAGTTACAATTAAAAAGCAATTAGGCAATGGAGTAGAAGTATCCTATGGTTCTTCATTGTCAGATTTGGATAATAAAGTTATCACTTTCGATGTGCCTGCTTCTGTATTTTATGACAGCGAATTTTTAGAGTCATTAATAATTCAAGCCTCTATTTCTAATTCTCAAAATCTGATTAGAAAAGACCAAGAAATTTATGGTATCAGATTGAAATTATTAAGCAATTAATCTTATTTAGCTCATTTGAAATTCTATTCTAATTTATCTAAAAAAAGCAAAAGAGAAATCATATCTACATTATACTGCTCTTCTTTGGATTTAATTATTTTTTTGAAATGAGACACCTTAAAATCAAGTTTTTTATTGGGTTTAACATTATTCAAATACGAACGACGGAGGGCAATTAATGCCTTATTAATTTCTTCTTTCTTCTTCGCCTTTGCAAGTGATTTTTCTTCGGGAGTCGGAAGTATATATTTTTTTTTCATATCAAATAAGTCTAAGTATTTTAATCACTTTTATAGACCTAATCTAATGAAAAATATTTGAAAAATAGAAATATATTTTGTTTTTGCTAAACAGTATTTAATTAGTGATTATCGAATCTATCAAAAATTTATCTTCATATCCATATAATTTTGAAATATTTATTAGGAATTTTTCATTATTTTTTATTCTATTGTCCAATACTTCTAATTTTTTTTGAAGAATATCTTTTCTTTGGTTTACCCAATTATTGTCTTCTAATTTTTCTTGTAAGTTGAACGGCTCGGTAGATTTTAGCTTGTTTAGTTTGTCTTTTTCTTCCTTGATATTAGCTTCTAAAACCCGTATCTCTCTGCGTAAGTTAATTTCTTCATCCTTCGGATTTGAAGAGTCATTACCCAGAGATGAGCTGCAAAGAGTTTGGTGAAACAGTCTTAATCGGTGAACATTCCCTTTTTTGTATGCGTCTTGAATATTGTCCCAAAACTTATTGAAATAATCATTTTCACCATTCAAATCTGGATGTAATTTTTTTGCGAGGGTTCTGTAAATCTGTGAATTCGATTCGATACTTTGATTGCCATACTGATTTATTACATTATTTTGAGCTGATTTGCTTTGCGAAAAACCATTTTGATTTTGCTTTTTCTGTTGTTCATTTTCAACTACCATATTTATATAATTAACCGTAGATTTATCAATCTTTTGACCTTTTTTTAGTTTAATTGAGAGCAAATCAATCCTCCGATGAATACGTTCAGCTTGGTCAGACTTTTGTTTTATTTGAAATTCGAGGTCCCCAAAAATATTATCATAAGCAAAATATAGTTGTGGTTGAATTACATTTTGCATTGTATGCCAATCATCAAGTAAAGCAAGCAATTGCTGCTTACAATTGTTTAGTTTCTGATGAAGGTCTTTAATAATTGGGTGGTTAGATTCGCTCATGTTCTTTGCTCAAATTCTTAAATGTACTAAAGTTTCAATATTGTCCAAAATTCGCAAACACTAAATTTAATATATATTATTACATATCAATAGTGGTCATTATTTGCAATTTTAGAACTCACACTGTATTATACAATTAATATACCGCAAAACTTTAGCAAGATTATATTGCTAACTTAACTTTATACTACTATGCAATTTAGGAAATAAATAAATATTAATCCGATTGAATTATCCACAATTCTGGTGGAGAAAATAAGCCAATACTCTTATAATTGTTTATTATGAATGTTTATAACAAAAGGTTAGATTGAATATAAAAAGAAAAACTGCCGACTTAATTAATATTACTTAATTCTGTCGGCAGTTTGATTAATTTTTATAGCAAGCTCAAGTAGAGGTTATTATTCGCCTTGTGCTAATGAATATGCTCTTTCTCCATCAAATTCGTACAGATTTTCAGCTTTGATAACATCAAAACCAGCGTCTAATACTTTGCTTTGCAAGTCTAATATATCTCTATTTGTTATTTGACCTTCTCCTTTATACCTGCAAATCCAAAAATCAGACTTGAAAGTTTCAGGAAGTCCACCCGGATATACTCGCACTCCCCTATTTGTTATGAGCTTAAGTTTTAATTTTTCTGTCGTCGCAGATTCTAATTGTTTTCCTAATACTTCTGGGTCTCTGTTGCTTTCGTCCCAATCAATAAATAAATCACAACCAACTGAAACTTTAGTTTTTTTAGGAAATCCTTTCAATTCTATATTTATTTCCCCTTCTTGGGTTTCGAGCACTTTAATTTTCTTTGGTTCTTGACCCAATCTATCGATTATAGCTTGTCCAAATTCCTTAGTGCCAACTTTTTTAACTGAACTTTCTTCTTTATAAAGGTCTGCTGTGTGTACGCCGTCTTCTAAGGTTTTTAAGATAGCTTTTTCAATCATTCTTGCATACTTTGGCAAACATAAATAATCAAGCATCAAAATAGCACCGTGGATTAATCCTGATGGATTTGCAATATTTTGACCAGAAATAGTAGGAGCAGAACCATGAATTGCTTCAAACATTGCTCTTCCATTTCCGATATTTGATGAACCCGAAAGCCCAACAGAGCCTGCCACTTGTGCCATAATATCAGAAATAATATCTCCGTATAGATTAAGAGTTACAACAACATCTAAGTCGCTTGGACGAGTTGCAACCACTGCAGACCCAATATCGATTATCCAATGGTCAGTTTCTATATCCGGGTATTCTTTTGCTACCTCTTTAAATACTTTATGGAACATACCATCTGTATGTTTCATTATATTATCTTTAGTCATGCAAGTAACTTTTTTCCTACGGTATTTTCTTGCATATTCGAAAGCATATCTAATAATTTTTTCAGAACCAGGTACAGTAACCAACTTTATAGCTTGGATAGCATCATTTGTTAATTGGTGTTCGATACCCGCATATAAATCTTCTTCGTTCTCACGAATAACAACCATATTCATGTCAGTGTAAGCAGGAATATATGGGCGGAAAGTTTTGCATGGTCTTACATTTGCAAATAAACCAAGTGATTTTCTGATAGTAACATTTAAACTCTTATAGCCACCGCCCTGTGGAGTAGTTATCGGTGCTTTCAAAAATGCTTTGTTTCTTCTTATGATTTCCCATGAGTCTTTTGAGATTCCACTCAATTCTCCTGAAAGGTAAACTTTTTCACCAACTTCTATTTCTTCAAATTCGACCGGAGCTCCAGTTGCTTTAATCAAATCAAGAGTTACGTCCATAATTTCCGGACCAATACCATCACCTTTAGCAACTGTAATTTTAATATTTTCTGACATTTTATTTATGTTAAATATTGTTTATAATTATTTGAGACCTTGTAAATACAAGACTTGCAATATACGAATAATAAAGAAATTTTTGATTATACTTTCTTCTTACATTTTGATTTTTTTTTCATTATTGCCATTAACAATTGCTCGAAATCATTTTGATTTTTTTTATTTCTCTAATTATTCAACTATAGTAAAATTAAAATGCTTATATTTACGTATATAATTATATATAAAGAAAATCATATAGATATGTACAAATATTTATCATGGGAAGATAAAAGGAAATAGTATGAAAAAGGTAATTAGAGATACATTATTTTATTCGATAGGAACTAGCATATTCTTAGCAGCTTTAGGGCAATATTTCGCTCGTAAAGATATGGGTTTTATGACCGAGTGGTACGAGATTCTTATATTTTTTATATTATATACTTCGTTTATGGGCTATGTTAATTATAATAAATACAAGAAAAAAATGGAGAAAAAAAGTCAGTCGAAATAATTATTATTTTTCTAAATTATTCCTTATATTTTCTTTATATTTTCCTTCTTTTAGCAAGATAACCAATCAATGCTTTATCAAAAGTAGTATCAGTTGTAATTAAGTGGTAATCAACATTTTGCCTATGGCATTCACTTTTAATTGAGTTTAGAAATTCTTCCATATTTTCTTTATATGCCTTTTGAAGCTGATGAGGTTGAGTTAGCATTTCTTCCTGAGTTTCAAGGTCAATAAACGTAGCTCCCTGTCCTAATTTAAAATCAATCTCACGTGGGTCTAATATTTGAAATACGATGACTTCATGCCCTTTATGTCTAAAATGTTTTAGTGCAGAGTTCACCGACTGCGCATCATCAAAAAAATCGCTAATGATAACTACAAGCCCCCTTCTTTTAATTCTTTCTGCTAATGAGCCCAATGCTTTTGAGGTCCCTGTCTGATTTCTTGGCTCTGTGTTTTCAAGTGCTTTTAATAATTCGCCAATATATGATTTTTTTGAACGTGAAGGCAGATAAGTCCTGATTTCTGTATCAAATATTGAAAGACCAGTTGCATCTCTTTGTTTATTCATTAAGTAAGCTAATGCAGATGCAAGAAATTTTGCGTATTCAAATTTGTTGATATGCCCTTTTGATTTGTATTTCATAGATGCACTCGAATCAACAATAATCATTGCTCTTAAATTAGTTTCTTCTTCGTATTGCTTTACATAATATCTATTTGAACGAGCATAAACTTTCCAATCAATGTTTTTTACTTCATCACCGGGACGATATGCTCTGTGTTCAGAAAACTCTACCGAGAAGCCATGGTAAGGCGACTTGTGAAGACCAGTTATAAACCCTTCTACTACAAGACGAGCAACTAATTCTAAATTACCAATACCGGCTACGTTGAGCGGATTAAGATATTCTTGATTTTTAGACATATTTATTTTTGTTTTTTCAATATTTACTTGAAACGAATTGACTTGTTTTTTGTTGCTGATTTGTTTTATTGATTAAAGCAGAGCTACCCCAATTACATGATAACTTTACTATTAAATTAAGAATTTGGAATATAATTATTAAAATTAATCCAATAGCGTCCTAAATAAAAAAAAATGATAGAGAGAAATCATTTAACTCTAATTAAATTAGAGGACAAACAAAAAGAAGGCTCTCTATCATGACAAATATAACATTATTTGGTCAAATAATAACAAAACTTGACCGCAATATCT
>Ga0209475_10000440_pt1 | contig 88392 bp, 95 predicted proteins | sample tdDd471_FD_187128 | JGI IMG/M metagenome (GOLD analysis project Ga0209475, IMG submission 187128) | Marine sediment microbial communities from the Atlantic coast under amendment with organic carbon and nitrate - tdDd47.1 (SPAdes)... | ecosystem: Environmental > Aquatic > Marine > Coastal >... | reverse complement strand
CTGTGTTTATTAGTTGTTCGCGGTTTTTGATGTCGAATTTTTCGGCTCTTTTGTTCCAGTTGTATTTTTTTGCTATGTGTTGTATGTGTTTTCTGGTGTAGTTGGTTTGGTTTGCTATTTGTGTTTTGGTTCTACTATGTCCGAGGTGTAGGTATTGTTGTAGGAGTTTGTAGTATTTTTCCGGTTCGTTTTTTTGCTTTTTCATCTTTGCTTTCCTTTTTTGGTTTTTTGATGTTTTTTTTGGATGTTTTTCGCAAAGATATGTTTTGGGTTTGAAATGGTTTAGGAAATGGTTTTAAATATTTTTTTAAATGGTTTTTAGAGTATTTGGTTTGGTTTGGGCGTTTTGTTAAGTTTTGATTGGTTTTGAGTTAATTGTTTTTCCACCTATTGTCATGAGCGTCCTAATTTTTCACCCATTGCCTACGGCGTTTTCCTAGAGGGAAGACAAGTTTGAGATTGCTACGTTGTTGCTCGCAATGAAGTTTTTTTTAAGGTTGCAGGGCTTTCTTGATTTTTGTTGCTTTTAATATAATAATTCTTTCAATGTTGATGTTGGGCGTACATGGTCGTTTGGAGATTGCCACGCTATCGCTCGCAATGACGGGGTATGAATGGGGTTACAGGTGGTTACTTTTTAATTGGATTTTTATTGTTGGGATTTGATTATTGTTTTTACCTATCGCCTACGGCATTTTCCTTGAGGGAAGACAGGTTTTGTGGTTTTGTTAAGTTTTGATTGGACATTACCAGTGGTCCAATTAAAAAAACAAAATAAATACTCAATTTTAACTTTAAAAATTAACGACTAACTCGCTCCCAAAAAGACGAACTCAACTTTTTATCAATAAATTTAGCAAACTCACTCCATTGTGGATAAAAAACCTTGAAATCATCAGCAGTCATTAATGAATCCTTAGCCGGATATATTCTACCACCGGAATTTAATACCAACTTGTCCAATTTCCTAACTAATTCAATTGTTTCGTTTCCTAACATTCTAAAATCAATAGCAAGATTGACCCCAGGCTTCGGAAATGACATCATTCCAGGCGATTTTACATCTCCATAGGTCTTTAATACTACTAAAAAACTTGACAATGATGATTTTGTAATAATGTCCATACACTCTGCAAAAGCTGTATCTTCTTTACCAAATGGCACAAAAAATTGATATTGAATAAATCCATTTTTCCCATAAGCTTTATTCCAACCATCTACTCCATCTAGGGGGTAGAAAAATGGATTGTAGTGAGAAATTCCTGATTTAATCTTTTTAACTTGTTGATTATAATAGAGCTTATTAAATACTTTTGTTGTGAAATTATTAATGAAAGGATAATCAAAAGGAAATGGTTTCATACCTTCTGGCGGATTACCATCTGGTATAGAGTGTATTTTTGGGTCAGCATGATTACCACGATTATAAATACCCCTCCCCAAGTTTTTTCCTTTAGCATTTACGTCAATCCATGAAACAGTATATTCAAATTCTTTCTCTGATTTTTTATTAATTTCAAAGAATTCTTCTAAGTTTTTAAATTTTTCATTTTCGACATAAAAATATGGTGAATATATAGGAGTACATTTAAACTCTATCCAAGTAATAACACCAGTCAATCCAAGACCACCAATAGTAGCGTTAAACAAATCAGTATTATTTTCCAAATCACAAATTAAAAATCCAGAATCAGAACGAAATAATTCAAAAGACAAAACATGACAGCCAAAAGTACCCTTAACATGATGATTTTTACCATGAACATCATTTGCAACAGCACCAGCCAAAGAAACCAATTTTGTTCCCGGAGTAACCGGAAGAAAATAACCTCTTGGGATTAAAAAATCTAATAATTCCGAAAACTGTATTCCTGCTTCTGCCTTGATTACCCCTGTATCTTGATTCCATTCTAATATTCTATTCATAGGAGTGGTGTCTATCAAAGTACCATTTTCCAGAAGACAGCTATCGCCGTAAGACTTGCCATAACCTCTTGGTAGAGCCTTCCCATCAATTTTATTCAAATCTGGTAAATCTGATTTCCAAGCAACAGAGATAATCTCCTTTGCTAATAATTTAGGGTATCTACCGAAAGAGCCATACGATTCTAAAATTTCTTTATCTTTCATCAAATAATTAATCCCTTAGCCATGATAACTAAAAATCCAATCAATAAACCAATACCCCATGATACTTTATCTTTCACCGTAAATACAATTGGGTCATCAGTCATTTGCCCTCTATGTGCTAAAAACCAGACTCTGGTTATCCAATATAGAAATAATACTGCTATTACCCACATATACATAGGCTCATTATATAACTTCACTACCTGTTCACTATTTACATACAATGCAAAGACTAAAACAGCTATATACCCACTTGCAGGACCTATTGAATTCAATAGCTCTATATCATTAACTTCGTATCCTCTTCCTCTGATATTTGACTTGTTTTGTTCTCGCATTACTATCAACTCAGTATATCGCTTAACTATAGCTAAACTCAAAAATAAAAACATCGAAAATGCTAAAAGCCAAGGAGATATTTCTACTCCTGTAGCTGAACCACCAGCTATTATTCTTATGGTATATAATAGAGATAAGGTCAGAATATCTACTATTACTACTTTCTTAAACTTCAAAGAATACAAGGTGGTAATTATATAATAAGAAATTAAAACTAGTAAAAAATTATAGTTAGGGAGTAAGAAAGTAACGCCGAAGCCCACAATAAACAATCCGATAGCTAAGATAATAGAAAATGGAATTGATAATAATCCAGCAGCGATTGGTCTATTTTTTTTTCGAGGGTGTAACCTATCCGATTCTAGGTCCAATAAATCATTTGTTACATACACAGAAGAAGCGGTGAAACTAAAAGCAATGAATGCAATCAATGATTGTATAATCAACTGCATTTCAAGTTTATGTGCCATTAATACAGGTAAGAAAATTAGTATGTTTTTAACCCATTGATAAACTCGAATTTCTTTTATGATTACTTTTAATTTATTCTTTTTCTTTAGTTTTATTTTATCAATATTTTTATTTACTTTTTCTGTTTTTCTTATTAAATTTTTATCGTTAGAAACAATTATAGCTTTATTTGCTGCATTCCAAACTGGCAAATCAGCATAAGTATCACCCATATAATCAAATGATTTTTCACCATATAACTCTATTAACTTTACTTTTTTATTATCAGCTTTCAAATTTACATTTTCATCGGAACCATAGACCATATCAAACAAACCCAAATACTCAGAAATTTTCTCAGCAACAAACTGTGGAGTTGCAGTTACTAAAATAATTTCTCTACCTTTAGTTTTTTCTTGTTTAATATAACTAATCACTTCTTTCCTGTAAGGCAGGGCAGAGGCATTAAATTCAATTCTTGAAAATATATTATTCTTTAGTTTAGCTTTGCCTTTAAGTAACCAAAATGGGAGTAGGAACAACAAAAAAGGATTGTTCTTTAACATTATCAACACAGACTCAAACAGCATATCACTATTAAGCAAAGTGCCGTCTAAATCTACACATAAAGGAATATTTTTAATATCTTTATTCATATTATTTAATTTCTTTTTCAAATAATTGTAAAGCGATTCCTACTACTTGGTCCATATTATAATATTTATAATCGGCTAATCTGCCCAAAAAGTAAGTATTTTCTAATTTATTTGCTTCTTCCTTGTATTTGTCAAATAATTTATGATTTGCTTCATTTGGAATAGGATAATAAGGCTCATTTCTGCCTATTTCATAATCCATTGCATACTCATAGGCAATTGTGGTTCTATCTATTTTCTGTCCAGTAATATGCTTGAACTCTGTAATACGAGTATAATCATTGTCATTAGGATAATTAACTTGAGAACTTTTCTGGAAATATTCCATTTCTAAAGTTTTAAAATCAAACCGTAATGAACGATAAGGCAATTTACCATATTTATATCTAAAATATTCATCAATCGGACCAGTATAAATTAATTTATCATACTCTATTTCATCTTTTACATCATTAAAATCAGCATTTAACTTAACATCTATCTTATCATTTGCAATAATATTTTTTACCATTTTCGTATAACCAAGCTCTGGTACTCCTTGATAAGCATCTAAAAAATATCTATCATCACGATTTAAGCGAACTGGCACCCTTGCACTTACAGAGAAATCAATATCTTCTGGTTTAACTCCCCATTGTTTCAAATTATAACCCAAAAATACATATTTGTATATATAATCAGCTAAAAACTTCATATCTTTATTGTCATTTTCCATTAATTTTAATATGGGTATATTATTATTTTCACCATATTCATCTATTAAAATATTTTGTAATTTCAAGGAATACTCTGCTGAAAATAACTTCTCAATAGTATTAAAATTAAAAGGAATAGGAACTACTTTGCCCTCAATAACAGCCAGAACATGATGTTGATATGGCAACCATTTGGTAAATTTGGATAAGTAATCCCATACTTTTTTAACCTTGGTATGAAATAAATGTGGACCATATTTATGAATTAGGACACCATCATTATTATAGTAATCATAAACATTACCAGCAATATGTTCTCTTTTATCTATCAACAAAACTTTTTTGTTCAATTTACTTGTAATACGTTCTGCTAGGACGCACCCAGAAAGACCCGAACCTACTATTAAATAGTCAGTTTTCATTTATTAAATAAACCTTTAATTTCTGAAATTTTAATCGTTTTGCTAATAATAATTATCAATAAAAACAATAATACAGTTGCAAAAATATTAAATAATTCATTGAAATCATATTCTTTGAGAATAAAAGCAAATAATCCGATAACTAATCCAATTAATATAGCTCTAAAAATATTTCCAATAAATAATGTATTTGATATTTTTCTTAGATGATAAACATAGCTCAATAGTACAATAAATTCGCTAATTGTCGTTGCTATCATAGCTCCGTAAATGCCATAATCAGGAATTAATATCATATTTAGAATAACATTAAATATTGCTCCTGTTATAGTTGAATACATTAGTTCTTTTTGTTTACCCCATGCCATCAGTGGTGAAGAATAAGACACAGCTAAATAAATGATAAACAATTTAATAGTAAAAAATTGCAGCAGGGTTGCGGCTTCGATAAAATCTGGATTATACTGTAACAATACAATAAATTCAGCATTAAAAAAGATGATTACAGCTACAATAACTCCAGATAGGTATGTAAATAAAGTGTATTTATTTGCAATCCTTAACCCACTTTCATTATATCCTTTATTAGACATCTGGGGAAAAAATCCTTGTTGTAAAATCTGGGTTGGCAATAGTCCAAACAGTATTAATTTTGAAGCAGTATCATATATACTAACATCAGTATTTTCTTTCAACAATCCCAACATAAATATATCTGTTGAATTATAAATAATTACCATAAAAAATGTTATTCCAATAGGTAATGACTGCCTTAAAAATGATTTCCATTTTTCCCTATCGTATATAAATTTAATTTTACCTTCTTTTTTCAGATAATAGAACAATAACCACAAGGAGTTAATTAGTTGAGACACAACAATTATTGACATTGCTGTAATTACCTGCTCTCTCTGTGTTAATAAAAAATACACACCTGATAAATTAACAGCAGAAAGTAATACTTGCCTTATTGCTACAAGGTGATTTTTTTCTAATCCTTGGAATACCCAATTTATTAATATAGCATTTGAAAATATTAGTCCTCCAGCAATTATTAAGACTATTTTTTCAGTGGTACTTTTATCAATTAGAGCTACAAAAACAAGCAATAATACGAATAATACACTTGCGACTACTATTTTTATAGATAATATCAAATTAACATAATATGATGCTTTATCTGGATTTTTTGCAATCTCTCTTGTTCCAAAAATATCAAGTCCTAAATTACCTGCTAAAATAAAATAAGACATAGCTGATTGGCTCCAAGCAATAATACCATAATTATGCACACCCAATACGAATGTTATATGTTTGATATAGAAAAACAACAATAGTGAACGAGATACTTCTGCTATTCCTAAAAACAAAACATTATTAAATATTTTTCTTTTGTTGTTCATCTAATCTTAATTTAATTCATTATTTCAGCATACTCAAATAAATTATCTAATTCGGGATATTTATTCAACTCAGCAGATAAATCTTCAGAATATTTTAACTCATAAATACTATTAAATCTATTATAATGTTCCATTATTCTTTTTTTTGCATAGTCTTCAGCTATTTTATTAGTTATCATAAACAACCAATCAGAAGCCATTAATAAAGATAATTCTTTACTGGCATATTTTACTAATTTTTCAAATTTAGATTTATTTTTTAAGTCTATATTTTCCTTAGATATTTCTCTTAATTCATTAAGTTTTATTTCTGCTATTAAAAATAAATTCAAATAATATTCTGTATCTTTATTTTTCCAAATTCTGAAGTCATTACCCAGACCCCATGAGCTATTGGCTAATTTTATTTTAATTGGTTTACTTTCCTTAATATTAATGATATTTTTACAAGTTGATATTTTAATTTGGTTATCATCTAATGTTATTAACAATCTATATAAAAATTCACAACCTTCAAACCACCAATGTCCAAATAGCTCCGTATCAAATGGGAGGCAGATGATAGAGTTCCCATTATCATCATTATCAGTATTATCAGCAATTGATATGATGTGATTACTAAAATGATAAACATGGTTTTCTAATATTTCTTGCCAAGAATTATCATATAAATTTTTATCAGAAAATTCTACATCTTTACCAGTAATTTTGGAATATCTTAAAAATGAATTTTCTTGTTTAGTATGAAAATCCAAATAATTTTTATCCCCAGGGTAACCAATATCTGAACTCCATACCTGCATTGCCAAGTCGTTATTTCTTACAATTAATTTAATTCCGGAATTTAATACGTATAAATTTTTGGAATAATTATCTATGATTGATTTATCAATCTCTTCTAAAATCTCGGACTTAGGAATCACATTATCATCACTAATTATATACTCAAATCCATGTTTAATTAACAAAGTGTCAATACCGTCCCTATAGCCGCACTCTGGTAGCCAAAAGCCTTTTGGTATAGAGTTGAAATAATTAAGATAAGCTTTTTTACTAGTCATTATTTGTGCTTCAATATTATCGTCATCATTAATTAAAGGTAAAAATGAATGAGTAGCTGCAGTTATAATAATTTCAATATGCCCTTCATCTTGTAATTTTTTAAATTCATTAATAATCGAATTATTATACTTTATTTTATAATCTTGAATAGTCTTATGATAGAATAATTCCCATTTTTCGGCTAACTTAGACTTAATAATATTCTTTTCTGCAATAAATTTTAATTTATCTAAATGAGCAAATTGAATTTTGTCATAACAGTAATTATTAAATTTAGCATCAAATGTGTGATGTGCCAATTGGTCTAATAAAATAGGGGAGAAGCTAATGGCTATTTTGGGACTTATATTTTTATCTTTTAATTTATTAAGTATATTCAATAATGGAATATATGATTCTGCGACTGCCTCAAACAGCCATTCTTCTCCAAATGGTGCTTTACCTTTGTCTAAAACGAAAGGTATATGACTATGTAAAATCAAATTAAAATGAGTTAAATTCATAAATATTAAAGCTATATTTATTACGCAATTGGAGATTCAATAAAAAAGGCAAAATAGAATATATATAAATCTATTTTGCCATGAGATTAAAAAATTAAATCTATAGAGTAATGATATTTAATTGACTTTAGGACTGCCGGGAGCAAATCCAAAATTATCATTGCCACTTTGGTTTCCTGAGCTAATTTCACCAAATTGTTGCTCAAATTTTGCTATATTGTCCTGCAATGCACGGCTCAACATTTTAGCATGATGCGGGGTCATTATGATTCTAGATTGTACTTTTGCTTTAGGAACACCTGGCAATAATCGAGTAAAATCAATTATAAATTCCGCCTGTGAATGAGATAAGATTGCCAAATTCGAATAAATACCTTCTGCTTCCTTTTCTCCTAATTCTATATTAATCTGTTTTGATTTAGGCTTATTAGAATTGTTTGAATTGTTCTTATCTTTTTTTTCGTTTTCTTCCATTTTAACTGCTTTTATTATTTATTAAACTTTTCTATTTCATTTTGTATTTCTTTAGCTTTGGCATCGTTTTTCAAGTCTGAATATATTTTTAATAGTACAAATAATATATCTTCTCTTCTTTCTGGAGCAACTTTATATTTCATTGCTTCGATACGTTTTATAGATTTATCTAACTCTGCTTTTTTGTCCATAACCAAGTAGATATTAGACAATTCTCTAAATAAATCAACATCTAATCTAAATGATTGCTGAACAGATGCACGCTCAAAATATGAAGCAGCTTTTTCTAATAACGGAAAAAATTCATCATTATTAACTACATATTTAGGGTCTTTATCTAATTTTTCTTTTTCTTTACTTTGGATTAATGAGGCTTTATTTTTATAGGCTGATGCCATATTTCTCAATGCCAATCCATAATTATCATCTATATCTAAAGCTTTTTGATATATTTCTATAGCTTCATCGTATTTATTAAAATTAAACAAAAAGTCAGCGTGTAATTGATAATATACTTTATTATTAGGGTCTTTATTGGTCAATGCAACTAAATAATCAATTGCTTCTTGTTCTTTATTTTGATTAGTATAAACTTGAACAATAGAAGTATTTACTTTTTGGTCAGTTGGGTTTAATTTTTGCAACATCTTCAAATATTTCAAACTATTATCATACTCTTTTCTATCGTAGTAGTAGGCAGATAGTTCATTAAATGGATATAAGTTTGTTTCCCACCAAGTACCACTTTCTTGAGGAGTTAGGTCATCGGGTAAGTTCATTCTCCAACCTTTGATTACAAAGTTTTTATCTCCTGCTTTCTTATAGGAATAAAACCAAAAATTATTACTATCTAAACTAAATACGTCACTTCTTAGTATATCTTCTCTTTCGGTTGTGTCAAACTTAGCTTTACTCGAAGCACCAATTTTTGTTAGAGCCTCTTCAACATCTTGCGTCATATATATTCCGTTATCAAATCCAAATTCGATTTCGTTATGAAGAATCTGAGTAAATTCATCTAAAAATTGGTTTCCTTTTACAGTATCACCTTTTAACATATATGCTTGAGAAATTCTACTATACCATTCAAGAATATGTGGTCTTAAAATTCGTCCTACTTCATTGTAATAAATAGAAGAATCTAAATTACTTGCATCGTTTGATGATAAATAATCATTATGAAATTTAGTACCCATATTATAGCAATCAATCCATAGTCTATTTTTTAAAATTGGTAATTTTTCTGCATATTTTTTAGTTTTTATCTTATTCTTTTCTTCTGCATCTCTAAGAATGTGTGCAGTTTCTTGTAGTAATTTTTGTTCTAGCCTAATTTCAGCTAACATCAAAATTGCTTCTTCATTATTAGGATTTTTTACTAATTCTTTTTCTAAATATTTTGCTGCTTCTGCGAATTCGCCTCTTTTTTGTTTGTTTTTTGCAGTCATCATATCTCTAGATGTACAAGCAAATCCTTCTAATATAAAAGTTGATATTATAAGAATTGCTATTGATTTAAGTATGGTTCTCAATTTTTTCACCTTTGTAAAAAATAATATTTATTTGAATGCAAATTAACAATTTTATAACTACTATAAAAGTTGCTTATTTATTTATTTTAATTTTATCAATTATTATGTCTATCGCATCATAAATAGACAATTCATTTTTCATTATACTGTCTGACAACTTATTATTTAAATTTAGAATATTTTTATTTGTAAATACTTTATTAATAAGTTCTTTTTCAAGTTCTCTATTAAACCAATTTATTTCTTGTTGTAGCCTTTTAGATTTGATTAAATTATTTTTATATAATTCATCAAATAGGTTATCAATTTCTAAAACAATTTCGTCAATTCCCATACCTGTTAGGGCAGAGCATTTTAATATCTTATTTTTATTGCCAATCAGTTTCATAGCTCTATTATAATCATTTTTAGTAATATTAGATAGTTTCTCGTTTTCACCATCTGATTTGTTGATTATAATTAAGTCTGCTAGCTCTACAACTCCTTTTTTTATTCCTTGAAGGTCATCTCCGCCTCCGGGTTGTAATAACAAAATAAATAAATCAACAATAGATTTTACAGCAGTTTCACTTTGGCCAACACCTACAGTTTCTATAAGTATTATATCATACCCAGCTAGTTCACAAAGTATTACTGTTTCTCTTGTCCTCGCTGTTATTCCTCCTAATTCCCCACCTGTTGGAGATGGACGAATAAAGGCATTTTTTTCTTTAGCTAGAAGCTCCATTCTTGTTTTATCGCCCAATATGGAACCCTTAGTAATTTTACTTGATGGGTCAATTGCTAACACTGCCACTTTTAAGCCTTGGTTTATATATTTTAGTCCAATAGCTTCAATAAATGTTGATTTTCCAACACCTGGAGTTCCAGTGATTCCTATTCTAATTGATTTGGAATTATAAGTCTTAGCTTTTTGAATTAATAGTTCTCTTTTTTCTTTATCATCAGCTTTATTACTTTCTATTAGAGTAATAGCTTTTGATAAACTAATTATATTTCCTTCTATGATTGTATTATACAAAGTTTCAATATCTTGCTTCATTCTGTCTTAATTATGATTTTAGAAAAATATTAATGAATACAATTTAAGGTCTATGGGATTATAAATCAAATTTTATTTACAATTTGTTATTTTAAAAGCATTATACTAAATTGCTGTTTAATCAGTCTCAACTATAAAATTACAAAAAACAGGAATTGATATGTCAAAATTATTTACATACTTTTTACTTCTTATTTTATTGATTTTAAATTCTTATGGTGAAATTATATCAAAAGATAAAAAAGCTATTGAATTTTTTAAAAGACAAGCTGAAACTGCTCATCCTTTACCATTACCACAAAATATCAAAAAAGAAAAAAACAGTAAATATTTGAATTGGTTATTATTAAAGAAATCTAAATTTGAATCTAATTTTGAAAATATTAATACTATAGAAGAAGAGGAACAAGGGCAACCAATGCAAAATGAGTCATCAGTTGCTATCAATTATAATAATCCTCAAAATTTGATTGCTTCTGCAGTTGATTATAGAAATAATTCTTCGACTAAGGTTTATGTATCGTCAGATGGTGGAAAATCATGGGTAAATAATAATTTAGGTACTCCGCATGAATTTTGGCGTTCAACAAATGACCCTTCTGTTGCGTTCGGCAGTGACGGAACTGGATATTTAGTTTATGGTGGCTCTGGAAATAGTGATGCAATACCAGAAGAATTAAGAGGACAAAATGGAGTTTATTTTGCTCGTTCTACCGATAATGGTCAAACATGGCTTGCCCACATTCCAATTATTGAACATTTAGGAGTACAAACGCTTGATTCTGCCTTTGAAGATAAATATTATATAGAAGTAGATGAAGTAGAATCATCTCCATATTATAATTATCTTTATTGTCCTTGGAAAAGAGTAACAGCAACTGATTCTGCTACACAAATAATAATAGCTCGTTCGACAGATGGTGGTTTTAATTGGGAAGCTCCTGTACCAGTAAGTGAAAGGAAAGTTGGTTCAGACTTAGACACAACTTATGGTCAGTCTTTTCCTCTCTCGGCAACTGGTCCGAATGGAGAGGTATATTTAGTATGGAATGATGGTCCAGTTCATGGGGTTGGTTTTTCTCGTTCTTTAGATGCAGGAATAACTTGGACAGAACCTAAAATTGTTCATAATTATAATATATTTGGAACAACTAAATATCTTGCTGGACAGGGTGCATATAGACATTCTGTTAAAGGAGTAGTACGTGCAGAAGCATACCCAGTAATCAAGTGTAATAATGCGATTGGAACAAAAGGAGAAGGGAATTTATATCTTTCATGGGCAGCTGACAATGTTCCTAATATCTACTTTTCAAAATCTACAGATATGGGTGATACGTGGACAGAACCTATAATAATTCATTCAGACAATTCAAACGACCAATTCTTTCATTGGATGGATGTTGACAGAACTAATGGTGATATTGCAATAATGTACTTAGATAGTCGAAATGACCCAGAAAATATTGATGTAGAGTGTTTTGTAGCTTATTCAAATGATATGGGTGAGACGTGGGTAGATAGGCAAGTATCAGATTATTCTTTTGATATAAGAAACAATCCTTTTCCGGGCAGATCGTTCGCTGGTGATTATAGTGGTTGTGCCTTTTATGACGGCAAAATCTTTCCTTCATGGATTGATATGAGAAATACTGAAGGACCTACAGATGGAGACTCAGATGTATTTACTTCAATAGTAAATGTTAACGCTCCTACGCCGATTAAAAATTTTAATGTTGAATTAGACCCAGAAAGACCAAAAAGCTTAGATTTATCTTGGGATTTGGAATATATTTCTACGTTTGGGAAGGAACTTGATAGCAATAAGATAATAATTCAAATAAAAGACAACTTTGGATTTAGCAATACTTATACTTCGGATATCAGAGAATTGACTTTAGATGGGCTCACTGCTTTTGAGAAATATGAATATGTTGTTGAAGTTATTTATGAAGGTGAGCTAAGTAAACCTGTTAGTAATTATAATTACCCGGGTGGAGCTAAACAACCAGATTATGGTCAAATATTAAGTTTTTCAGGATTAGAATCAAATTTGGTAAATTTAGAGTTGAAAATTCCAAATTTAAGGGCAGATAAAACTACTAAATTAGTCAACCTTTCAGGCGTTGAAGTTTATAGGGACGGTGAATTTATCAAAGAAGTTAGTTTGAACTCTGTTGATACAAATAAAACAATTAAGATAGAAGATACGCCTTCAAATCCAGGGTTTTATAAATACCAATTTAAAGTGATTAGTTCTATTGATGAAAATGAAAAACAATTTAGTGAATTTAGTAATGAAATACTTGTATTTTCAGGAAAGCCAAACTTTTTTCATCAAGAAAATTTTGATACTGTGTTACCAAAATATCATATAACCCAAAATTGGGAATTAGATGAATTATTTACTAACTCACCTAAAAATTCATTGACAAATGCACTTAATAAAGATTATGAAGGAGAACAATCGGATACATTAATTATTTACCCAATTACATCAAGTTTAGAAAACACAACAACTTTGTCATTTTATCAGTCGGCTATTATAAAGAGGGGAGACAAAGCAATGATAGAGTATTCAGTAGATAATATGGAAACTTGGAATAATTTAGCTACTTATGATATGAGAGACTATGAGCCATGGGAGGATAAAATAAGAAATGAATTTGATTGGAGACATGAAAAAATAAATATTGAAGAAGATAATAAAAATATTTTTGTTCAATTTGTTTTTACATCAAATGCTGGACTAAATGATGAAGGTTGGAATATTGATGATATATTCTTATCTTCATTTGCAACTAATGTAAATGGGAATGAAGAAATTGATTTTAATTTATATCCTAATCCTGCACAAGATTATATATTTATAAGTTCAAAATTTAATTTTTCTCAATCAGATGTTAAAATTTATAATATATTGGGTGAAATAATTCCAATAGAGGTAGCAAAATCTAATAAATCATTAAGGATAGACATTCATAATTTAGAAAAAGGAACTTATTTTATAGAGATTGATGGAGAAGTATTAAAATTTATAAAATATTGATATAATACATCATAATTGCGATTAATCCATTTTTATTTTAACAAATAATTGAAAATTATTAAATTGCAAGTCAATATCGTTGAAATCATTATTAAGGTAATCAAAGTATGGCTGGACACAGTAAATGGGCTAATATAAAACATAGAAAAGGAAGACAAGATGCTCTTCGTGGAAAAATATTCACAAGATTAGCAAAGGAGATTACAATTGCTGCTCGTGATGGTGGGGGAGATCCTGAGATGAATCCACGACTAAGATTAGCGGTGAAAATGGCTAAAGGTCAATCCATGCCTAATGATAATATTAAACGTGCTATTAATAAGGGTACTGGAGAAGGTGGCGGTGCTGCAGTAATTGAAGCAATTTTTGAAGGTTATGCACCTGGTGGGGTAGCGGTCGTAATCGAGACTATGTCAGACAATAGGAATAGAATAGTTTCTGATGTTAGAGCAGCAATATCGAGAGCTGGTGGTAATTTAGGTGAGAGTGGCTCAGTATTGTGGAGTTTTGAAAGAAAAGGAATTATTAATATCAAAAATGATGGCAGAAGCGAAGACGATATGATGGAACAGGTTATGGAAGCTGGCGCTGAAGACTTGGAATATGATGAAGAAATAAGCAGGGTTGTTTGTGCAATGAATGACTATGGTACTTGCACATCATGGTTTGATGAGAATGGGTTTGAAATTACAGAATCACAATTAGAATATATACCAAATGAACCACTTAATTTGACAGATGTTAAATCAGCTAAAAAAGTTTTGACATTTATAGAAAAGATAGAAGAAGTTGAAGATGTGCAAAACGTGTTTGCAGGTTTCTCAATTGATGATTCGATAGCTGACGAACTTGATTGATAGTTGTAATTGATAATTAATTAATGTTTGCTAATTGAGTTTTTAATGAATGATTTGAAGGATAAATCATTTATGGCTGGGTTTTTATTAATTGAGTTATTGCTTTGTGATTTGGTGCCATTTGAATTTTTCCCTTTTGTATAACTTTGTTCTTCATTTAATTCGCTTATCAAATTAATCGAATTATCGTTTGCACCGATAAGAAGTTTTTTGTTTTCAACTTCGATTATATATAAATGATTTTTCGGAGAAAGTGATGATTTCGAAATAATATTTAATGCTTTATTATCTTTATTATTATTGAGTTTTTTTCCATATTTTTTAATAATAAGAAGAATAACTCCCAATATCGCAACGATAATTGCAAGGTTAATAAATGCACTAATAATAGGAGTATCAAAATTCATTTGATACCTTTAAGTCTTTCAGCCGGGTCAACTAAAGTAGTAATTCTAATACCAAAATGTTTGTCGATTACGACTACTTCGCCTTCTGCTATTTTTTTACCATTGATGAGAACATCAACAGGTTCGGATACTAATTTATCAAATTCGATTACAGAACCACGACCAAGTCTTAAAATGTTTCTAATTAACATATTTGTACGACCTAGTTCTATCGAAACGGGTAATTGTAAATCATATAGCAGTTCTAATTTTGGGTCCATAGGGGAGTAGATTGTAGAACCTTCTGAGTCTAATTCACCAAAATCTGCATCATCTAAATTATGTGCGTCATCAATGCTATCAACATCTGACGAACCCACAGATGCCGCTTCCTCTTCGAGATCTCCCGATTGGATTAAAGCATCTATTTCATCTTGAGTCATTGTCATAATTTAATTCCTTATTTTTTTACTTGCAAATCCAAATCCACTATATCTTCTTCTTTGAGTGGACGAATAATTCTTACCGCTTTTTTGCCATCGAGACTACCAGGTCTTGCGGCTAATTTTCTTAGACCACCGATAACAACTTCAATTTCTTGGTTAATACGTTTGTCTAATTTTAAAACATCACCTTTTTTCATCTCGAGCATTTCTTTTACGGTTACTTTTGTTTTACCTAATTCAGCATTTACAGTTAAGAAAGTACCTTTCATTTGATTAGATAAAATACTCATATTTTCTTTTATCTTACTTGCTGATTGGGCAACGGAAGATGTTGTAATTTGCTGTCTGTTTAACTGAGCTAAAATTTCTTCTAATGCGAAAGTTGGAAAACATAAATTTAATAAGAATGTTTGTGTACCAATATTAACATCAAACGATATTACAACAACTATTTCAGATGCAGGAGCTATTTGAACAAAATCCGCTTCCATTTCAAGTCTCTGAAATTTGAAATTAAGCTCTGCTATAGACTTCCAAGCATTACGTAAATCAGAAAAGGCATGTTCGATTACTCCTCGGACTACTGCTTGCTCAATTGCGGTGATATTCCTTGGTTTCTCCATATTGTCAGCGTGTCCACCCAGAAGTCTTTCTAAAAGTGTTAATGCTAACTGCGGGCTTAATTCGAAAATACCAGAACCATCAGTACCTTCAATATCGAATATATAAAGACAAGAAGGATTGGAAACAGATAAAATAAATTCAGAATAGAATAATTGGTCAACTGATGTAACGGTTATAGATACCACAGTTTGAAGTCTTGAAACTAAATAATAACCAAAAACCTCAGCAAAACTTTCATGAACGTTTTGAAGAGTTCTAACTTGGTTTTTAGATATACGGTTTGGTCGCCTAAAATCATAATTGGCGATTTCACCTTGTATCTTTTGACTCGATAAGACATCATCTACATTAACTGTCCCAGAGGACATATCGGAGAGTAGATTGTCTATCTCATTTTGTGATAAAACATCTGACATTTACTTTTGAACCATAAATTTGGTTATTGTAATTTCTCTTAAAAATAATTTTTTCTCTTTGAAAAGTGGTTTTAAACTTTTCTTAAATATTTCAGGAAGAACTGCTCTTCCATTTTCAAGTAATTCGTCTGCTGTGTGCTGACCAATTTCTTTAATAATCATTGCTCTGGTATTACCCATAAGTTTTTTCATATAATCACTTTCAGCAGAAAGTAGCTTAGGGTCTAACTCTTCGTTTGCAACGAATTTAATTCCTAATTGGATAATAACAAAAGCAGAGGAAGCTTTAGGATTTGTAGTAATATCCTCAGTTTCCATATATTTTCGTTTACTTTCTTTTTCTAAGAACTCTAATTCTTCTTCATCTAATTCGCTTAAGGTATATCCATCATCATCTTCTCCATCTTCGCCGCTTTTCTCTTTATCTTTTTGTACCATTTCAGTTTTATCTCCGTCAGTAGGTACTGTTGCAGTGGCATCAGGCATCCATATTTTAATAACAGCAATTACTAACATAATATTAATAACTATTACGCCAAATACGATAGCAACTATCATAGGAATGGAAAGCGATGAGCCTTTCTTCTTTTTTTTCTTTTCTGGTTCTTGTAGTTCTTCGTTCTCTTCCATATTTATCTCATTTATTTTATTATACTATTAATCAGTATCGGCAGAATATCAATAATATTAAATTTTCTGCTTCATTTCGTATATAATTACGAATTGAATAGATATAAATTTCAATATGAACAAAATTTATTAAAAAAATTATGCCATATAAAATAAAAACATAGTTTATCCTATTAACTTGTTGATATAGTAGAAAAAAAAAGAAGCCAAAGATAATTATACTTTTTTTGGCTTCAATTTATAATGTAGATATATATACAATTTTTAGATTTTGCTCATTAACTTGGTTTTTATCGTCCAATACAATGATATTCAAATCCTAATTCTTTCATTTCATTAGGCTCCCATAAATTTCTTCCATCAAAAATAAGATTTTCTGAAAGCTCTTCTTTTAATTTATCGAATTCAGGGGTTCTGAACTCATTCCATTCGGTAGCAATTAATAAGGAATCTGCTCCCACTAAACAGGAGTACATATCATCAGTGAAATTTATTCTATCACCGAAGATTTCTTTTGTATTTTTCATTGCTTCTGGGTCAAAAGTATTAATAGTTGCACCGGCTTCTAATAGTTTTTCTATTAATACAAATGCTGGTGCTTCTCTTGTGTCATCGGTATTAGGTTTGAAAGCTAAGCCCCACAATGCAAATTTTTTGCCTTTTAAATTATAATTATATCTCTTCATGATTTTATCAAAGAAAAATAAAATTTGAGATTTATTGACTTCGCCTGCTGCTTTTATAATTCTTAATGGAGTTCCTGCTTCATCTGCGGAATAATCTAATGCTTGAACGTCTTTAGGGAAACAAGAGCCTCCATACCCAATGCCTGGGAATAAAAATCTTTTGCCTATTCTTGTGTCTGAGCCAATTCCTTTTCTAATCAAATCTATATCTGCACCAACTGCTTCTGTATATCTCGCTAAATCATTCATAAATGATATTTTTACTGCTAAAAATGAATTTGCAGCGTATTTAGTTACTTCAGCACTTTTTTCATCCATAAAGTGAATTGGATTTCCTGAGCGTAAGAATGGTTTGTATAGTTTATCCATTTTTTCTACGACCCAGTCAGCTGAAGTTCCTATTACAACTCGTTCTGGTTTCATTGCATCTTCAACAGCAAATCCTTCTCTTAGAAATTCTGGGTTACTTACAACTTCTAAATTATTATTTTCTCCGAGTTTAGAAGTAAATATAGATTTTACTTTTTCTGCTGTACCTACTGGAACTGTAGATTTGTTTACTATAATTTTTCTATCAGTTATGTTATTTGATTTTATATAATCTGCGATATCATTTGCCACTTTTAAGACGTATTGTAAATCAGCTGCTCCACCTTCACCAGGAGGGGTAGGCAAGCATAAGAACATAATATCTGCGTGGTTAATTGCTTCATTCAAATCTGTTGTAAAATTTAATCTTTTTTGATTAATATTTTGTTGCATCAGATGTTCGAGACCGGGTTCATAGATGGGGGAGATACCCTCTTTCATTTTTTCTACTTTTTCTTTATCTATATCTACACATAATACATTGTTACCTGTTGCGGCAAAACTTGTTCCTGATACAATTCCTACGTATCCAGTACCTACAACGCCTATATTAAATGACATTTTTTAGTTCCTATGAAATATTATTATTTTTGTTGTTTAATTTTTATAGTTGCAAAATTACGTAAATTAGAATTCCTAGCACAATTATACTTATCCCAATTTTGATTGATTTAATAATTATTTTGATGATGATAATTATTAACAAAATTGCCAGAATGATTTGAACAATTTCTGGCAATTCATATATAAAGTTTAATATTTCTTGCATAAGTCGTTTTTGATAATATATTTAACTTTTAGCTGTGACTAATTAAATTTAGCTTACTATGAATTTGAATGGAATTCTTCCTTTCATAATTTTATCATCATCTCGAGGGCTAAATTTCCATTTTCTTAAAGCGTTTTGTACGGAACGCATTAGTGATGGGTCTGCTGCTCTTTCGGTGCAAATAACTCTCGACACGGTACCATCTGGCATTACTGTGATTTCAAAGGTTAGGGCTAAAGATGTATTGAGCTTTTTTCTTACTTTAGGCATTACTTTATTTGTTACTGTTCTTCCGCCTCCACCGCCCCAAGAAATTTTACCAAATCCGTCGCCTTCTCCTCTACCTACTCCGCTATTTCCTAAGCCTAATGCGAGTTCATCTACTGGTTGGTTATTAATTCCTACAGATTCTAAATCATCGCCTGTTTTTGCATTTTTGTCAATTTTCTTGCTTTTATTATTTCTTACTACAACAATATTATTTGATTCGTCTAATGTAGCAGACGATGGTTTATTTGTTTTTTTAATTGCTTTTTTGGCAAATTTTGTATCTTCAAGGTTTATTTGTCTTTTGTTTCCTCTGGCTTTTTTTCCTTCTTTAGTTAGATTGCCTTTTGACCTTCCAGTACCATCACCCTTACCTAAATTCATTAGTTCTATAGTTACTAATTTAGAAGATAAATCATATTTTTTTGGGGGACCAAGCGAAACATAGGATAGTATAAGAATAGTAATCCCTGTTAATGCTAAGGCAACCGTAAATCCTTTAGCTGTATTTTTGTCCCACGGTATATTTATTTTGAATGTAGTAGAACTTGTATTATCTGGTTTTGTTAAATACATTGTTCTTTCCTTTTATGCTGTTTTTTAGAATTAACTTATATTTTGTAGTTGCTTATCGTCGATTTTAATTTTTTATCTAATTCTATCAATCCAAGTTTGAGTAAATCCATAACGCATGGCTGTTTCTCTTGCTTGTTGTTTTGTTGTATATTTACCAAACCTAACTCTATACCATATTTCATCTCTTACAATTTGTTCAGAAATAAAGCCGTCAGAAATATTGTGTTTTTTTAGTTTTCCCAACCATTCTAATGCATCTTGTCTAGAAGGGGAGGCATAAATCTGAATAGTAAATATTCCTTTATTTGAGTCTTCTGCTAATGATTTCTTTTTAAAACTTGTTTTATTATTTCTCTTTTTATTGCTTTTATATCTTATTTTTTTTGGTATTTCTTTACTTGCTATATCTTTATTTTTTATCTGATTTTTCTTTTTATTAATTTTTTTATTAACTTTAGTATTTGTTCCTAAATCTATCTTCTTATTAATGCCTTTATTATTATTTATAGTATTATTTATAGTATTATTTTGTTTTATTTTATTTTTTACTTTCTTATCTTTTATAGACTTATCAGTTATGATATTATTATTTGAGTTTTTTGAATTACTATTTTTAATATTTTGACTATTTTTATTGTTTGTTTCTTTTTTGGATTTAATTTCGACTGAACTGTTATTTGAAGTATTATGTTTTATCTGGTCTTTTGAATTATTTGCAGCGATTGAATTATTTTGAGTGGTTACACTTTTTTCGGATTCAGTTTTTTCCTCATTGTTATCATCATTCTTTGCATCTTCTTTATTTTTATTTTTAACGGCAATTTTATCGGTATTATTGTCATAGTTTTTAGAACTATTTTTACTTATAGACTCATCATCTGAATCATATTTTGTTTTCTTTCTATCTTTTTTTACTGTTGCATCATCTGCTGATAAATCATCTATTATTTCAAAATTACTTTTTGCGTTAGAAGTGTTGGTAAACTCAACTTCGCTATCATCTTGGAACATTGGGAGTATAAAGAAATATCCAAGTCCAGCTAAAATTAAAACAGAAGCAACTGCAGTCAAGTATATTAATAATTTATTCTTTTTTCTTTTACGTTTTTTTCTTTTGTTAGTTTTCTCTTCACTATCTGACTGAGTATTATTTTGAGTGTTTTGTTGTTCACTTTCTTGTTGAAAAGTGGAAGGTTTATCTACTTTTATGTTATCAAAACTTATTACTTCTGCGTCGTCTTCACTGTCAAAATCATCAAAATCTTCAATATCACTTGACTCATCAATTGGAGGCGAGTCGTCTTTTGTGTTCTTAGTTTTTTTGTCTAGTTCGTTTTGAAGCATAGCTTTTAATTCTGCAGCGTCCGAATCTAAATCTATTTCTTCTGGACCGTCTGTATTTTCAGTTGAAGTAAAGTCTTCAAAAGAATTGTCTTCAATCTCAGGAGAAGCATTGAAGGATGTGCCTTCGAGTGCAGCAATTTCTTCTGGGCTTAATTGCTCAATTTCATCGTCGTTATTATTTGTAGGTGTTTCTTCTACGGCATTGTTATCTTCAGAATAGTCATCTAAGAAATTATCGTCTAAATTGTCACCTAAATTGTCATCTTCGGTTACGATTTCGTCGTCTTCAAATGCACCTTCTACATCTTCATCATCATCTAAAAAATCAATTTCATCTAGTTCAGCAAGGGCAGAGTCAATATCATCAACTTCTAAATCTTCATTAATAGTTGAATCAACATCTTTATTATCATTATTGTCTATTGTTTTATCGTCTCCAAAAGAATCCCATACGGTTTCACCATCATCTGTATCAGACACTTCTCCAATTTCCTCAACTTCTTCAGGTTCAGGAATATCAGCTTCAATTAGAGGAGTATCATCGAATTCAAATCCAGGCAAATCACCGGGATACTGTTCTAAACTCTCTAACTGAAACGATTCATCATCAGGTTCGCCTAGTGTATAAGAACCAATTGATTCTTCTTCTGTTAGTCTATCATTTTCAAATTGAGGCATTTTTTATAATTTCCAGAGAATACCAGCATTTATGAATATTCCACGTTCTTTGTACCCGTTCCATAAATAAATATCGGAATTGGTTAAATTTTGCATTCTTACAAATATAGATAAATTATTATAAAATCTATAATTTACTTTTGCACTAATGTCAAAATATCCTTCTAAACGGTTTTCTCCGTCCTTTATTTCTTGTAAATTTACATATTTCTTACCAACATATTCTATGCCAATATCTAAGTTTAATTTATCGGTTAATTTTGATAAATAATGAGTAGAAAATTGAGTTGGAGCTATATAACTTATTTCTTTATCTGTAGAATCTTGATTACTGGAATTTATTTTAAAATCTATATTTATAGTATTATACTGGTTGAAGTTATAATATGTTTCTAGATTTAAAGAAAGTATGTCGCCGTTTATATAATTTATTTCAAATAATTCATTGATATTATTGGTAATAATAGGAACTCTGTTTGAAGTTTTATAATTTCCACTTATACTTAATCCAAGGTCTTTTGTTGGGTGATAAAGTAAGTATGTGTTGAAATCGACTTTATTATAAGTGTGGTCGATCATTGCATTGAGCTTCAAATAAGGATTATATCTTATATAATCATTGAATGTATTTTTTTCTAAACCACTTCTAAACTTTGCACCGAATGTGAAATTATTATTTATTCTATATTCGGAATTAATATTCAATAATAATCCATTTCTAGCAATATCATAAGAAGTTCCGGCAGTTTGGAAACCGCCTTTTAATTGTAAACTTAATTTATTATTATGATAATTTAGAAATCCTAATATATTCATAAAATTAGAATTATTGGAATTATAAGCTCTTAAATCTAAGTCTACGTCAAATCCTATGTCAAAATTATTTAATGGGTTTAATACTCTAATGAATGTGTATAATGATCTGTCGCTTGCTGAGGTATCTGAAGCTATTGTCAAATTGTTTAGAGCAATGCCAGTTTGAAATTTAAAACCATTATAATTGCCATCGGTATGAATGTCTGCATTTATTTCAAAAAGATTTCTATCTTGTGGAGTTTCAATACCATAAGTGGAGTAAGTTAAATTATTAATATTGAATTCGGTTCTTGTTTTAGAGCCACCAAAAATAAAAAATTTCTTATCTGCAATATAGTCAGAATAGGCGTTACCAAAAAAACTTATATAATCTGAGTTTTTTACATGTTCATTTTGAAAATTAATACCGCCGTGTGAATATATATCAAAGCCCAAAACATCAAAGCCATAAGCGGCTTCAGCATCTAAAGCGGTGTTCATACCTAATGCAGCTTTAACAAAGAAGTTTGAAATATCGGGTGAAATAATTTTTGTAGGAAGATTAGAGTTTGGTAATAGAAGTGATTGCTTTTTTTCTATGGAATTAATTGAATCTAAGTCTGTTTTTGAAAGTGGTTCATTTATTTTTGGATAACTTTTTTCGACTATTCTTATATTATTAGAAGCACCGGCTACTTTAATAATAGTTTCAGGCATATCGATAGGTTCTTGCTGTTCTTCTTTTTTACTTTTGGAGGAGTTAGAATTATTTTGTGCGTAAAGAATATTAATATTAGATATTAACATTAAACTCATTAAACTATTTATTATGTATCTTTTCATTTTTATTTAGCTTGTGTATAAAATTGAATTAATATTATCCCACGCAGGTAGAGTTTCTTCTTCAACATTTTTTAAGCTTTTAAGAATGTACTTTTTAAAAACAATTGCCTTATATACATATAATTCAAACCATGTATTAGTAAGAATATATGTTTCTTTTGTTTTGGGATTAACCATTTTCCATTTTGTAACTCTATCATTGTCCCTGTGGTAAGCAACAATTAATGCAGAACGAATATTTAATTTTTCGCAGTAGTCGATTCTTTTTGCTTTGTCTAAATCGAAGCATGTACCTAATGTTTCGTTATAATTAAAAATTTCAGTATCATATAAATGATGTTCGGTATCGCTCATCTTATCTGATTCGCAAATTACCCAGACTCCTGTTCCATTATCGATTTGATTTATAACTGATTTAGTAAAATCATCAAAACTTAAATTAATAAATTTATATTCAGGATAATTTTCTACTTTATCTGAATATTTGATTCTATATATTTTATTGATTTCACGAGAATTACCAGGCAAGTTGGCTATCGTAAACAAATCACCTAAGAGGTCATTTTCTAATTTTATTGAGTTTACTGGTGGTTCGCCTAAGCAGTATGTAAGTAAGTTAAACAAATCTTTAAGTACTTTTTCCCTTGCGACATTTAGCATCTTGTCGGAATTTTTTTCTTTAAATCTTCTTATTAGAGCTGCACTCTGTCTCATTTTTAAAGAGATAAGGTCTATTAATCTATCAAAATCTTCATTAACTAAATTTGAGGGCATGGCATCTTTGTTTACTAAACCGTATTTTTTAATTAGAGAGTTATAAAACAACCAGTTTGAGTTTAATTTTATTGCTCTATCTAAAATAAAATGATTATTTCTTTCATTCAAATCATTATTACTTAATTCGATTATATTATTTAAAAAATTATTTGCTTTTTCAAATATTTCCCAGAATAATAAGTAGTTTTCTGAGTATTCAAACTCTCCATTGGTATCGAACGCAATTATTTTAAAATCGAAAGAAGTTTTAAAATTTTGTACTTCATTAGAAAAATCTTCATCAATAGTTTTAAATTCTTCTTCATTAAATGAAGCAAAATTTAAGCCTTTTTCTTTGATTTTTTTAGCTATATCTTGTCTATACAAACTTTTATCTTGAAGTTCTCTGAATGTATCAACTAAGCTATTTTTTATTTCTTTTCTAAAGTTATCCATAATTGAGAATATTTTAAAATATAATTATTATATTTTTATTATATTAATCATTCTATTTTTTTTAATTTTTCTAATCTTTCAAAAATTTACTTACTCTTTTAAGTCTTCGTGCAGCAGTCTTGCCATAATCATCGTCTTGTCTTAATTCTACTACTATCCGATACATTTCATTTGCATCTTCCCATCTTTTATCATTTTCATATAATTCGCCTAATTTCAAAAGGGATAATGTAAACCAATCTTCGTAATCTGGATAGTTTTCTTTTACTTTTATAAACGCTTCAATAGCTAAATCATTTTCTTTATCTTTCAGCCAAAGTTCTCCAATTCTATATTGAGCTTCGGCTGCGTAGCCTTTGTTTATTTCTTCTTTAATATGTGTTAGTTTTTCATAAGCTAATCGTGCAGAATCATTTTTTTCATTCCTTCTATAATAGATAGCAACTTTTAGCCGAGAATTAAGTGCATAAGTATTCTCACCATAAGTATTAGCAGTATTTTTCCATTGCTCAATGGCTCCTAAGGAATCACTCATATTATATTTTAATGCTGCTCTTTGAAACCCAGCTTCAGGTGCTTCTGCAGATTTTGGATATAAGACTTCAATGGATTTGAAAATCGAATCAGCTATCAATGGTTTTGCTATTCGTTTGTGTAATAGTGCGTTTGCTATCATTGCCAAGGGTGTAAAACTAGAATTTGGATGAGTAGTTTGTAGTTTTTTATAGGCAGTGATTGCATCTTCGGTATTGTCCATTATGTCGTAAGATTTTCCAATCCAGTACATTGCTTCATCGTTCTTTTTATGTTTAGGATATTTATCTATCAAATCATTATATTCTTTTATTGCATCTTTATATAAACCTTGGTCTAAAAAATCTTGAGCTTTGCTACCCATAAATAGGGGAGTGAAGGGAGAGTTTGGGTTTTCGCTTTTGTATGTATCTACAATTTCAATAGCGTCGGTTGGTCTTCCTAAGTTAATATAACATATTCTTAGTGCGTCTAATGATTCGGTAGCTAAGGCTGAAGTTGGGAATTTTCTAATAACTGTTTGGTAAAATTCTGCAGCATTTTCATAATCTCCCATATTGTAATAGGCATCAGCAATTGTGAAATTTGTTTTTGCTAATATTGCTGAATTTGGGAATTGTTCTAATAAGAATTTTAAGTTATCAACTGATTCTTTATATTTTTTTTGTTGAAATTTTAACCAACCGAGAGTGTACATAGTAAATGGAGCAAACTTTGATTTTCTGTATTTTGTTACAAATTGAAAAAGTGCTATTTCTGCTTCATTGATTCTATTGCTTTTCCATAAACACTGTGTTCGCTGGAATGAACAATATATACCTTCTTCAGAATTCGGAGACATTTTTATCGCTTTATCATAAAACTTAATTGCTTTATTATAATCTTTTCTCATAAATGCAGCGTCACCCAGTCTTCCGACTACTTCAATGGCGAATTTTGATTGAGGATATTCATCAACCATTTTATCAAATATTTTAGCAGAGTTAGTGAATTTTTGAGTTATAAAATAAGCCCAACCTAATCCATATAAGGCTTCTTCTCTTCTATTTGTTCTGGGGTATTGTTCTAATAATGATTCATATACATTTATTGCATTTAAAAATCTATCTGCTCTATAATATGCCTCTGCTAACCAAAACATAGCTTCTTTTTTTCTATTCTCGTTTGGTTCTTTAGAAATGAATGCAGATAAATCTTTTATTGCGGCTATACTGTTCCCGGATTTTATAGAGGCAACCCCTTTTTTATAAATGGCTTCTCTGATATACCATTCTTTTTTGGGCATATATATAATCAAGCTGTTTTCGGCAATTTCTAATGCTCTGTCGTAAACTTCTACTGCTTTTTTCCACATACCTATTTCTAAATAAGTAGCACCTAAAAGTAGAAATATCCTAGTTGTATTAACTGCGTCTATAGATTCTCTATCAGCTCTTACTAATGTTTTTCTTGCTAATTCAAAATTTTTCTCTTCATAATAAATCTGACCAAGTTCTAATAAGACTTCGCCAATGAAGGGAAATCCTGATTGGACAGATAATGCTGTCATTTCTTTTTTTGCTTGTTCTATTTTGCCAGATAATTTTAAAGCTACGACTCTGTATAATTGTGCTGTGCTTTTAGCCCTCCACTGTTCTTCATTTGTATTTTTTATTATATAATCATAGAGTTTAATAGCTTCGTCATATCTTTTCAGATTAAGTAATGACCATCCAGCACCTAATCTCACATGATTTGCTAATTTAGAGCTTAGAAAAGTACCTAAAAAAGAATTAAAATAGATAAGTGCATCTTCGTAGTTTTTTCCTAAGTTATTTGCTTCGCCTCTTAGGTATAAAATATGTTCTTGAGAGATTAGAAAATTTGATTGTTCTTCGAATAAACTACCTAAAGAATCTTGTTTGTTTATTGATTCATATATTCTTTGAGCTCGCTCTAATGCCACTAAGGCTGAGCTATAATCTCGGACTATTAATGAGGTATTTGCTTCTTTGATTAGTGATTGAAGATATGAGTTTGAATAGGGGTAATCGGTTCTAATTTTACGGAAGTATTTAATAGCTTGTTTGTGTTTGCCATCTTTTGAGGCAGCTTGCCCTAAGGCGAAGTAAGATTCATCAACAAATGTTCCATTTTTATCAATATTTCTGCATTCGTCAAAAACAGCTACGGAGTTGTTAAAAGAGCCATTTAACACTGTTGAAACTGCTTGCCAATAAGTAGAGATATGTGCTAGAGTTTTATAAGCACTGTCATTTCTTAGATATTTTTGTTTTAAAGCGGATTCTTTAGCGAACTTAAAATTTTCAATTGCGAAGTCATATTTTTTATTTTCAAAATTCATAACTCCACGTTTAAAAGCTGCAAAAGGTACAAATGGAGAGTTAGCACGGATATCAATAAATTCTTTCAGTCTTCCATCGGCTAAAATATAATTGCCATATTTTGCATCGATGTCAGCTTGCAAGATAAGAGCTTTATCTTTGGAAATTGACTCGGGATATTTCTTTAATAGGTTTAATATTTCCAATTCAGAAAGGAATAATAATCTTTCATCAAAGAGCAAATTACTTTTAGAATAATGCTTCAAACCATATTGATTTTCAGTTTCTAATATTTGTGCTTCTATTTTTGCAAATACAAACAAAAATAGCACAAATAGTAAATAATTAAATTTACTAATCATATAAATAAATAATTGACTTTTTTATATAAAAATTAAATATATTAGAATATATCTAATGCTGCACCGTAAACTAAGAAAAAAAATTAATTAATTAAAGTAAATTGTTAAGATTTAGGCGAATATGTTAAATATTTATTAACAAAGTTACATTTTAGATTAATAATAAAAAATTATAAAAATTATTGACAATCTAAACTGGTGGGTAGATTAGTAAATTTTGAATATTAATTGCAAATTAAAAACAATAAACCCTTTATAACTATTGAAGTTATAAAGGGTTTAATAAATGTTATTGTACAAAAGGAGGGACTCGAACCCTCACGGTGTTGCCACCACTGGATTTTGAATCCAGTATCAAACGCTGAAAAAATAAATAATTCAAGGATATAATAAATTTGCGTACCTAATTTAGTTTGATATTGACACTTTGTCAGTAAAATATTACTTGTTTGGAGAAGTAAGCACAAACAGAAATTTTTCAAATCTGCAACGAAAATTATTTTTATAATGATAAATATTCTCTTGCGTATATCAAAACTTATTCTTATATTATAACAAGAAACAAGGCAATAATAAATAAATAAAAAGGTAATAAGATGAAAGAAGATTTTAAAGAAATGACAAGCATTCTAATAGAAAACTATAAATTCAATGAATTTGAAGTTAAACAGTTCTGCTCGAAATTAGAAGATTTAGGAGACGGAATTACTTTAGAAGCAGTGCAAAATGTAGTAAAAGGCATAATACTAGAGAGAATAAAAGTAATAAATAAATTTCAAAAATTAGGGAAAAAACCAGAATTTATAGAGTATTTTTCAGATAGAGTTTACAATAAAATACATGATAATTTGAATGAGGAGCAAGTATGAGCAACGCTTACCGAACAATTCCAGACGAACTATTTGATATAATGAAAAGAAAAAATATTAAATACAAATCTCCTTATTCTTGCTCTTATTATAATAACTCTGATAAAACTTGGGAATATACAAAGCCAAATACTATTAGAGTTGCTAATCATTGGAATTTTGAAAGCCAAGGAGAGCTTCATTGTAGGATAGATGAACAAATTGCAAATAAATATGACTGGATAATGGCGAAGTACGACAAGGCTTCAAAAACTTATAAATTCATGCAAGGATTTATGAACGCAGAAACAAAGCCTAAGCACGTTATAAAAAGTGATTTCGAAAAATGCAAAAGAATGCTTAAAAACCATCTTTTAAACATTAAAAATTTAAAATTATTACTCAGCAAAAAAGATTATAAAGGTTTAAAAACTCATTTCGGTTGTGAATATTTTGGTGCAAGAAAATATAAAGAAGTATTAAATACATTCTCAAAAGGATTATTCGCAATAACTACTTGCGAAGTGAGTGGGAAAAAGTCGATTTCATGTGCAAGTTACAATGAGTATCATGACAAATTTGGATATACAGGTTTGTTCGGAGAAGAAGAATATAAAAGAATGCCTAAATACTTGAGAAAAGAAGTAGATAAGTTAATTAGTTAAAAATTCAAGAAATATAAATTTCTCTTGCATATATAAAAACAATTTATTATATTATAAATAGAAATTAAGACAAAATAAATATTTAAAAAAGGATTATTATAATGGATAAATATTCATCAACAACAGAAATAGCAAAAGAGCTTAGAAAAGAATTAAAAAATAAATTTAAAGATTGTAAATTTTCTATACGGTCTTCAAGAGGAGAAATTGATGTTTCGTTAATGGAAGCACCATTTAACCCAGTAGTGAATGGTGATACTTTTTGTAGTATTGGTTCTTTACGGAATAATAAAAAACTAACAGAAAAGGGATTAGAAGTTTTTAAAGCTGTGGATGATTTTTTAAATTTATATCATTATGATAATAGCCGTGCTGAAATTGATTATTTTGATACAAACTTCTATAAATGGTATTTCATTGGAAATAATATAAAAGACTTTAAATTGAAAGAAGATATTTCTAAAACGACTAATGCAGTATTTAGAAAAAGTAGATTAATAGTGACACCCTATAATGATGAATTATCAATTCAATCAAACCCAAAAGAAACTGCATGGATAAACAAGGAAGACATACCTTTTTTAATAGAGGCATTAAATAAAATTTCGGAGAACTAATAATGAGAGAAAAAGAATTAATAATGGAAACAAAAACAAGTGAATTAAAAACTCTTCAAGATTTAGCTGAATTAGTAGGGATTAGTTTGAGTGAATTAAAACTATTAAGAAGATTAGATATAAGAAATAATTACATAACATCACTCCCTGAAAATATTGGTGATTTAACAAATCTAAAAAAAATGTATATTGGTGGGACTATGCTAACTAAACTTCCAGATAGTATATGTAAATTAGCAAACCTTGAAATATTGGGAATAAACAATAATAAGTTGATAAGTTTACCAGAAAACATTGGAGATTTGTATAACTTAGTAGTATTGAATATTGCCAATAATGAATTATTTAGTTTGCCAAATAGTATTACTAAGTTAAAGAATTTAGAAGAATTAGTTATTAATGATAATCATATTATGGAGCTTCCTATTGATATAGGAGAAATGAAAAAACTTGAGATGATTACAGCAGAAAATAATAATTTAGAAGTGATACCTGAGAGCATTGTAAACTTAGATAATTTTAAAATACTTGATATAGTTAATAATAACCTGAAATCTCTACCTATGAATTTAAAGATATTAGAAAATAAATGTTCAATGTTTACGATATGGGATTAATAAAAATGAAAGAAAAAGAATTAATTACAGAATCAGAGTTATCAGCTCTAACTGGAAAATCAGTAACTCTATTAACTATGTATAGAAAAGAACGTAAAGCTAAAAAGAAAATGAAAGATGGAACAATTAAAGAATATATCTATCAGCCAATATTCAAGAAAAATATAGACTATATTTGGGATAAGCGAAGAGTGTGTTATTACAAAGAGCAAGCATTGAAAACTTTAAAAGACTATGAAGAAAAATAGAAGGAGTATTTCTATTTGTGAAACATTTAGTATATTTGTCAATAAGTAAATTTTATTAATTTAAACTATAAATAAAATGAGTGTACCAAAATATTTATTTTCCATAGACCCGGAAGCTATTGAAGACGATTACATTATTCATACTCAGTCCCCACGTTTTATTGCGGTTGTAAATGAATATACAGAAGAATTGGCAGAGGAGTTAAGGAATAATCAAAATTCAACACAATTCCATTCATTGACAAATTCATTTGAAGGTGTTGAATATTTAATTTCTGTTTATGAATTTTGGGAAAAGGTAGAATTGTCTCAAAGTTTCGCAGATAAAATGGCTAAGATAATGAGTGAGATAGGAGATGCCTACTATGAACATTTAGAAGACCTATATGATGAATTTGATGACGATTTTGAGGATGATTATGAATAGGGAAGATTTGATAACAGAAAAAGAACTTGCAGAGTTGTTAGGAGTTACAAGGCAAGCCCTTTTAGGACGTAGAAACGAAACTGTAAGCAAAAAAAAAGCTAAAGATGGTACTATAAAAGTATATAAAGTCAAACCCACCTTAAAAGAAAATGTAGATTATATTTGGGAAGATGGTAGGCTGTATTATTTTAAAAGTAGGTTTGTTGAAAAAGGTGAATGATATTTAATGATTGGAAGGTAACACATAAAGCTCTAGTTAATATAGTTGATTTTAAAATATATATGGAATAAAAGAAGTTAATGAAAATAAAAAAACTAATATTTGTTATTGTATATTTTACTTTATCATGCTCTACTAAAGAAATAAAAGAAGAAAATATTGAAAAGGAATATTTACAACTTAAAAATATATCTATTATAGATGGAAAAGGTACACCTATTCAAAGTAATAAATCAATTATTATCCAAAATAATAAAATATTTAAAATAATTGAAAACGATAATTCTTCATTTGATTATAAATCAAAAATAATAGATTGTACTAACAAATTTGTAATTCCAGGTTTATATGATACTCATACTCATGCAACTATATTAAATTATGATTCAATAAATGGACATAGTGATGAAGTCAATTTTGAAGCAAGCTTTCATTCTCTAAAATATTTTATTAAATATGGAGTTACTACTATAAGAAGTGTAGCAGGACCTACAATTGAGTCAATAAAGTTAAGAGAAACAATTAAGAAAAACTCCAAAATAATTTCACCAAGAATATTCTGTACAGGTTACGCATTAAATACATTTTCAGGTGGTCCTTTTATAAAGACAAGTACAGAAGGCGAAATACGTAAAGAGATAAAGAAACAAATAAATTCTGGAGTTGATTTTATTAAGGTTTATTCTTCATTAAATCCCAAACAAATTAAGATAGCAATTGATGAGGCTCATATGCACAATGTTAAAGTTATTGGACATCTTCAAAATACAAGTTGGACTGAGGCTAGTAAATTGGGTATAGATTTTATAACACATGCAGCTGATTGGAATGTAAATCATTTAAGTAAGGAATATCAACAAAATTATAATCCTAGTATGAAAGGAAGACTTTACTGGTTAGAAAATATTGATTTAGATGGTAAGCTCATTAATAATATGATATATAGTATGCGTAAAAGTAAAGTGATATTTGATCCAACTCTTATTGTATTTCACACTAAGTTCTGGGGTAATAACAAATTACATATTCATAATAATTTGATTAGATTAATGCATCCTGTGATAGTAAATATGTGGGAAACTGGTTCATATGTAAAAGATTGGGATAGCAATGATTTTATTTTGGCTCAAACTTTATGGTCGAAATTATTAGCCCTTTGTAAAAAGATTTATGATAATAAAATAATATTAACAACAGGAAGTGATACTCCAAACCCTTGGGTGATTCCAGGATATTCCATACATCAAGAGATGCAGTTATTAGTCGAAGCAGGCATTTCAGAAAATGAAGTAATCAAAATTGCCACATATAACGGTGCATTAGCATTGAATGAAGAAAACGAAAGAGGATCTGTTGAGGAATTAAAAATTGCTGATCTTATAATTCTAAATTCAAACCCATTATTGAATATTAAAAATACCCTAGACATAAAGTACGTTATTCAAAATGGAGAGCTAATCTCAAATTAGTATTATAAGTTTCTTCTATAATTTTAAGAATTAATATTTAATATTCAATTAGTCATCAAGAATTTGATTTACAACTTCAATCTGAAACCAAACTGGATAATGGTCGCTAACTTCCTCAGCTTCTTCTCTGGATAAGTTGTATTCGGTTTTGAAATTAAACACTCCTGAATTTAAAATATTGATATTGTTATTATAAATAATATTATCATAAGTTTTATTATCGGCAACATTGGTAAAAACACCTTCAGCAATACCGAATGATTGAGTTGTAAACCAATCGTCCATGAAGTCAGGACTTGCGTTAAAGTCTCCCATCAGGAAAAAGTCAAAGTAATATGACATTTCCATGTGATAAGTTAATTCGTCAAATACTCTACTTAGTTTTGGAATTTCAATATCTATTTCGTCTGGGTCTGTGTGAATAAGACCAAGTACAATATCGTGATTTCCTGAACTTCGGAAAGTAGCAACAAATGGTTCTCTGTGTAGGGAGTCTCCACCAGTTTCAACATATTGAACAGTATCAACTAATGTTACAATGTTTTCTCTATATACGAAAGCATATTGTTCTTTTGAAGAAGTCCGTCCTAATCGAGTAGAAATTACAAAATCCCAATTTGAACCGTCTTGTTCTAATAGTTCAATTAATGTAGGGATTACATTTTGTTCTTTGCTTCGGATTTCTTGTATTCCGACTATATCATAATCATTGCAAATATCTACTATATGAGCCATTGCTTCAGGTTTTCCCATTTTGGATTGACCGAATATTTCAATATTAAATGAAGCTATTGAAAGAGTATCAGTTTTTAATATTGGCGTGGCTTTCTTTTCGTTTGATGTAGAGCTACTGCAAGAAATAAGAGAAAATATTATTATAGTAATTGAGATTAGGTTTTTCATTTTTGGTCCCAACCTACGACTATATCATCTTCTAAGGTCACAGCTAATTTAAAAGACCTGTTATTAATTTGACCATACTTATATGTATGGGTTGTTTTTTTCTTAGTTACTTTTTCATCAATTTTAACTGGCTTACCCAAGGTATCTATCAGCATTTCAGAAGAATACCCTTGTGATATAGTACCAGCAATTATTTTATTAACCAAGTCTTCGTCTTTATATTTTTCCATTAATTGTAATCTTCTTTGCTCTTCTCTTGTTGGATTTTTATAAGGATGACCTAAAGAACAAAAATAATCCAGCCATTTCTCTTTATTATTACTAATCAATATAATGTCAATTAGCCACCAAATACCATATCCGCCTAATGTAATAAGTTTCAATATTCCTATTAAATATTTACCAGTGTAAAATTTATCCGCACCAATTATTCCAAAGAACAATGCTAAGATAAATAAAATTTTGTATTTTTCCTGTGCATCTCTCATCATAATACCTATAAAAATTAAACAAATATATTTTATTATTCTTTCAAAACTTTAATTAAATAATTTTCTTGACAAATCAGAATTCCAATATACAAATTATTTTCAACAATATTTAAACAATTCTGTTGAAAAATATTGCAATAAGTTTATAATAAAAGTGTCGATGAATATAGAGAAACCTTGTCATAAATCGCACTATATCGTTCCCAGTGATAATTATTTAGAAAAAGAATAGTCGTGTTATTGAATTATTTTCTATTTTTGTTTGGAAGTATTATGTGAATGTTAAAAAAAAGTTTATAACGGAATGCTTAGAAATAAGAAAATATTTTGTATAGTCCGTTTTTTTTAAGAGCCTCAAAAGGAAAAAAATATTATGAGTGAATTAGAACAAAGAAGAGAAGAAATTGAGATTTTAGCTGAAAAATTACTTAAAGATAATTATATGTTCAAAATCCCAATTAATCCAATGACGCTGACAAAGCTATCAGGTTTTAAAGTATATTTAGTTTCATTTAATAAGCCAAACATTTTTGGTGGATTATCAATTAAGAATAAAGTTGTTTCATTTTACATAAACGACAAAGAAGAATTAGAACAAAAAAGATATATATTAGCACATCTTTTAGGTACATACTATTTGCATAATAAAGATAAAGAAGAAGTAAGTAAATTAATCTCTGAGGTTGACTTACTAAGAGGTTTGAAAAAGGACGATTATAATACATATAGAGAAGAAACAGAAGCAAATATGTTCGCTGATGCGTTTCTTGTTCCATCAGAATTGGTCGAAAAAGCAATAAATCTACTTGGTAGTAATCAATTAGGAAAACATTTTGAATTAAGTGACGATATTATAAACAGAAGACTTTCACAAATAGAAACAGATTGATAAATATTATAGTAATGGTCTTGGTATTATGAAAATGCAAGATATGTTTGGTAATGAAATTGACGCATGGTCGGATATATCAGAAAATGATGACGTCACTCTCACTCCCAAAGATAAAATAGACTTAAGTAATCAAATGCTTAAAGAAGATAAACAATATCATATAATATACGCATGGAAGGATAAGAATAAATTAGAAAATGAATTAAAAAAGAAATATGGTTCTAAATTATTATGGATATTTGGGGGAGAAATAGGGGTTTCGATGATATTACTTATTTTAATGGGGGTAAAAATTATTGAGCTTGAAGAATGGACAATAAATATATTTTTTACGGCTGTATTCACACATACTTCTATCATGGTCGTTCATATAATAAAACATCTTTTCCCAATAACTCAAGAAAACATTTTAAAATTCTTAGAAGACAAATAAACTCACCCCATTCCAAAATAAATAGCAACAACCAATAATAAATAGATTGGAATGAACCACCATTTTTGGTAGAAGGGATTGTTTTTTGTATTCATTATATTCCTAATAAATCTAAAGGATAATTATCTTTAAGACTTTCTTCATATTGGTTAGCTAACTCAATTAAATCTAAATCAATGTATCTATCTTGTTGTTTGATTGGAAACGTATCGTACACATATCCAATAAATTCATTCCAGTTTAAATCTTTTGTACTATAAATAACATCCTCAATAATATTATAAATGTTATCTTCAATTTGTATATTAAAAGGTTTACCGCTAAGATTAATAATAGTTTTTTCGTCCCCATACATATTAATTGAATTAATAATATTTAAGTAACTTGAATTTAAAGCCGCTTCAAACACATCATCAACGAAAGGACCATAGTTATGAAAATACCACTGTATATCTGTAATTTGTTTTTTATATTTTTTAGCATATTCCCAATCTGCAAGGTAAACCATTTTAGTTAATCTTGCTTTAGACAGTAGGTGTTTGTTAGGAAATAACTGACAAAATGCTAACAATGTTTTTTCAAGATTTTTCATATATAACTCTATGATTTGTGTTCACAAATGAACTATTATTTTTTAATATTGACAATATTAATGATAAATTATTTTTCTCTTTTTCTAATTCAGTTTCCACTTTATCTAATTGCATTATTCCTGATTTTTCACTTTCAAATAATATGATCCCAATATTATAACCATTATTTTTTATTTTTATAGTTATGAAATGCACGCTCTCCATTCTGAATTCCTTGATATCTTCAACATTTAAATTATATTTCATCTCTAAAATTTTTAGGTACTGCTTAGTCCCATAATTATGGTTAGAAAAGTTTTCCTCATATTCGTTATCCTTATTTTTCCAAGCAACTCCAATAATTCCTACATCAGAGGGATATAGAAACCTACCTTGTTTATTTAATTCTGGATCTTGTGCATATCGACCAGGTGTATGGAATGCTTTAACTGTATCGTCATAAAGATATAAACTTGCTCTTACCTCAGACTCATAATTTAAATCATTAACTAGTTTTTTTAATTTCTCATTGCACAATGTTTTTAAGACATTCCAATTCTCAAACATTAAATTATAATTATAATAGGATAAATCATTAATTTCATTATTCAATTCATTATTCTCTTCTTGTATTTCACGCAAGCTTTTATTTTTATTATATTGCTTAAATTTTAAAAAAGCAGAACTTAAAAAAATTACTAAAAGAGATGCATGTTTATAGTCTTCACATTCATAAGTTAAAATAAGTATATCTCCCATTATAAGACCAAACACTATTGTAGTTATCCAAAATAAAAAATCCCAGTAATTGTCAAGTATAATATCTATAAAATTATGAATAGAATCCCTAATACGATAAAATTCGCTTTTATTTTTTCCATCATATTGTAGATTTTTTACTGACAAAAATTCCTCAGAATGAAATATATATATTTTACATTTCCTTTAATTCTTTAATTAAATGTTGTTTCTCAATTTTTTTCAAATGAAAATAACATTTTCATAATTACATTATAATAAATTTTCTAATACTTTACAACTTTTATACAAGTTTCTATTAAGAATAATTTTAGTATATCACTTTTATTTAACTCAAAGTCTGGATTTCCGAGTTTGTTTTCTGAATGTTAAACGTCCATTCCCTCATCTTATTATTTAATAATCCATAACTTTTATAATTTTCAAATCAAAATCATGACGATTTTTATTTCTTCCAAAAATTTCAAAATATGAATCTAATAAGATTTGTTTTTCGTTTTCAATTAAATCAAAATATTTTTTAAGCTCAAAGGTTGCTTTGAAATATATTACTTTACCAACAGGAATCGAATTGTTGTAGGATTTCAAATAAATATTATCACATCCAATTCTATCAAGAAATTTATAACAAATAGAATATTTACTAGAGTTATAGAATGTGAATTTATAAAAATAAGGAGCGATTTTTTCTCCATATCTATAATAAATACCAGATAAAAATGAATTTATATGTTTTGAATTTTTAAACTCACTTTCAATTAATTGTTCTCTTTTATATGATACACCATCGTATTCTACATCTATTAACTCATAGAAATCATTTAATTCTTCAGCCACATCACTTGAATACATTTCGCTGTGACCACTTTCAGCAAAAGTTGTATCAACATTAGTATCAAATGTTACATTAATAAAACTAGTAAGATAGTCGACCATTGGTTTTTCGAATGGGTAATAAGAATCAATTTGATCATTCATATCAGAATAATTAAAACGACCCATATAATCACTTAAAGTTCCTAGTAAAAAAAACATAGAATCATATTCTACAATCATGTTAGAATCTATTTTATGAAAATTTTTATATGTTTCAGAAATACTTACACTAGTACTATCTTTTGAAAGTAATGAAGAGTAAAAAAATAATATAAATAATAATATTGCTTTCATATTTTTATTCGGATAAATTACTAAAATTATAATATAATAACTAACTAATTATATTCTTCAAACAGCTCTTTATCAAGAAGTGTTTCAGAATATCTTTCTAAATATGCTCCTTAATCAATAATTCCAAGTCTTATTTGCAGAATCAGGTTTATTTGTACATGGATGAAATTTATAATAAATTATATCACCAATACTAGTGATTACTTTAAGTTCAGTTTTTGAAATAATAGAAATAGTAGAATTACTAACTTTATATGTTCCATTTCGATTATAGAATTGCTGTTTTTTAATTTCATTTCCATCGATAATATAAGCTCCCCAGCTAGCTATATTATCATAAGTTAGCTTATTGAGAGGAAAGCATTCAAAAGATCCTAGTTTGTTGATTTTATCTTTAGAAACTGACATACTAATTGTAGTTCCATCCTCCCAGTAATACGCTATGGGGAAATATTCTGATTGGTATGGAAACTCGCCAATATATAGACCATCTACTCTAAATTCTCCATTGTAATTACACTTTCCTAAATATGTAAATCCATCTGAATCCACTGTTGGTTCACAACCGAATACTAAAATACAAAGTATTAAAATATTATTTATCTGGTTTCTATATCTCATAGGTTTTCTCTTGTTCGCAAACAAAATTAAAAACTTGCGGTTACAATTTAATAAAAAACTCAATACTTTACAACTTTTATACAAGTTTCTATTAAAATATTATTCTAACTTCAAATCAGAAGCTACTATATCAAAATATTGCTTAGTCAAATCATTATCAAATATATATTTTTCTAATATTTTTTTATTGGCTTTGCAAGTATTACTATGAAATAAAAATATATCAGCTATGTACCAAAGATATAGCCCACCAAATGTAATGATTTTTAGAATTCCGAGTTTCCAAGCTCCTAAATAAAATCTATCTAAAAAGAAGAAGCATAGGATAAGAGTTACAAGTGGGGTTTTAAATTTTAAATTTGAAATCTCTTCAAAATGTTTTTCATCTAAATTTCTTATGAATTTATCTATTTGTGGTGAATATAGTTTCCCTAAGAAAAGTTTGATTACACCAATTTTATTTTCTGATTCAATAGACTTTATTTGTTTAGTAAATACTGGTGGTTCTATTTCTTTTTTTCTTTCATCAACTTCTTCTATATCTTCTATACTATATTCAAATGTTTCTATAAATTCACTCTGTCTATCTTCCTCAGAGATTATACCATCATAACCTAATGTTTGGTAATATTCATTGTTGAATTTTCCGTAATCGTCATAATAATCGTCTCCTTCTCTATAAATATCTTGTAACATAAAAATATATGATCGAACCCATTTAAGATTATATTTCAAATTAACAAGGTCAATTAACTCCCCATTTAATTTTAAAGGTTTGAACTGGAATATACTGTTCATAGCAATATGTTGGCTTAATAACTCAAAAGAATTTTCATATTTTAAAATATGTTCCGCTATTTGACTTTTACGGGTTATCTTTTTTTCCATAACATCTGCAAAGGCTAAATTTGCTTCTTTTATAGTGATAGCATTTGAAAGTATTTCGAGATCTACTTCTGCTCCTCTTTTTACTAATCCTAATTTATGTGCTTTTTCAAACAATGTTCTAAATTCATTATTTCCTGGTGCTTTAATAGCTTTATCAATTTTATCAATATGATCAACATATAAATTTAATATGTCTAATTGATACTTTTCCAATATTGGAGATAAGTCAATTTGTTTATTAGTAAAAATGTCTTCTAACAATATTCCGCCAGTTAGTCTAATGCTATAATTAAAACGTTCGTACATCTCTTTCATAACTCTTTTTAAGGAGTCTATTTTTTCTGGTTCAGTCATTTCCTTGTATTCATTCGAAGATTTTATTTCTTTTCTGAGAAGATGATATTCTTTTTCTAGGTTATTGATTATAGTATCAATTTTAACAGAACGAAGCCCAATTTTATAAAATGTTTTATATATCTTTTTAATAGTTGCAGGACTATCACTCCATAATTCAGCATTTATAATTGAATCGAATTCTTTTTGTGTTGGTTGGATTTCAGTAAAAAATAATGCTTCTCTACCACGCTCATTTTTAATAAGTGTTTCCATCTCCTGTCTCCTATTCTAAACAATTAACTCTTAAATTTCTTTACACAATTTTTAATCAAGAACAGCTTAATTATATCTTTCTCAAATATTTCAAACTGTGGGTTGCCTACTGGGTTCTCAGATTTGCATATAACCTTACCTTCACTCTCTGATGGTAAAAGATATTTTATCATTCTTTGATTTTCGCAAATAATTAAATGTGCTTTTCCATATATAATTAAATTACTTGGCTCATCGATTGTAATTATGTCACCGTCAGAATACACAGGGTGCATTGAGTCGCCGTGTACAATAATAGCGGCTTTACCATCTAATCCAGGCATATTTATATAGCTAACTGGTTTTTCGTTATGGTCGTTGAACAAGTGAACATCTCCACCTGTCGCACCTATTTCATAAAGTGGTATTCCAGATTTATTTTGTTTTTCTCCCTCAATAAACATTGGGAGTGTGCCATTTTTTATGTATTCTGGATTAATTCCTGCTTTTTCTAATGTGTTTAAAACACGAGGTGTTAGCGAGTTGTCTCTCATATATCTTACGAAATATTGATCGCTAATATTATTCTCAATACATAAATTACGTACAGAGTTATATTTTTTTTTAGCGGACAAAGTCAATCTATCTTGCCAAGTTTCAGACACTTAAAAGCCTTTCGTGTTACGATGAAGTAAATTAATGTAAAAAAAAATAAAATAATTCTTGCATATATCATACAAATATCTTATATTTGTCTTATAAAGTATCGCAAACATCTTATAACTATATATAGATAATGAGTAAGACAAGTAAAAAATATAAAATCCAAGTAGAATTGGAAGAAAATGATTACAAACTTTTAACAAAAAAAGCAGACAAAATTCATCAAACCAGAAAACGATTTGCTGAAATAACTCTATCTCGCTTTGTAAATTCTGAAAAAGAATTCAAGTTAATAACCGAATAAAATCTCTTACAAATTCTACCAAATATATAAATGTATATTACAAATATACATTTGTATATACAAATATACATAAATGTTTTAGAAATGCAAACAAAAATATATTTTCACCCACTAAACAAAGCCCACTAATGAATGTAAATATAAGTTTAGACAAAGCTTCAAAAAAAGAAGCAGTATCATTTAGATTAAATAAAGAGACCAAAGAACGTTTAAATATTCTTGCAAAAAAAATTAATTCAGATAATACAAAAGTATTAGAATTAATAATCAACAAAGTTTACGACCAAAATATAGAAAAAGTAAATTAAAAAACGATGGCAGAAACTTCTACATATAATTATGAAAAAGCATACTTTGAAGCAAACAAAGAGTTATTTGTATCTCAAAGAAAGGCAGCGCAAATTGCTAATATTAGTATAGTTGTAATTGCTGACGCTCTTAAATATAAGTTGATAGATACAGATAGGAGAAATAAAATATATGTTCCATCATTGCTTAATTTATTAAGGCAATTAACTCACAAAACATTTCCTAAAAATGTTGAAGTAAACAAAAGAGCTAAAGTAGTAGAGCTATTTGGTTCGCACGAAGATAAAGTAAAATTTTTTAGTAGAAATTAAAAAACCTTAGCCAAGGATTACGTAGGCTAAGGTTGTAGAAAGAACAAAACATTCTCTTGTTCATGAGCAAATATAGAAAAATTATTATGATAAACAAAGATATAAATATTACAATTACTATTAAAGCAAAAGAACTCCGGTCATTTTGCACGGTGACCAGAGTTCCTTAACTAATTATCCACTAACAAATATAAAATAAATATTTTGATTTACAAAATAATTAAGAGTTCATTCACATAAAAAAAAAGAATCCCAGCCTAAAATACACAAAGACCAGGACTCATATTCTTTAACTATGCAAATATAAAAAATTAAATGATTGACACAAAAAGAAAAAAAAGAACCCTCATAGATAAGGGACTACTGAGGGTTCTAATTTGGATGTATTTACAAACAAATATAAGGAAAATCAAAATGATTTCCAAAGAAAAAAGAAGAACAGTTGAAGAGATAGCGAGACTATCTCACAAAATAGTATATCTCTTATCAGAACTTGAAAAGAGAAATACTGAAATCAGCAAAGATGTTATAGAAAGAATGATAGACCGAACAGATGAAGAGCTATCAGACTTATTACAGCAAACTTGTACAGATATGTTATGGAGGGTAAGATGAGTAACTACGAATTAAATAAAATAAACGAAGCTCTAATAAAAGAATTAGAAGGCAAGGTACTAATCCTTCAAAGCAATAAAGCATTTTTAGAAGATTTGCTTTTTGAGAGAAACAATCTTATAGATAAACTTAACAAACGAATTGCAGAATTAGAAAGTTCAGAGGTGGTAAAATGGAAATGAAATTAGGAGACATCAGAAAAGTAACAGTCAGTATTTGTGCGACTGACTATAAAGGCAATACAGAGAAATATGAGCAAGAAGCGAACATTAATCAGTATTTTTTTATGAGAACAAAACAAAAAGCTCAAAAGGATTTGACTGAAATCTATATTGCTTTTATAAAGACATTGAAAGAAGCACAATTTACAAATGGTGAATATTCTTATGATATGAAGAACCAAGATATAGCAAATTTCATATTGAATTATCTGGATGACGATTTAAACTTCTTGAGTGATTGGAATGAAGAAGGAGATGATATCGACGCTTCCAAATACAGAGTTGATTTGGAGGCAGTATAATGAATGCAAAATATAAATGGAATTCTGAAGAGCAAAGATTTTCTCAGCCAAAAGAAGATTTTTTTGAAACAACTGCAACTATATTTAGACCAGTAGAATTAAACAAAAATACTGATTTGGACTTTGTTTTAGGAACAATAGAAGCTTTGGAAAATAAAGGAATAAAAAAGGGTATTTACAATCCATTCAATTTTGAGTTAGAACATGAGGAAAAAAATGAATAGTACATCTTTTAAACCTATTTCAATAGGGAAATTCACAAGAACAAGAACTATTGATAAAATGTATTTCATGTTAGCAAAACTGCTCAAGAAATACGGTATAATCACAGTATTAATGGTATTAATAATCATACAAATTTTTAAAAATATTTAAAGGGATAATAAAATGGGATTTAATCTAATAAAAAAAGAAGACAAGATAAATATTGAAACTACATTTGGTTTAATATACGGTTATCCGAGTTCAGGAAAAACCAGTCTTGCAAATACATCAGGAAATTGTTTAACCTTAGATTTTGATAACGGTGTTCATAGGTCAGCATATAGGAAAGATGTTGTACAAATATCATCATGGACAGATATATCAAATGATACAAAAGGTTTCATTGAATTGATTAAAAAATATGATGTAATTATAGTAGATACGATTTCAAAATGTATGGAAAGTATTGAAGTAAATCTAATTGAGAAAAATCCAAAATTCAAAAGAAATAAGCTCCAAATGTACGGACAATTAAAGAACGAATTTAAAGACTTCACTAACATTTTACGTAATCAAGGGAAAGATTTGATTATGATTGCTCAAGTGAAAGAGCATACTGAAGGAGATATGACCATCAAAAGACCTGCTATTACAGGTTCATCTTACAGCTTAATTGCAGATAATTCAGACTTTATCGGATATATGCAGAATATAGATAAAAATAGAACTTTAGACTTTAATCCAAGTGAGTATTTTATAGGTAAAAATTCAATGAATTTTCCAACTATAATTTTACCAAATTTCACAGATGAACCTGATTTCTTCCAAACAAAACTAAAAGAAATCAAAGCAAGTTTAGGTAATATTTCAAACGTGCAAAAAGAAACAGTCGATTTAATACAAAAGTTCAGAAACAAGATTGATAGAATAGAAACTCCTGAAGAATGTAATTCATTAGTTGATGAATTGAAAGACCTAAGCCAAGCTGTAAAAATTCAAGTAAGACAAATATTCAAAGAAAGAGTAATTGAATTAGGGTTTACATATAACAAAGATAAAAATGTATATGAAGCAGTAAATAAAGAACCAGAGCCAAAAGTAGAAACTGAACCAGATTATTCTAATATGACAGGAGAAAAAGAAGCCGAAGAGTTAAAGCCGTTTGAAGTAGAAGAACCTGCGGAGGCATTTGAATTCTAATGATTAAAATATCAGTATCATTTATAAATACATTCAGGGAATATTTATATAATGTTCCCAACTATCAAGGAGAAGTAAAATTTACTACTGAAGATATTATTGATATGATAAAAGGCGAGTATAAGCATAGCAAATTTGCGGAATTAGGCTCTGCATATCATAAAATCTTAGAAGCTCCTGAAGAAACATATAATCAGCAACATAATATATTTGAACATGACGGAATAGTATTCACTCCAGAAAATGTAATGCCATCATTTGAGGTATTAGATTATAGATTTCCTTTTGAAGTGCCAATTAAAAAAGAGTACAAGATAGACGGATATGATGTATTGCTAAGTGGAAGAGTTGACCAATTGGCAGGCTCAATGATAGTTGAAAATAAAACTTGTTGGGGGCTATACGATTACGAAAAATATTCAAAATCTTGCCAATGGGGATTTTACCTTGAGATGTTCGGATTAAAGACACTCCAATATAATATATTTGAGATGAAAGAAACAGCCGGAGAATTAAAATTAATTGATATACATACATTTAGAGAATATATAAATGAAGATGTGATAAGTCGAAACCATGAAGTTCTGAAAGAATTAGTACACTTCATTTATAATAACAATTTAGAAAATTATTTTAAAATAAAAGAAACGGAAATCAAAATGAAAATCAATAAAATACATATACAAAATGTTTTAGGCATAAGTGAATTTAGCTTTGAAGCAGGCAAATTTAACTCAATCGAGGGGAAAAATGGGAGTGGAAAAACATCATTCCTTGAAGCAATTAAACTTGCAATTAAAGGTAGCAAAGATGCAACCATAGTAAAGAATGGAAGCGAACAAGGAGAAGTAGTATTAGTATTTGACGAAGGTACATCATTAAAAAGAACATTCAAAGGTTCAAAGTCAAAATTAGAACTTTATGATAATCGAGGAGAATTAATTAAAAAACCTCAGTCAATTTTAAATGATTTAACAGACGTTCTTTCAACAAATCCAATAGAATTTATTACAGCAAAGCCAAAAGAACGAACTCAATTAATGTTAGATGCCGTGCCAATCAAAGTAGGAGAAAATGAATTAAAGAATGTTTTAAATGGAACTATGGAAATAGCAAATATTAATGACTTTAATCAACACGGACTGCAAGTAATAGATTACGCTCACTTAAACATATTTAATGAAAGGACATTGATTAATAGACAAATCAAAGAAAAGACTGCTACAATTAAGGATATGACTATTGATGAAATACCGTTGAATATATCAATAGACGATTTAAAAGAACAATTAAGGGAGATTGAAAATAGCATAGATGAAGCGAGAAATAAGAAAGATGATTATTTGCAATCAATAAGAAATAAAGAAGCCGAAGAAATAGAAAATGTCAGAAAAAAATATGAACTCCAACGCCAAAATTTAAACGATAAATTCAACGAGAATTTAAACGGAAAATTAACAGAAAAAGCGAACTTGGAAGCAAAGTTTAACAGTTATGCAGAGTTTGACTCAATGAGAAGAATTGTAGAGCAAAATAAAAGGCAGTTAGAATTATTAAATGCAGATAGCTCTTCATTATCGGAAGCCCTCAAGAAATTAGATGAGTATAAAAGTAGCTTGTTGAAAGAACTCCCTATTGACGGCTTAGAAGTAAAAGACGGAGAAATTTACTTTGACAATGTCCCATTTGACCGATTAAACACAGCTAAAAAAGTAGATATAGCAATTGAAATAGCAAAGATTAGAGTAGGAGATTTAAAGTTAATCTGTGTAGATGGATTAGAAGTCTTTGATAACGAAACATTATTAGAATTTAAAACAAAAGCTGAAGAAAGTGATTTACAAATGTTTGTTACAAAAGTAACAGATAAAGATTTCAAAGTAATTAATGATAATGAACTTGTGAGTGCATGAGTTCCTCAAGTGCAAGCTCGCTTTCCCCCCAATTAAATCCCAAGCGGGCTTGTATTTTTTAATTAAAAAACCCTAACCAATTATTAATCAATAAAGGAATAAAAAAATGGAACAAGAAAATACATCAACTGAATTAGCAGTAATCGATGAAATCGAAGAAGCTGAATATGAGCAAGTTGAAAATGAAGATATGCCAACAGGAGCAGTACCAAGAGATGTTGAAGTAGAATTTTCAGATAAAGAGAAAATCGACATGGGCAATGCAATGACTGAATTGGTTTCTGAAATCAATGAATTAGAGTCAGCAAAAAAAAGCTCCAACGCTTCTTACACATCTCAAATTAAGGTCAAGCATGAGCAATTAACTGAATTATCAAATGAGTTAAAAGGCGGAAAGAGATTGCTTACTAAGGCATGTAAAAAAGTCAAAGATTACGAAAATAAAGTAATAATCTATTATGATTACTTCAGCGGTGAAGAATTAGCGAGAGAAGATATGCAAGAAGAAGACTTCCAATCAACTATTTATGAAATGGAAGAAGAAGAAATATTCTCATAAAAAATAGCCGTAGAACAGCTTGGAGAAGCGACAGGATTTATTAAACAACTACAACTTCTGGGTTCAAGCCCCAGCTACGGCACTAAGTTAAACCACTACAAAAGAATTAACATGAATGAAAATATAATATTATCAGATTGCAATGAAGAACATATTCAGCTATTCAAGGAAAATCCTAATGTAGAATTATATTTAATGGCAGAACATATATGTAAAATATATAATATCAATGTAGATGAATTGATTAGTAAAAGAAGATATGACCCTTTACCATTTGCTCGGCATACCTTTATAAAATTATCTTTTTCTACTCACAGATTTAGTAAATCTGCACTTGGAAGGTATTTATCAAATCGTAATCATGCAACAATAATAAGTAGCTTAAAAGCACATGACGATTTAATTAAATACAATAAACCATATCAAAAGAAATTTGATGAAATTTTACAATCGATAAGAACAACTCAAACTCAATCACAATGCAATTAAGACCTTATCAAATAGAAGCTAAGCGTTGGACTTACAAATCCCTAAAAAAACATAGCAGAACCATGTTACAGTTACCAACTGGAGCAGGGAAAACTATAACATTTGTAGATATTACAAGGGATTATTTAAAGTGGAACAAAAAGGTAATGATATTAGTTCACAGAAAAGAGCTAATTGAACAAACTATTGATAAGCTATTTAGATTTAATATGCAATGTTCGGTGATACAAAGAGATTTCTTGTACAAACACTATGCTAAGGTTCATGTTGCATCTGTTCCCACCTTAGCAAGTAGAATTAGTAAGGGCAGAATGCTACCAAAAGACATAGATTTAATTATCTGTGATGAAGCACACCACTCAACAGCCAATTCTTACAGAAAGATTTATGAATATTACAATACAGCTCAATTATTAGGGGTGTCTGCTACTCCATGCAGAACGAACGGTGAAGGGTTTGAAGATATATTCAATGATTTAGTTGTAGGAACTTCAGTAAGTGATTTAATAAAAATAGGACATTTAGTAAAGCCAAAAGTTATTGCAAATCCATTAAGCTTTGATTTGAAAACAATCAAACTCACAGCAGGAGAATTTAATGCTAAAGAGCTTTCAGAAGCTATTAATAAAAACATCACTTTTGGAGATTATGTTAGAACTTGGGAGCTTAAAGCAAAAGGATTAAAAACAGTAGTATTTGCAAATGATGTTGAACATTCTCAGAAAATTGTGGAGCTATATAATAAAGCAGGCTATCCGGCTGAACATATTGACGGCACAACCCCAAAAGAACAGAGAAAGCAAACATTAAAGAATTTTGCTACTGGTAAAACAACGATCCTTTCAAATGTTGGAATTGTAACAGAGGGCTTTGATGTCCCTGAAATTGAATGCGTTCAATTAACAAAACCAACGACTTCGCTTAGTTTGTATCTACAGATGGTCGGAAGAGGTCTTAGACCCGCTCAAGGTAAAGAGGCTTGCATTATTCTTGACCATGCTGATAACGTTTTTTCGCATGGATTTCCAGAGCAAGACCGCAAATGGACTTTAAAAGGAAAGAAAATAAAGAAAAACGAGAAACCACAGTATAAAATTAGAGACAAAAGAACAGGGAAAATATTCGAGCGAAACCAACTTCCTGAACATCTTACAGATTTTGAATTAGTAGAAGTAACTGCTAATGATGCTAGGATTAAATACCTTCATAAGCTAATCAGTGTGTCAAGGTATAAGAAGTTTAAAATTGGTTGGGCTTGGCACTGTTTCTTAGATAAATATAAAATACCAACTGCTGAAGAATGCAAGAGTTTTGAAAGAATTGCAGGGTATAAGATAGGTTGGGCAAAACATCAACAACGTAAATTTGGATTAATAAAATAATGGCGAGACCACTTAAAAAGAGATTAGAGTATTTTTCGAAAGATACTAATTTTTATTCTGATATAAAGATAAAGAAACTCAAAAGGAATTACGGTCCATTAGGTATAGTAATATATGATTTCTTATTATGCTTAATCTATGATAATGAGGGATATTATATTGAATTCGACGAATGTTATCTGTTTGATATTTCTGAATATTTTGGAATGACTGAAAAAGAAGTATTAAAAGCCGTCGATACATTTTTAGATTTAGATTTATTTAACAGATGTTTATATGACAAGTATAAAATATTGACTTCAACAGGCATTCAAGAACGGTATTTGGCTACAATGAGCTTACTGAAAAGAACAAATATTAAAATAAAAAGTGAGTTTATGTTGAAAAAAAGCTCAAGGGTTAATTCCCCAAAAACCATAGTTAATTCAGAAGAAACTGGAGTTAATTCGGAAGAAACCCCTATTAATTCCGAAATAACCTCGATTAATTCGGAAAAAAGTACACAAAAGAAAGTAAGTAATAAAGTAATTAATAAATATATATATATTCCTGAAAATTTAAAAATTTCTGAAACCGATAAAAAAATATTTACTTCGGCTAATTGGAAACCTTTTGTTCAAAATTCAAAGAATTTAGAACAAGCTATAAAATTTTCTTTATGGTTTAGGGATAAAATAATCAGTGATAGGCTTACTCCCACTAAAAAACAAATTCAGAATTGGGTCACAGATTACGTTATTTTGGTAGAGAAAAAGAATAAACCACCTAAGCAAATTGCAAAAGTTTGTGAATGGGCTAAAAATGATGAATTTTGGGCTAAACAGATAAACTCTGCATCTAAATTATTACGTAAAGACAAAGACGGTTACTTGTATTTTGATGTTTTAGTCTCAAAATTAGAGGATAAAAAGAAAGATGAAACTCAAGTTGTGGAGGCTGTAAATGTCTTATGACCAAACCCCTCCACCTTATCTGAATGAACCAATTATTAAAGAAGAAGGCAATAAAGCACACCCTCATTCAAAAGATGCAGAGATTTCTGTAATTGGTGGAATGATACTTAATCCAAAAGGAACTATCAGCAAAGTTTTAGATATTTTAAATAATGAAAATAATTTCTATAATGAAAAACATAAAATAATATACAGTTCAATAGTTGAAATGTATGATGAGAATAAAGAAATTGACCTATTGACACTAACTGAATATTTAAAAAAGAAAGGTGATTTAGAAAAAATAGGTGGTTCATTTTATCTTACTGAAATAACTTTAAATACAATTTCCTCAGCAAATATTGAACATCATGCAATTATCGTTTTAGAGAAATATATCAGACGTGAAGTAATTACAACTTCTGGAGATTTGCTAAACAATGCTTACAAAGATGAAATTGATATACTTGATTATATTGATGAGGTTGAACAAAAGATATTCAAATTAGGAGAAGCCAGATTTTCAAATACTTACAAAACGCCTAAGGATATTGCTAAAAACTTTTTAGATAATTTGCAGAAGAAGATTAACGGAGAATACCACTCAATAAGTTATTTTATACCTAAATTAAATAAATATACTGGTGGTGCTCACGGCGGAGATGTTATCGTAATTGCAGGTTCAACATCAATGGGCAAAACTCAATTTGCACATGATATTATTAGAGATTTTACATTTAATAAAAAACTTCCAGTAGGTCTATTTTCGCTTGAAATGGCAGAAGAGCAAAATTTTATGAGACAATTACAATTACAGGAGGGAATTGCACCAGAAAAAGTAAGAGTAGGAAAATATTTAACATCAAATGAAAGAAATACAATTAAAGAATTTGCAAAGAAATTTGCAAGCTCAAAATTATATATAGAAACTAAACCGGGTATGACCACACGTGAATTTGTATCGACCGCAAGGAGAATGAAAAAAGAGCTTAATATCCAAGCATTGTTTATCGATCATATAGGCTTAATGCAATATTCAGGGAAAGCTCAAAATAGAGAGCAAGAAATAGCCAAAATATCTGCATTAATGAAAGCAACGGCATTAGAGTTAGATATACCAGTATTTCCATTAGTACAGTTAAATAGAAGTGTTTCGCTGACCAAAGATAAAAGACCAAACTTATCACATCTTAGAGATAGTGGAAGAATTGAAGAAGATGCAGACACAATTATTATGCTATACCGCCCTAAATATTACAAATTCAACAATGTAAATATTAAAGGTGTAGAGTATAACTCCGACGGAATGACTGAATTATTATTAGAGAAGAATAGGCAAGGTTCAACCGTAGGTTCGATTTGGTGTAAATCAAATGATAGAACTCATTCACTATTAGAATTTGACACGGATACTAATAATAAATACAACTTTGAACCAGCTCCAATGCCAAATGGATTTAAGAATTATTATGAAAAAGAAGAAGCCGTATTTTGACAATGATTTACAACAAATGACAACGCAAATCAAATGATATTAACAATAATAACAAAGGATTACAAATGAAAATATCAAAAAAATTTAAGGAGTAGGAGAAATGATTGAAGAAAAAACACTACCAGAAGTAAATAATTACGTGAAAGTAGAATTAATGTGTCCAGTTTGTGAGTGTGATTTAATCCACGATTTAAACGGAGAAGATATATACAGCTCTTTATTTAAGGAGGAAGACGATTATATATATTTGTCATCAATTAGGAATGTGTTAGATATATTGAAAGCAAAAGATATTAGGCTTAATAATCTATCACAGATAGAAAGATTTAGAATAGTGATTGAAGAGAATTATTGAAATGAAAATATCTAAAAATATAGATTTATACGAGTGTGAGTATTGCGGTAAATATTACAAAATAAAAGGCTTCGCAATAAGGCACGAATTATACTGTAACAAGAATCCAAAGAATGATTATTTATGTTATAGGTGCAAGTTCTACGAATATAAAAATCAATTCTTTTATGAGGGCTTTAAGTCAAATCATTATTGTAATAAGCTCAAGATAGAGCTACATTCAATTAAAATGATGAGACCTAACTCATACATAGGCAAAAAGGTAAAAAATACGGAGCTGATGAGATTAGACTGTAAAGATTGGGATTTTAGACAAAGAAGGTTTTATGATGAATAAACCAACCCAAAAACAACAAGAAGTATTAAAAGAGCTTAAAAAACATTTATCTGATGATTTGGAGAATGTAAGAATAAAAGCGTATGATGATTTATTAGATATGTACATATATGACAATGAGTTATTAATGGATGTAGAAAGACTTCGTTTATTTGCAAAATATTTTGGAATGGAATTAAAGGATATTGAAGATGAATAAAATTAAATACACACAAGAACAGTTAGATAAAATTATTGATGACCATGAATTATGGTTAAGAAGTAATAATAAAGGCAAACATGCTGATTTGAGCCATGCTGATTTGAACTATGCGAATTTAAGTTTAAGAGGTGCTAATTTGAGCTTTGCTTATTTGAGCTATGCGAATTTAAGAGGTGTTAATTTGAGCTTTGCTTATTTGAGACATGTTAATTTGAGACATGCTAATTTGAGACATGCTGATTTAAGAGGTGCTAATTTGAGCGATACTAATTTGAGCGATACTGATTTGAAAAATGCTAATTTAAGAGATGCTGATTTGAAACGTGCTAATTTGATAAATGCTAATTTGAGCGATGCGAATTTGAGATATGCGAATTTGAGAGGCACTTATTTGAGACAAGCTAATTTGAGATATGCGAATTTGAAACATGCTAATTTGAGCTTTGCTGATTTGAGCTTTGCTGATTTGAGCAAAACAAATCTGAGATGGTGCATAGGTGATGGCACTTATATATGTAATATATTAACTAAAGGATACCACGTTACATATACAAAAGATGTTATTGCAATCGGTTGCGTTCAAGATAATTACAAATATTTTAAAGGGCTTACACCAAGAGAAGCCGAAAAGCTCGATGGCGGAGCTGGCAAATGGTGGAAGAAGAACAAAAAACATATTATGGGTATAATTGAAAATACGGATTGGGGGGGTTCAAAATGAATAAAGAAAGAGAAGCCAAACTACGGTTTATAGCAAGATTGCACAATCACGCTAATAAAAAAGAAATTGAAAGTTTGATTGATGACTGTAAAAAGTTTGAATCCAAAAGTAAACGGCAAGAAGAGTTAATAAATAAATATCGTCGAGGTCAGATTAAGCCTTACGGTCAAGAAGTAATATTTTAAACTGAAAATTCCAGTTACTCGAAAAATTAGAGTAACTCAAATAAAAGGAAAGCAAAATGAAAAATAAAAACAAAGTAATATTACAAGCCGGAATAAACATAATCCATTATAAAGTTAAGTGTTATAATTGTGATTATCCTAATTTTATCGAATGTACAGGTAGAGTTATTGACCCAATGAATGCTATTGGAGAAAAATCCACTTGTAGAAAGTGCGGTAAAATATCTGTAGTTGATAAAGTAGAATATGTTTAACTATCGGATTGTTTGGAAGTTATTTAATAAAAGAAATAATAGTAAAAGGATAAATAAAAATGAAACTTAACTTAACTATCAAAGGCACTCCATTTCCTAAGCAATCTGTAAGGCATTGCAAGGGGAACTTCTACAAGCCAAAAAAGATAAAAGACAATGAATTAAATGTAAAAGCTCAAGTACTTAATCAACTGCCGAAAGGCTTTGATATGATAACAGAGCCAATAAGAGTAAACAAATTAATCTATGTGTTCCCTTATTTGAAGTCCCATAATGCAAGGCAAAGAAACGCCGTAATGACAAAGAGAATAGAGCTAAGGAAATTCACAAAACCAGACTTAACAGATAATTTGAATAAAGGCTTATTTGATAGTCTTGAGGGTATTGTATTTAAAAACGATAGCCAAATTGCAGAAATCCAAAATTTAAAAAAGATATACGGAATTGAGGGCAAAACATTCATTGAGTTAGAAACAGTTAATGAAGTAATAATATTGCATCAGAAATTAGTTTAATAGATTACAAGGAAAATAACATGAAACATAAACAAAACTTAATAGTTCAAATCCAATCAGCAAATATTAAATATTTAACATATTATTTTGACTTAGAACAAAAAATAAACAAAGGACTAAATATTGAACCAGATGAATATTTATTATATAAATCTGTTAAACCGGCTCTGAAAGAAATTAGAGAATGTATTTTAAACTTATCTCCAACAATAGATAATATTTTAGAAAAGGCTCTTAATGATTTGGATATTGAAAAAGTTCTGGAATATTCTTGAATAGAATATTAATCGAGAATTTATTATATTTGTTTTTGTTTAACTAAATTAAAAAGTTATTATGAGAAAATTGAGTTTTTGGTGGAAACAAAAGAAACTTACTGAAAAGTTATTAAAAACTATAATTATAACATCTATTCTAATTATATCTTTAACATTATTAAATTTTACATGTGAAGGAATAAATGTAATTTATAATGAGTATAGTTTGGATAATAACTTATCTTTATTTAGATTAAATAAACTATTTTTATCAGAACTAATTACACCTTTCAAGCTATTAGGAGCATTAGGTATTGCTGTAACATCATTTTTGGGGTACAATAAATATTTAATTGCTGTGAAGAACATCAAGCTATCACAATTAAATACAAAACTAACTTCTAATCAAAATATCATATCTATATTACGAGAAACAGTAAAAATACAATACACAGAAAGCTATCCTTTACGAGAGTATCGTAAAAAGCTATTAAAATATTCTCGTGGATTATACCATATAGAAGATTTGAGCGATAATTTATCTGATGAAGACATAATAAATTATTTACGGCCTCTAATAAATAATTTAATTGAATTAGAAATATCGACAAAACCTCAGCAACTAAACTACCCATATCTTGCGTATTATTTCAACCGGTATACTGAGGAACATATAACTTTAATTGCTGAATTTGCTAAAAATATTTTTTATTTCTACAATAAAAAGTTTAACGAAATATCAATAAAAGGGCTTATAGAAAAGGAAATTAGTAACAAATTAAAAGATTTCATTAATAGGGAAGAATTTATAACAAAATACAATAAAAGCTACAAAAATAATTGGACTTATCCTGCATTAACTACTGAATTCAAAAAAGCGTGTTTAGATTCTGAACAGTCTGTCGATAAAAACACTTGACAATAAAACGCTATAACACATTGAAAATAAAGAAATTAACACTTGCATATATAAAAAATAATACTTATATTATACTATGTTTATAAGCAATTAATAATATTATTATTCAAAACAGACAATCAAAAAAAACGTTTTAAGTCAAGACGAATGCTTCAAGGTCGTCAGCAGTCTTTAAAAGTGGAGAACCTTTGCAATGTTAGTTGCATAAATTTAAAAAGAGTATATTATTATATGCTCTTTTTTTTTAGATAGGAATATCTAAACTTCCGTTTGATTTGTTTTTCTTTAATGATTTTTCTAAACGTTTTTTTAATCCTTTTGTATATTTGGAAGTATCTGGATTCCATATTTCGTCAGGTTCAACATCAAAACCTTTTGCCGGTTTTTCCATATCCTTAATATCCTTGTTTGAACTTAGTTTTATATTATTCTTCTTAGCTTGTTTCTCTGTATATGTATTTACATAGGCTCTGCAACCAAAATGATTTGGTGGATAGATTGCATTCCAAATTGGATTGCTTGCTTCTGCCACTATATTTTTAAGTGAGTTACATATTGTTGTTGTCCTACTATCTTCGATTACTTCATATTCCCAAATGTTTAATACTGAAGCTAATGATTTTTGTCTTTGATACCGACCTGAAGTTAATGCTCTGGTCATATTCTCTTGATAGATAAATTCTAATCTGCTTCTATCCAGTTTAAGTTTACTTGTTTTTCCAGTTTTAGGGTCAGTTACAGTTTTTTCTCCAGACCAACCATTGTCAGCTAATTTTTGTTCAAGATAAATCCCAACTTGTTTTTTGGTCATACCTTCATCGATACCTTTTTGAACTCCGTCATAAATAATTTGTAATATATCGGCTTGAACAACTTTAGCAACAGTAAACATTCTAGAGTGCATTTCAAGGGCTATATATTGCCACTCTTCCCAACTCCAAGTAATTTTCAAGTCTGTTTTCTTTTCCCAATATTCTAATGCCATTGGTGGAGGTGTATCAAAAATATCTTTCAAGTTAGAATCAAAAGGCTCTTTAAAACTAAGGACTGTTTCAGAACTTGATACTTTTATTCCTAATGGTAAATATTCGTTATTATAACTATCATAATTTGATTGATTATAATATACTTTGTTATTGTGAATATCATAAAGCAAGGTATCTTGTGGAATTTCATTTTTAAATTTACAAGGAATTAGAAACAAATTATCATTATAATTTAAAAACCCTAAATTAATTAATTCTTTTTTCATATCTTTTTTTCTCCATTTACAACACCATGAAGGAAAGTATTAAAATATAGATTTTCTAATTTGCTTGCAAAAGTATCTGCTAAAGTATCGTCATCTATATATTTAATTATTTCATTTTGAATTGATTTGAAGGACTTACCAGACTTTATAAGGTTTTGAACTCCGTTAATCATGTCATCAATTAAATCATTAATTTCTGTTTTGCCGTCCCAAGAGTCTATTACATCTTGAATTTCTTCGAAAGCATTATTAATTTTTACTTTCTCTTTAAATTCAATATCATTTTCAGGAGCATTCATTATTTGTTGTGGTGCGTTTTGAACAACATCGACTATATCAAACTCGTCTTGCTGTAAATGAAAGTTATTTTCATAATATTTCTTATTGAATTTTACGCCAGTATTAGCCAAGATTGAAGTTTTATTAGCTTCTTCGATAGTTGCCTTAGGTTCAGGGAACATTTCCAATTTAGGCAATGTATCTTGGTTTTCTACAATAAAGTTTTTCTTTACTAATAATTTGATTATGTTGTTCCAAAACTTTTCAATTATTCTTATATCACTTTTTACAAGGAAGTCCATTATTTGCAAATGTGTTTGGCTTGCTGCATAAGAACCGACGTTACCTATTTCAGTAGTTAGTGTTTGTGATAATATTGCTTTAGATATTTCAATATTACTAACTCCGATTAAATTATTATATACATTAATTGTAGATTGGTTTGCTCCATTTATCAAATTAATTTTCATTTGTTCTTTTGTTATCAATACTCCGCTTTCTCTTGCAGAAATTAATTCACTTTCAATATCATCTAAGGTATCGTCATCTATTGCATTCCCTACTTCAGCATGCCACAACGGAGAACCAAATTTTTCCGCAAATTTAATCCAGTACTCAAATGCAGCATCTTTAAATTTCACAGGATAATAACATTTTGAAAGTAATGCTTTGCCTAAAGAAGTATTTCCGTTTGACACTATTATTAACTTATCTGGACTAACTAATTTCTTATCTTTACTAAATGATTTTGTTCTATGGTAAACTAAACCGTCTTTATCAATTTCAAACCATGAATGAGGATGTTGAATATAATCTGTTATTGTCCAATAATCAGATGTAATTTTCCATACTAATTCAATTGGAACCCAACCGTATAAAATACAGTCTATTATTTTTTCATTTTCATTTGCAATATCATATTCTTTAAATACTTTATTAATAAATTCAGCTATTTCAGGTCTAACTCCATTCATTAATAATTGATAATTCATTGATAACGAAGCAGATTTTCTTGCTTGTACTGTTGCATGTACATGAGAATCATCTAGTAACCTAGACAGCTTCGTGTAATCTCCGTTTAATTCTCTTAATATTTGGTCTGAATAATCATTATTCTTTGTTAAATTTTTAAACCTATCAAAATCACTTTTAACAGTTTTCAATGATTTCAATAATCGTTTCTCTGCTATTGAATTAACTACTTTGTTTAATCCAATATTACGTTTGAATAAATTTCGTAACATTTTACTTTACCTTTTTTTAATTAATGAATTTGATTTCAATCTTGAACTTGTTCTTATTAAATTCTTATTACTTCCAATCATTCCCTTATTTTTTACTATGAACGCAATTGAACCGGCATCAACTTGGTCTTTGTGTGTCGAATCTGGAAACCCTAACAGCTCTTCTTCATATTCAGTCATAAATGATTTATTTTCTGGAAAGAAACATTGTTCATTTTCTATTGCCATTACAAAAGGTAAAGAACGGATTACTTTATCACCATTTGCTGGTATAGGCGTTGCTGTCATTCCAGAAGCGTTTACTTGATCCACTAAAGATTGTTGAAATTGTACATTTTCTATAGCAAAAAATTGAACTCCATATAAATCTTTTGCTTTTTTTAATGCAGGTAAATGTTCAGCTCCAGAAAACTTTTCTCTTATTTGGTCTATTAATAATAATTCTGCCTTAGGAGTAAACGCCCAAATTTGTACAACTGTAAAATCTGCTGTTTCTGTTTGTGATATTGCCAAATCAACCGAAGCAAATACAAGGCAATTTTCTTTAGGATATCTAACTATTTCAGTCTTTTTATTCAATATATACATCTTATCATTTTCGTTATAATATCGAAATGATTTTTTCTTAAACAGGTTTCCTTCTAATGTAATAGGTGTTTGCTTTATTTGTGCATTATATCCGTATAATTTCAATGTATCAAAAAGACCTTTAAGAACTTTTTTATCTAATCGTATAGGGTCTAACAATCCACCTTGCTTTTTATAATGTTCTTTTAATTCTGGTGGTTTTACTGCTTCGCTTAACTCAGCAGGTAAACAGATATGATTTACATTGTCTCTTTCTATAAATATTGAAGTTGGGTCTTGTTGATGTAATCTTTGCATAACTAAAATGAACGCAGAGTTTTTCTTATCTGTTACCCTTGTTGGCAATGTTTGTTCTATATATCTATTAGCTCTAAACCTCGCTATTTTAGAAAAAGCATTTTCTACTGATAATGGGTCATCTATTATTATTATATCTCCGTGATTTCCTATAATCGTACTGCCTACACCTACTGCATATCTATATCCGCCTTGTGTTAGTGCATAATCATTTATTCTATTCCTATCTTGTTTTATCCTAAATTCGGGATATTGTTCTTTGAATTTTTCAGATTGTATTAAGTCTCTTGACCTTGCACTAAATTTATTAGCTAAGGGTTGGGCTTCTGATACTGTGATAATCTTTAATTGCGGATTAATTACCCAACACCATACAGGAAAGATTATTGAAACGATTGTACTCTTTGTTGTTCCGGGTGGAATATTTATTACTAAGTCTTTCTCTTTGTCTTCTCGCTTAGATACTTTAAATAATATGTCCTGTAATTTCTCACACAAATATTTTATATGCCAATTATCTACTAATTTTATATCTGGTTCTACTACGTTCCAATAATCTAAGAAAAAATGGTAATAAGATTCTTGGTGCATTGACCTATCAAGTTCTATTTCAGCTTGTTTGTCTGTAAGTAATATGTCAAGAATTTGCTTCATTCAATTCTTTTGTTTTACCGAGAAATTTTTTAAGTATCGCCTTTTCTTCTAAACTCATTTCGTTTAATGCAAGCTGTAAATTTTGATTATTTTGTTGTTGCAAATAAAGATTATTTTCTGTTTTCTTGTTATCATAATTATTATTGATATTGACTAAAGGTTTATTTGAGTAACCTCGATTTCCACCTTTCTTTAAAAGAACCCATTTTGCAGTCTCTAAGTCTCCGTTTGACAATGATTCTCTTATTACGCTTTCTGCCAAATCCAGAACTTTAATATCAATTGATTCTTTAAGCTCTGCCAAATCTTCATATTCTGCTAAGTAATTTTTAACGGTCTGACAAGAACAATCTAAGTGTTTTGCTATCTCTGAAATATAACCGTCATTCAATACAATTGCTTCAGCAAATTTTTTCTTTGAATACTTTTTGGTTCTGGACATTTTTTTTAATTTTTCTACTTGTATATTATCTAAAAAAATCTTATATTAAACTATTGTAACACATTGATAAGGAATAACTTATGAAAATATTCACGTCATATTTTGGTAACTTGAAGAATATAGATACCACAAAATATAATCCTATTGCAATTTGCTTAAAGCCACCTTATTGGTTTGAAGGGCAAAACTTAAAAGCAATTGCTCCAACGTACCATACTTTTATTTTAAAAGATGAGTTTGAATATACTTTATCTTTTAAGGAACAATTGAAGCAATTAGAAGCGAAAGAAATATATTCAATCTTGCAAAGTCTTTCAGACGGTAAAGATGTAGTATTACTTTGTTATGAAAAACCTAACGACTTTTGTCATAGGCATTTAGTTGCAGAATGGTTAAATGCCGAATTAGATTTAGATATAAAAGAACTTGCGAAAATGAAGAAAGAACTATTATCATTGTTTTAAGCATTTAATATTTTACCGTCTTTTTTTAACCAGTAAGCCAAAGCAGATTTGTAGTCTTTGAACAGTTTTTTATTTTGATACAACAGTTTGTATTTGTATTTGCCGTTATTTAAAGGCATTCTATTTGTAAGTTTAAATAAGTTCCTATATTTCATGGAAGTATGGGCGTTTGTAAATACTGCCGTCTTAAACCCCGTGTTATACCACAGAGTATCTTCGTTATATTGTTTAAGAAAAGTTTCTGTTAAGCATAATGCTAATATTAGCTTGCTCAATCTTTTATATCTGCTTGTAGGAACACAAGGGTCTGCAAATATTCTTGCTATATCATCATGATATTTAAAACCAAGCGAAGTTTCAACTTGAATTAGACCTATTACTTTTCCATCTATGAAAATTAAATATGGAATACCACCTTTTGTTGCATCAGCTTTTTTTACCCAGAGTAACCTGTAATGATTAGCGTGTTTTCGTTCTATTTCTTTCAATACAATCTTAGAATTTATAGTGATAACATCTTCGAATTTAAAAAGTTCGTATTTAGGCTGTTCAGTTGGGAATTGAAATTTTCTTGAAACTGATATTGTGGATTCTTTATAATTAGAGTATGTTAATAGGGAAGAGTTAATTTTGTTATTATGTTTAAATACTATTTTGTAATTCGGAAGTTGAAGTTCATCTATAGATCTGTAATAAACTATGCACTCTTTTTCATGTAATAAGGCTAAAGAATTAAGGGTTTTCTCTTCGTCAATAACTGTGAATTCTGGTGTATCAAAATCAAAGTATTTTTCTAATTGTTCGAACATTTTATCATATCCATCCGCCCAGTATGGAGGGTCAAAAAATACAAAATCACCTTTTCCACATTCCTCAATCAATTTAATTGCATCAATCCCTCTGAAATCTAATTTTCCAAGCGTACTTGCAAAACTCAATAATTTGCTCTTTATTTGATTATAGTACATTTCAGTATTATTAACTGCTTCATTATTTAGACTTCGATAATATCTGTGATGATTTTTTTCTAAATTATTTGCAACTTCTAAAAAGAAAATTACTGCTACGGCATAATCAATTGGAGTAGTCTTATCTTTAAAGAATGGAAATTGTTCTAATAACTCTGGTCTATATTCAACTTGAAATTTTTTATTTATCAAACCAAAACCAATTGCTCTTGAGTATAATGAAATATCAGTAGAAATAATTTCTATATCTGGACAAATATTGGATATAGCTTTTTCAACTCCAAAATTACCAGAGAATAATAGAAAAATACGTTTTGGTTTAATTCTTTTAATTTCACCAATTAAATATTCTAAGAGTAGTTTTGGGATTGTTCCTAAAAACATTTCAATCGTCCTTATTATTCAACTGTTCATTAGCGAGTTCAATCATTCGCAATATTGCACTACCATTTGATTTGATGTTTTCATTCTTTTTAACTTTTAAAATAGCTTGAACGAATTTGTCCCAATATTCAACACTTGTTGTTCTTATTTCGTCCGATGGTTTGATTGAAAGGTCTTGTGCAATTTTCTCCATTCCTTTATCATATTCTGCAATATCCTCAGGCAAGAATAAAACTGTTAATTGCTTCGAAGCTCCAATCATAAAGTTTAGAGATGAATATTCTATTTTGTGTAATTCGTCATCTAATCCTGTTGCAAATTTAAGTTCTATATCTTTGATTGATTTGAATAACTCAGCTAATATTAATTTATCGTCTTCGCCTGTTAAAGCGTTAAAAGATAATTGTTTTGATATTTTTTCATCGTTTGAATTTGGATTGTCTAAGAAACACATAATTGCTTTTAGACCTGCGTCTTTTGCCCCTTGTACTCTGTGCGAACCATCTATTATTCTATATTTCTTTACATCTTCATCATAATAAACTAAAGGAGCAGACTTTAATGAACCCTCGTTTTTAATATTATTTACTAGTGTTTGAAATTTCTCTGGTTTAAAATAGCGAGCATTCTTTTTCTGTGCAATTAAGGAATTTGGATCTAAGATTACAATTTCTGGTAAGCCTAAACTCTTTAAAATAGCATTGATTTCTTTTACTTTTTTTTGATTGTCAGCCATATTTTTATCCTAAATAGAAAGAGCGGAGTTAAGGACTTGAACCCTATTATCAATCTTGGATAGATTGCTCATTAACCTGTTATGATAACTCCGCTTTGAGAATTAATTCAAATGCAAAATAGAGAACAGAAAACTAAAAATGCAAAAGTGTGAGTTTCTTTTTTCAAATAGTTTTTAACGGTTTTTAGTGGGTAAGCCAATTTTATTTTTTTATTTAAAATATAAAGTAATGGTATAGCAAGGGTTTTAGAAGATTTTAAAACTGAATATGAAAACCAAGTCAAAACAAAGGGAGGAAGTCGCTTTAGAAGTTCCTTTGTTTAATATCAATATTTGCATTATATTTTTTCACTTAAAATAAAATTATTATGCCAGTAGTAGAAAATTGGGTAGAAGTATTTAAAGTAGGAACTCAAACCGATTCATTAGGTAGGTCAAGAGATTTTACCGAAGAGATATTAGATAGTATTATTGACGAATACAATGCGAGACCGGAAACAGAAAGGAAAGCTCCAGTTATTAAAGGACATGAAGAAACAGGGCAACCGAAATTTGGTGAAGTATTAGAATTAAAAAGAATAGATGATACTATGTACGCTTTGGTTCAATCGTCAAATGAAGAGTTTATAAAAGATGTTCGTAACGGAGAGTTTGATGCAGTTTCTATCGCTATTAATGAGGGAGATACGTTCCGACATTTAGCAGTATTAGGGGCAGAAGACCCAGCTGTAACAGATTTAGAACCTTTTACTCTTTCAAAAGAAGATACAGTTGAAAGTATGAACTTTAAAAAGTGTGAGTTTACTGATAAGGTTAAGAGTTCAAAAAGTAAATTTAAAGATACTAAGAAAGAGTTAATACCAACAATAAAAAATATCACTCTTTCTGATTTTCTTGAGTTATTAAATATTCATGGTATAAGTATCAATTACTATCCTAATGATAGGTTCTACTCTAAGAGTAAACCATCAGAAAAATATTTTTCTAAGAATTATATTGAGAAATGGAATTACGCTGTGAATGTCCCTATAAAAGATTTAACTAAAGACCAGCTAATAAAAACTTTAGAAGGCGCTAATGGATATGAAAATAAAAAAGATAATATTTCAAATAAACAATATGAGGAAGGTTCAATGGAAGAGAAATTAGCTCAACTATTTACCGAATTGCAAGAAGAACTTACTACATGGTCTGAAGAGACATTTAGTCCAGAAGTAGCGACACAGTTCTCAAGTAAGTTTTCTGAAGTCAAAGAAAATTACATTGCTAAAATTATTTCTGCTTCAACAGAAGATGGAACAGAAAAACCAGAAGATGTTTCAGCTAATTCAAATAGTGCTGTTAATCAAAATGGATTTTCAAACTCAAACAATCCTGAATTCGAAAGAATGCAAAAACGAATTGAAGAGCTTGAAACAAAAGATAGAATTGCAGGATTTAATGAAAATATTAATTCCTTAGTTTCAAAAGGAATTTTAGAGCCTAAGCAAAAAGAGTCCTTGTTTAACTTGTTGAATGCTACACATACGCTTCCAGTTTATAAATTTTCAAAAGGTGGAACAAATTCAGAAGCGACTGTTAATAAAATGCTTTTAGAATATACTGAATCATTTGGTTCAAGATTATCAGAAGGTCAAGAATTTACAGAAGGTACTAACATGCCAACTATTGAGAATAGATTAGAAGGTGAATATGAATTTACTCAAAAAGTAAAACAATACGCAGATGAAAACAAATTGAGTTTTAGAGAAGCATACAAACAATTTAAAGAAAAAGAAAATATTAATAAATAAGGTTAGAAAAATGCCACAGTCAAGAATAGACAAAATGAATGCTATTGAAAGACCTTTGCTAAGAGAATTAGCTCAAGGCTATTCAAATAATGAACTTGTTGGTGAGAACCTTTTTCCTACTGTTAAGGTTAGTAAGGTAAAAGGACAAATACCAATCTTTGGTAAATCTGCATTCAGATTGCCAGACCAAACTGTCAGAGCTGCAAATGCTCCTTCAAATAGAATATCAAAAGAGTTTTATGATTTGGATGATTTCAGATTGAAAGAAAGAGATTTAGAATATCCAATTGATATTCAGGAAATGGAAGAAGAGAATGACATTTATAAAGAAGAAGAAATTGCAGCTGAGCAAACGCAAGGTAAATTACTTCTTAAAAGAGAAAAAGAGTATGCAGATTTAGCTCTTGAGTCAAGTTTGTATCATTCAGATTTGAAAATAGATGTTTCTGGTGCAGGAGATAAATTTGACAAAGATACATCAACTCCAATTGATGTATTTAGAGACGCTGTAAATGCTGTAAAAAAATTCATTGTTAAAAAACCAAATATCTGTGTAATCCCTACATTGATACTTGAACAGTTATTAATGAATAAACAAATTAGGGATTATATTTCAGACCCAGTTACTAAGAGATTGACAACAATTGAGGATTTGCAAAAACTATTTGGAATTACTAAAATTGTTGAAGGTGGATCTTTATATGTTCCGAATGCTGAAACTAATGAATTTGATTACTTATGGGGAAAATCTGATATAGTGATGGCTTACGTTCCAGAATTGGCTGGTGGTGAAACTCAAGATTCAAGAAGAGTTTCTTATGGATACACTTTTGAACATGATAAATATCCTTATGTTGACCAATATGATGAGAATGGTGGAAAGACTACGCTAATTAGGAATACGCATAAATATGCTATTAAGCACGTAGCCGTAGATGATATAAATTCATCAAATCCTAAATTGATTGCAGGTGCTTTAATTCGTAATTGTTTAACATTATAATAGGAAAACTAAAATGAGTAATAATCATTCAAAAACATACATACCATTATCTCACAAAACCTTGATTGCAGGGGATGAAATAACATCTTGGAGATTTGTCGGATATGATGGGAAGTTATCAAAATTAGGTGGGAACATTGCAGGTATTCCAGAAGATAATGCCGAATTAGGCAATGAATTTAGTGTTGTAAATTTGGGTTCTTGTATTGTAAAATCTGCAGGAGCAATTGTAAAAGGAGATAGAGTAATCTCTAACGCAGACGGAGAAGCAATATCAATTGGAAATGCGGAATGGAAAAACAATGTAATTAAGCCAACCGATGAGACAAAGGCTTCGGATGATACTTTGGCAGACGATACTGATTTGAAATTTTCTATAAAAGAAAATGAAACAGTAACTGCAAGATTTGTATTAGCCGTAGAGAATTTGAAAGCCGGTACTCAATCAATTAAATTGAACTTAAATACACCAGACGGAGCAACTGTATTAGCTTCTGTAGATGGAGCTTCCCAAATTGACTTTTCAACTCCTGCAACTGTATCATTAACTACAACACAAAAGAAAGATATTGTTATTGAAGCGGTAATAACAAATAGTACGACTTCAGGGGAAGTTGCTTTGCAATGGGCTCAAAACTCAAGCGATGCTTCAGGGATAAAGATATTAGAGGGTTCAAAAGTAGAAGCAAATCCAGAGGGATTATTTACAATGAATTCTGTAATTGCTGAAGAGACTGTCTCAAGTGGTGATTTTCTCCGTGTTAATCTATAATAATTATGTCAGCTCTGGAAATATTTTGTTCAGTGTCGGACTTGAAAGATGAGTTCGGCACAAAAGAAATAACTCGTTTATCGGATATTGAAGCAACTGATAGAAGAGAAACACCAGTATTAAATGAAGATTTAGTTTATAGATATATTGAAAAAGCAAGTGAGGAAATCATATCAAAATTAAAAGGTTCGTATGATTTCCCACTTTATGAAAAGTCTGCTATTCTTAATGATGTTTGTGTTGTTTTAACAATGGTGAAATTACAAAGGAGAGTTCATGCAATAAAGCAAAACTCTTCTTTAAATATTAGATACAACGAAGTCAAGGCAACACTAAACAAATTAATGACAGGAAAGATTAAATTAACTGAAAGTTCAAGTGAATCACCTTCATTGATAAAAGTAACAAAACAGCCATTTGATTTTACAAAAGAGAATTTAAAAGCACTTAGGAAAACATGAGCATAACATATTCAACAGAAGAAAAAGAACAAGTATTGATTGAAAAACCTCAAAATGAATTAATCGAGGATTTAATTATTGATATTTTGAAAGCAAATACTGACTTGAATGTTATTCCATATCCAGAAGACATTGCTGAATATTCTTTATCGAGTGATGCAGAAATATTAGTATTCATAGCAAGCAAACAGTATAAGAAGAAAAATGGAGTTATGACTGCAGTTGACCATTATGGAGAGATTACTCTATACTCTAAATATAGAAGAAGTGAAAATATTAATTCAATTAACAATTTGTCAAATTATATAGAAAAGTTTTTACATAATGTTCAATTAGAAAATATTGGATTAGTAACACTTTCATACTCTGAACCAGAAGGATATGACGGAGAATTGCAAGCTTACATTTGGAAAGTAAAATTAGTAGTAAATGACGTTTTAATAAAAGGAATAAGATAATGAATTCAACATTATTTGCATTAAACAATTTAAAAAATTCACCACTTGAACTATCAAAAATACGAACTGTGAAAGCCGAAGATATAGTATTAAATACAAAAGAATTATCAATCTATGGTATAACTGCTTTATACAGAGCATTAGATAATTTAGACAATAGTATTATTTCGGTTAAGAAAGCTCTGGGAGATAATAAAGTCAATTGGTTAGATGTTATTCATGGATATAATACAATCAACTCGATTTCTAAAATCATATTAGAAAAAGAAAGAATTAAAAAAGAGTTAAATGATTTGCAAGAACATGAAATTATTAAAATTGGTAAAAGGTTTGGCTCCACCGTATTTTTAATTGCAAGTTTATTTGTAAATATAGAAAGAACAGAGAATAAAAGAGGCATTGATAACTCTGTAAAATTAGTAGAGACATTTATTAAAGAAACTCCAACTGTAAAAGGATTGTTTACAGAAGATGGTATTACAACTGATTTAATGCTGTCATTGATTAATATTTTTCAACCTATATATTCAAAAATGAGTGATGTTATTGATGAACTTAATGATATGACAAAAGAAGAATGGATTGAATTAGGAGCCAAAATCATAGAACTAATATTAAATATTTTATAGAATGGATAATACTAAAATAGACATATTTTCACAATTAGGTATTTCGCAAGGTACAGATTTGAACCATGCTATAAATCGCTCACAATTAGATGTTGGAGATGGTTTGTCTGTTTCTTGGGATTCACTCAAAAGAAAAATAATATTTAGTTTGGAACAAGTAAATACATCAGATGAAACTGTTGTAATATCTTATTTAACTTCACATAAAACTAAACTGAATATAGAAAGTGCATTTCTGCATAATGAAAAAACAAATGCAAGAATTGTATTAGAGGCTTCAAATAATGCAAGCAAAGACTTAGGAGAGATAGTTAGTTTAGGTTCTAATACCACTATTAATTTTGATAAAATAAAAGGTCGTTGTTTTACAGTAATTTCAACAAAAGGCTCTTGGTTTTCATTGATTAATAATTACTCTACTATACCAAGTAATTCTAAAAAAATCGAAACAGACAAAAAAGATATAAAGGAAGTTGTATCTGCAACCTTTGTTTTAAACGAAAATTTAGTTTGGAAATTAGTTAATTATGAAAAATTAAATAGAGACGGTTGCTCTTTATACTTATGGGAAACTTGGGGTAAGAAATCTACTGCAAGTATTCCATTAAAGACACATGACCCGAATGAAGAAATAATATTAGAAGCAGATAAGCAACATTTCTATAAAGTAACAGTAAAAGGAAAATTCTCAAAACATATATTAGATAATTCTGCTAGTTGGGATTATTCTGCTACTGGTTTGTTTGTTTTCTTATTGTCTAAGAAATTTATAGGAGACCCTTGGACTTATTCTGAAGCAAAGCACAATGCTTATGATAGTGGTGATTATATAGAAGTTGATTCTGAATTTATTGCATATACAGAAGATGATTTAATAGTTGCTCCAATTTATTCGCACAATAATATTCAATCTGCACAAATACAACATTCAGCAATTCAAAACCATGATAGATTTGAATTAGAGACTGAAATTTTTAAGATATGTAAAACAAAATATTTCAAAACTTTTGATATTCCTGAAACAATTGGATTAGGAGATACATTCACTTATACTTCATCAGATTTACCTTTTGATGGATATTATAAAGTTGATGTTTTTGTAGCGTGTGAAGAAAAAGAAATTACAGGTGCTACTAATCTGAATCAAACTCAAGCAAGAACATTAACAATCGAATCTAATAGTGATTTGTATTCTGTTTGTGATGTTTCTAATATTCATACACCAATGACTAATATACATGATATGTTAGTTTTTAGCTTGCAAGGTTCAAGAATTATAAAAGCTGAAGATGAAGGTAGTGGTAGAAATATTAAAGCAAAAGTTTATATGCCAGTTGGATTGAATAACAAGGTTAATCACGGATATATGAATATTAAATATTTAGGTACAGAAGAAACAACATTTGATATAGGATAAATATGGGAATTCCAACAAAAATAATAAATGTAGCAAGTCCAAAATGGCAACCATTAAAAATGGAAAAAATTCTTACGGATAACGACTTTGAAAACGCAGATGTAGAAAGTCCTATTAGTATAATTACAAATAGTAAAAAGGATATATTATATAAATATAATACAACTGGAAAATTCAAAGTTCAATGTTTGAATGAAAGTATTATAGGAATACAAATATTGTCAGAAGGTGCCGTAGATGGAACAATAAAAATAAGTTCGAATTCAGGATTGAATTTAGAAGAATATCCAAATGGAGCTATATCATTTTCTCTTTCTGGTGGAACAAGCGAAGCACCAAAGTCCGAAACAATAGCAGTTGATATGATAATTCCGGGCTTGTATTATATTATAGAAGTAACTGCAAATACAAATAATTATTCAATAAATGTATTAAGGTAATTATGAAGTATTATTCTTATAAAAGTTCAAGTGGTGGCGGTGGAGGTGGTGGTTCTTCTACATGGTCAGATATTACAGGGAAGCCCTCCACTTTTCCGGCAACACCAGAAACAGTCCAAATATTTGACGAAAATGCAACTATTAATAACACTACAAATAAAATAGACTTTGCAAATGGTCGGCATGTATTCATTAAAAGAAATGGAGCTTCAGGAAATCTTACATCAGATGTATTCTTAAATGCAGTCGTTGGTTATAATGAAGAATTAACAATAGAAAATGTTGGAGTGGATAATTTTGAATTTACTTTTCAATCTGGGGAAATTGCAGGTCAAAGTCCAATAGTTATTTTGCCGAATAAAATTCTACGTTTAGAAGTAGTGAAAATGAATAGTAAATTAATATGGTCTCATGCAATCGTTGAGGCTGTTTGATGTTAGGCGTTTCTCTAAATACTTCAGGATTAGTTGCAAAATTATTAATGAATGGCAACGCCAACGACTGTTCCGGTAATGGAAATGATTTTACAATAGTAGGAACTCCAACACTCATCTCTGATGAATATGAAAGAGCAAATGAAGGATATACATTTTCAAATAATCAGTATATAAAAAATGACACAAATAATTTAATAAACTTGAACTCTGATTATTCGATATTAGTGAGGTTTAGTTATTCAGGTCATATAGGAGATACTCGACAAATTATTAATATTAGGAACACTTCTAATAATAAAGGGATTGCAGTTTTAGAATCTTGGAACCCTACTTATTCTGGAAAATTATATATATCAAGTAGCGGAGATTCTGGAAGCGGAAGTACCAATACAAATGGAAGTTTTTTAACTGGATGGAATACGCTTGCATTATCATGCAAAGGAGATGTAATATCAATTTATTTGAATGGTTTGTTTGTTGGAACTACAACGAGATATGATGTAAGCAACTCCGTTGTTAGAATTGCTTATTGGAATAACAATCCAACTTATACAGATAAAATCACAGAAGTATTACTTTATCAAAGAGCGGTTACGGAAGCCGAATATCAAATTTGGCGTTTAAATTCTCAATTATTAGAGGCATAAATGAAATATTACAGAAATATAAAAAACAATTCAGTTACTAAATTTGCAAATGATTATGATTTAAGCAAGTACCCAGATTTCAAGGAAATAAATGAGGCAAGTTACAATTTCAAAAAATCATACCCTCAAGCTGTATTTGTAAATAATGAGTATGTTCTTCCAGAAAAATCATTTAATGAACTTAAAGCTGACAAACGAATATTATTAGAAAATTGGTTTAAAACACAATTATCTAACAACTTTACTTTTAATGGTAATGAATTTGAATTAAGCAAAAATAAAGCAACCGATATTGCACAATTAAAAGGTGCATTGGATTTTAATATAGCAAATGGTGAAACGGAAGAAGAGCAAGTAATCAAGCTAACATCTATTCAAAATATTCAGATAAATTTCACATATTCAGAATTTATAAGTTTTGGTTCTTTGTATGGAAAAACACTAACATCAATAATTTTTGAGTATAAGAACAAAAGAAACAGTATTGAATTAGCAAATAATGAACAAGAATTGAATTTAATTTCAACATGAATACTAAAAACGCCATAGGATATTTAATATTAGAAGAAAAGAACGGAATACCTTCTGAAGATAGATGTATTGAAGCAAGCCGTTTGTTTTCACTATTTACTAAGTCATTACAAGACAAAGAGTATAACATTGGTTGGATATTACACCCAGAAAATAATAAAGGTGCTTTAATAATTACTGAGGAATTATTTTTTATACAAAGAAATGTCAATTCAGAATTATATCCTTTTTTAAAATACATTGAACCAGAAATTAATATTAATGAATACAATTCAATATTAACAAAGTTATTGAAAAAACAATTAATTACTATTTCTGATACAATGCCAAGTTCATTAATCATTTTAGAAAATTATTATATGGAGTCTAATTCATGGTTCAGCCAAAAATCGAAAGAATTAATATGATTGAGATAATAAAAGAATATAAAAATGAAGTTGTAACTGTGTCTCTATTCATAATTGTATGGTTTAAAGATAAGATTAAACACACCCTTAAAAACACAAAAAAAGAAGCTAAAGAACAAGCAGATATGAATAACTCTTTTAAAAATTTAAAGAAAGAATTAGAAGTAGAAAAGGGTTCTAATGGTAAAAGAGATGATAAAATTGAAGAGATTGAGAAATCAATTCATACTCTAGAAGACAAGCACAATAGAAGATTAGAATTCTTAGAAAGCAGAGAAACTGAAAATAAAATATTACGCAATTTTTGTGAAGAAGGGATTAAATCTATTCACAATTTAGAACAAGGTTTAAGTACGCTAACAGAAACAGTTAAGGGTATCAAGGTAGGAATGGTAAGAGAAAAAGAACTTACTGATATGAAAATTAAATTAGCAAAATATGAAAATAAATAGGTGCAAGAAATGAAAGTGTTTAATTCATTTGAGAAAGAACAAATTTTAAAATTATTTAAAAGTTTCATCTTGGAAAACAAAGACTGGGTAGTGAATTTATTAGTAAAGCAAGAACCAAAATTAGAACCTGAAAAATCTGAAAAACATTATGATAGAGTAAGGATTAATTATTTGATTTTTATATGGGTAATAGGATTAAGTCTAAATATTCTTACTAAGAATTATCAATTATTTATTGATTATTCAATTTTCGCATTCATCATTTTAATAGTAGCAACAGCAGATACAATTCAATTTTTAAGGGACAAATATTATGCACCAGAATTTAACACTTTTAAAGGTTTTAAAGATAGTCCTAGAGCAAAGAGCCTTTGGCTTATTTCTACTTCTATCATTATCTCTGCTTCAATTATTGCAGGAGCCGGAACAATCACGTTCACAAATAACAATCAGAGTACCATTCAAAAACCAGAAATTAATTTGCTCTTTGAAGGAGACACAAGCAAAGATACAAGCAATTACTCAATTGAACCTATTGAGTACAAAGAAGAGTAATAGTTTTATAAATTCTTTAATTAATGATGTAGGGGATGTAGGAGAAATAAACAGCTCAAACTCTGATAACAAGGATATTACAAAAATGAATAAAAATATTTATGGAAGAGACTCTATTCCTTGGTGCGGAACATATATTGGGCAAAGAGCAAAAGAAAATAATATAGCTCCCAATCCATACTCAGCGAGGGCAATTGATTATGCAAATTCAGAAAGCTACACTATAAAACAAGTGCTATCTGGAAATGTAGATTTAGAAGAAGGTTGGTTCGCAATTAAGGATAGGGTAGGGGGGAACCATGTTTCAGTAATATTGAAATATGATAAAGAAAATAGAACAATTGATGTGATTTCTGGTAACTGCGGAGATTCTGTTCGAATTCAAAGAAATGTAAAATTATCATTAACAAATAGGTTTGGTTATACTCGGTTTACAAAGACATATTCAAATAATAAAGATTTAAGGTTGAAAGATTTTCAAATAGGTATTGCAAGCTATTATTCAGATAAATATGAAGGTATGAAAACAGCGAATGGAGAAATATTTTCTCAAAGTAAACTAACAGTTGCAAGTAACAAATATAAATTTGGAACAAAATTAATTGTATTCAATCCAGAAAATAAAAAGTCAGTAATTGTAAGGGTTAATGATAAAGGCGGTTTTGATAAATACGATAGAATTATTGATATGAGCAAGGCTTCCGCTGACTCTATCGGCATTTTGAACAAAGGAATAGCAAAAGTTTTTATACAAGAAATTAGGTAAACAAAATGAAAAAAATCATAATAATAATCACAATTCTTTTATTCTCTTGTTCTACAACTGAGTTAGTAAATTTCACTAAAGAAGCTATTAAAGAATATCAAAATGGAGAAATAGTTTATGAAAAGACTAGAGTAACTTTTGATACAACTTATTGGCAAGAAGAGACACCAAATCCATTTGAGACTTGGAACATATTCAAGAAAGACCAAAATAGTGAAATAAAAAAAGGAGCATTTATATTAAAGAAAAATGAAAGTAATTCAGAAATCAATTACTCTGTATCAATAAATAATCTTGATTTCGGAGATACCATAATTAAGCCTAAAGAAACAATTAAAATTTCAATAGCGAAAAAAGGAATAGTGGAATATCAAGGGCTAAATAAACCAGAGCTAAAAATATACAACAGTCAAGGTTTTACAATTGAACTTTTATATAGCAAGGAACTTGTCAAATACAAATTATATAGAGTTCCAATAATTTATGAGATAAGAAAAAATAAAAAATTATTTTAAAATATTTATTCAATAATACAAAGAGGATAACATCATGGCAATGACAAAAGATGCTTATCAAAAACTCATGCTTATGCGTGGAGTTGGTGTAGCTTGGTTATGTAAATTAATCCCAGCAAATACCGACATTATAGTTTCAGGAGATACAACTGATTCTAGTGCGACTGTATCAAATATCAATGATACTGGCAATTTGAAAGCCGGAATGTCAATTACTGGAGCAGGAATTCCTGACAGTACAACAATTCAGTCAGTAGATTCTGCAACTGAAATTACTTTATCTGCAAGTGCAACAGCTACAGCAAGCTCTGTTTCCTTAACTTGTCAGTCAAGTTCAACATCAATATTTTATGCTTCTGGAGACTCAACAAACAGAATGCTATTTAATAACTGCGGAACAGACCAAGACGTTACTATTTCATTGTCTGAGAGTTCGACTTCATCGGAAGAAGAAAAAATCTCGATTGAAAGAGCAGACGGAACAGTATTTGAAGCAGTTAAAGAAAACTTAGTTATGAAAATTGATACTGGTGAGATTGTTTCAGGAGGCAGTGATAGTACAGGCGGAAAAAAAGGAAAACTTAAAATATCTGTTAATTCTGCAGATATGGATTCAAGTAATTATGCTGCATTTGCTGAAAAATTAGAAAGACTTATCGGTTCTAAATTTTTAATTTGTTTGCCCTTAGGTTTTTCAGGAGACAAGAAATATAAGGCTACGGGAAGTACGAATGCAGCTGTTTTTGCTTTCATGGTAGGAGAAATTTCTTCAGATGTAACGATAGGAGCAGGCGGATATGAAGTTAAAAGCGTTTCACTTCAATTTGATTCAAAAGAAATTTCAGGAGCAAGCGGAAGTGATTTTGATGCCATACAACTTGATGCAATTGTTTTACCATCTGCTAACGACGGAACTAACTTTACAGGTTCTTCTATTACTCCACCTGCATTAACAACAGCAGACGGCAATAAATTAATTGCAGGAAGAATGGTGATAAAATAAAATGACTTTTTATCAATATAAAACAATGGTTGAAGACGGAAAAGGAAAGGTAACTTTCCTTTTAGCCGTCTCTGATTCTCTTGAAGGACTTTTTGATTTATCTGAAGGTAATGAAGTTCATTGTTTTGATATGAAAGAAGCTAATGTAGATTTAGATGTTGGGAGTGGAGAATTTGCCAAAGATGAATTTTCTTTTGATTTACTTTACATACCAACAAAAACAAGTGATATAGATAAGAAAGCCTATTATTTTACTTTGGAAAGTCAAAATAAAAATAACAAAAGAAATATAGCAGTTTTTATAGAACCAACTTTTGAAGTAAATGGAACAACTTTAAAATCTGATAATGTTGTATTTATGGGACAGATAAATACAAAAATGTCGGCAGAAGATTTTAGATGGTATGATTTAGCTTATGGGAATTATATTAATCCTGATAGGAATTGGAAGTTAAAGTCATTTGATTTTACGACAGAAGTATTTGATGTTGAGTTAAAAGAACAGATTGATTTTTTTGTAAATAGAGGTGATGAGTTAAGTAACGGAGTAGGAACTAATGGAGATGGTCAGTATGGACGTGATTGGACTACTAACACAGCATATGCTAATTTTATAGAATGGTATAATGAAAATGTAAAAGATAGATTGGGATATTCGTTATATGACCAAGAATTTTATTATTACGAAGATGACAGCATTGTTGGACTTTATCCTGATAGTGAAGGTAGAAAATTTTCAGAAGTCAGATACTTGCATTTATGCAATTTTCAAGATTGTTTATTAGAGATATGTCGTTCAGTAATTGAAAGAAAACAATTAACAGGATTAGATATTGTTATAGATAATACTTCTTGCACTCAAAATTTTAATACAGTAGGTGTAAGAGGCCAAATTATTGAAAAAGCTAATGGAGAAGCAAATCAAAAAGGATATTATGTTAAAGCTCAGCACATGTATTGGGATGGTGCAGAAATGGAAACAAATAATACTACATTACCCATTAAATTTGGAAGTGGTGAAGACAGCTTTTTTATTAGTTGGACAAATTTTGACCCAAAAGAAGGAGATGAGAATTATTCATTTCAACAAAAAGGAACCTTGAGTTCAATTATTACTTGGATAGCTGCATGCTTTGGACTATATGCAAGATTTTATTATAGCAATGATGGGAAGTTACATATTAAGTTTTCTAATAGACAAATAATTTCTAAAGACTATGTAATGATAAGAGATGTTGAAAAGGCTGCAATAAATACAGAAAGTAAATTTTTAAGGAAAGAAAAACAAACTTTTTATGGTCAGACTAACCAAGCTTTAGCAGAAAAACCGACTGTAAAAAATAATTTATCGAGCTTTGAAATAACAACAGTTAAACAATCATTAATTGAAGATAGATTTAGAGAATTTGTTCCATCAGAAACTACTGAAAGCAACAAATTTGTTTCAGAGAAAGGGGCTAATAAAACATTATTAACAATAGGTTTACCATTGCTCAAACCTGAAAACTTATATGGAGATTGTGCTACAATATATGATTGGGCTGAAAGTGACGGAGACCCAAATACGCATTATTTTGAAGCAGGAACAGGGAATATTTATTCTGGAAATGGAGGAATAGACCAAAACGGCAAGCATTACGGTTTCCAAAAATATTTACCTTTCAATGCAATGCTTGTAAGAGGTTTGCCTACAACAGATGAATCATTTCCAACAAGAATATTAGATGGTGGATTTTTAGATACTCAATATTGGGATTATGAAGAAAAATTAGGTTGGTATGCTAATAATTTGATTTATTTGAAAAGGACTGAAAACAAAAATCTTAATGGTATTTCAAAAGAGAGGGATTATTACGAACCAGTAATCAGTATAGATAACCCAGAACTCGATAAAAATGGTACAGGTCAAGGAACGAGGTTTTGGTCAATAGCTGAAATGATGAATGAATACTATAAGGCACATGACGAGGAATATTATCAAACAGAATATACCCTAACAGTTCCTTTTTTAAATGGTTTCAAAAAATCTATAAATGGAGATAGTCCGTTAGATGAGACTGAAGTATTCAAGAATTTAGAAATCGGTTCGAAATTTAAAACCAAAGAAGACCGAACTAATCCGGCAACAGGAATTACTACTACTGAAGTATTTGAATATTTAGTTATTGGGATAAAAAGAAAATTCTCTTACCCAGAAACAACAATAAGATTACAATTAAAAGATAGATTTCCATTTCATGGTTCAATTAAAAATGACGGATCATTTCAATCAGGATTTTATACACCGCCTCCAGTAATTAATGAATTATTAAATGAAGTGATTATTGACTTTGAACTAACTGAAAACTGGAATGATGACATTGATAATACAATAGTTACTGGGACAAAATTCAATGAAGACGGTTACGAAATAGGGACACTTTATTATAAAGATATTACACACGGTTTAAAATTAATTGAAAATGAAAGTTTGAAGGTGGATATATCAGCAGTTGATAAAGATGATTATAATACTTCATTATTTGTTTGGGCTGAAATCATTGATAATCAAACTATTAGATTGTTTTCCATAAAAAGAAATGAAAATGCTGTAATACCTGCGAATGTAGGAACTTCTGGTGATATTATTGGCACAATGAAATTAACAAAAGTTGTTGGTAAACAGAACAATCAAAACAACAATATTTTATTAAGAATAGGAGCAAGGAATATTTCTTAATTATGGCATTTATTGATTATACAACATATAAAGATTTAAAAATTGATTTTAAATATTATGACAATGATTCTGAAACTAATGTAGAATTGTTTGGAATAGAGGTTTTATCACTTTTTTGCACTCCAGAAACAAACTTGAAAAGTGTTGCATCGCTTAGGTCAGTAAAATATTCTCACATTTTGGATAGTCGTTTCTCTTGGAAAGTGAAGTTACCAGTAAGTTCAGTAAAAACAAATAAATCATACTTAGTGAGAGCGTTTCTATTTGGTTCTAATTTCAACTTGAAAATATTTAAAGATAATGTTGGTAGTGAATATATACCTATTGAATGGGAAAGAGATAAACTAGAGAGTAACTTTGTGAATAACATTATTGATTTAGAGAATATAGATTTTGAATTTAAAATGAAAAATAGTTTAATATAATATGTCAGAAACTATAATAGCAAAATTAGGAGACCCAAACTTAAACCCAAGTTTATGGTCAAATCAAATCACATTTCAATTTATTGATAGTGTACAGTTATCAATTATTGATGAATTAGATGATACTTATTATTTGTTAATAGATTCTGTTGAAAATGGTTCTTTGTGGGAAGCAATACCAGTTATAGAAAAAAATCATTTTGGGAATGAAATAATTATCGGTTACAATTTAAAGTTGGAAGTAATACCAATAGCAAATCCTGGAGTTTTTAGAAATGTAGATAATCAGGGCGGAGAAAGTTTAAAGTGGTTAGATTTATTAGAAAAAATACAAAGTTCACCTCAATTGAATACTCTTACAATTATATTTAATAATAAAGTAATGAGTGTAGCAAAAGATAGCTTACTTATTAAATGCGAAAACAAAATGAGAATGGTCTGGAATCAATTTAATAACGAAAAAAGATTGTTTTATAAAATTACAATTAAAGGCTTTGCTACTAACAGGGAGTTAGAAAGTGGAGCTTTAAAATATTCTTAAGGATAAAAATATGGAAAACGAAAAACAAGTTTTACAAGATGTAGAAAATTCTGAACAAGCAAAAACATCTAAATCTATTGTGCTAAAAAGCAAGAATGAAGAATGGATTTATTCTATTGACAAAGTATCTGCTTTTAGTGCTTTAATGTCTGAAGAAATTTTAGATTTTAAAATATCACAAAGCCAAGATAAAGCTACAAGTTTCACAAGTGTTCAAGAGTCAGGCGGAGCCGAAGCAATGATGAAAATTGCTTCTTATTTAATTAGGAAGAAAAATAATGATGGTTTCATAGAAGCATTTAAACCGGGCATAACAGAGATAGAAGCATATAAATTCTTACAAAATCTTGATATTAAAAATTATAAATTAATGAAAGAGGTAGTCGTTGATTTTTTTACTTTCATGGATTTAAGTCAAAAACTATTATCAGTTTGGTCAAAAGAATTAAGTCCATTGAACAATCCGACCACATTGAGCTTGATGAAAATGTTTTTAGGAAATCCGAACTCAATGAATATGAAAGAAATGTTACCTTATTCAGAAGAGACGAACTGATTTATAGATTACAAAATAATATACGATTAGAATTACTTATAAATCTTTGCGAAGGAGACCCAACAAAAATGGAACAAATGCAAAATACATCATGGATGTTTGTATTTGACTCTCTAAAATACAAATTAGAACAAAGAATAGATTTTCTCAACAATCATAAAAAAGCATAATGGATTTTTCTGGAATAGAGTTTGGTATTAATTTCACTCCTAAGTTTGATAACAACAAATTAAAGAGTGGAATTAAACAATTTGAATCTGAACTTAAAAAAGTGCAGAAAATTTCTAATATTATTGATACAGAAGAGACAAAAAAAGCATTAAAACAATTCGAAAGCCAATTTGCTAAATTAAAAAAAGAAGCAAAATTCAAAGTAGATGGAGATACATCTGAAGCATTACAAAAATTAAAACTTCTAAATGAAAAAGCTAAAGAGTTTTCAAAAGGTGCTTCATTTGAAACTGAAATTGATTTTGATACAGAAAAATTTACTGCAGGATTAAAAAACTCAGCAAAGAACTTTGAATTGATAGGCAAAAATGCCGAAGTATCATTTAAAAATCAATTAAAAATAGCAACCAAATTAAAAGAAAAAGGGAAAGATAATACAGAAGAATATAAAAAGACTGTATCAACCTTAAAACAATTACAAGGAGTGATAAAATCAGCAAAAGACTCACAAGAAAAACTAAATTCAAGTGCAAAAACTTATGGTACATCTTTAAAAGGTTCTTTTGTAGAAATGCAAGCAGGATTACAATTAATTCAGCAAGTAAGTAATACAGTTCAACAATATACAGAGCCGTTTGTAGCATTAGATAAAAATATTAGAAACATTGGAACTTTAGGAGTTAAAAACTTCAGAGAATTTACTGATGAAGCTATAAAAACATCACAAGCATTTCCAGATTCTGCTGATAAAATTGCAGGAGCTTTGTATAATGCTATTTCTGGTGGTTCAATAAAAGTAACAGACGGAATGGCAGATATAGGTGAAGGTATGAACTTCATTGAAACTGCTTCAAAATTAGCCGTAGCAGGCTTAACTGATATAGATAGTGCAGTTGTTGGTCTTGGAGCGAATCTAAACGCATACGGCGAAGATGTGACGGAAGCAGGCAAATATTCTGACTATATGTTCAACATAGTTAATAGTGGTGTTACATCTATTGAAAAATTAAATACAAGTATGTCAAATGTAGTTCCAACAGCTTCTGCTTTTGGAGTGAGTTTTGACCAAGTCGGTGGTGCAATTGCTACAATGACCAAACAAGGTGTTCAGACTGCTCAAGCAACTACACAATTAAGGGCTGTACTTGTAGAGTTAGCAAAACCGGGTGCTGCATTAAAACCGATTATGGAGCAAGCCGGAGTTTCGTTGGAATCTTTAAGGAAAGAAGGGTTGCAAGTTTCCTTAGCCAAAATTGGAGATGAAATGGGTGGACTTGGTTTATCAGCCACTCAAGTTTTCAGTTCAGTTGAAGCAGCTGGGGCTGTAATGGCACTTTCTGGAAAAAATGCAATTGGAGCTGCAAAAGATTGGAAATTTGTTAGAGATACAGTTGGAACAACAGACCAAGCATTTGATATTGCTTCTGAAGGTATTGAAGTAAAAAATAAAATATTATTAAATAATATCCAAGCAGGTTTTAATTCAGCATTTACTACTTTAGGAGATACATTTACTGGAGCCTTAAATATCTCTGGTCAGATTTTACCATTGGTTTCTTCATTATCATTAATTCCACAAGCATTGAAAACTAGTGCTATTGCAGGAAGTTTATTTAATAAAGTAATGTTGTTAGCTAAAGCAAATATATTACAATTAATACCTTCATTAGGAGCTGTTGGGGCTAGTGGAACAGTTTCGTTTGGAGCAATGACTGTATCCGCAACAACATTTTGGGCAGCTGCAACATTAGGTATAGGAGCAGTAATTGCTGCATTAATTTATTTCTTTACTCAAATGGAAGCAGGAAAAGATATTATTGATTCAATAACAGAATATATAGTTTCATTTGGGAAAAGAGCAGTTGATATTTTTAAAAATATTGGAAAATTAATTATATCATTTTTTACATTAGATATTAGTGGAATTAAAGAATCAATGTCAGAAATGAATGATATCTTCGATGATGGAGTAAAAGAAGCAGAAGGGAAATTAGCACAAGGGAGATTAAACAAACTTTTTAATGAACAATTACAAATTTCTGATGATTTAGACAAAGCAAATAAAATCAATGAACTAGTTGAGAAATTTGAAAACGCTACATCAGAAATAGAAAGACAAAGATTAGCTAAGAAAATAGCAAGTCAAGTTCCTGAAGCTCTTACAGAAGTTAAAACAGTTGTTGATGAAGCGACTGGAGAAATTTCAACAGTTTATGATATTTCTCTTGAAAAAGCTAAGAGTTATACTGCAAAACAGGTTGAGTTATCAAATACTCAATTAGGAACAGGGCAACAAGAATATATGAAATTGTTGAAAGACCAAGCAGGACTATTTGAAATTAATCAAAAAGAATTAGCAAAATTAGAAATTGCAATGAAAGAGCAACAAGAAGCAGGTGGAGATATAAGACCTATGCTTCAAGAATACAATGAACTGAAAGAAGAGTTAAAAGGAACAAGAGATGCAATCACAGAAACTGTAAAAAAAGGTCAAAGTATGGGACTTATTACAGATGAAGTAAATTCTTTAGGTAAATCATTCGGATTTACTAAAGAACAAATTGCATTAGTAAAAAAAGCAACTGCTGAAATCAAACTAAATGAAGCACAGAAAAATATATTCGAAGAGTCTTTCAAGATTAAAAATAATTTGGATGAAAATGATAGAATAGGAGAATTAGTCAATAAATATAAAAACGCAACTTCTAAAATTGAAAAAGAAGAGCTTGCTGAAAAAATTGCAAGTCAAGTACCAGAGTCAATGTCTGAAATTGATACAGTAGTAGATGAGACTACTGGAAAAATAAAATCTGTTTATCAAATAAATGCAAATGAAATTGAAAGTTTTATAAAGAAACAAGATGGAGTTTATTCATCTGAATTATTATCTAAACAAAAGCAATATCAAAGCGGATTAAGAAATCAAATTGAATCATACAGAGAGTCAAAAGAAAATTTATTTAAAATGAATGCGGAGATAAAGAAGCAAAGAAAAGCAGGAGAAGATGTAGAACCTTTATTGAAAAAGTATGAAGAGTTAAAAACAAAGGTAAATCAAACTCAGGTTGAAATGGGTGAAGCTGTAATTAAAGGACAGGAAATAGGCATTGTATCCGAAAATGTTGAAGAGATGGCTAAAACTTGGGGGTATTCAACAGAAGAAGTAAAAGAACTTGAAAAAATGATTAATTCAGCAAAAACGGCTACGGTATTAGCAGGGAATGAAGTAGTGGATTATTCTGAACAATGGAAAACGGCAAAAAAATCCACAAGTGAAGCCTTAACAAAAGGTAAAGAAATTCTTGCACAATTAAGGGCTGACGGCAAAGCAGGAACTAAAGAATATAATGCTCAATTAAGACTTATAAAGTCCATAGCAAAAGAATCAAAATCACAAGCAGAGATTGAAAAAACAGTAGCTAAAGAGTTAGGGCTTAGTACAGAAAAGAGTAATAAAAGTACCAAATCAAGAATAGATATTTTGAAAAATGTATATGAAAAAGAAAAAAAATTAATAGATATAGGATTAGAAAGGTTTGAAATCAGCCAAGAGAGTAAAATTATTGATGAAAAAAGGAATAAAAATTCCGCAGATGATTTAATATTACAGAAAGAAAAATATGAAAGTTTAGAGAAGCAGAAAAAAGCATTATTTGAAACTTTCAAGATAGTTCAAAATGAAGATGGAAATGTTGAATTCGGTGTTAGTTTGAAAAAAACTGAAAAGAGCGAAGTATTAGATATGATTGAAGATTTAAACTTAGAATTATCCAAACAAAAAAATAATGTAAGTAGTATCTCTTCAAAAGTTGAATTGGAGTTAGGAAGTATTGAGGATTTGAAATTAAAACAAGAACGGATTAAGATTGAAGCAGATATAGAAGTAGCAAATACAAATGATTTACCAGAATTATATTCAAACTTAACTGCTACTTACGAGATTGAATTAAATAAGATTGAGGAAAATTCTTTAAAGGTTGAAAATAAAATTATTTCTACTATCAAAGAAATCAATAAACAAAAAGAGCTATTGAGTAAAACAGAAACTAAGGAAGAAAAAGAAAAAATTAAAAATCAAATTGCACAATTAGAGCTTTCTTTAAATGAACTATCTATTACTCAAGATAAATACTATGAAAGCAACAAGAAAATTAATGATAAAATCACTAAACTAAATACAGAATTAATTGATAAACAAATTGAAGCACATCAAAAGAAATATAATGTTTTAAAAGACCTAAAAGATAAGGAATTAGAGACTGAGAAAAATTTCAGTTTAAAGATTTCAGACCTTAGAAATCAATCTTTAGAGAGACAATCTGAAAGAGAGTATCAAAATTTAGAAAAAAATTCAGACGACTATTTTAATAAAAAGAAAACTGCATTAGAAACCCAAAAAGAATTCGAACTATTAACAGAGGCAGAGTACAACGCAAAATTGAAAGACTTAGAAAATCAGCAAATGATTGACAAAGAAAAAAGAGCAGAAGAACATCAAAGAAGATTATTAGAGATAAGTCAAAGGGCAGAGGGAGAAAAGCTGATTGTTCAAATGGAAGAAGACAATCAGAGATTGTCTTTACAGAAAGAGAGTATTGAAAAAGAATTAGAATTACAAAAAGAAAGATATAAAATTTCTGGTTCGGCAACAGATAAAGCAAAATTAGAAGCTTTGGAGACAGAGTTAAATGAAACCAATGCTTTGTTAGAAGAAAAGGGTACATTGATAGGAGTTACTACAACTCAGATACAAGCGACTGTTACAGATTCTCTTTCTAATTTATATGCAGGAAATCCAGAAGATGCAAAAAAATCTTTTAAAAAATTATTCCAAGTAACAGCAGGAGCATTAGAAAGAATGGCAAGTGCTTTTGTAACTCAATTAGTGCTAAGTCCAGGTGTAATGAATTATATTAATGCAATTCCATTTCCGGGTAATGTTGTAGCGCTTACGGCTATAAAAGTTACTTTAGATTCATTAGTTAAAAAGTTCATGGGAAATACTATCGGCAAACTACTTTCATTTTCTGGTGGAGGTGAAGTTCCAAATCCAACAGTATTTGTTGCCGGAGACTCAGCTAAAACAACAGGTACAAATAGAGAGTGGGTATTTAATAATGAAAATTTAAAAGACGTTGTAAATATGGCAATAAAATCTAACACAATAGAAATAATTAGAGCGATGAAAGAAATACAACCATTGAACCAACAAGTTGTTTTTGTGATAAGCGGTGAGAATTTAGTAGGAGTTCTAAATAACTATAATACAAGGGTTACAGATAGAATATTTTAAAAATACTTTCTCACACTTTCAAACAAAATAATAATAATTTTGTTATACTTGAAAAACAAATAATGACTAAAACATTAAAATTAATATGCTTCCAAATAAACAGACTTATACAGATACCTTATTAGAGCTTTATAAAATAGAGCCTCGAAAAGTTGAACAGTATTTAACTGATGATTTGAAGATAATTTGTGATTCAATAGGGTTTCAGGCAACAATGACTTTAGTAAAAGAAGTTGGTGGAATTCAAATATCAATTCCAAACAACAAAAGAACTCCTAAAATTATAAATAAACTAATTAGAGAAAGAAAAGATAAATATACAAAAAAGGAACTAGCAAAAATTTTGCATGTAGATGAAAAAACAATTAGAAATCACCTATCTAAAATCAATAAAAGTAATTAGTCTTAATTTTTAAGATGGTAACTTTAATCAATCCAAATACTTAGGTTAATGTTTTTAAAGGTTGTTCTATACCCCTTATTTTTAACAAAAATCAACGATTATCAACCTATATATTACATCAGAAATTAGAATTAAACACGTTATAGAGCGTTTCTGTAAGGTTTATTTTTTATGAATTAAAATTATCTGCGAGTGTTTCTTTAATGTCCTCAATAGTCTCTGGCGAAATAGTTAAAAATGGTCTTGCAGGAATATTTATTATAAAATACTCTTTTTTTGTAAGTGCCATTCCTTTAAACATATCATTCCCAGTTTTATAAAACATTGCCCAGAAGAATTTTCTTGACTTAGGAGTTATTTTAGTTTTTATTTTTCCGCCAAGTTGATGAATCCTTGAATAAGGCAAGTTAGAACCAAACTTAATAGTATCATAGGCATAATCAACAGTTGCATAAATTGAACGAATTAAATTTCCGCTTCTTTTTAAAATATCACCTTCAGAGATATAATTATTATCTGATAAAGGAGTAAATTTTGAATTTCCACCAGAGAAAACATTTCCTTTTTCTCCAGTAATATTTCCTACTCTTCCACCTTGTTCTATATTCGTACGAAACGATTGTTCTAAAATTGAGGCAATAGTCTCTAATGCACCGTCAAGATTAAATTTTTCGTCTATGAATGACTGTAATTCTTGTTCTATATTTTCTATATCTTTTTGCATGTTATAAATACGTGATTGATATAGATTTATTTTGAATTCAAATCATTCATAATTTTCCTTAGTTTTTCTCTATCTTTTTTGATGTAATGCTTTTCAGCTGTGTTATAATCTTTCAATCTTGCAAGGGTTTTGAACTCAGTAAAAGTTAAGTTCATATTATCTAATTCTGTAATAAATGCCTTTCTAAAGCCGTGGAATGCACGACCACGTATATAACAATCATTTTGTAAACAAATTTCTCTGAAATGAGCTCTCCAGTCTCTTGAACTTGATAAATCAACTCTGAAAACTTTGTTTCTTTTCCATTTAGTATTTCTTTTAATACTTATTTCCTTTAATTTTTTAAATATCTTAAAGGTTAAATCTGAAAAGGGCAATAATTCAATTACTGTTTTTTTAATTTTATTTTCAATTTTCAAAGTTCTATTTTCAAAATCAATATCAGCCCACTCAAGTTCAATAGATTCCTTACGTCTGAGACCATTTAACCTCATGATTGCGAGCCAATAACAAAACTCTGGTTCTATTTTATAGGCAGACCTAAATAACTTAAGACACTCTTTATCTGTATAAGGAATTATGTCTTTAAATGTTTTAGGTAACAAATATTTTGTAGCTCTAATTTCAGTATCAAAATATTCTTTTTCTTTGTAACACCAAGATAAAAAAGGGCGAAAATTATTAATTCTTATATTTATTGTTGTGTTAGAATATTCTGTTATGTAATTATCTACAAATTCTTCAATTAATAATTCAACATAATATTTTTTCCTTTTATTCTTAGTTGTAACTTCTTTAGTAATATTGAAGTCTTCTTTTATGATGGTATTGAAAGCTCTTTTGTAAGTATCAATAGTATTTGTTGATTTCTGTTTAACAGTCAAATGCTTTAGATAATTTTCAAAGGCAACAAATATACTAACATCATCTTGAATTATTTCGTCTTCATTTAACAGCCCTTGAGAAATTAAGTAATCACGTTTAATTATATCTGCAACAATATTCCAATTACTTTTTGTTGCCGATAATTTTGAAGATTGCCAAGTATCGTGCAAAACAGATTTGTAATACCAATATTCATTTCCACTTTTCATTTTACGAGAAATGATTGAACCGGGAAAATCTAATTTATATTTCATAAGCCTTGTTTCAAATAATAAGTAATTTTGCGTACCTTCTGCGAGACAAAAATAACAAAAAAAATATCAATGAGAACGATATAGAACGATTGAGAATAAATTTATATAAATTACAAAGCAACAAAAATAAACCAAAAAGAATGCGATATTTACAAAAAAAGCCTGAAACGGTGTCATTTCAGGCTTTTTTAAAGGAGTACAAAAGGAGGGACTCGAACCCTCACGGTGTTGCCACCACTGGATTTTGAATCCAGCGCGTCTACCAGTTCCGCCACTCTTGCAAAGAAACTTAATACCTGATGTTTTTAGTTTTGTGTAAACAAAAACAATTTAAGTATTTTAAAGAAAAAAAGCAAGGAATAATTCCTTGCTTCATTCCCTTGTGGGCGATGAGGGACTCGAACCCCCGACCCCCTGCTTGTAAGGCAGGTGCTCTGAACCAACTGAGCTAATCGCCCTTGTTTTCTTTCTTAATACAGGATAAAATTATATTATTCCGTCATTAAAATTGAACACAAACATAATAGTATTTTGCAAAATATACAAGAAAAAAAATATATTTATTTTACTATAATTTAATTTGCACTGTAGGAACTTCCATAAGCTCTTTATTTTTCAAACGAATTTTACTTACTATATTATTCGTAATTTTATTTATTTGGTCGGCTTGTTTACTTTCTGGATATTTTATTACTAGTGGCTCTCCGCCATCGTTTGCTTCACGCATATCCATACTTAATGGTATCTGCCCAAGAAAATCAACATTCATTTCTTTTGATACTGATTCACCGCCACCTTCTCCAAAAATAAAGTATTTTTTATCGGGCATATCAGGTGGTACAAAATATGACATATTTTCTATAACGCCGAGTACATCAACGTCAACTTTGTCGAACATTGTAATACTTCTTCTTACGTCTGCAACAGAAATTTCTTGAGGAGTAGTAATAACAACTGCACCAGTTAATGGAATCTTTTGAGTTAGGGTTAATTGAATATCACCAGTACCTGGAGGTAAATCAAAAATAAGAAAATCTAAGTTTCCCCAGTGAATTTGTTCAAATAACATAGAAAAATATCCTGCTAACATTGGACCTCTAACAATGGCTGCTTCTTGTTGCTCTAAAATGAAACCCATAGAAGCTACGTTCACACCATGTTTAAGGGTAGGTATAGCTTTAGTAGTTCCATCTTCAAATTGAACAGCTTGCATTTTATTCCCTTCTAAATCGAACATAGTGGGTTGTGATGGGCCTGTGATGTCTCCATCTAATATACCAACATTAGCACCCATTGAACTCAATGATGCTGCAATGTTAGCGGCAACAGACGATTTACCTACTCCACCTTTTCCTGATGCTACTGCAATTATATTTTTAATTCCGGGCAATACTGGTCTTGAATTAAAATCTTGAGCTTTTTCGGTAACTAATATTTCAAATTTTGTATTTGGAAATTCTTTTCTTAATTCATTGATAATTAGATTGTTTATAGGACGAGCAACCCAATAGATAGGTTGTATTAATTTTAATACGATTTTAACTACTTCTTTTGCAGAATTTTCATCTATAATTTCTATTTTATCAATAGAGTCTAAATCTTTTAAACTAATCCCAATGTCAGGGTCTTTTACACTATTAATTATATTTCTAACTTTGTTTAAATCCATTATATTTCTTTCAGTTTTTATTCAAATTTATTAAAAATGGCTAAACGATTATATCTTTTATTCATTGCTAAAACTTATTAAACAAATTAATAATTATTTAACAATAGCGTCCTAAATAAAAAAAATGATAGAGAGAAATCATTTAACTCTAATTAAATTAGAGGACAAACAAAAAGAAGGCTCTCTATCATGACAAATATAACATTATTTG
>Ga0209475_10000438_pt1 | contig 88513 bp, 81 predicted proteins | sample tdDd471_FD_187128 | JGI IMG/M metagenome (GOLD analysis project Ga0209475, IMG submission 187128) | Marine sediment microbial communities from the Atlantic coast under amendment with organic carbon and nitrate - tdDd47.1 (SPAdes)... | ecosystem: Environmental > Aquatic > Marine > Coastal >... | reverse complement strand
ATCATCAATTAGCCAAAATGAAGCAAGATAACGCTGAGCTATTGCTCAATGCTTTCCAACAAATGATTGAGGAACATAAGCAAATTGTTAATATTTTAGGTATTATTTAAATGAGGGGATCAGTGAGATTAATCATAGTAAAATTAAACAACAAAACTATAAAAAAACTCAAATTCAACAACGATTAGCCAGTCTCCCAGGCAACTTATTTTCACAAACAGATAGCGATATTTCAGCCAATTAGTGTACGTTATTGACAGCTAGTCCTCTGTTATCCACCGGAAGTTCCAGAATAAATGTGCAGCCGTTTCCCGGTTCAGACTCTACTCTCATTTTACCGCCATGACTTTCCACGATAATAAAATAAGATACGGATAAGCCTAATCCGGTGCCTTCACCCTGGGCTTTAGTGGTATAAAATGGCTCAAAGATATGTCGTCTTATATCTTCTGTCATTCCCGGCCCATTATCGGTCAATGCTATTTTTACCCAATTATTTTGATAACTGGTATGGATAGCCAATTTCAATGCTTTATTTTGTTCTTTATTGACTAACATTGCCTGTGCGGCATTACGTGAGATATTGAGCAATACCTGTTGAATCTCTGAAGCGACACAAGGTACTTGGGGTAGTCTGGGATCATAGTGCTTGCTTATTTCAATGGTACGAAAGTCATACCTTTTTTTCATATCGTAATCAATTGATGCAAGTTCCAGAGTCTTATCAATCAAACGATTAATATCAGTATTACTAAAAACGGCTTCTGCTTTGCGGCTAAAGCTCAACATATTATTGACGATACGGCTGGCACGATGAACGGCGTCAACCATATCATCCATAAAATGCAGAATCTGGCGCTGCTCCATATATTGGTGAAGACTATTCAGATCGATTCCAAGTGCAGTAGCCTGTTCGATATTGGTTGCCAAGTCCAGGGAAAAACGCCGACGAATATTTTGCAAGCCTTGTTGAATACCTCCTAACGGATTATTAATTTCATGCGCCATACCGGCAGCCAGACCACCTACCGACATCATTTTCTCGGTTTGAGTCATCACCTCCTGCATTTTGACACGCTCGGTAATATCATCCATGCGGATTACGATAGCTTCATTATCACTCTCTTGCAGAGGATATATCATGACTTCTGCAATACGCCCGACGCCATCAACGGTATAGATAAATTTTTCGCGTTTATAGATTTCTCCCCGATTTATGGTATCCCTTGCCTGTTTAAGTTCTACTGCTAATAAAGGAAATAAGTCGTCCAGGTGCTTACCTTGTGCTTCTTCCTGCCTAACACCAAATAATCTGCCGGCATCCGTATTTAAGTGGGTGATCTGCATATCGGCATCAAGGCCAATGATGCTTGACGGCATTGAATCAATCAGTAATTGTAAGTAATGCTTAACTGACTCTAACTCTCTTTCAGCTCGTTTACGGTCGCCAATATCTATCCAGCATGAACGGCTATAGAGGATGTTACCTTTATTGTCACGCACGGATGAAGCATTTAAATTGACCTCTATTTTGCTTCCATCTTTGCACATTAACTGCAGCTCGGCATTCTGTATCTCACCTGTCTCTAAAAATGTGCGAAATGCCGTCTTCACTTCTTCCATACAAGCAGGATGATACAGTTTGAATATCGGACTTCCGACAATTTGCGCTTTGCTGTATCCCAACCTGTCTGCCAAAGTCTGGTTACATTGTTTTACCAAAGCAGTGTCGGCATCTACAGAGACGTACATATCCGGCGAGTTATCATAGAGATCGGCATAGCGGCTCTGCGATTCCAAAAGGGCTTGGTTCACTAAATTCTCTTTATGACTTACGATCCATTTTTCACACAGTGCCGAGGCCAATTGCCTAATTTCGATACTTTCAAACGGTTTTTTTAATATCAACAGGCGGTCGGAATGACCAAGCTCAGCGACAATATCCAACCAGTTATAGTCGGCATAGGCGGTAATAATTACCGTCTGTATATTTTTATCCGCCTGCCACAGGTGTTTAATCGTCTCTATTCCGTCCCAGCCGGGAGGCATACGTACATCGACAAATGCCAGCTCATAGGGCTGTCCTTGCTCGACGGCCTGCTGCACCATAGATAGGCCGTCTTTGCCCTGATCGGCAAAATCGAGCAGATACTTATTTAACTGCAATGGCGTTGTTTTTTCGCCCAGAATATCTTCAGTGAGTTGTTCTAAAACGGAACGTTCTTGAGTTTCATCCTCAGTACCTAGGATTTTTTTAAAATCCTCATGAATTTCCTGATTATCATCAATCACTAGAATCCGATGTTTAGCGGCCATTATTCTGTTCTCTGATAATTTTTTTAAACGGGAAGATTAATCTAAAACAAGCGCCGGCTCCCTCGCCGTCACTGCTTACCGTGAGTTGCCCACCCATTTCAGCCGACAAATTTGCCGATGAATGCAATCCAAATCCGGAATGATTACTTTTTGTCGTAAAACTATGATTAAAAATTCGATTTATATTTTCCAAACTAATACCGCTACCATTGTCCTCAATCTCAACAATTATCTGCTCTCCTTGTTGCTGCATACGGATCTGAATCTTATACTCCTTTGCCTTACATCTAAGCAGTGAATCAATGGCATTACTAATTAAATTACTAATAATCTGTAATAATTTATGTTTGGGTAATTCCAGTATCCCCATATCCATATAGTGTTTTTCTAAATGAATTTTATATTGTTTGATCTTATCCGCATAAAGCATCAGCACTTCATCCAAGAGCTCACTAAGGTCAACCGATTCCAACAAGTCACTTTCACGTGAATACACCTGTTGGGTGCGAATAATTCCTTTGATATGTTCAACATTCGTGAAAAGGCGATTTATGTCTTCTTGCATTCGCTTGCGTTCTTTTTCCAATTCCTTACTGATCAGAGAGAAAAAGGCTGGGAGCTTTTGACCTTGGGGATCACGCTTTATAAATTCGCCGATATCATCTTGGTGTTGCTCCATAATATGGACGACTTTAGCCATTCTGATGCTGACACTTTGTTGCAATGCCTCCATAATCATCTGACTGCTAACATTAATACTATTTAACACATTACCGACGTTATGTAAGACTTCGATGGCAAGCTCAGCTTTACCGGCCAAATGCGCGGTGTCAATCAGTTTACGGACGATGCGGGCATTATCAATCACCAAGGCACAAACACTGATAATATTTAGAGCCTGGCTAAGATAGGCATTTCTATATTCAGGCAAGGCTATTTGGTCGACTTTGAGAATACCCAATAACTCATTTCGATGCTCCAGGCGCAGCCAGAAACCGCTATCATCACACAATTCATATTCATCACTAAATTGAGGCACAACTTGTGTTAACTCTGTGCTAGATACGCTCATATGTTCAGCAATTTTTGGAGTACCAGCCTGACCATCAATATAGGGAATATAGATTAATTCATCCGCAGCAAATAGCATATTGAAGATATTAAAAATTCCCTCGATTACTTCAGCTTCACTGGTGTTGTGGCTCAATTGTGCCAGTAGATCCAGCGACATGGCATAATTGCTGGACATCTTAAGTTCAATATCTTTTTTTCGGCTTGATTGATGATTACGCCACAAGTCGGTCTCGTAATACAGTAATAGCGTCAGGTAGTCGAGTCCCAGAGGATATACCTCAGTCGGTCTATCGATATACTCGGCAAAATCCTGCAATTGTTGACGACTGTGTTTATCTACCTTGGTGTCGATGAGTAATAGTTTATTAATACTCCCGTCAATAAAGTTCTGTGTTTCTTTTTGCGCAAGCCCCCACTCCTTGATTTTTTTGTGCCAGCCTGCCAGCCAGCCGGGGTTGAGTAAGTAGCAGCCTTCATCTAAGGCATCATCAACAAGATTCGGGGGAGAAATAAGATGAAAACATTGCTCAAAATGAACGATCCGTCGATAAGTATTATTTTTAGACTTCTCCTTATCTAAACCCTGTAAACAGTGACTACCCAACACCAAGACGTCATCGGCGCCATCAACTGAAGGAATTAGTTTATCAATGGATTCCCAATCTAACAACGGTGTCCCGCAATTTGCAGGAAAGCTGATGACCTTAATATTCTTATCGGCATTTTCAGAAAGCGCAAGTGCTGCCTTGACATCGCGGACAAAGTAACTACAAACAAGAATATAAAGATGATTATTCATTAGCAGCTAATAGGTTTGAATTTGAGAGCGGAAGGCTAATGGTAAATTTACTCCCCTTACCCGGATTTGACACTACTCTTAAATCACCATGATGCTTGTCATGGATAATGACATAGGAGACCGACAATCCTAATCCTGTTCCCTCTCCGGGATCCTTAGTGGTGAAGAAAGGCTCAAAAACCCGCTTACAGATTTGTTCGTCCATTCCTGCAGCATTATCCTCGACATCGATACAGAGACTATCATTTTTCCTATAGGTATGCAGGATTATTCGTGATACTCCTTTTTGCCTGTATGATGCCTGGGCTGCATTTCGTAACAAATTCATCAATACCTGAATGATTTCAGAACCGATACACGGAACCTCGGGCAATGTCTGATTATATTCACGCACTATGTCAATATCGGAAAAGAGAGTTTTCTTGGTATGATCATGGTCCATCGATGAAAACTCGATTGCCTTGTCGATCAGTGAATGAATATCTTCCGGTTGTAAATTGTTTAACGGAGAATTTACAAAAAACAACATGGTTTTCACTATTTTTGTTGCTCGCATTCCCGAATCTGCGATCCCGTCAATAAACCGAGCAATACCTCTTTCTTTAAGATAGGTCTGTACTTTCTCCAGGTCAAAACCAAGTTCCTGAGCAAGCTCGACATTTTTTTCGATCTCCGGTGACAATCTACGCTGGACGTTTTGCAGGCCTTGCAATATTCCACCGAGAGGATTATTCAGTTCATGTGCCATGCCCGCAGCCAAGCCCCCAAGCGACAACATCTTCTCTGATTGCACCATCATCAATTGCATCCGAACTCTTTTTGAGACATCATCAAAGCGTATGACGACATCACCACTTTCATCACCCAAGGGAAAGCTGACGATATCCCAATAATGCTGTTCATCGTTTATCCATTGAGCAATCTGTTTAAAGGACTGAGGTTGTGGCTTTTTGATGGCAGACTTCAATTTATCCATCTGTTCGGCAGGTAAAAACAAAAAATCATCCATGGCTTGGTTTTTGAACAAGTCCTCGACGGTGCAGGTCAATAACTCAGCCGCTTTGTTCCACTGTTTTAATGTACCGTCCGGTTTTACAACCAGTAGTCCCGAAGGCGTCAAATCGAAGATATTCTGAAGATACTTGCGTGCCAGCTTAAGTTCCTTTTCTGTTTTTTCCCGGGCTTCACGCTCCCAGCGAGCGACGATAATCCGCCCGCAAGCTTCGACTATGGGTTGTAGCTGGCTCAATAAAGCCTGATTATAACCTTCCTTGCGGTTGGCCAAACCAATTTCACCGACCAGACGTTCACCATACCATATGGGAACCCCCAAAAAAGCCGTTAAGGGTGGATGTCCCTGCGGCAGTCCCGAACTACGCGGGTCGACAGCCGGATTATTACTGATGATCGCGCTACGGTCAGTAATCACCTTGCCAAACAGGTTGTCCAGCTTTTTGAAGACAAATCCTTTTTCCTTATTCTCCTCATAAAACTGCCGTGATTCATCATTCCAGGCGATATTGCTGAATGCATAGCATTTGAGGTAATCACTGCCATCATCATCCACAAGAATATCACCAATAAAACCAAATTCACTGTCGGTAAAGGCTATGATATCGTGTAATAGCTTATCGAACATGACTAAGTGATTTGGTTCATGAATAAATTGAGCCTGGAATCGGCTGATAATGGCAAACTGACGATTTTTATCCTCCAGATCTGCCGCCAGTTCACGGATATTGGCCTCGTTTGCCAATTGCAGGCGTTCAGCCTCCTGGAGTTGATCGAGTAAGGCATTCAGCGAATCCACCACCGCACCCAGTTCATCTTCGGCATATTTCCTGGGACGAAAAGACGCATTGATCTTACTGATGGTTTTTATGCCCAGAACCAGCTCCGATAGGGGAATATGCAGTCGAGTGTAGAACAACCACCAGATGACCACTCCAAACAGAATAATCATACTGAAAAGTACCGCTAGATTATATAGAACGCCTTGTCCAGATGAGCCTAAAGCATGCTCTACAGATGACCTAACAACACTTTCCAGTTCATCCACCGCCGATTGTAATTCAGCCACCCGAATGACCATCTGGGTAACCTGCAGGGTATAGGTGTCATTGTCCAAAAGCTCATGCCGTTGCTGCCTGACTGCCGCAATGGTTGACTTGGCCGAAAGATACAGTTTTTCCAGATTATCCAGGCTGTTGCCGATATTTTCCGTCTGTATGTTATAAGGCTGCAGGATTTCACGATGCTCTACCAGCAAATCACGCAGCTTGTCGTTTAAGACTCGCCACTGATGCTCAGAACGGATCTCGCCATGCAGAAATAACTCATTGGTCACCAGAGCAAGACGAAAACCGTTTGATGTCACAGCACCGGCAACTCGCTGGGTTTCGCTTAATACGGTAGTACGAAGATAACTCTGTGCAAATGTCCAAACACCTAATCCGACCAAAACCACCGCTCCTATTCCTATTAAAGAAAAGATAAAACGGATATTGAGCTGATGAAACATGATCGAGCCTACCAGTCTAATTTAATGAACAATCGTAACATCTCTTGGGGAGGCCTTCTGCAGAGGCTCAAAGACAATCAGCTCGAGAAAATTTGTGACCGCTGCATCCTGATTGTCGGCAAGACTCAACAACCAACGATTTTCAGCTTCCATAGCGGTCAGCAATGTCTGAGGTAAGGAAATCGAATATCGGTATTCTCGTAAAACCTGTTCTATTTTCTGAACATCGATATTAAACTTATCGGCCATATAAACTCTGGCTTGCTGAGGATTCTCTTTCATCCAGAGCTGCGCTTTATTCAAGGCCGACATGACCCGTTCTGCAATTAGAGGATTTTTCTCAATCCAATTTTTACGGGTCAGTAGCAGGTAATAGTAATCTTGCCCTGGCTGGCCGTCAAATGACACAACCTTATCACCCAGATGCTTTTCAATTTGTTGAACAAAGGGCGGCCAAGTCAATACACCGTCCACATTACCCGCCTCCATAGCATCCAGTTTTTTCTGGGGAGCAAGATTAATCCATTTGATATCTTTTCTTTGCATGCCATTGAGTGTCAGTAGCCGTGCCAGGAAGTATTCACCATTGGTACCTAATCGCACTCCAATGCGTTTTCCCTTGATATCGCTCAGTTTTTCTATGCCGTGTTGTCTGAGTCCGAGCAGTTTGATTTGATGCACAAAGGCTGTGGTACCTAAAATACGGAGCTCTTTGTGCTTAAACGATTTTTTTACCGCCAGAAACTCCGCAGAGGCAGATAGATCAACTTCTCCTTTTAACATTGCTTCTGTCGTAGTCTTACCGCTAGAGTATTGTTTAATACTCGCATCCACCCCCTCCTGTCGGAAAAAACCTTTATCATAAGCAATCCAAATGGGTGCGGGAGATAAGGTGAGTGAGGCAGCAATACTGACCTTCCCAACCTGGTCAACATCCTTTTTAGAAAACGGGAAATCATACCGATACATGACCACTCCAACAATCACGACGAGGGCCAAAATCAAAGCTAATCTTTTATTATTATTCATATCGATACTCCTCTTGAATGAATAGCAGCCTTGTTTCAAGTACAGCGAGCAAAATTCTGACTTACATGAAATATGACAATAGATAGAGTTTTATATTTACCCGTATATCTCTCTTTAAGACTATGAAATTTAGCAATGATTATCAATGCGTAAATTGAATATGGAGTCTATTTTTACAATAAAAAAAGGTTTTTAAAATAGACACAACTAGAGGTGATAGATAAATGCACAAAGACCATTATTTTAATCAGGATATTGGCTTTGAACAATCCTATTTCTTCCTTCTTTCTTGGCTTGATACAAAGCATTGTCAGCTGCCAATACCATTTGGTTTGAACTATTCCCTTGCTTTGGAATACAAGTTGCCAATCCGATACTCATGGTTACATGTTGGTATTTCGGCGAGCCTTCATTGGGAATTTGCATTTCATTTAACGATGCCTGTATCTTTTCTGCCATTTTTAATGCATTCACCTGATCCGATTCGGTTAGAATCACCACAAATTCTTCTCCTCCAAACCGGGCCGCCATGTCAGCAGCCCTTGCAGTATGGTTTTTTAATAAACTTGCAACACTGATTAAACATTTATCACCGGCATCATGTCCATAGGTATCGTTATATTGCTTAAAGTAATCCAGATCGATTATTAATAAGGAAAGTGGACGCTGAAATCGATAGTGTCTATTCCACTCGTTAACTAGAAATTTGTCCATCGAGCGACGATTGAATATCCCGGTTAATCCATCCACATCCGCTAATTTTTCCAGCTCTTTATTAGCTTGCCTAAGTTCGCCGGTTAACCTTTCGTTTTTAAACCGCATTTCAAATAGCGCAACAATGTGTTTATGGTATTTAAATGCAGAGATAAACATCATTACGATGTAGATAATAAATAGGAACAATAATTGTCCCCCATATGTTTCCGAATGACTTACAGTGACATACATTAAGACGGAGACAGGGGGAAGATAAAAAGCCGGGAATGCAATAAAAACAGATGAGTGAGTATTAAAGGCACTGGCTGTAATTCCCGTATATATAATGAACAACATAATTAGATAGGAGGCATGCCATGAGGGCTCATATTGAAGAGCCAATCCGCTCCACAAAACTCCCGTAATAAATGCTCCTACTATATAAATATAACTCCACTTAATTGTGCTATATTCATCCATCGAAGTCTGATTAAATCGAAATGAGACAATCAAACGCAGAATATAAATAGAACAAATTAGCACCAACCAGGTAATTATTAGGTGTTGAGAAGTGACATCCCAAAAAAGCCAAGTACTTATGACAGCAGTCAAGATTCCCAGTAATTGGATTGGGACAGACTGTTTATAGAGTAATTTTGTAAGTTCAGCTCTGACTCTAATGTCTTCTATTCCAGATAATAATAAATTAGACATTGTTTTTTATTAATTTAGAAAGGGAACTAATACAGAAAGCGTTAATTTGGGCACTACTGCCAATTACAATAAATATTCCAGGCCTATAATAAACTAGATAATTATTGGATTCATTAACTTTTCACAACTTTAAAAAATTGCTGCTTAGCCGAAAAGCAAATATATTATAAGGTGTTTTAGTGGAAAAATATCAATAACAACAGGTTCATACACAACATATTGAAAAACAATAATAAGCCATCTATTTCTGAAGCATTTTTATCATTTTATTTAATAAAGTTGATGTCGGTTTATCATTGCCGGGGTTTGATTCTTGACGCACAATTATTCCGCTTTGAGTTTGATAAACAACATAAAGAAGGGATTCATTAATGCTCAAGTAGGTTGAACTGCCATATTCAGCATCAATTAAAAAATTATACTCAGTCAAAAATTCAGGAATATTGTAGGTATTATTTTTTGACAAATCATGTGCCAGAGTGGAAAAGGAATTTTGCTCTTTAATTTTCTTGTACCGTCCTTCAAAGCGCTCTAAATGATATAAAGCATCTAATCCAAATATATTTGCCCAAGGTTTTAACTTTATAAATTGCGCATCAAGACGCCATTGATCACCGAGAATTTTATATTCTTGGGGTTGTTCGTCGCCAATACTTAAATAAGCATTGAAAACCTTTTCTCGATCTTTTTCAAAATAGATACTGGCTATTGGCTTTTCATAGCTAAACCTGGAATAAATGTGGAAGGAAAGGGCGGCAAAAAAAATAGATAAAAAAATCCAAATCACCCCAAAAAGTGATGGTATCAATACCAGCCAAGTAATTTTTTTAAATGGTTTTTTCAATCCTAGATGCCTAAAAGGTAAATTTAACTATTGGCATTATATGTTGGATTAAAAACAGAAAAAAAGTCCCTGCCATTTTTAATGGGCAGGGAAATAAGGGGGAAGGTTTTAACTCTAGGGTTTAATATAGGTATATCCCATCGATTGAAGTCGCGTCAATTCAGCCACTCCGCTTGGTACGATATCTTTGTTGGCAACATCATAAAGGTCATTTTCATAGCTGATTTTTTTTCCTTTTAAGGTATTGGCGCATACGCTAAATTCCACACCTTGATCTTTTAAACCGCCAACTTTAGCCTGAATCTCATCACTGGCATTACCATACTTTAGTTTGGTGTTCTTTAGGGCATCAGGTTCCAGTAACAATGACAAACCTTTACCGTGTAATACCACTTTCAAATCTAAATTCTCTGCCCCTACGGCATTAATATGATTTTGAATATTACGTAAAGCTCCGGCTTGAGCCTTGGGGTTGTCATAATTAATATGGTAAACCACTTTCTGTTTTCCATACCGTTCGCTGGCCATGGAGGTTCCGCTCAACATTAAACTCAGGCAGATAAAAAGCGTGTATAAAAGTTGTTTTGACATTTTCGTTCTCCTTACTTAGATGATAGATGTGTTTATTAATTTTATTATTCGGTTTATTTAATCTAGACGCGGAGATCCAAAAATTATTCCAAAAATTGGACAAAATGATGGTTAGCCCCACACGTATTCTTCATAGCGATAAACTACGGGCCCAACAAACCGCTCAACTATTACAACAAATTCTTAGTGATTCTATCCCTTTAGAATCGTCAGACATTATTAAACCGAAAAGCTCAGTATTGGACTTTTCTCAAATTCTAGCTAATAAAAATCAAGACTTAGCCATTGTCAGCCACCTCCCATTTTTAAATAATCTAGTTTCTTATCTACTTTGCGGTTCAGAAGAAAGGTTAACCATTCGTTATATCCCGGGAAGTGTGGTCTGTATGGAACAAGACGAAGAGCAACAATGGGGTTTAACTTGGATGATTCGACCAGAAATGTTAATTGATTAATGCGCTCACTTGAAGAAACCTTACAACGCAACAAACAAGTACGGATCATCGGGTTTAATGATGTTCCTTTTAATATATCTGAATCCCCAAGTATGTCGGTCAATATTGCCGGTATAATCTGTGGTGATACTCGATTTGAAGGAATGTTGTGGGGCTATCGGCAGTTATAACTGGAGTAAGTAGTAAACGAGCTTAATGGTTAAGACAATAAATTGGCCTTTATTTGATTTTTTCCTGATTTTTTTGCCCTATACATAGCTTGATCGGCTATCCCGGTTAACCCATTAAAGTTGTCGGCATCATCCGGATACAGAGAAATCCCCTGGCTGAGGCTTAGTGGTTCATTATTGATCGATTCCAGCGGCTGATTTGCCGACACTAGAATACGCTCCGCGACCTCAATGACATGACCAATAGAGCCACAGTCCGGTAAGAGTACCAGAAATTCATCACCACCTAGGCGTGCTAAAGTATCACACTCCCTAATCGCATCTTTAATACGAATAGAAAATTCCACTAACACCAGGTCACCTATATCATGCCCGAAGTTGTCATTTATTGGTTTAAAGTTATCCAAATCAATAAAAATCACCCCAACTTTGTGATTTTTTCTTTTTGCTACTGCAATTTCTTTTTCAGCAGCTTCTTTTAAAAAAGCTCGATTTGGCAAATTAGTTAGCCCATCATACATGGCCATATGATTTAATTTTCCTTCAATTCGATTTCTTTTGGCCACTTCTTCTTGAAGCACTAGATTGGCTTCAATAATTTCATCTAAGGATTTTTCGGTCTGATTTTTGGCCGCTTGCAGCTTCATTTCTGTTAGTTTTTGATGGGTGATATCATAATTAATCCCGACCATGCGGCATACTGTCCCATGACGATTTTTAGTAACTTTTGCCTGAGCTTTAATATATTTTTCCTTACCGTCAGGTAAAATTATTCGAAATTCCGCATCAAAATTATCGCAAAGCTCAATTGACTGCTTAACCTTACTCATCATTACAGCTAAATCATCCGGATGAACCCTCTGTTTCCAGGCTTGGTAGTTACCTTTAAATTCGGTTGAAGATATCCCATAGAGCTGAAACATGATAGCGTCCCAAACCAACTTGTCATTGATAATATCGTAATCCCAAATACCCATTTCAGTTGAATGAGTGGCAATAGTTATTCGCTCATTAATCCGTTCAAGCTCTTGAATTTGTTGATCTATAATTTCGGACATACTGATAAAACCTTTTGATAACAAACCTAACTCATCGTCAGATGTAACAGTATTTTTAAAGTGGTATTGACCTTTTTGAATTAACCCAACCCAAGTGGTTATCTGTATCAAGGGCTTAATAATGCCTTGTTTGAAATAGAAATATCCCCCAATAACATAAACCACTAGTAGCATTACTAACAATATTGCAACAACCAATCCCTGAGTTTGAGACTTCCTTTTCTGTTCCACTTCAGATAATGTACGCCCATCCAAAGCTTTAAAAAATTCACCCACTTTTTCCATTATTTTGGCTTTTTCCAAGTGATATTCAGGGCTGTGTAGTATTTGTCGAGCCAGGCTGAGATGCGTTAAATATTCTCCATTCTCACTTTTGGTTTTAGCCAATTCCGCTTTTTTAACAGCTTCAAAGGCTTCTATCTCCATATTTATTAATTTGTCTGAACGCAGTTTTGCTTCGGCCAGAATTCCATGTTCATTTTCATCGAAGTTCAACTCTTTCATCAAATCAACAATAGAAATTAAACGTCCGTTCGTATCCGGATATTTGTGATCGGCCGTAACAAAGTCCCAGTAGATAGTTTGATAATCTTGTGGACGAGGTTTATCACCATCACGAATCGCTTGGATAGTGTCAAAATACTCTTTGTAGCGGATATCTCCAGTGATTACATAGGTTCTAGCCATGCGTGTTAAATCATCAGAGCTTTGGCGTAATTCATCCGCCAGCTTATTGGATTCAAATCTTTGAATTTGTAGTTCGGTCAAATCTGAGGTATTTAGATAAACAAACCATAAACTACTAAACAGACTGATAAGCATCAAAAAAAGAAAGGTATAAAATAACAGGATTTTTCTTTCTATTGTCATTTTTAAGCTACCAGTAATTCATACTCTAATGAGGGTTTAAGATATTCTATTTAAAGTCCGACTCATTATTTCAGTAATTATTACGAAAAATCATATTTAATAGATTATTACCTTATATTATCAGATTTTCCCAATAAATTTCTTTTCGCACCTAAAGTTTTTGGATACACTTGTCGCCGTTGTTAAAACCTGTCTTTGCGTAAATTAATTCTATTTTGCATACATTGGAGCCAAAATGATAATAAAGCCAAAAATTCGTGGATTCATTTGTACCACCACCCATCCAGTTGGATGTGAACAAAACGTTAAAGAGCAAATAGCTCTAACTCAATCTCAAGGTGAAATTATCAATGGCCCCAAACGGGTTTTAGTCATCGGTTCCTCAAGCGGCTATGGTTTAGCCTCAAGGATTACAGCTGCTTTTGGTAGCGGAGCCTCTACCATTGGAGTATTTTTTGAAAAGCCCGCTAGAGAGAAAAAATCTGGGACGGCTGGCTGGCACAACGCCGCAGCATTCGACAAATTGGCCCACGAAGCCGGTTTATACGCGAAAAGTTTAAACGGCGATGCCTTTAGTCATGAAGCCAAAAATAAAACCATCGAATTAATCAAGGAAGATTTGGGACAAATTGATCTCGTTGTTTACTCCTTAGCTTCGCCAGTACGTAAATTACCGGATAGCGGTGAAACCATTCGCTCAGTATTAAAACCTATCGGTCAAACCTACACCACAACCGCTGTGGATACCAATAAAGACAGCTTATTTGAATCAACAGTGGAGCCGGCTACGGATGAGGAAATTGCCGCTACGGTTAAAGTGATGGGTGGAGAAGATTGGGAGCTCTGGATTAATGCTCTATCCGATGCCGGTGTTTTAGCAGACGGATGCAAAACCGTCGCTTATGGCTATATCGGTACCGAATTAACTTGGCCCATCTATTGGGACGGAGCTTTAGGCGAAGCCAAAAAAGATCTTGATCGCGCAGCCAAAGAGCTGAACAACAAACTCCAATCCATAAATGGTAGTGCTAATATTGCCGTTTTAAAAAGCGTAGTCACCCAGGCCAGTTCCGCCATCCCGGTTATGCCTTTATATATTGCTATGGTATTTAAAAAAATGCGGGAACAAGGCGTTCATGAAGGTTGTATCGATCAGATTAACCGCATGTTTAGAGAACGATTATATAAAGCCGATGGTAATGCTGCCGAGGTGGATGAGGATAATCGATTACGTCTGGATGACTGGGAATTACGGGATGATATTCAATCCCATTGTCGCGAACTTTGGCCGCAACTAACCGATGAAAACTTGGCCGAACTAACCGATTATAATCTCTATAAAGCTGAATTTTTAAAGCTGTTTGGTTTTGGCGTGGAAGGCATTGACTATGATGCGGACGTCAATCCATTAGTGCCTTTTGAGGTGATAGATATTTAGATACTTACGGAGAAAGATAAAGCCGGTGAACTTTAAGCTTACCGGCTTTATCTTTTTCATCTTAAGGTTTAAAGTCCGATTAGTTCGGCATGTGCCCCTTGGCTAACCACACGATCCAGTATTAACTGTGAATCCATAGCTGCTGAATCATAAGTGACCAGTGTAAGGTGAGGTGTTTTTTCATGATTGGAAACACTGACAACGCCATCCAATGAACGCAGGCTTTCATCGACGCTACCACATTGTTAGGTGTATAAGTTTTCATCAATTTGGATGGTTACATCCGCTAAGTTAATGCCCATAGTATCCTCCTCCATTTTATTCATTTATTTTTTACCGGATAATGTGATAATTTTATTACCATCTGGAATTTTCGGTGCTTTTTCTTCTAATAAATGCAATGCTTTGGCATATTCGCCTTGTAGTCGTTGCATGGTTTCCGGACCGGAAGGGTGATAATACTCAACTGAATAGGGAACCGGTTCGGTTAAAGATTCTCTAACTTGCGGGGTAAAATTTTTCCAGCTTAATCTGATATGGCGCTTATCCATGCTATCGATAAAAATAATCTCTTCTTTGTCGATAACGGCAATATATTGCATGGAACGAATGGGGACAAATAAACAATCCCGTTCTGACTTAACCAATAAAAGATGGCCTAGATTATACACATCAGCCGGAAGCTGTCTGGAATCGCTTCCCAACACCTCCCCGCGGCTAAAGGTTTCTCTGGTATCCATCTGTTATCGATTTAACTTGTCCAAACTATGATGTTAATGAAGCAAACAATGTCGGTAATTTTTCCGGTAATCTATCTACATTATCAATAATAGTATAGTTATTCTCTCCAAAAATTCGCTTAACATAGGAATCCGCGTTAGGGTCCAGAGTCAGGCAGTAGGTCAAAACACCGGTGCTATACAGTTCTTCAACTGCCTTTTTGGTATCATGACGCAGATGCTGTGGGTCACGTTCATCAATATCCGCAGGCTCACCGTCGGTTACCAGTAGAATCAACTTACGACGCTCTGGCTGTTTATGTAAGTGGTGTCCAGCATGACGTAGTGCAGCTCCCATACGGGTTGACAGACCACCTTTCATACCAGCTAAGCGTGATTTCACTTCATCATCAAGGTGCTGATTAAAGTCTTTGAAACGATAATATTGCACGTCATGTCGACCATCAGACGCAAATCCATGTAAGGCAAAGGGGTCACCAATACCATTAATTGCCGTAGACACAAGCGTTGCTGCTTCACGAGTTAACTGAAGTACCGTTTTTTCTGAACCTCCCATTGGTTCATTGGTCGATTCAGATAAATCCATCAATAAAACAATTGATAAATCACGTGTATTTAATACATTGCGCATGGTAATACGAGGATTGGGTTGCTCACCCATTCGGATAGCAATCATAGCATCGACTGCTGCGTTGATATCAAGCTCATCACCATCTTCCAAACCACGCATGCGTTGAACACCTTCTGGAGTTAACAAATCGATGATCTGCTTAATGCGGTGAGCAATAGGTTTGTACTCATCCAGAATCAGTTTGATATCTTCTGGATCACCTTTAGGTTGGCGACGCTCATATACGGTTGCCCAATCTGGGCGGTGTAGCTGAATTTGATAATCCCATTCCTGATAATGGAATGGGTCTGATACTGGCTCTTTGCCCCACATATCATTGAAGCTGATTTGATCATCGGTTAAATCATCCTCGTATGGACGCATGTTAGTTGAGCAGGTCCAGATTTCCTGGGCATCATCACCAGCCAACTCACAGTCAACTTCATTTGCCATTTCAATGACACTAACCTGGCGACGAACCTGACGCTGACTTGCAGCAACATATTCAAACTCAACATCTGAAGCAAACTCTTCAAACTCCCAGACATAACGATTATCATCGCGATAAGGGATACGAATCCGCTCAAGGATACGCAGGCTAGGAACATTCTTGCGACCAGAGAACAGATTGAACAACTCCATACCCATGTGCCATGAATAGTTATTATCATCCTGTTTTTCTTCGATTTCAGCATGGAAACGTTGAACAAATTCGGCAACTTGTCCATCATTACTAGTAATGGAATCATCAAGCAGCATATGAGCGATATGTTCGAGTTCTTTCATCGCCGGATGTTCAAGTTCTTCATCTTCATCAGCAATTTTTAAAAGTTCGATCCAGAGTTTTTTCAAACCTGGGAAGTCTTTAGATGCTTTGTACTCAATACGTGCATCTTCTAAAAAGCCAATAAAAAACATCTGGGCCGGGCTGAGCTGTTCAGCTGAAATAGCCGAATCGGAATAACACATGTGAGCTGCCATATGAGCAGCAGTGGCACGATAAAGCTCAAGACCCGCGATTTTGTTGTCATCTGGACCAATATCATCTACCGCATCAGGCATGTGCAAAATACGATGCTCAATATATGGTCGAAAATCTGTATAGTCCGCTCCAGTAGGGCGTAGGAAGAAATCACGCCCCCATAAGGCACGTAAATAGAAATTCAATTTCCGTTGGACTTTTATGAACAGAACACCACGACGCTCTTTTTGTAACATCGCCTTAGAATCTGCTGATTCCAGGTTAAAGTAGGTCGTTAGGTTATCAAAATCACGTCGGTATGCCTGGGCACCAAAGTTAGCCCAGCGACGTAAACCACTCAGGGTAAGTTTATCCAATAACTCGTCCATGTGGTTAAGCATGGGACGTAAACCACGTGCTGCTGTGGATGCAAATTGGTGAATAAAGGTTAGATAACCACGTACTAGTTCACCGTCACCCAAGTGACGGGATGCAGAAGGTAAGCTACTAAAGAGTAAAGTGATAACTTCACCGGAGGTCATGGAAGACAGTTTCATCGCTGCAGTAATACAGTCATCAACTATGTCCTCGCCACATTCCTTGGCAACCAATGGCATTTCCTGGAGATAAGTGATAACCAGATCAGACCCACGACCGAGGTTACACATGGCTTTTGCACCACTTAAGTAGGCTTCCAGTCCGGTTGGCGACATAATACGTGCCGCTTCATGGAAAGTACCATCCAGTACATCGCGTACCTCTGGAGCGACATCCTGTAGCTGTTCTTCGTAATCTTCAAGATTGATCGACATTTTTTTACCTAACCATATAGTATAAGGTTATTGCCTATATGACATACCTATAGATTTATGCATGTCACGTTTTTACTTACTCGGTAAAAAATTAACCAAAAAATGTTTGTACCGCAGCATGCAAAGTATCTCGCATATCGGGATCATCCGTTAAAGGCGTTACCATAGTCATGCTACATGCAGCTTCCGCATCAATACCTTTGCTGATAAGTTGACCTGCATATACCAATAAACGAGTTGAAATACCTTCATCAAGACCATGCCCTTTAAGATTACGGGCACGATGGGCAATCTGAACCAGTTTTCCAGCAGTTTCTTTGTCAACACCAGACTCTTTTGAAACAATCGCAACTTCAGTTTCTTCAACTGGGTAGTCAAAATCCAAACCACCAAAACGTTGTTTAGTCGATTGTTTCAGATCTTTCATCAAGCTTTGATAACCTGGGTTATAAGAAATAACCAGTTGGAAATCTTCATGTGCTTCGATTAACTCACCTTTTTTGTCGATAGGTAAAGTCCGACGGTGATCGGTAAGCGGGTGTATGACAACCGTGGTATCCTGACGTGCTTCAACTACCTCATCAAGATAACAAATCGCACCAATACGAGCTGCAGTTGCTAAAGGACCATCCTGCCATTTAGTACCATCTTTATCCAGTAAGAAACGACCAACCAGATCAGATGCAGTCATATCTTCATTACATGCTACAGTAATTAAAGGACGTTGTAATTTCCACGCCATGTATTCAACGAAACGTGATTTACCACATCCAGTTGGACCTTTTAACATCATTGGCATACGTGCATTGTAAGCTGCTTCATATAGAGCAATTTCTTCAGCTACCGGTTCAAAGTATGGTTCATCTTTGATGATGTATTGTTTTGGGTCAATTGTTATGTCTGACATGATACACCCTTGTATATTTAGTTAATTGTATATTCAGAAATGATGTAGATGAGTTAACCTTCATCATTTGTTTCAAATTCACCGCTCCAACCCAATTCGCGGGCTTTTTTCACGGCATCACCATGAATTCTCTGATGACGTTTAAACAGTTCTTCAGGTAAATGGCTCACTAAGCAACCGTGTTTATCCCATTCGGCATTCACTTTTTGTAATATGGCATCGATACCTTGACCATTCCATCCTTTACAGGTTTCGGTTTCAGGCAATAATTCGAATACCCAGGCATCACGGATAATCTTACCAATTGTGGTCATGCCACCAAAAAAATCTTCATCAATACCAACGTATCTCTGCGGTTTTGCCATAATAATCTTCTAAAGTTACTTAACAATGTTTATTCTGATTAATGTATTTTTATAGCCAAATTTCGTTAGCCATAAAAATATATTAACATAGAAAAAAAGCCCCTGCCTGCATTGCAGTCCAGGGGCTTTTTGGTATTACCCCGGTTACTGATTAAATAGCTTCACCACGGAAAATAACCATCGATGCACCTGCACATTGTGCAAAGTTATCAAGACCTAGTAAACGTACGTGATTACCTGGGTGTGCTTTTTTACAAGCTTCACATTCAGCCAGGATAGCATCAACGTCAGTTTCACCAAACATTGGTAACTTCCACATGTACCAGTATGAACCACTGGCATTTTGAGGCTCAGTGTGTTCAATTGAAGGGTTCCAACCTTTAGATACGATGTACTCGATCTGTGTCCGAATCTGCTCAGCACTCATAGCCGGAAGATAAGAGAAAGTTTCAAATTTACGGCTTTCAGCATCGCCTAAGCTTGATGCGTAATCTTGCATATCACTCATGTGATTTACTCCAAATTTATGTTCAAATTCGTTTTTAAGCGGCGAGCCAGACAGGCTGGCACGCCCCTATTTTTTTAACTAAAAGGTTTATAAACCAACGCTTACTTGTGAGAAACGTCCAACTTATCAACTGTGTCGAATTCGAATTTGATTTCTTTCCAAGTTTCCATAGCGGCTTTAAGCTCAGGACTGCTGTTGGCAGCAGTAGTAAGGATGTCCTTACCTTCTTTTTCAAGCTCACGGCCCATATTACGTGCTTCAACACAGGCTTCAACTGCAACACGGTTAGCAGCTGCACCAGCAGCGTTGCCCCATGGGTGACCTAATGTACCGCCACCAAACTGAAGTACTGAATCATCACCAAAGATGTTAACCAGAGCAGGCATATGCCATACGTGGATACCACCGGAAGCTACTGGGATAACACCAGGCATAGAACCCCAATCCTGGTCGAAGAAAATACCACGCGAACGATCTTCTTTAACATAAGAATCACGCATGATGTCGATCCAACCCAGAGTTGCTTCACGATCCCCTTCCAGCTTACCAACAACCGTACCGGAGTGCAGATGGTCACCACCAGACAGACGTAAGACTTTGGTCAGTACGCGGAAGTGGATACCATGGTGTGGGTTACGGTCAAGAACCGCATGCATAGCACGGTGAATGTGCAGCAACATACCGTTATCCTGACACCACTGAGCTAGTTGAGTATTAGCAGACAGACCACCAGTCAGGTAGTCATGCATGATAATAGGTGCACCAATTTCTTTCGCGTATTCTGCACGTTCCATCATCTGATCAGAAGTTGGCGCTGTAACATTAAGGTAGTGACCTTTACGCTCACCAGTTTCAGCTTCAGCTTTCTGGATAGCTTCCATGACGAAGTCAAAACGGTGTCTCCAGCGCATAAATGGCTGAGAGTTTACGTTTTCATCATCCTTAGTGAAATCAAGACCACCACGCAGACCTTCATAACAAGCACGACCGTAGTTTTTAGCAGATAGACCAAGCTTAGGTTTAATCGTACAACCCAGCATTGGACGACCGTATTTGTTCATAATGTCACGTTCAACCTGGATACCCTGAGGTGGTCCATTACAAGTCATCACGTAAGCAACTGGGAAGCGGATATCTTCTAAACGAAGAGCACGCAGAGCTTTAAATCCGAATACATTACCAACCAGAGAAGTCAATACGTTAACAACAGAACCTTCTTCAAACAGGTCGATTGGGTAAGCAATGAAGGCATAGAAACAAGTGTCATCACCTGGAACATCTTCAATCGCATAAGCACGACCTTTGTAATGGTCAAGGTCAGTCAACAAGTCAGTCCATACCGTAGTCCAGGTACCTGTTGAAGATTCCGCAGCAACCGCAGCAGCTACTTCTTCACGAGGAACACCTTCCTGAGGTGTGACTTTGAAGCATGCCAAAAGATCAGTCTCCAACGGAGTGTATTCGGGCATCCAATAAGTTTCGCGGTATTCTTTTACGCCGGCATCATATTTTTTGGCCATTGTTTAAAGTCTCCAATAATAAGTTGAGAGTGGTTTAACCACTTGCGCCCATTCGGGGCCGATCAAAATTTAAAGTCACTTTATAAAAACTTCATTCATAAAGAGTAACTTCAAATTGTTAAAAAATTCATTGAGTCTTAAATGTTCAACGAATTCAAGATGGACGTAGTATAGTCAGAACCAAAATAAAGGTACAAATCAAAGTTTTTAATGTGTTGCATAAACATTTACTTATACTTGACACGAAAATAACCAATCTAGCTTATAGATGTATGGTTATTTTAGCTGTCAAAAACTTCAATCATTAATTGATTATTTAACATATATATCAACAACTTAAAACACTGCCAAACTTCAAGGTTATTTTTGGTTTTTTGACCATAAAGTCGCCCAACTTTCAATAAGATAAGAAGGGAGTTTTTATAGTAATTTTTACATAAGAAGGCCCAAAAAAGTTCAATTTATTTTTAATAAGAACCTACTAAAGACCATTTTATTTTAAAGCCTATTGCATTAAGTCAATTAATTAACTCGTATATATGAGGGGCAACAGGTCTTTTTGTAGAAATTTTCACTTTACTGAATATATTCTTCTATTTTGACTATATTAAATTTATAGCAAATTTTTACAAATTGATAAAAGTAGGAAGAACCAAAATGAGACCAAATTTTATAATAATACTAACAATATCGTCACTGATGATGTTCACTAACATTTTCGCTGGCTCCAAGATCGTTCCCATCGACGGCATAAACTATACAATTAACACCACGATAATGGAAAACTTATCCCGCTTAAATGGAAAAAAGGTCACTATCACTTTGGATGGGGGAAAAATGCTAGCTGGTCGAATAAAATCAGTGGGTAATAATTTACTTCATCTAGAAAAAATCGAGCGTAAAGAATTCTTTGATGCTTTGATCCGTATCGATAAAATTCAGGCAATTGAAGCCCAGTTTCGTCAATACCAACGATAGGTAAGCAGAAATATTAAAAATACTTAATGTTCGTGTCACCTCTAGTCCGAGATTGTTTCGTTATAGTAGACCCATGTTTTAACCCATAAAGGTTTAACAAAACATATTTACCAACACCAAACTATTGAGGAATAGAATATGAAAACTTTAATGACTTTAACTATCGCCGGACTTTTTTCCTTATCAGCTAATGCCAGTAGTTTATCTGAAATGGATTATGAATCTTATGTACAAAGCGGAGCATTTCCCGGTACAAATAACACCGCGAGTATGCAGCTTGCTAGTATTGACAAGATTCAAAGCACTATCGAGCAGAGCCCTACAGCTGCCGGTTCTAAAAACTCATTTACATCTGACTTATTAGGTGAAGATATTCATGCCCAGTAAGATTTAAGACTAACCGTTTTTTTTCGTACTCCTTTAGTGGAGTACGAAAAACTCATACCCTAACCAATCACCTTATTCCTACCCGTTTCTTTAGCCTGATAAAGATTTTCATCGGCTCGTTTTAGCATAGCATCAATATTTTCATCAAGAATATTACCCGCCCCAATACTTACCGTAATATCAATAGAATTCTCACCACAGCCAATCGGGGTAGCTGAAATCTCTTCACGAAAACGATTAAGTAATGAAATTACTTCTTGATGATCCATATCAGCGAATAAAACAGCAAATTCCTCACCACCTAATCGAGCAACTAAGTGTTCGCTAAAGTACTCGGTTAAAGTTTTTGCAAAATGAATTAAAATGACATCACCACAATCATGGCCATAGTTATCATTGACTTGCTTAAAATGATCGATATCCATCATACAGATGGTTAATACAGTACTATTATCTTTAGCACTCTGATATATTTCCTGGCCTTGGGTAAAAAAGAAACGCCGATTGTAGACTTTGGTCATATAGTCTAGATTGGCAAGGTTTCGAATATGCTCCATATATTCCAACATATCCAGGTTTTGGTTGACCCGACAAAGCAACTCATTATAGGTAAACGGTTTAACTAAAAAGTCATTGGCACCATTTTTAATAAAATTGGAACTCAATTCATGACTATCCATACCGGAAATACCAATGATGGAAACATACTCCTTGGGAAAACTCTCTCTGACTTTGACCGTAAGCTCCATTCCATCCATTTCAGGCATCGCATAGTCGGTAAGAATGGCTTTTATATCCTGATTGTCATCTAATAGCTGTAATGCCTGTATACCATTTTCAGCCACTAAGACCTGAAAATTTTGTGTCTCCAACATATGTTTTACGATTTGAGATGAACTATCAGAATCATCCACGACTAATATTTTTATAACATGATTTTTATATAAGCGTCCCACCAATTCCGTAGCATATTGATAGGCATTAATATTATTCTTATCGATAAAATCAACAGCACCTTTGGAAACTATATTCTTAACATAGACCGGATCATAATTACCTGAAATGGCTATCATTTGCACCTTGGCTTTATTCAATAGCTCCACAATCTCAGCATTTGGCGCATCCGGCAAGGTTAGATCGCAGATGGCTAATAGATAATCATAGCGGTATTTATTTAAATAATTTTTCGCCTCTGCATAGGTCTTGGCAATATGAACCGGACATCCCCATTGCTCTGATATTAATGAAGCCAACATTTGCGCCAGAGATTCAGAGTCCTCGACAATTAAAATGGGTTTATCAATTTTTGTATTATCTATTTGTTGGTTAATTGGCTGTCGTTTTTGATTTCTTATGGTTGCCATAGCTATCCTTATTATTTAGTTCTACCAATATCTAAATAATAGTCCATAGCTATAACTATGTCTCGTGCAGAAGAATCTCACCAGCAGGGGATAGCAGATTTTTCCAGGTAAAAAACTTTAAAACCAAAGTCCGTTATTAGGGACAGGGAAAAGCCTGTTTAAACGCTTCGATGACGACCGAAGCTGCAGGTTTACTCAAGTCGGTAGTCTTTTGTGAAGCATACTGAGTATAAACTTTACTGTATTGACTGGCATTTTTGCCTTTAGGCAAACAAATTTTTTGTCCGTTTTTGACATTAAATAATTGATCGTGCAAACGCACTGACTCTTCCACACCACTAATAAAGCCAGCACAATATTTTTTTCTTAATCTTCCAGTCGCAGTCAAATAACTTGAAGAGCAATAGTACATTAAGTCTTTGGCTGTTAATTTTTGAGGGAAAACAGTATCATTTTCCTGCTGGTCATTGGCAAAAGCTGCACCAAAGCAAAGACAAAATATAAAAGTGAAGAAAAACGTTTTCATAGACCATCCCCTTTAGTCGCGATTTATTATTATTAGGGATAAGTTTAGCATTGTCATAGGAACACTGTCTATTCGGGAAAACTTGAACCAAATCTCATTTAATTTGATGTTACCAAACGGCTAAATCGCCGAATTGGCAACAGCATTACTTTAGAAAACCAAATTTAACATCAACATCATGACGATTAAAAACAACACCGTCATTACGCCTCCAGCACGCATAAAGTCTGGAACACGATATCCTGCCGGCCCCATAATCAGGGCATTGACCTGATGGGTGGGGATTAAAAATGAGTTGGATGTTGCAATGGCTACGGTTAAAGCAAAGACAGCCGGATTAGCGCCAACACCAATGGCGATATTTACCGCTAAGGGCACGAGTAACACGGTAGCACCGACATTGGACATCACCAGAGTAAAAAATGTCGCCAAAACGGCAACTGCTAACTGAATGACCCAAATGGGCATATCACCGACAAAATATATGGTCTGATCGGCAATCCATTTGGCTGTCCCGGAACTTTCTACCGCCAGACCAAGAGGAATCAAGCTCGCCAATAAAAACACCGTCTTCCAAGACACCGCCTGATAAGCTTCGTCGATTTTTAATACCCCTGACAAAATCATCCCAATGGCACCGGTTAATAAAGCAATCGATAAACGAATATCGGTAAACAACACCATAAATAAGGCAATACCAAAAAATAGCCCAGCCCAACCAACTTTTTTAGGTCGTAGTTCTTCATGTGGAAATTCGGTAGTCACAACGACGAAGTTTGAATCTTTTTCCAAACGAGCTAAATTTTCCCAAGGCACATGTCCCACCAAAGTATCACCACTTTGGAACGGCATACCGCGTATATTTTCACCCTGGCGTAAAGTTTCTCCATCACGATGCAAAGCGATCATACTAAAACCATAGGTTTTTCTTAACCAAATATCACGGGCATTTTTACCAATTAATTCTGATCCGGGAGGAATTACCACTTCAGCAATACCGGCTTTAGCAGGGGAGAGGGAATCAGCAAAACTACGCATTTCGGTACGTTGTTTTAACTTGTGTTCGGTCACAAATTTAGCGAGATCTTTTTCCTCGGCAACAATGCCCAGTACCATTCCTGCTTCAATTTCGGTATCGTAAGCCATAGCTCCTTCGCCCACCATACTGGCACGACCACTGCGTTTAACACCAATAGCCCTAACTCGATACTTGCTTTCCAACTCACCCAACATTTGACCAATAAGAGTGCTATCGTCTTTTACCACCACTTCAAATAAACCGGTCGATATGCCATATAAATTATCAAAGTAGGCCATGGTACTCGAACCACTGGTGGAACTTTCACTTTTAGTTGCCGGTAAAACGAAACTACCGGCAACCACAAAATAGATAATCCCCACGCTAACCAAAGCAAGACCAATCGGAGTAACGGAAAATAAGCCGAAGGTTTCCATCTGTTGATCGATAGGCAGAGCAGTATTGGAGGTCAAAATTAGATCATTTAGAAGAATAAGTGGAGATGAACCAACCATGGTTACAGTACCGCCTAGAATGGCACAAAAACCCATCGGCATTAAAAGTCGGGACATGGGTAAATTAGCACGGGCGGAAATTCGGGAAACCACCGGTAGGAAGAGAGCTGCAGCACCAACGTTTTGCATAAAGGAGGAAATAATACCCACCGTACCGGAAATTATGGGAATAATCCGCGACTCAGAAGTACCACCGACATTTAAAATAAAGGTTGAGACCTTATTCATTATGCCGGTTTTATCCAATCCAGCTCCGATAATCATCACGGCGATAATCGATATCACCGCATTACTGGAAAATCCGTCAAACAGATGCTTACTATCCACCAGGCCTTTTTCCAATCCCATATAAGGTGCTAGTAATTCACTTAATCCCAACAACACCATAATACTAATTGCCGCCACATCCACATCAACCACTTCAAAAGCAAATAAATAGATGGTTAATAGTAGAATCCCGGTCACCCAGGCAATTTCGATTGTCGGTTCGTTGGAGATTAAAAAAATTCCACAAATAATAAATATTGTAGCCGAGGCCAAACGTCGTTTAATGATCTGTTTCGTCGTCTTTTTTACTTCTTCCGTCATTTCTGATTAATTTCCTAAAAAAATAGCAACCATAAATACCATTTTACGCTCAGGTATTTGCAGGTTTAAGAGGTTAGTTAAGAGTAGGCGGGGTATAAAACAATCGGAAAAGAAAATATTAATACATCAGAATATATTGATATTTATAAAGAAAGAGGTTCCGAAATTAAAGCTGGCTTACCAAAAGAGAAGTGGTTTTACTTAAAGCTGTGTTTTACAGATATGTAGTCCCGTCTTGCGGTGTGATTATAACAAAAAAAACCGGCAAAAAATATTAAATTTTATAGATTTTCAGTATCTTGTCCAAACGAGAGCAGATGACCGTCAGGATCTTGTAGACTAAATTCCTTCATTCCATAAAAAGTTACTTCTAATGACGTAGTCATAAAACCTTTGTTTCTAACATACTCATATAATTCTTCAACGTCGTCAGGATAAAAATAAAAGATTGTCGGCCAAGAAATATTCTCATGAGGATTAATATTCTTACTTAAGCCAATATCAGCATCGGTTTCCGACAGCATTAATTCTGTATCTCCAGAACGAAGAATACCCAATCGATATTCTTTTAACGCCTCCTTGGCACTTACCACCTTGAATCCTAGAGCTGACTCGTAAAACTCAAGACTTTTTTCCAAATTGGAAACATTAAGCATCGGTATTAGTTGTTTTAATTTCATATCAAATATCCTAAAGCGAATTTTTTATAGATTTATTACGAGAAACAAAAAACACTTTTACACATTTATCTTTTACTAAATTATACTAAGCCATTAATTTAACGTTATTTAGTCTATCCTGTTAATAAACAAATCATAAAATATCAATCATAACTAAAAAACACTTATGCCCTTCCAAAAAACTTACCAAAGCCATTTCTATACCATCACCATTTTGATATTCACTATCCTTACACAAATTGCTCAGGCAAAAGACGTGGAATTTTATGGTTCATTGAGACTACAAGCGGAAGCTGTCCGGCCTGACGACAATGCCATGGAAGACTACAATGGCTTACGCGATGCATATTCTAGATTGGGGATAAAGGTACAACATAAAATCAACGAAACCGGCACCATTTACGCAAAATTCGAAATACCTCTCGATTTACCCAATAAAAAGATACAAGGAGCCTGGAACCACGACGAGGAGTTTCGTATCGCCGAACTGGGCTTAAAAGGTACTTATGGCGATATTCGTATCGGTAAAGCCTGGATACCTTATTACAATGCCATTGCCGCACCGGTCGATATGTTTAGCTCCTACTATTCCGGTTTTGCCTCCTATAGTTCACTTCGATTAAACGATAGCCTAATTTATTCTTCACCGGAAATTAATGGCTTTTCAGCCGCATTTGCTATCAGTAAAAAAAATGGCGCTTTAAAAACCAATGGTAAGCATGCCAATCGCAATCAGATCACCATGACTTATAAACAGAATAATCTACAATTGTCTTTAGGCTACGATAATTTGGGCGGACAACAGCAGATAAAACTTTGGGGAGCTTCAGCAACCTGGCAAGCAACCCCAAAACTATATATAGCATTCAAGTATGAAACCCATAAAAGCAATATCAGCCAGGGCTATGGTGCTGACAACGACAAGGCAATTAACCTTTATACAGGGTATTCAAAAGGGAAAAATACCTTTAAAGCCATGCTTGCCAAAGTTGATAACTATGGTGACAATGTTTTTCATTTAGGCTGGGATTACCAATATCGCAAAGACCTACGTTTTTTTACCGAGTATTATTATGAAGAAAGTTCGGCAGTAATCACCGAAAAACTAGAAGATGGCAGCCAGACCTGTTGGAGCTGTAATGGTGGTTATGTATTCCTTATTGGTGTACGCTATGATTTTAACCTTAACTAATTTCATTGGCTTTTTATTATCTTTGTGATGAAATCTAGCATTCTTTTTTTTATTTTTTATTTCTGGTCCTGCCTGATATTAGCAGCTACAGATAATCCTAATGCTTTAAGTGACAAGTCACAAACACCTCCTTTAACACTCAGCCAACAAGAATACGCTTTTATTCAGTCACACCCGATTATCCGTGTTGGCAATGAAATGGATTGGCCACCTTTTGACTACAATGAGTATGGTAAACCCAAGGGATATGTTATTGATTTCATCAAGCTTATTGCTCAAAAGGTCGGGGTGGAACTGGAGTTTGTTTATAACAAATCCTGGGATGAATTAATCGGTCTATTAAAGGCAAAAAAAATTGATGTTTTGCCGGTTATGTATAAAAATCAGGAAAGAGAGAAATTTACACTTTTTTCCCAACCTTATTATCGAGGTAAATTGGGTGTTTTCAGTAATGATCAAAGCAACTCAATAAACTCAGTTCGGGATCTAATCGGTCACCGTGTAGGAGTAGAAAAGTCCAATGGTGCACTACCGATTATTCACAAGCAGTTTCCACTCCTCGAATTGATAGAAATCGAAAACAATCAACAATTAGTACGTAACCTGGCGACGCATAAATTAGATGCCATTATCGGCAATCCTTTACTATTTTCTTACTACGCCAAGGAAGATCAGATTACCAATATCAAAATCATCGATTATTTTAATTTAAGTAAAGAAGAACAGGATAAAACCTCTTTTCATATTGGCGTACGTAATGACTGGGCAGTATTTCACAACATCATTGTAAAAGCCATGAATAGCCTAACTGTCGAAGAGCTTCAAGAAATTGAAAATCGATGGATAGATATTCCCAACCGAATCAGAAGAGGGCTGATAAAGCTCACGGATAAGGAAAAGGAATATATTCATAATCATCAAAAGATTCGAGTCAGTAACGAATTAGACTTTCCGCCATTTGATTTTGCTATCGCGTCACAACCCCAAGGTTATAGCATCGATTTAGTTAAACTTCTGGCTGAACGTATCGGTATCGAGGTTGAATTCATTAATGGCTTTACCTGGAATCAACTGCTGAACAAATTCAAAAACAAACAATTAGATGTTATTCATACGGCTGCAATTACCCCGGAACGGGAACGATATTCCTTGTATTCAGATTCCTATTACCAAAATCGTAATCACTTTATTGTCCCTAAAAGTGCCGTGGACATTACTCAGGTTAAGGAGCTATATGGGAAAATTGTCGCTGTGGGTAAAGGTTGGGCTCAAGAAGAATACTTATCGCTAAACCATCCCAAAATAAAATTATTAACCGTCAATAATATGCAGGAACTCCTCGAAGCCGTATCAACTGGCCAGGCCGATGCCGGACTCGAATCGATGGGTGCAACAAACTATATGCTTAGAAAACAAAATTTTACCGACCTGAAAATTTCAGGTTGGTTTAAGGAATATGATACTAATCGAGATAATGGTTACCACTTCATGCTTCAAAAAGATGCACCTGAATTATTAAGCATGTTTAATAAAGCTCTAGCCAGCCTAACGCCAGGAGATCTCGATAACCTTGAAAGAAAATGGTTTGGCGATAGTAAAATCACAGATCAAACAATCTCTTTAACCATTAAGGAACAGAATTATCTAACCCAAAAGCAAACAATTAAATTATGTATTGATCCAAACTGGTTACCCTATGAACGACTCAATAAAAAGGGAAAGCACGAAGGAATAGGGGCTGAAATCATCACACTGATATCAAAACGCATAAAGACACCGATAGAGTTACAAGCCACCAAAAACTGGGGGATATCTCTAAAATATATTCAACAGCGCAAATGCGATATGCTAACTCTTGCAATGGATACTCCAAATCGAAGAAAATCAATGGATTTTACTTCCCCCTATATTACCCAACCCCTCGTAATCGTCACTAAAAGTGATGAACTATTTATTAGTGATATAAATGATATTGGTCGCAGAGAAATCGCCATTACCAAAGACTATGCCTTTATTGAAATCCTTAAACAGCAATTTCCGGACTTAAAAATAATTGAGGTCGACAGTATTCACGATGGATTAAAATCTGTCCAAGACGGTGAGATTTTTGGATATGTGGGCTCTCTTCCAACCATTGCCTACACCATGCAAAGGGAATCTTTTTTCGACCTAAAAATTGCCGGTAAGCTGGAACGCAATATGAAATTAAGTATGGCATCCAGAAATGATGAACCGTTATTAAATTCTATTCTAGAGAAAGCCCTAAACTCAATCAGCGAGAACGAAAAGAAGACAATTATCAATCGTTGGTATTCTTTTAAATTTGAACCGGGTATGGACTATAGGCTGTTTTGGAACATAATAACCATTGCCCTCATCATACTTTTATTAATATTGTATTGGAATCGCAAAATTGCTAAAGCAAAATTTCAAACCCAACAAGCATTAGATGAATTACAAATTGCCAAAAAAGAATTGGAAGTCTTGGCTATAACTGATCACCTAACCGGTTTATACAACCGCTCAGAACTCGACCAGATACTAAGCTACGAAATATCCCGAGCAAAACGTTTTCAGTCTTTTTTCGCGGTGATTCTTTTGGATGTCGATTATTTTAAAAAGGTAAACGACACCCATGGGCACCAAGTAGGGGATAAAGTCTTAAAACAAATAGCGACTTTATTGCAAACCAACTCGAGAGAAATAGACACCGTTGGTCGTTGGGGAGGAGAGGAATTTCTAATTATCTGCCCCGAAACCAACCAAGCCGGGGCGCAAAAATTGGCCGAACATCTGCGCAAAAAGATTAGTCAAAGTGCTTTTGACATAACCGATTCTCAAACGGCTAGTTTCGGAGTAACAAGTTATCAAAGCGATGATCAAGAACAAGATATCGTTGCCAGAGCCGATCAAGCCCTCTATAAAGCAAAGAGGAATGGCCGCAATAGGGTAGAGCTGGGGTGATTTACTTAAAACCTAAAAAAATCAAATAAAGCGTTGCATCAAAGTATCCACCACCTGGTCGATATTTTCTTCATCGACTCCCTCATTGAAAGGATTAAGAGGCAGTCGAGGTATAGAATTTGGAACCTCGCTCTATTTTTATAGAAGCGACAAGTGTCCCTGTTTATCTAAATTATAGACATCAAAATCATTGGCTAAAAATAAATTGCCGGAATAATAGATTAATGCTTCTTTTTTGATATCGAAAATTGAAGGCGAACACTCTTCATTAGGACCATATCGCGAACTAAAATGGGTTAAGAGCAGATTCTTAATTTGGATATGCTCGGCAAATTCGGCAATCTTTTTAGCACTGCTATGTTGTGGCACCCTCCCAATTTTTTTTGAAATTTCTTCGGTAAAGGTCGCCTCATGAACAATGACATCCGGTTTAGGCGAAATTGTTTTAAGTAATTCAGGAGAATCATTATCGCCACAAATCACAACAATGCGAGGTTTTCGATTTCGAAGTAAATATTCTTCACTTTTTAATTTTCGCCCATTATCTAAAATTACATCATCACCATTTTGCAGTTTTCCCCAAACAGGGCTAGGCATAATACCTTCAGCCATTAATTTTTCCTTATTTAAAGTAGCTTCTATATTTTTCTCGGTAAAGGAAAAAGCAAAACTGGGAACCCGGTGAGATAACTCAGTGACACGAATGTCAAAATCCTTAACGGGAACGCCGTGTTCTAATGTTTGGACATTGATAAATTCAATTTCAAAGGGTAAATCCAGTTGCGTGCTTTCCTGCACTGTTTCAAGAAATTGACGTATTCCTTTAGGAGCAATAATAGTCAATTTCTCTTTTCGACCATCCAATGATGCACTGGCCAATATACCCGGTAAACCATAGCAGTGATCGCCATGGACATGAGTAATACAAATGGCTTTTAAACGTAACAATGACAGATTCGTTTGTAAAATCTGGTGCTGAGTGCCTTCTCCGCAATCGATCAAATACCAGTCTTTACTATTTCGCATTCTTACAGCCGTTGCGGGCACATTTCTAATTTTAGTGGGAGTACCTGATGAAGTACCTAAAAAGATTAGCTCCATGGATTTACCATTATTAAATAAATGGAATACAGTTTAATGGATGACCAACTTATGGCCAATGGTATAAAGGTATAAAGGTATAAAGGTATAAAGGCAAGTATTTCAGCAATCCATTCTGCCACTCTTTAAATAATCCTATAACTTCTCTTTTGCTCTATTTATTTTCACGTCGTATCACAGCGCATAACAATACGATTTTTTCCTGCTGCTTTTGCCGCATACATGGCTTCGTCAGCTTCCGAGATTAATCTTTCCGAATCCTTTGCCGTTACGGGATAGCAGACAATTCCAATGCTGGCACCTACATGAAATGATTCGTCCAATATTTTGATCGGTTGGTTAATAGCCTTGATCAGTTTATTACCCAGCTTTTCCAGCACTTCCTTACTTTCAATATTTTTAAGGATTAAGGTAAATTCATCTCCACCGAGCCGAGACACGGTATCTTCCTGACGGACTGCAGAACTCAAACGTTTGCTTATTTCCTGCAGGACAATATCGCCTGCATCATGACCGGCATTATCATTGACCTGTTTAAAGCCGTCCAGATCGAGAAATAGTAGTGCCACTCGTGAACCCGAACGAACCGATTCACGAATGGCCAGTTCCAATCGATCTCGGAACATCAGGCGATTGGGCAAATTTGTTAAAGGATCATGATAGGCCATTTTTTGATAACGTTGCTCGGTCTCCTTTTGGTGAGATATATCGTTAAATATCCCGACATAATGAGTAACATCATCTGCATCATCTTCAATGGTTGAGATACTCAATAATTCCGGAAAAATGCTACCGTCTTTACGGCGGTTCCAGATCTCCCCACGCCAACGCTTATGTTCTTGAATCGATTGCCACATTTGTTGATAAAATACTTCATTGTGCCTACCAGAACGTAACACATTCGGTGTTTTCATCAGTACGTCATGTTCACCATAACCGGTTAATTCACTAAAAGCCGGATTGATAATTTTGATACGTTGCTCGGCATCAGTAACCATAACGCCATCCTGGGCCGCATCAATAATATCTCGAAAAATTTTCTCCTGAGTGCTGAGGTCCCTTTGAGTCTTAAGCAAACGCCGGCTTTCTTCAGCAGACCTAAATAACAATAAGGTAATGGAAGTCAAAATAGCAAAAATCAGGGCCAAAAAGATCCAACCGGATTTTGTCACCAGGGACTGTAATCTAGCCAGTTCTTCCGTGACCTCATAATAAATTTCAAAAGCACCAATAAATTTACCTTGCTGCATAATAGGGGCGTATACTTCCACCACATCGAGTGGTAATACCTCACCCTCCATATTGGTTTCATGTTTACGCTCGATCTTGGTAAATGCTAATCCTTTGGCGACAATATTAAAAAAGTAGTCTTTTTTATTTAACGTTCCTATCTCGGAGCCTTTGGTGGAAAAGACAATTTCTCCTTTGGTAGAAAATACCCTTATTTTCCATAATCCAAAATTCCGCGTGGCTTGATGCATATGAGCCACAGTTTCCGGAGTAAAGGTTTCCTTACTAAAAGTATTTTGGGTCGGTTCTCCATCACTAATGGAATGTAATAAATGACGAGCCGTACTACTAGCTTCTTTTTCTATCCATTTCGCCATCACCCGTTCAAACGAGGGATAGACGATCATCAGGTCATAACCTGGCAGAATAAACGCTGCAATAATCACAACGGTCATAATGCGCCTGAAAAGAGGGGTTTTCCAGATTATTCTGAGCAGACTGCTTTCTTTAGGGTTCATCTTAGTACCCATTTTATTTTTATCTTTCGCCACCAAAGCTTAGGCGGTATTGTGCAGGAGTTTGCAGAGCATTCAGAAGATATAAAATCGATCTGAATGTTCCTTATAGAGTATAAGGAAATGCTTTAACTATTTCAATTTATAATACTTGTCGCAACATGGTGCATAGGGTTGTCAATATATCCCCTTTTGTTTTTACAGGGGGAGGGTGCATTACAATCGGAGAAATCTTAATTCTCTTTTTAAGGGGCCACCATCATTTACTCATTGTTTGCTATTAGAAATAAAAATTACTCAACAATCGCCCTAGAACATGTTTAAATGACTAAAATGAATGATGTACTACTATTTGAAATCTTAGATTTGCACCATCGAATACTTGAATCTAGCCCAGAGTTACCAGACACTTTTGATTATCGACCTTATTGATACCAAATTATGAAACACAATGAACCAGTCGGACGAAAAGCTCACCGCGAAGAAAAACAATACCAATCCCTATCTAATACACTAAAAGAATCCGGGATAAAAACAATCTGGGATGCAGAAAATTTTTTGGAGCGTCTTCAGACTCGAAAGATGAGAACAGTCTATGTTTTATTAGCCATCCTACTAATAGCTGGCTTTATTTTCCCAAAAGCATTCGGTTTTATCGTCATGTTTTCTGCCCTTATCCTACTATGGGTCCTCAGAACGACAAAAAATACCCGCATGTATGTTCAACGATATATCGATGAAGAGCTTTCCGCAAAAGATAAACCATCATAAATAATAAAGGCAGGGCAGTGGAAAAACAGTTATGCTAAACAATTTTTAATTGCAACAGGCCAATCTTACTGCCCATTTTTCTAATTCCCCAAATCGTAAAATTTCTTTTAAAGCAATCAAATTGAAAAATTACTCAACAATCGACCAAGGAAATGTTTAAATAACCAAACGCCTATGGGGTATTCAAAAAAAGGATCGGTACACTTCTTTTTTGAGTCCAAGATTTACACCAGCGAAAGCTTGAATCTAGCCCAGATTACCGGATACTTTTACTTATCAACTTTATTGATTTAACATCATGAACCTCAATGACCCATTCGGACGAATCGCCCACAGAGAAGAAAAGGAATACAAATCTCTATCTAAAACCCTAAAAGAATCCAACGTAAATACCCGCCAGGAAGCGGAAGTTGTTTTACAACGAGTTCAGGCTCGAGGGAAAAAAATAGCCATTGGAGTATTTGTCGCCCTCATAGCGGTAGCGCTCATTTTTCCAAAAGCGTTTATTCTTGTCCTAGTATTCGCAGCTATACTGCTATTTTGGGTCTTCAAGACGACCTTAAATGCCCGGAAGTATATTCAACGATATATCGAGGAGGAGTTCTCTGAAAGTGATAATCAGTTATAAATTATAATTTCACAAAAAGCGCACAACTTCATCTAAACCCTTTATTGGCTTTAGCAATTTTCACTGACCTCCAAATACCAGGTAACCACAGTGATAATCATTTAATATTTCTTCATAATGAAGCTTATCGGTTCGTTGCTTGCTCACCGGATTATTTGTGTAATTTTCTATTAATGGTTGGTAGGCAGAAGCTTTTGTCTGCTGGAAGTCTGCATTAACCAGCGTTGACAAGGTATCCATTTCTGGCATTAGAATAGAACTTCCGGCAATGATAGTCGCATTAGGCCCCGTATATTGACAAGCCCAAACGGCTATCATTTCTACTCCTGGAGTCAATGTGTAATAAACCTGATTGGCTCCAAAATAATAAGTTCTCTTTTGGGCCGTGGTCGAGTACGTTTTTCCCTGGACAGATAAGGTGGGACCGGGTAACCAATCGGCATTTTCAATATTGGTTTGATAAGCGTAAAACCACTGATTTGAATACAAAACATTGCCACTTAATAACCAAACTTCCGGGCCTAGTGATTTATCAAACAAATATGGAATTGTTGCGTTGCTATTTTCGGTATTACTATTTATCCCCATATCTTCAATAGTATCAACTATGGTATCTATTGCATGCCTATCAAAAATATCAAAACGACTGGTATCCACTGAAAGTCGTTTGGTTGTTCCATATAATGTCCCCGGTAAAGAGGAAACTACGTCATATTGCTTGTACTCATCATACGTAACCACGTTTAAAATATCAGATTGCCTTTTAAAGATAATGTCACTGACAATAGTTTCATCCAACAAGGTGTCATTTAATGGGGCCGGGTTAAATGTAAAGGCTTTCAATCCCAAAACTTCTGCTGCATATTGTGCGATGCCTCCACCTAATGAATGTCCCGTTAAGGTGACTTGATAATTTTGGCTTTTAGATTCGTTTAACAAATAGGCCAATGTTGAAGAAAGTCCTCGATTATATTGATTATCCAATCCACCACTCGCTTGAACAATATCATCAATCAAATCAGAGACAGTTTCGGTACCGGTAAAACTAAGCACCAATTCTCGTATATCATCATTTCTAAATGAAGATACCTTAAACCCATTTTCAGACACCGAATCAACCCATTTCCAATTTTTAAAATAGCTATTTGAATTTAAATCCTCGTAAGCTAGCATCGACATTGAGGCGTAAGGAAGCAATCCACTCATATCAGTTTCCGTTAATGTCTCAACAGAATCTGGAATTTCTGCAAAGACTTTAGCGGGAATTAATGATAGATAGATATATAAACTCAAAACAGCTATCAACGGCCATATAAAACAAGTATTTTTCATCGTGTTTATTTTTTTAAAGGTTAACTAATGGGTGTCCTTAATGCTTTTTAAAAATGAGAATTAAAATAGCCATCTTTCCCAGTTTTGGTAATATTTATTACACTTAAAGTGCTTCCGCCCGGCTTTTAGCTATATTTTTCTTGGCATCTTTAATGCTTAAAAAATATCAGTAGACTATCAAGGAAAACCAATCAGCCATTGAAGTCAATGTTAAGCATTAAAGTAATTTAATGCCATATTTTCTTTAGAAAGATTAGAAACAACAATGGATACATTTCGTTGCTTTGATGCCGGTAAAAAAATGGAATATAAAGTTTAGCTATTACCAAATACATTTATATGACTTAATTTAAAATGGTGAATGACATGTTAAAACGAACCAAATTTCCAGAACGAATCTCTTCTTTTAAATTTTTTATACCTTATTTATTGTTAGGATGTGCTGTTTTGACAACCTCTTTATTCTTTTTAGCTTAATTAAAAACATGTTCGTTAAGTGGTCATAGGTTTGGACCACTTTAAAGCAAAAAGGCGGGGTCAGCCATGCGCTAAAGAGTCGACTTGGGCCAAATTTTCCGATATGTCAGGACAATTATCATAAATAAAGTGCATATATTGATTTGACCCCTTTGATCTAAAGTATGTTTTATCAAAAATGGCTAAAAATGCTTTCTAAGTAATTGATTTTATGCTCTGAGGTAGATCTGCACCCCTTTGATCTAATCACAAAACTCATTAATCTCAGTTACACTTGCATTTCCCCCAAATCACCCCCATTTTCCCATTAACCCCAAACTCTGCTAAAATACTGATCAGTTAGTCCTTAACACGAGATTCCAAATATGTCTGAAATTCAATTTAATAGCCAAATTACCAATGAAATTAGCGTTACTCCTGATGCTGCCGTGCAGTTACGTGGTATTGTCGATAATGAAGACGGAGTTGCCGGTGTTCGTATTTTTGTTGCCGGTGGCGGTTGTGGCGGTATGAATTATGGTATGACCTTGGTCGAGCAGCCACATGACCGCGATTGTACCTGGGAAGGTGATGACGGTTTAAAAGTTTTTGTCGATGCCGTAGCATTAGGCTTTTTAGAAGGGGTGGAAATCGATTTTCGCTCGGAAGGTTTAAACCAAAGCTTTGTGTTTAAAAATGTCTTTGCCAATACCAATAGTGGCGGAGCCTGCGGGGGTTGTGGTGGAGCTTCCGGCGGCGGTTGCGCTTAATATAAAATGTCTTTTTGCGGCATTATTGCGGCGTTAAAATTGATTTTAGAATGCTCAGTTACGACCGACATGGATGTCGGAAGTGCAGATAATACAGGAGCAATTATCTGCGGAAAACTCCGTTTTTGAAATTGATTTCGCCTTGCCCTGCCACAAAAATCCTATTTTATATCGTATCTCATAAACATCTCAAATAACCTTTAGGACCGCTTCATTTGCTAAAAAGCAAAAAATGAAAACTCTACTCCTTATTGCCAGACCTCATAGCTATCGCATTCCTCCCTATTTATCTGCCGCTCGAAAAATGGGCCTAGATGTAAATTTGGCCTCTGAAGGTGAGCACTCACTTATCTCTGAAATCCATAATGGCATCAATATCGATTTTAATGATTTTGATAAATCAGTAGAAATTATTGTTGACTCCGCAAAGGAATCACCTTTTTGTGGTGTTATTGGTTGTGATGATAGTACGGTGGAGATGGCTGCCAAGGTGGCTGAGATTTTAGGTCTTCCCCATAATCCTCCGGAAGCCGCGCGTTTGTCGCGACGCAAGGATCTATCCCGTCATCATTTAATGGAACAGGGTTGTGCCGTTCCCCAGCATCGTTATCTGGACATAAACCAGGATATTATTTCTCAAATTAGCGATTTAGCCTATCCCTGTGTGGTTAAACCGGTTCATTTATCCGCCAGCCGAGGCGTTATTCGAGCCAATAATCAAGATGAGTTATTAGCCGCTTGTAAACGAATTAAAGCCATTATTAACGAGACCAGTGACTCTATTGAAGCCAGTCGGATATTAATTGAAGATTATATCGATGGGGTTGAAGTTGCCTATGAAGGTTTTTTAAGCGATGGTGAGTTACATACCTTAGCCATTTTTGATAAACCCATTCCGCTGGTTGGTCCCTATTTTGAAGAGAGTATTTATGTTACTCCATCGCAATTATCTGCTGAAACCCAAAAAACCATAAAGAAAAGTATTGCTCAGGCTTGTAGTGCTTACGGCTTAAAAACCGGTCCTATTCATGCAGAAGCGCGAGTTAATCAGGATAATGCCTGGATATTGGAAGTGGCTTCGCGCACCATTGGCGGCGACTGTGGACGGTCCCTAGATAGCTCCGAAGAGAGTGGCTTTAGTTTGGAAGAACTGGCTATAAACTTAGCTATTGGTAAAAAGATTACGCCCAATCCAATTCAGGGCAGTCGCGGTGTAATGATGATACCCATTCCTAAAGGTGGTATTTTAAAACGGGTTGAAGGATTGGAAGAGGCACGGCAAGTTCCCTTTGTGGAAAAGGTGGATATTATTATTTCAGAAGGTCATGAGTTAATACCATTACCGGAAGGGGAGCAATATCCCGGTTATATTTTTGCCCGAGCCGATACCCCGCAGCAGGTAATAACAGCATTAGAGGATGCCCATGCTAAACTGGAATTTAAGATTAGCCCATTATGGAAAATCGAGGGATTATAACTTACTCTTCAAAGTAAAAATTATCGGCATCAATACTTAAAACTTGTACGCCATAAATGGTCGTTAACCACTCTCCGGGATCTTGCGCATAATAACTGGTTAATTCCCGACGCAATTCTTTGGCATCATCGGCGGGCAGATAGACGCCAAGTGCTTGGCTGCCATCTGCCTCGAAGGCATCTTTTAAGGTTTTAAACTCATCCAGAGTCATACCTTATTTTTTACCACCACCACCGGTATGGAAGCCGGATGGCATCTGTCCGTAGTCACCTTCACCGAATAAAAACCCAATCATGTGTTTTTCAATCACTTCCAGGTTTTCGGGATCGGCCGTGCTTAAACCGTTTTCATTAATAATAATGGTCAGACGATCCAACCATTGTTTCCATCCTTCTTTGGATACATTGGAAAAAATTCGTTGTCCTAACTCGCCAGGGTAGGTCGGCTTGTCCAATCCTTCGGCTTCATGTTTTAAAACAGCGCATTGTACTAATCTTGACATAAGTGCCTCTTATTTAAATATTAATTCTGAAATCTACTATTTGTAATCGGAGGATTCATATTTTTTTAACAAAACCCCTTCATCGCCACAGCAGCTGGCGCTACATTTTTTTACTTGATGAATTTCTTCACTATTGGTATTGAGATAATGTTCAATATCTAGGTTTTCTTTAGCGCAATCACAACCCTTGTCGTTATAAACATAGACATTTTTTAATCCCGCTTGCTTGGCCTGTTCCTCGGCAACGAATAAACTTTGTTCCGGCGTGGGTGGAATATGACTAAGCTGATAGGCCGGAAAAAAGCGAGTGATATGCCAGGGACTTTCTTCTCCCAGATTATCCTTGACCCAACAGGCTATTTGATACAATTCCTCAGGGCTATCATTTTTACCTGGGATCACATTGGTACGGGTCTCCACATGAATGCCCAAGTCATGGGCTTTTTTAATCGATTGTAATACATCTTCAACCAAAGCCGGACGACAAATTTCCTGATAGAAGTCATCCCGTAAACTTTTGATGTCGGAGCACAACACATCAATATGCGGTGCGATTAATTCCAGTGCTTCATCAGTCACAAAGCTATTGGAAACATAAACCGTATACAAACCCTGAGCATGTGCCAGTTCGCAGACATCGAGGATATATTCCAACCAAACCGCCGGTTCCGAATAGGTAAAAGCAATTCCGTCCACTTTACTATGTATTGCCGTTTCCACTAGCTTAGCGGGAGGAACCCAGGCTTCAGTTGATTGGCCTCGTGCCAATGAATCTAATGCATCCACGCCCCAGGAAATTTCCAAATTATGGCAACCACCGCAACGGAAACTACAGCCATAGCTACCAACTGACATAACCTTGGTACCGGGACGATAATGTTTTACCGGCTTATCTTCAATAGGGTCAATATCAATGGATGATAAAATTCCATAAGACAGGTTATATAGCGTGCCATCACGATTAACGTGCGCCTGGCAAAAGCCGCGCTGACCATGTCCAATTTTGCATCGCCAAGGACACAAATGGCAACGAGTCGTACCATTATCAAGTTTTTCTTGAAGGCGAGTTTCAACTAATTGATATTCGGTAGGGGCAGTCATAATCAGCTTGAGATTGGTGGAATCGGTAGATAAATTCTGTGGATAATTGGCTCGCAAATTCAGTCTAAGTATCGCTATTCAGTGAAAGTAGCTGTTAATCGACTGAATAAAGGTTGGTATTTTAGCATTTTAGCCTCACTCCAGTCGAGCTTTCAAAATCCCCGGCCGGCATTTAATCGTAATAACCTTCCCCGCTAAACTATAATTGCCTTTCATTTCACTATTTTCTTCACTCTCATAGCTAATAACATCTTTTAGTCGAAAGGTCTGCTTATCCACCTGACAAGGATAGCTTTGTCCCCAATGAAGGGTTGCACAGATAAAATTATAGATCCGTTGGGCCGACCATTGATTATTAACCAAAAAGTCTTTTTCTTTGGGGTAACTCATATAGCTTGAATTCGCTGCTTGCTGGCGTATTTCCATATCCGTATTATTTTCCAAAGCGGTTAAATAGTCTGCCAATAAATCACAAGCCAGTTTTCCAAGTTGTTCATTGGCTTGAAAATGATTTACACCATCGGCAAAACTTATCACTTTTTGTGAAACGATTGCTCCGGTATCAAAGTCGGCATCCATTTTATGTAAGCTAATTCCATATTCAGAACGGCCATTTTGAAATTCCCAAAATAAAGGAACCGGCCCGCGGTATGCGGGTAGCAGCGAAGGATGGATATTTAAAAATCCGTGTTTAGGAATGCTTAAAATGGATTGTGGAATTTTTTTGTTATAACAGGCCACAATAATCAAATCGAGCCGGAACTCTGTTAGCAGGGAAATTAACTGTTCCATCGGTAACCTAAAATCCAGCAGGGGAATATTGGCCTGTGCGGCCAAACTTTGCACATTTTCTCCCTGACTTTGAACGACCTGTAAACGGGGATCGCTATTTAGTTGAGGAGTAATTCCATTCACCCCTATCATAGCCAGGTGATATTCCGAAGTACGTAAATATTGAAAGGGTAAAAGGGAAAAATCTCCACCGGAACCGATAAAACCTATTCTTAAACTCATATCCGTTGGAGACTTACCTTTAATATTTTAGAGAGTAATCACCTGATCCGGCATATTCCCGGAAAGGGCCTGATATAAATTGGGGAAACAACCGATTGTAGCACCTTCCACCAGATTCTCATCAATTTCCCGCTCATAGGCACATTGATCACAGGCCATTAACAACATACCGGCGCTATTGGCATAGGCTGCCAAACGTTCGCCAATGGGATTACCTTGTTGTAAGACATAGGCATTGTCTTCAAAGAAAAACATTCCCACCACTTCAACGCCATGTATACCTTCCTCAAGCTGAGGCAGGATCATTTTTGCCAATTTATAGGATACCGAGTGGCCCTGGGTAGAAAAAATATACGCGACTTTCATTGTTCATTCCTCGTTGGTAGTGAAACAATTTTTTAGATTCCATTTTATTTTAGCTGAAAGTTATTAAATGAAAAACATTATTATTATTTTTTGTATTTATTAATCCCAACAGCAGGCAAAGAAATGGAATATTTTATCGCAACTAATCGTATCAATAGGGTAATTCCACAGGCAATGATCATGGTCTGCACCTTATCCGCAGCAAAGGAATCCATAATCACAAAACAACTGCCGCCGGCTATTGCAGGAAGTGCATATAACTCATTTTTCAAGACTAAGGGAATTTCATTACATAGTACATCACGGATCATACCTCCGGCTGCAGCACTCATAACACCAAGTGCAACCGCAACGGCCGGATCGGCAGAAAAACTCAAGGCCTTTTCGGTGCCTGCAACGGCAAAAATGGACAATCCGATCGCATCGGCCAAGATCAATACATTTTTTCGACTTTCCAAAAACTGCCCCCAAAAGGGTGTAACAGCAGCAAAGAATAAAGCAATATAGAGTAGAGTGGGATCATAAACCCAAAACACCGGTGCATCTAAAATCATATCCCTTAGCGTACCACCACCAACAGAAGTGACGGTGGCGATTACCGCTAATCCAAACGGATCAAGACCACTACGCATAGCCGCCAAGGCGCCACTGATCGCAAATGCCGCTACTCCTAATGCTCCCAACCAAAAAATTATCTCTTCCACAACATCACTCTTTAAAGTTTTCCTTTATCTTTTATTAATAGTAGGCCAATATTATAGGTAGCCAATTTAATGATTTAAAACAGCCCCTATAGATAGAATCATTATTTAAAAAATCAAGGTTTTATAAACTCATACAATACTGTCTATTAACGAACCTATAATATGATGAAGACAATTGAATTAAGCACGTTTTTAAAAGCTCATAATAAGACCGCAATGGTTTGGCAAGATCAAAACATTTCTTACCAATGCCTTTTGGAAAATATTCAAAAAGTCGCCAATAGTTTCAGCCAACCCCATTATAAACATATTGTAATCTTCGCCGAAAACCGTCCGGATTGGGTTTATAGCTTTTTTGCCACCTGGAAGGTCAATGCTGTGGTCGTACCCATCGATTTTATGAGCGCAGCCGGTGATGTCAGCTATATTATCAATAATTGTCAGCCTGATCTTATTATCTGTTCAAATCAAACCCAAGCTGTTTTAGAACAAGCTTTGGGATTAATAAACCTGGATTGCGAGCAACTTAATCTGGACCAATTACAATTGTCTCCTGATCCCATTGAACTAAAACAATTTCCCGCGTTTGATCTACATTCAAACGCGGTCATTATCTATACTTCCGGAACTACCGGTAACCCCAAGGGCGTAATGCTCTCCTATGACAATCTATTGGCTAATTTTGAGGCAGTTTCACAGGAAATAGAGATTTATACCATCGATGATCGGGTTATGGTATTACTACCGTTACATCATATTTTTCCGTTATTAGGTTCCATGGTAGCCCCGTTGTTAGTTGGTGCAACCATCTGTTTTTGCCCCTCGATGGCCTCAGAAGATTTAATGACTACCTTGCAAAATAATAGGATTACCATTGTAATCGGCGTGCCACGTTTATATAGCTTGATTAGCAAATCCATTAATCAAAAAATTCAATCAAACATCGTTGCCAAGAGCCTGTTCGCATTAGCCGAATTGGTCGGTTCCCAAGCTTTTTCTAAAAAACTATTCAACTCCGTACAAAAAAAATTCGGCGCTAATGTACGCTATCTGGTTAGCGGCGGGGCCAAATTAGATGAAGATACTGCACGTATTTTACGGGTGTTAGGATTTGAAGTGTTGGAAGGTTATGGCATGACCGAAGCCGCTCCCATGATTACTTTTACTCGTCCGGGAGAAGTCGTCATCGGTTCTGCCGGAAAACCCATGTCTTGTAATAAGGTTAAAAGTATCGAGGGTGAAATCGTTGCCAAAGGCCGCAATATCATGCTGGGTTATTACAATCTACCCGAAGAAACTGCAGAAACTATCCAGGATGGCTGGTTACATACCGGCGATCTAGGATATTTGGATAATGACAATAATATTCATATTACCGGACGAAAAAAAGAGATTATTGTTTTACCCAGTGGTAAAAACATTAGTCCGGTAGAAATCGAGAATAAGCTAATGGCCATAACTCCAGCCATTGCAGAGGCAGGAGTCTATATGCATAATGATCTTTTGCAAGTGGTGATCTATCCGGATTTTAAATTGCTAAGACAAAATCAAATTAGCGATCCGGAGGGGTACTTTAGGGAACATATCATCGAGCCTTATAATGAAGCTGCCACACCCTACAAAAAATTGATGCGCTTGCATGTTTTAGGTGAAGAATTACCCAAAACCCGCCTAGGTAAATTAAAACGTTTTATGTTACATACTCTGGAGGAGATCCAGCAGTACAAAAAGCATAATACTCCTACGCCTGATTATGAGGAGTATAGTGCCATCAGTGGGTTTCTCGCCCAACAGGTCAACAAAGATGTTTATGCCAGCGATCATTTGGAACTGGATTTAGGATTGGATTCACTGGATAGAGTGAGTTTTCAAACCTTTTTAAACGCCACTTTTGGCGTAAAAATAAGTGAAGAAATTTTAAACCAACATCCCACCGTCGAAAAAATCGCCGCTTATATTAAAGATAAAAAACAGCATATTAAAGTTTCCGTAGTCGAGTGGGCGGAGATCTTAAAAGAGCAGGTTGATGCTAAGCTTCCCAATAGTTGGATCTTCCACAACCCTATAAAAAACTTAGCCGGTTTAATATTAAAAGGTTATTTTCGCTTATCGGCCAAAGGGTTGGAAAATCTTCCTAATACACCTTTTATTCTAGCCCCGAATCATCAAAGTTTTTTAGATGGCCTATTTATTAGTTCCTTTCTAAATAACCAATTGAATAAGAAAACCTATTTCTTTGCCAAGGCTAAACATGTTAAAAATCGATTTTTAAAATATCTAGCCGATCAAAACAATATTATAGTGGTTAATGTCGAGGACGATCTTAAAGCATCCATTCAAAAATTATCGGTAGTTTTAAAAAGTGGTAAAAATATTATTATTTTCCCGGAGGGAACCCGAACCAAAACCGGTTCTTTGGGAACATTTAAAAAGACTTTTGCCATTTTAAGTCGGGAATTGAATGTGCCGGTAGTACCGGTTGCAATTGACGGGGCTTATGCAGCCCTTCCGTCCGGGAGTACTTTCCCGAAACCCTTACAACCTATACAAGTTAGTTTCTTACCACCTTTATGGCCGGAAAAGGCAAGTTACGAGAGCATTAGTTTGGGGGTTAGAGAGGCCGTTAATGAGGCCTTGACCTAAAAGTTTTAACGTTTACTCCATTTTTTATAGCTTCAAACTCGGCATCAAAAAAGAACTCCTTTTCACCAAACGCCGGTTTTAAATGATTTAGCCAAGTGGCCTGTTCATTATATTCTGCATAAAAGGGTTGTTGTACCCAATTGGCCTTACGGCCCTGAATAAAGCGCAGTGCGAGCGCTTTTTCGCCTCTAATCTCGACAATACCCTGAATTTCAACTTTACCAGGATCGGCACTCATGGAAGGACCACGGGCTGTTCTAGCTAATCCACTGACTCGTATTTTAGCTTCTCGATAGATTTCATAAGCCTTGACTAGAGGTACTTCAAAATAATGTTGTGCGCCGGTATCCCGTTCCACAAACATATAATAGGGAATAATGCCCAATTTAACTTGTTCCCGCCACATTTTCGCCCAGACTTCCACAGAATCATTGATATGAGCCAAAAGGGGGCCTTGACTGCGAATCAAAGCACCGGTTTGCTGAATTCGTTTGATGGCTTGTTTGGCAACATCCGTCGAGATTTCTTTCCAATGGTTTAAGTGAGCCATAATCGCCAGATGTTTACCGGATTTGTCGATTTTTTCAAACAATGCAATTAATTCATCTGCATCGTTATCGGAAGTAAAACGTTGGGGCCAAAAGGTCAGTGCTTTAGTGCCTAAACGAATGGTTTGAATATGGTCAAACTCAGGACTCAGTAAGGGCTCCAAATAAGCCGCAAGATGTTTGGTTTTCATTACCATGGGATCACCACCGGTAATCAATAAATCGGTAACTTCCTTGTGCTCTTTTAAATAGCGATGCAATTTGTCAGCTTCGGTAGTTGCAAATTTAAGTTCCTTATCGCCGATAAACTGCGCCCAGCGAAAACAGAAGGTACAATAGGAGTGGCAGGTCTGACCTTGGCTAGGGAAAAACAATACAGTTTCGTTATATTTATGTTGTATACCAGAAACTGGTTCTCCATCCAATAATGGGACATTCAATTCCTGTTGTCCGGCAGGGTGTGGATTAAGGTCACTACGAATTTTATTGGCCAGACGTTTCACTTCCAACTTATCCGGTTCACCTTTAAGAAGTTCGGCCATTTGTTGATAATGATCCGGTTTTAGCATACCCGGCTGAGGGAAGGTCAATTGATAAATGGGATCGGCGGGAATATTTTCCCAGTCGATTAATTCATTAATCACATATTCATTGACACGGAAAGGAAGAACTGCCGCCACTACTTTAATAGCAAATATCTCTTCATCATCCAGGTACTGCTTTACCTGAGGAATTTTATCAATATGACGTTCAGTAAAAACTTTAAAATCCCGATACTCAGCCTGTTCAAGGCCAATCATATTTTCGAATTTTAATAGTGTATTATCTGCTGTCATAATTTCCCCAATCTTTTTTCGCCTGAACCGGCAAGTCTAACATAAATAATTTATTTCTTCATGCCAACACAAGGTGTGACTATGTTCTAGACCTTAGAAAGGAGAAAAACAAGATATTTTGGGAATTTTTATTTTAAGATGGATTGAAACCATTTAGAAATTTCATCAATTTCTTCCAAACAGACACTATGTTCAATAGGGTATGTGACATAATTTACCGGGTAGCCCATTAATTTGAATTTATCATAGCTTTTTTGACCTAAAGCTTCCGGTACTACATTATCTTTATCACCATGGTAGATTTGAATGGGAATATTGCTATTAGCCTCATCAGGTTGAATACTATACTCCGTAGCAAAATAAGTTGATAGTCCTAATACGCCAGCCAAAGGTTTAGGATAGCTTAAAGCAGTTTCATAAACCACTGCACCACCTTGAGAAAAACCGGCCAATATAATACGTTTGCTATCAATTCCACGGCTTATTTCTCGGTCAATAAAAGCACATATAGATTGCGATGATTGTCGTAATTGTGACTCATCCACTTCTCGTTCAATCTGCATACTCAAAACATCAAACCAAGCCGGCATCACATAACCATTGTTAATACTCACTGGAATTGAGGGGGCATGAGGGAATATAAAACGGACTGACATGTCAGCCGGTAAATTTAATTCCGGAACGATTGGCTCAAAGTCATGACCATCGGCACCCAAGCCATGTAACCAAATAACAGTGGCATTGGCTGGTAAAACCGGTTCAATTTCTATACAAGGAAGTAAAGACATAAAAAAATCTCAATATTAACAAAAAACCGAATTATACTGTTTTATATTATATTCAGCACTATCAAATTAACTCAAGGCTTAGATCAAATAGAAAATGTCGATTTTTTAATCGCTTAATTGGTTATCAAGCCAATTCCTCTTATTTTGATTACGATTTATTAGATGGTTGTGATACTCTACAAAGTAATGATATAAACGAGTGGCAAAAAGAGATGAAAAAGCTACATGACCATTATGGTTTAAAAATACTGAGTGGATGTTGCGGAACGGGAAGTTCCCATCTACAGGCCCTAGTTTCTTAAAAAATAGAGGACTTGGATATCAAAACACTTTGGTTAACAATATTTTTTGTCGTACTTATTTGGTCTAGCATTAATCCTAAAGATCAGTTTACCTGGTTTCTCGAAATACTCCCAGCCATTATCGGCTTGTTCGTTATGATCCTAACTTATAAGCAGTTTCCCTTAACACCTTTGCTCTATTTGTTAATTTTAATTCATTGCCTAATTCTAATGGTAGGAGGACATTATACCTATGCCGAGGTTCCTTTATTCGACTATTTTAAAGAAGTATTTGGATTTGCGCGCAATAATTACGATAAGGTAGGGCACTTTGCCCAGGGATTTGTACCTGCCATAATAGCCCGCGAAATTATTATTCGGAAAAAGCTCATACTCGGGGCAGGATGGCAATTCTTTTTTATTGTTTCTGTCTGCCTGGCATTTAGTGCCTTTTACGAACTAATCGAATGGTGGGTAGCATTATCTACGGGTGAAGGTGCCGAAGCTTTTCTCGGCACTCAGGGCTACATTTGGGATACTCAATCGGATATGGCTTTAGCATTAACCGGAGCGATAGTGGCTTTGTTTAGTCTGAGAAAAATACACGATAAACAGTTGACCGATCTGATAAAAAATAAATCCTGACTCATTGTACTGTAAAATTCTTAATAGCTGAAATTTGACTGGTACATCCACCCTCATATGATCTAGCTGCAACATAATAGGAGCTTCCAGAGGAAAGTATTGTGGAATAACTATTTTGCTCCTTCAGATCGATATAACTAATTGGCTGCATTGTTGGGTAGGGAGCATAATAAAGTCGATGATGATATGAACTGTTTTTAATGTTTACAGTAACTTGTCGGCCATTAACATTCAAATCATATTCCGGAACTATATTTAGGATAGGATTTTCTTTACACATGGTTTCTGAAATCCAATCAGCATAACGCTCAACTCTAATATATGTTCCATATTCATTCGGCTGTGCACAAGTTTCCCCTCCGGCGCTAACAATTCCAATTTGTTCAACCTTATTGCCATTATTTACAATTAACGGACCACCACTATCACCATAACACGAATCCAAGCCTCCTTCCGGTATACCGGCGCATAACATTTTTTCATCAAAAGGAGTTAGCGGTAACATGGTTTCGGTACATGTTGTCTGATCCACTATAGGAAGATTCACATGTTGTAATTCAGGGGTATTCGAACTACGTTCACCAGCTTTAGTATCCCCCCATCCAATAACAGTAGTTTGTTGTCCCGCTAAATAATTATACTGATCATAGCTCATACCTGTTAAAGAAACCGTTTCTACATTAACCGGATTTTTCAATTTTAAAAGAGCGATATCACCTTCATATTCAAGAGTTATCCAGTAAGGATGAACGTAAACCTTTTCTACATCAATAACGGTACCTTGGTCACTATTTAGATCAACATTATTTAAGTAAACACTAGTTACGCCATCAATAGGTTGGCCACTATTATCATCAGAAACGCAATGCGCTGCAGTTAAGACCCATTCGGGATCGATTAAACTACCACCACAACTAAAAGCAGTATATGGATGGTCCTTTAAAAACCTTTTAATTAATGCCACCATCCAGGGATAAGTTCCCTGAGTTACTGCTTGACCACCTATGATACGATAATTGTCAGGACGCTCGGGTAATTCTTCAGCAGTAACATTTAAAATATTAATAAAAAAAGTAATACTAATTACGTTTAATAAATACTTTGCTTTTTTCATTTTAAAAGGATTTTTTTGTGGAATTAATTATTGGACAGCACTGATGATTTTTTATTCCTAAATTTAATCAATTATTTTGTGTTGATTGTATAGTTCAACCAATAATCGTTGTTCGTCTTGGCTAATATTAATTGATAATTTTTCCAAATCTAACTGGCGATTGTGACACAATCTTTTGGCAAAATTGAAAGAAACAGAATACTCTTCGCCATCAACAAACAATTGTGAAGCATCATTTTTTCGGATAAAAGCAAATCTACTGGCAGGGTGGCGATATAAAGTCGGATAGCTCAACAATTGTTCAAAACTATCGACGTTATCATTCTCTGAATAACTATCATAATTAGCTTTAGGATCACTCACAAAACGACCAAACCAACTTTCTAAAGCAGGGTGGTTAGGATTGAGGTATTCAGTAAAAATATCTCGTAATTGCGATATAGCCGCAGGTTTAATCTCATTGGGATTCTTTTGCAGGCTTAAATCAGTCAATCGATAAGTTTTATCAATGGCTAAATCCTCAGTGATAAATACCATAAAATCGTTTAACAAATCGTGATGACTGGTAGCCCGATAACCGACGGAATAACTAATCGATTCTCCCAGAGATACTCCGTGATGTGCCACACCAGGGGGAAGATACATCATATCACCCGGATTTAATATCCATTCCAGTTCGGGATTAAATTCTTTCATTAATCGCAAGTCAATATCAGGAATGTAATTATTTTCATCAATCGGCTGTGTATTAATTTGCCAACGACGAGTTCCTGAACCTTGTAATATAAAAACATCATATAGGTCAACATGGGGACCAACTGTACCTTGATCAGCGGCCCAACTGATCATCAGGTCATCCAGAAACCATTCCGGAATAAACCGAAACTTATCGGTAATCTCCGCAAAATCCGGTAAATACTTTTCAACATCGTTAACTACCAATGTCCAATGAGTCTCAAGCATTGACGCAAAGATATCTTCATCCATCGGACCATGAATAGCTTGCCATTCATGGTCCCCACCTTTTTCAATCACAATACGAGAATTAACTTCCGGTTCACAGGCCAAACCTGCCAACTCATCAGCCGTTATTGGTGATTCAAAATTTGGAAATGCCTGACGGATCAACAAAGGTTTTTTTTGCCAATATTCCTGTAAAAATTGTTCAGGGTTCATTCCGCCTAAGACATTACTATTTATCATTCCTTTTCTTTGTTCTCTTGTTCTTCTTCATCGGTTAATTTAATAGGTCTAGCAGCATTTAACAATTCCATGCTATCCATCTTTTCCACAGGTGCTTCGTCTTCTTCCTGTTCTTTATTGACAATAGGTTCTAATGCCAAACCTCCAAAGTCATCTTTCTTTTCTTTTTCTTTCTTCTTTTCGTCCTTAGAATCGGAATCAGATTTTCCTTCGCTATTTTCTACTTCTTCTGATTCTTCTTCATCATCCTCGACCTGATCGGCTATTTCCTCACCTTTCTCACCTAAAGTAATTTTTAAACGCAAGTTGTTTTTGGAATCTGCATTTTTCAACGCTTCATCCATTGAAATTCGTCCCGCTTCATAAAGTTTTAATAAAGCAGAATCAAAAGTCTGCATTCCCTGTGCTTCACTTTTTTGCATAATTTCCTTAATAGCACCCACTTGCCCCGATTTAATTAAATCAGCGATCCTTGGTGTACCTAAAAGCACCTCAATAGCAGCCGCTCGTTTCCCATCAACAGTCGGAATCAAGCGCTGAGAAATAATGCCCTGCATATTCAAAGAAAGATCTAATAATAATTGTTTATGTCTTTCTTCTGGGAAAAAATTAATAATTCTGTCTAAAGCCTGATTAGCATTATTAGCATGGAGGGTGGAAACACACAAATGACCTGTTTCAGCAAAGGCTAAAGCATGTTCCATGGTCTCTTGGCTTCGAATCTCACCGATAAGAATTACGTCAGGTGCCTGACGCAGGGTATTTTCCAGTGCGTCTTCATAGCAATCTGTATCAACACCAACTTCACGTTGATTAATTATGCATTTTTTATGGTTGTGAACAAACTCGACCGGATCTTCAATAGTAATAATATGACCGGCTGAATTACTATTTCGATAATCAATTAATGCTGCCAAAGATGTTGACTTACCTGAACCGGTTCCACCGACAAATAACACCAATCCTCTTTTTTGCATGATTAAGTCGGTTAGAGTCGAAGGTAAACCTAACTTATCAAAACTGGGTATATCAGTGGTAATCGCACGAATTACCATCGATATTTCGGTCCTTTGTTTAAATATATTAACCCTGAATCTACCAATGCCAGGCTCTGAAATCGCCAGGTTCATCTCCGGCTTGGTTTCAAACTCTTTAATCTGTTCTTCGGTCATTAAACTATAGGCAATCTCTTTTGATTTACCCGATGGCAACGGATTTTTTTGTAATGGCACCATTGAACCATGAATTTTGATACTAATAGGAGCACCAGTACTGATATACATATCAGAACCGTCTTTATCAACCATGGCTTTTAAAAATGCATTGAATCCCATTGAGAACCCCCAATTTTTTTGTTTATTTTTAATATTATGACTATTTTTTCCTATAACACCAATACAAAACTTTATTATTTCCCACAGTTTTATTATTTCGTTAAAAAAGCCCTTATCATTAGGTCAAATACTTATTTAAAGTCTTATAAATATTGTATAATCCAGCCTTTATCTTTTAACATAAATTTTAGACCGATGACAGATACAACTAAGCACGACGTTTCTACCTTTCAAGGGTTAATCTTTGCACTACAAAATTACTGGGCAGAACAAGGTTGTGTGGTAGTCCAACCTTATGACATGGAAATGGGTGCCGGTACTTTTCATCCAGCCACATTTTTACGTGCTATCGGACCAGAACCTTGGAGTTCAGCCTACGTACAACCATGCAGAAGGCCGACTGATGGACGTTATGGTGAAAATCCAAATCGGATGCAACATTACTATCAATATCAAGTAGTAATAAAACCATCACCATTGAATATTCAAGATCTTTACCTTGATTCACTAAAAATGTTAGGTCTTGATCCCTTGGTACACGATATTCGCTTTGTCGAAGATAATTGGGAATCTCCGACCCTTGGGGCTTGGGGTTTGGGATGGGAGGTTTGGTTAAACGGTATGGAAGTGACTCAGTTTACCTATTTTCAGCAAGTTGGTGGTCTTGATTGCAAACCAGTAACTGGTGAAATTACCTACGGTCTTGAACGTATCGCTATGTATCTACAAGGTGTAAAAAGTGTTTTTGATTTGGTCTGGACTGATGGGCCTCTAGGTAAAGTCACTTATGGTGATGTATTTCATCAAAATGAAGTAGAAATGTCGGCTTATAATTTTGAACATGCCGACGTCAATAATCTATTCAATCAATTCGATCAGTATGAAAAAGAAAGTAAAGCTTTTATTGAAACAGGCTTGCCACTACCCGCATACGAGATGATGGTAAAAGCTTCCCACGCTTTTAACCTATTAGATGCAAGACATGCTATTTCTGTCACCGAAAGAGCCCGTTTTATAGGACGGGTACGCGGATTATCAAGAGATATAGCACAATCTTATTATGATCGCCGCGAACAACTTGGCTTTCCTATGTTACAGAACAAATAGTTAGAAAATAACTGTTTAATAAAAATTAATATATCATTCGAGACTTAACAAATGACTGATACAAAAGATCTATTGGTTGAAATTGGTACTGAAGAGTTACCACCTACTGCATTAAAAAACCTTTCTGACTGTTTTAGTACCGAAATTATAAATCAACTTGAAAAAGCCAATCTAAAATTTGGAGAATACCAATCTTTTGCAACTCCAAGAAGGCTTGCTATTGTTATTAACGATTTAGAAACAAAACAACAAGATAAAAATATAGATCGAAAAGGTCCTGCATTACAAGCTGCTTATGATAAGGAAGGTAATCCAACAAAAGCTGCAGAAGGTTTTGCACGGTCTTGCGGTGTAACAGTCGCAGAACTTGAAAAAATAGAAACAGACAAAGGTACTTGGTTATCTTATAAAATTTGTGAAAAGGGAAAAGAAAGCGCTGAAATCATCCCACAAATCATACAAACCAGTCTAGATAAACTGCCAATCCCAAAACGAATGAGATGGGGTGATTTAGATGCGCAGTTCGTTCGGCCAGTACATTGGATTATCGTACTGTTCGGAGAAAATGTAATTAATACTAACATACTGTCTGTAAACTCTGATAACAAAACTTTTGGTCATAGATTCCACTTTAATAAAAAATTAGTAATAAACAATCCAAACGATTATGAAACAGTATTAGAAGAAGAAGGGTATGTCATTCCATCTTTTGATAAAAGGAAAAAAATAATTCGTGCACAAGTCAACGAACTCGCGAAATCCCAACAAGCCACGGCAATAATTGATGAAGACCTTCTAAATGAAGTCACTGGGATGATAGAGCAACCTCAAGCGATACTTGGTTCTTTTGATCACGAATTTCTGGAAGTTCCTCCAGAAGCCTTAATTTCTGCCATGAAAAAACATCAGAAATATTTCCATTTGGTCGATCAAGATAACAAATTACTACCATCGTTTATAACCATTAGTAATATAAATAGTAGCGATCCTATTCAGGTAAAGGAAGGAAATGAAAGAGTTATTCGACCTCGTTTATCGGATGCGGCATTTTTCTGGAACCAAGATCTGAAAATCAGTCTTGAATCTAGAGTTAATTCTCTAAAATCAGTAGTTTTTCAAAATAAACTAGGGACACTTTTCGACAAAACTAATAGAGTTGTCAATCTCAGTGATATTGTCGCCAAAAAACTTGGTTTTAATCAAGATCAAGCAAAACGCGCAGCTTTACTAGCAAAAACCGACCTTATGACTAACATGATAAATGAATTCCCGGATTTACAAGGGATAATGGGACGTTATTATGCAGAAAAAAATAATGAAACAACTTCAGTTGCTATAGCCTTAGATGAACAGTATTTACCACGATTCTCAGGTGATATGGTAGCTCAAAATGAGATTGGTCAGTGCCTTGCCATAGCTGAACGAATTGACACCTTATGTGGAATTTTTGCAATTGGTTTAATTCCAACGGGTGATAAAGACCCATTCGCTTTAAGACGGGCTTCACTTGGTTTATTACGGACAATAATAGAAAATAATTTAGATTTAGATCTAGGAGAACTTTTATCTTCAGCAGCAAAACAATTTGAATCAACAATAAAAGCTGAAGAATCATCCGAGATGATACTTAATTTTATTAATGAAAGATTAAAATCTTATCTTTTAGAAAAGGGTTTTGGTATAGATGAATTTGAATCAATAGCAGCATTAAAAATAAATCATCCTAACGACTTTGTAAAACGCATAGAAGCAGTAAAAGCCTTTAAAAAGCTACCTGAAGCAGAAAACTTATCTGCAGCTAATAAACGTATTGGCAACATTCTAAAAAAAGTCGACAAGGAAAACATTTCAGTAGTTGATGACAATCTTTTTGAAGAACAAGAAGAAAGAAGTTTATACAACGAAATCAACAAAATTAGCGATACAATAAATTCACATAATAAAAATAAAAATTATACAAAAATTTTACAAGAACTCGCTGTATTAAAAGATAGTATAGATAATTTTTTTGACAACGTAATGGTTATGTCAGATAACGAAAATTTAAAGAATAATAGAATAGCTTTATTAGCCAAAGTCAGATCACATTTTATTCAGGTTGCCGATTTGTCTTACCTTTCTTAAACCATGTCTTATAAACTAATTATTTTAGATAGGGATGGAGTAATAAATTACGATTCAGACGACTATATAAAAAGTATAGAAGAATTTAAATTTATACCAAAAAGCATTGACGCTATTTGCAAACTCTCATCGCTTGGTTACAAGGTTGCAATCGCTACTAACCAGTCGGGTATCTTTAGGCAATATTATACTCTTAGTACACTCGAACTAATGCACAAAAAATTACTTACAACAGTAAAAAGTAAGGGAGGAAATATAGACAAAATTTTATTTTGTCCTCATGGCCCGGATGAAAATTGCCAATGTAGAAAACCAAAACCAGGAATGTTGTGTCAACTAATTAAACATTTCAAAATTAAAAGCGAAGAGACAATAATGGTCGGCGATTCTGTAAAGGATTTACAAGCAGCAGAAAAAATTGGAATTACCACCGTATTAGTTAAAACGGGAAAAGGTCTACGTAGTCTTGAATCCATAAATAAAAACCCAGAACTATTGAAAAACAAATTTCATATTTTTAACGATCTCTATCATTTCACTCAAAATATAAAAACTTTTTAAAACATGCAGTATCTACGTTCCGCAATTTTTTCTTTACTAATGATTATTACCATAATCATTTTTACCTTATTTAATTTATTATTATTTTTTGTCCCTTACCAAAGTCGATCAATTTTAAATACAATTTGGGCTAAGTTAACAATAAAAAGTTTAGACTTAATTTGTGATTTAAAAATAGAATTCCAAGGTATCGAAAATATCCCCGAAATACCCTGTATTATTTTCTCTAAACATCAATCCACCTTAGAAACCATCGCTTTACAATTATTATTTGCTCCCCAGGTTTGGGTTCTAAAAAAAGAACTTTTATTAATTCCCTTTTTTGGTTGGTCATTAGCTTTAAGTAAGCCTATTGCAATCGACCGTTCTAGCGGAAAAAAGGCTATCGACCAGATTATCAGTCAGGGTATAGAACGATTAAAACAAAAATACTGGTTAATTATTTTTCCAGAAGGTACACGAACTAAACCAGGCGCAAAGCCAAAATATAAAGCAGGAGGGGCAGTTTTGGCAGAAAAGAGCGGTTATGATATTTTACCAATTGCACATAATGCCGGATTATTTTGGCCTAAAGGTCAATTCTATAAAAAACCAGGAACAGTAAAAATAGTAATAGGTAAAGTGATCAAAAATAATGGAAAAGATTCCAAGGGGTTGCTTAATGAAGCTCAGGAATGGATAGAAGGGGAAGTATCTAAACTTTCATAAATTAAATCGATTAATTTTGTCTAAGTTTACCAAGCTCGTCTAATATTCCTTCGACGAGCTTTTTACCATCTGCATCCATATTACGACTAACATCTGTAACATCAAAAATCCCTTGCAGTAAAAGATCAAGTACTTTAGCTAAATTACCCATATCTCCAGGGGTTAAGAGCATTTGACTTCTCATATGACTCAACAAGGTTTTTGATTGAATATCACCATTTAATGCAGAGTCTATTAATTTAGCCAAAGTCTGAGGAGCAAAAGTAGATTGCTCAATTTGACTAGCTTGTGGTAATTCGGAAGGGTTTTGAAGACCAACTAAAATCGACAAAATAATAGCTGCATCTTCTTCATCTAAGCCAATTAATAAACTCGTATTACGTTCACCTTTTAATATTTTGCGGATACGTTTAATTAAATCAGTCCATCCATTTAATTCGGCTTTTTTTAGTTCAGGTTCTAGATTCACCATCATTAAAGGATTATGACAAGTCATCACCACCGCATTAATCAATTGTGCATGGACTAAGGCAATTTGCTTAACTTTATCAGGGATTGTCGCCATACTAAATCTAAATATCTATATTAGTAACTGAAAGGGCATTAACTTCGATAAAATCTCGACGAGGTTCCACATGGTCGCCCATTAATGTGGTAAATATTTCATCTGCTTCAATCGCATCTTCAATTTTAACTTGTAACAAACGACGACTCGCAGAATCAAGAGTAGTTTCCCACAATTGTTCAGGATTCATTTCTCCTAATCCTTTGTAACGCTGTATATGTTGCCCTTTCTTTGATTCCTGTAATAACCATTCAATGGCTTCTTCAAGACGGGTTACATCTTTACGTTTTGTTCCTCGTTCTACATAGGCGGAATCAGTTATTAAACCATGAATTTTTTCCGCATAACTATTAATCTTCATATACTCCATGGTATAGAAAAACTCCGAAGGAATAATAAAAGTATGAGTCACACCATATCTGATTTCATTAAATCGAATCTCAAATACATCCGGATTATCGTCATTTTCTACAATTTCCGCAGAAAATTTAGTTGACGGTAAATTTAAACTATCTAAGTCAGATATCAATTTAGAAATATATTCAGAAATATTATTTTTATCAATATCATCTTTATAGGGATTTTCCATTAAAGCTGTCAAAAAGTTCCGACTATATTGTTGAGCCAGACGCTGAACCATAGCATTTACTAAAAAATATTCATTGCTTAGTTCCGATAGCGCTTCTTCACTGATTGGTGGAATTTCGTCACCAGGGTGAAGTAGGGCATCTGTTAAAGCGATCCTCAAAAGATAATTATTTAGCTCTTGGTCATCTTTAACATAATTTTCTTGCTTGCCTTTTTTAATCTTATATAGTGGTGGTTGAGCAATATAGATATAACCATTTTCAATTAATTCTGGCATTTGTCTATAAAAGAAAGTTAACAATAAGGTACGAATATGAGAACCGTCAACATCGGCATCAGTCATAATTATAATACGGTGATAACGTAGTTTTTCAATATTAAATTCTTCGTGACCAATACCGGTTCCAAGGGCAGTAATTAAAGTCCCAACTTCTGCTGATGATAACATTTTATCAAAACGAGCTTTTTCAACATTAAGAATTTTACCCTTTAAAGGAAGGATGGCTTGGGTTTTTCTATCTCTTCCTTGCTTAGCCGATCCGCCTGCAGAATCACCCTCCACAATAAATAGTTCAGAAAAAGCTGGATCTTTTTCTTGGCAATCAGCTAACTTACCCGGAAGACCAGCAATATCTAAAGCACCTTTTCTTCTAGTCATTTCTCTCGCTTTACGGGCAGCATCTCTGGCCCTTGCAGCATCGACTATTTTCGATGCAATTGATTTTGCCTCGGTTGGATTTTCTTGTAAAAATTCTTGTAACCGTTCAGACATGACCGACTCGACAATTGTTTTTACTTCCGAAGAAACTAATTTGTCTTTCGTCTGAGATGAAAATTTTGGATCAGGAACTTTTACAGAAAGTACCGCCGTCAAACCTTCACGAGCATCATCACCACTTGTATTTACCTTGGCTTTTTTAGCGACTCCGGACAATTCAATATACTGATTCATGGTACGAGTTAATGCACCACGAAAACCAGCTAGATGAGCCCCTCCATCTTTTTGAGGAATATTATTGGTATAACAAAAAATATTTTCTTGATAAGTATCGTTCCATTGTAAGGCTACCTCTACAACCACATCATCTTTTTCTGATATAAAGTGAATAATTTTCTGATGTAGGTGAGTTTTGTTCTTATTGATTAATTCAACAAAAGATCTAATACCTCCTTCATATTGAAAACGTTCCTTATTCGCATCTCGCTCGTCCTCTAAATGGATGGCTATCCCAGAGTTTAAAAAAGCTAATTCCCTTAATCGTTTTATTAGTATCTCTTGATGAAATTCTATATCGGAAAATATTTTAGGACTTGGATGAAAATAAATCTCTGTCCCAGTTTCGTCAGAATCACCTATTTCTTTTAAATCAGCATCAGGCTCGCCTAAAGTATAAAATTGTTGATATTTTTTTCCATTTCTACAGATAGTTAATCTTAATTTATCGGAGAGAGCATTAACTACTGAAACACCAACTCCATGTAAACCACCGGATACCTTATATGAGTTATCGTCAAATTTACCACCGGCATGTAAAACGGTTAAAATAATTTCTGCAGCTGACTTTCCTTCCTCGTGTTCATCAACAGGGATACCACGTCCATTATCGTTAACACTTACGCCACCATCCTTATGTATTTTTACATAGATTTCATTACAGTAACCCGCGAGTGCTTCATCAATCGAATTATCAACAACTTCAAATACCATGTGATGTAATCCAGTTCCATCATCAGTATCACCAATATACATCCCAGGCCTCTTCCTTACCGCGTCAAGACCTTTTAAAACTTTAATATTTGAAGAATCATAATTATCATCTGACATAGACTGCCGAACTCCCAGGTACTTAAAATTAGATCTAAATGATTAAAATAGCCGACTATTATAACATTCTAGATATATTTAATATATTAATTATTTGATAGGTAAAAATTACCTTGTTTCACGTGAAACATCGATAAATCTTCAGTTTCAAAAGATTTTAAAATTCGACCATCATTTGGATCGTTAACGGTTGTAATAAATGTTTGAAGATCTAAATTAAAAATCACTGATAAAATATTTTTTACATGAGTTTCATCTAGTTCGGCAAATATATCATCAATGAGTAAGATAGGTTTTATATGATTTTTTCTGTTATCAATAAATATTTTTAATTGTACTAATACTAGTATTACAGCTAATAGTTTTAAATTACCTTTCGACAAAAATTCCTTGACATCATATTTGGTGTTATTATCAGAAACAGAATAAATTTTAAGTTCACTCTTATTTAAACCTATGTTAGTAAAACCTCTGTCACGATCCTTTTCATAATAAGATTTTAAACTAGATCCAAAATCGCTTTTTTTATCCCAACTTTGATTGTATTTTAATAAAAATGTAATTTTTTCTTTGAAGATAATTTTTGATAATTTATTTAGTTCAACACCTATATTTTTAATATGTTCAATCCTTTCCAGATTAATAATTTCTGTAATCCTTATTAATTCATTATCCCATATTGTTATTTGGTTTTTAGGAAGTCTATTTTTTAATGCTAAATTTCTTTGACGTAAAATTTTTTGATGTTTTTTCCACAAAGGAATAAGTTCATGTTTCACGTGAAACACTAACCAATCGATATATTTTCTTCTTTCATTTGGTGCACCTTCTATTAAAAGGTGACAGTTAGGTAGTATAATTTGTATCGGAAGATTTTTACTTAATGATGATATGTTACGAGTGTATTCGTGGTTTATTTTTATTTCTAGATCATTCGAAATATTTTTTCTAATTCCTATTTGTCCTGTTATTTTTGATTTGCTGAAAATAGTAAAATTATTATCGGATATATTAATTAGATTTTTTACTTTATTTGTTCTAAAACTTTTACCCCTACCTAGAAAGAATAGGGCTTCTAATAATGAAGTTTTACCTGAACCATTGTTTCCATGAATAATATTAAATTTGTTTAGTTTTAGTGTACTATCTATTATGTTACGAAAACCTTTTATAGATATTAAGTCTATGGCCATGTTTTAATTTTTTTTAATTTATAATCTCATTGGCATTACAACATACACAGGGTTTTCTTTTGAATTACCGTATAATAAACAACTATTATAAGATTCAGTGAAATTAAAAATTATTTGTTCATCTTTAACTCTGCTAAGTACATCGACTAGATAGTTGACATTAAAACCGATAGAAAAATTTTCCCCTTCATAAGCTATTACCATTTCTTCTTCTGCTTCTTCATGTTCAGGGTTATGTATGGTTGCCAATAAATTGTTTTTTGAAAATTCCAAGCGTATTGCTTTGAATTTTTCTGTTGATAATACTGCCGCTCTTGTTAATGATTCCTTTAGTTCTAGTCTATTTATAGGAATTGATAGATTAGTTACTTTTGGTATAACTCTTCTATATTCAGGAAATTTAGAGTCTATCAGCTTTGTTGAGAATTCAGTTTTTCCAATACTGAATTTTACAAAATTTGGTGTTACTTTTATTTTAACTTCTTTTTCTGAATCGTCTAATATTTTTAATAATTCCAAAATTGTTTTTCTTGGTATTAAGAATTGCAGTTTTGAGTTTTCTGGTATTTCATTTAAATTATAAATTTGTTCTGATTCATAAAATGCAAGACGATGTCCATCTGTTGCTACCGTCTTCAAAGTATCTTCTGATATTTCCAGTAACAAACCATTTAGATAGTAACGAACATCTTTGGTTGCCATACAAAATTCAGTATTCTCAATACTTAATTTTAAATCGATTGATTTTACAGTAAATTCACTTGCGCTCTCTATTGGGTCGAGATTAGGAAAATTTTCTGCTGGTAGTGTTGACAGAACAAATCTACTTTTCCCGGAGGTTATTATTACTTTTCCATCCTTAAAACTGAAATTGACCATTGACCCATCGGGTAAATTCCTTATGATATCAAAAAGTTTTCTACATGGAATGGTAAAATCAGATTCGAATTGGCTCTCGTAATCGATTTCTATTGTTAATTCTAATTCCAAATCTGTAGACGTAAACTTTATTTTATTAGAACGTACGTTGATTAGAACATTTGATAATATTGCTAATGTTTGTTTTGTTTGTGCAATACTATTTAAAGCCGATAGCGGTTCTACTAATAATTCTTTTGCCAATGATAATTTCAACATCAAATTTTATCCCGTTAAGATTCGTTTAATATTATTTATATCTTCGTTAATCCTAGGATCTTCGGTCAATAGTTCTGCAACTTTTTTACATCCGTGTAAAACGGTTGTGTGATCCCGTCCACCAAAATATTCTCCTATTTCTGGTAAACTATGATTAGTTAATTCTTTTGATAAAGACATCGCGATTTGCCTTGGTCTTGCAATTGATCTGCTTCTTGTTTTTGAATTTAAATCAGACACTCTAATTTTAAAATATTCAGCTACAATTTTTTGTATATTTTCTATTGTAATTTGTTTCTCTTGTATACTTAATAAGTCATGTAGTGCTTTTTTTGCGAAATCTACTGAGATATTTTTTCTTGTGAACCTAGCTGTCGCAACTACCCTTCTTAGTGCTCCTTCAAGTTCTCTGATATTTGATTGTATTCTTTGAGCGATGAAAAAAGCTACATCGTGTGGTAAATCAGTATCTAATTGTTTTGCTTTTGAAATTAATATGGCCACTCTAGTTTCGACGTCTGGTAATTCTATTCCTACCGAAAGACCCCAACCAAATCGAGATTTAAGTCTTTCTTCTATTCCCTCAACTTCTTTAGGATAGGTATCACAAGTCATTATAATTTGTTTTTGTTCTTCTAATAAGGAATTAAAAGTATGAAAAAATTCTTCTTGAGAACGTTCTTTTTTTGCGAAAAATTGGATGTCATCAATTAACAATGCATCTACAGAACGGTAAAATGCTTTAAATTTATCAATATTTCTATTTTGTAAAGCAATAACCATATCTTGAACAAATCGTTCTGAATGTAAATACAATACTTTTGCATTAGGATTTTTATCTAGGATAATATTACCTATTGCATGCATCAAATGAGTTTTTCCTAATCCAACCCCTCCATAAATTAAAAATGGATTATACGGCGCCTGTTTATTCCTATCGATATGCTCAATTATTTGCATACCCGCAGCCCTAGCTAGCATATTACATTTACCTTCGACAAAGGTATCGAAAGTCATTAAATCGTTTATTGTATTTGTATAATTATAGTTTCCATTTTTTTCTGTTTTATTTTCAACTTTTACTTTTTGATCATTTTCTTTATTTTGATTGCTTTTTTTATCAGCTATTTTTGTTTCTTTTTTTAGACTACCTACCTCTAGAATAACTTTTTTATTATTTTCGTTTTCATTAAAGTAAGAGATTATTATTTCTAGATACTTTTTATTTACCCAATCAATTACAAATCTGTTTGGTGCTAATAAAACTATATTATCTTTATTTTCTACTGCTTGGAGAGGCCTTATCCAAGTGTTATATTCTTGACTGTTTACCTGGGTTTTTAAATAATTTAGACAGTTTTCCCAATCCATATATTAATTCATTATTTTTAAATTTTTCGGATAGATATTTTACCTTTTTGTTTCTCATTAATATATACAATTAACTGTGGATAACTTGTGAAAATTCTGTAGTCTATTTTTGGCTATTTGATTCTTTTAATTGAATTAGTAAAGTTATCCGAGTTATCATATTTTAATAAACTTTTAATAACATACTTATCATTTACATATCTTATTGTTATAACAGACTTTTTAAGGTTTATCCACAGAAAATCACTTAGTTAATAATAATAACAAATATTTAATATATTTCTTTTTTATATTAATTACTTAATAAAATATTTTGTGAGAAAAATAAATTGCCTTTTCTCAATTAATAAGTTAAAATCTTCGGCCTTTTAAAGCTCATATAATTTTTAGGAAACACCGATGAAGAGAACTTTTCAACCTAGTAACCTTAAACGCAAACGCAACCACGGTTTCCGTGCCAGAATGAAGACTAAGTCTGGTAGAAAAGTATTAAATGCTCGTCGTGCTAAAGGTCGTGCTAAAATAGCTGTCTAATTTTCTTTTTTACTATGGGATCACCTGTTTGTTTTCCTAAAGATAAAAGGTTGATCACTGCGTCCGACTATCAATTTGTCTTTAAGAAGGCGATTCGATCTTCAGATAAATATTTTACGATTCTTGCCAGAAATTCGAAAACTGAACGAGGTCGGCTTGGTTTGGCGATTTCCAAGAAAGCTGTGAAATTAGCTGTTCAACGAAATCGTATCAAACGTCTTATCAGGGAATATTTTCGTCTTAATAATGAAATAATTCCTTGTTGCGATTTCGTCATTATGGCAAAAAATGGGGCTGATAAAATGTCAAACCAAATTCTTCTCGGCTCTTTATCTCGGCACTTTTCCCATATTACCAAAAAAGTATAACTTTTTTTGCTTAGCCAATGATTAAAAAACTTTTATTAATACTGGTTAGAGGTTATCAGTATTTAATAAGTCCTTTAATGGGTAATCATTGCCGTTATTACCCAACTTGTTCTTCTTATACTATTACTGCCATTGAACGTTTTGGTATAATTAGGGGCCTTTGGTTGGCGATTAAGCGAATTTCCCGTTGCCATCCTTTTCATGAAGGCGGAGTTGATCCCGTTCCTGAAATTAAAGATTATTTTCAACCTAAACAAGACTAATTTATTATGGATACACAGCGCATAATCCTTATTGCTGCATTTTTTATGGTTTCTATGATGCTCTGGCAACAGTGGCAGATGCAAATTAATCCACCTCCCATTCCAACTGAAACCAGTGACAATCTGAGTGCGGACGGAAAACAAAAAATTGAAGATGTTCCAGCTGTTCCGAAGAGTGAAATTGATTCCAAACCAGTTAGTAAAACTAGCGAGATAGAAACACGTGGGAAAAGAGTTATAGTTAAAACTGACCTTTTATCTATAGAGTTCGATACCGCTGGTGGTGATATCCGCAAGGTTTCTCTTTTAGATTATCCAATTGATGTTAATAATGATCCTTCTCCGGTTATATTAATGAATGATACTTCTGATGATTATTTTATTTCTCAGACGGGAGTTTTAAATGTAGATTCTTCCAAAAAGTATGCTCCCGATCACAATTCAATATTTGTCTCAGATAGTTCAGAATATGATATGGAAAATAAAGATAATTTAGACGTTTCTTTCACTTGGACTTCAGATGACAACAAACTGACTATCGTAAAAACCTATTCATTTGTTAAAGGCGATTATGCTATTCGAATTAACCAAAGGGTTAGTAATAACACCGGATTAACGTGGCAAGGATATTTTTATCGCCAACTACAACGTGATATTGGCGCAGCCAATGCGAATATGTTTATTCATACTTATACTGGTGGAATGATTTATCGAGAAGGTGGAGGTTTTGAAAAATATAGTTTTGACGATATGGCCGATGAGAATTTAAATAAAACCATTATCGGCGGTTGGGCGTCTATGATTGAACATTATTTTTTAGCGGCTTGGATACCTGATAAATCTGGCAAGGAAAATTATTATAGTCGTGTAGTTAATCTTCCTGGAATTAATACTCGCTATATCATTGGTTTAACGTCACAAGCATACCTTGTTGAAGATGGAGAAACCAGTAATGTCAACGATATTTTGTTTGTCGGTCCTAAATTACAAAATCGCCTAGCTAAGATTTCACCTAATTTAGATGATACTGTTGATTATGGATTTCTTTCGGTGATCGCTCATCCCATTTTTTGGGTGTTAGATAAGATTCATAGTTTCGTTAATAATTGGGGCTGGTCGATCATCTTTTTGACCTTGTTGATCAAACTTATATTTTATAAATTATCTGAATATTCATATCGTTCAATGGCACAAATGCGAAAAGTTGGACCCAAGATGAAAGCCATTCAAGATCAGCATAAAGATAATCCTCAAGCTAAAAACCAAGCTATGATGAAGCTTTATAAAACTGAGAAAATCAATCCTCTTGGTGGGTGTCTACCAATAGTGATTCAAATTCCGGTATTTATTGCTTTATACTGGGTTTTATTAGAAAGTGTGGAACTGCGTCAAGCTGATTTTGCACTTTGGCTAAATAATTTATCGGTACCGGATCCTTATTATGTTTTGCCATTAATTATGGGTGCTACCATGCTGATTCAGCAGAAGCTTAATCCAGCTCCATTGGATCCTATTCAAGCAAAAGTAATGATGATGCTACCCATTATTTTTACCGTCTTTTTTGCATTTTTCCCTGCAGGTTTGGTTTTGTACTGGGTAACAAACAATATTTTATCGATAGCACAGCAATGGTATATCACTCGTAAAATTGAACAAAGTACATAATTTGTAACTTTATAGTAACCCGTTTAATAATGCGGGTTACTCCTCCTCTTTTTCCTAATATTTTAATTTTTCAGTTAATAACGGTTTGTTTACCTGTTATTATTTATCTTTTTCTAATTTTTGTTTCTCAATGAATGACAATTTTAACGACACTATTGCTGCTCTGGCCTCAGCACCGGGACGTTCCGGAATAGGTATTATTCGTGTTTCTGGAAAACAAGCTCTTTCAATTTGTAAGTCTATAATTTCCAAAAATCCACAACCTAGATATGCTCATTATCTACCATTTATAGATGAAACTAAGCAAATAATCGATTATGGTATCGCTATTTTTTTTCCCGGCCCTAATTCTTTCACTGGTGAAGATGTAGTTGAATTTCAGGGCCATGGTGGTCCGGTAGTTTTAGATTTATTAATAAAAAGAATATTTGATTTGGGTGCCAGAGCTGCAGAACCTGGCGAATTTAGTCAGCGTGCGTTTATCAATGATAAGATGGACTTAACTCAGGCTGAAGCAATTGCAGATTTAATTGATGCGAGCAGCGAACAGGCCGCTCGATCGGCAATGCGTTCACTTCAAGGTGATTTTTCCCGTCAAGTACATGAAATCGTAGAAAGTTTAATCCAATTGCGGATGTATGTTGAAGCAGCAATTGATTTTCCAGAGGAAGAGATTGATTTTTTATCGGATGGGAAGGTTGAGTCTGATACCCTAGATATTCTAAGCAACATAGAATCCTTACTCGAAAAAGCTACCCAAGGTTGGTTAATCAGAGAAGGTATGACCGTGGCAATTTCAGGTCAGCCTAATGCAGGTAAATCCAGCTTGTTAAATGCTTTATCTGGTAGGGAAACAGCCATTGTTACCGATATAGCCGGTACCACCAGAGATATTTTAAAGGAAGAGATTAATATCGATGGAATGCCATTACACATTATAGATACTGCAGGTTTAAGGGAAAGTGATTGCAAAGTTGAGCAGATTGGTATTGAACGTGCTTGGAATGTTATAAACAGTGCCGATAAAATTTTGTTTTTAATTGACCATAGTAAGGGGTATCAAGAACAAGACCGTGAAATAATGTCAAAATTGCCTGAAAACATCCCTGTGACTTTAATTTACAATAAGATTGATAAAAGTTCGGTAAAAGAGAAAGTAGTTGATGATAATGAAGTATCTGAAATTTATCTTTCAGCTAAACATGGTACTGGAATTGAACTTTTAAAGAAATATCTTAAAGATTTTATGGGCTATAACAATACCCAAGAAGGTGTTTTTTCTGCTCGTAGGCGTCATATAGAAGCGTTAAATTGCGCGTTGTCAAACGTTAAATCTGGTTTATACCAATTACAACATTTTAATGCAGGGGAATTACTCGCAGAAGAGTTGAATAGTGCCCAAAGCGCATTATCAGAGATTACAGGTGAATTTGACTCTGATGATCTATTAGGACGAATTTTTACCGGTTTTTGTATCGGCAAATAAATGAATATATCGGCTGTATTAAAACTATTCCTGCCTAAGTCCAGTTCCGTGACGATTAAGGAAAAATTTATATCGGCAGTTGCTGCAATTTTTGCCATTATTTTTGTGATGCTTAGTAGTCAGCATTTTTTAAGTCAATCTGCTGTTCCATGGGTTGTCGCATCTATGGGAGCATCTGCGGTTTTATTGTTTGCTATACCACAGGGTCCTTTATCACAGCCCTGGCCATTTATTGGTGGTCATATGATCTCTGCATTTATTGGGATTACGGTTCTTGTTTTTGTACAGGACCTGGTTTGGGCATCGGCATTGTCAGTTTCTTTAGCTATATTTTTTATGTATTTGACGGGGTCGCTTCATCCTCCGGGGGGTGCTACGGCATTAACCGTGGTTGTTGCTGATCATTCGGTTCAGTCGTTAGGGTATCAGTTTTTATTGACCCCTCTGGCTTTAAATTTATCAATAATGTTGGTTTGGGCTCTTATTGTAAATAACCTTATTTCTAATAGAAGTTATCCCACCGGAATTAAAAAAGTATTTCAATCTAAAAACGAACCTATAGAAATAAATAAACCACTTAATAGTTTAAATATTAGCCGTTCCGATCTACATCAAGCATTAAAAGAGATTAACGTATTTGTAGATGTTTCCGAACAAGAATTAGATAAGATTTTTCACTTGTCGATCAATCAATTACGGAAACGACGTATGGGTGAAATTTTATGTGAAGATATTATGTCCAGTCCGGTTATTAGTGTGGAATATGGGTCTGATATCGAAGGTGCATGGAATTTAATGGCAAAACATAAAATCCGTGGTCTACCAGTGGTCGATAATTTAAATCGAGTAATCGGGATGATTACTATCGCAGATTTTTTAAATCAGGTTAAGAGTCCAAATACAATTGATTTAAAACAGCGTTTTAAAACTTTTTTAAAACGTACTCCTGATAATTATTCAGATAAACCTGAATATGTCGGTCACGTTATGGCCAAGCCGGCGGTAGTTATTAATCATAAGCAACATATTCATGATATTTTTGACCTATTTTATAACCGAGGACCACATCATCTTCCTGTTGTTGATGATAAAAATCGCTTATTAGGAATGATAACTCCAAAAGATTTATTAGCAGCCTTACATTCAGATGGTACTATTGTTAAATAATTTATTGTCTAATAATAATTTAATAGCCCGTATAGCAACTGCTATTCCGCAAGTTAAAGCTGGTTAGATAAACCACCAATGATGATTGCTGGTAAACAAATTAATCAAAAGTTAAATTACAAAAACAAAGATATAAATGGTTAAATTTTGAATTTTGAAACCATTTTTTTAAAAATTTTGGTAGAAAAATGTTTTTTGCTTTTTCCATATCGTAAGTGAATATAATAATCAAATAGGGCAATAATTTGCGGTGCCTGAATCTTAAACGTAGTAGCAGCATTTTGTTTAATAGTCTCGGGACCGTCATGATAAGAAACGGTCAATCCTTTTTTAAGCAGTTTTTTTAACAATTTCTTATATTGTATGACTTCGGGATCATCTTTGTGCTTGGTTTTGATGACCAGAGAATAAAAAACAATGGCGAAGAAAATAAATAATAAACCAAACATAAGCAGTATCATGGTTTTCCAGTGATAATTAAATCCGAGAAATTTCATTACCAAGCGTTGTTTTTTTTCGTCGTAACCGAGTAACCAGTTGTTCCAAGTATATTTTAAGTTATCTATATATTCGTCGGCGGTATCGATAAAATTACTTATGGTTTGCCAATTCTGTAAAATAAATCGTTGTGATAGTTCATTTATATTGGCGTAATTGATATTTAAATATTCCAAATCTCGACTTCGATAATCGAAGATATTGTCATCAATATGATCTTGAGGGACTACTGCTGTGGGATCAAAACGTACCCAACCTTGATGGTCCAGCCAAACTTCAGCCCAGGCGTGGGCATTAGATTGTCTTACTACGTAATAATTTCCGGTTTTATTAAATTCTATACCCTGATATCCGGTTACAACACGAGCTGGGATTCCGGAAGCTCTCATTAATAAGACGAAACTGCTGGCATAGTTTTCACAAAATCCGCGTTTACTGTCGAATAAAAACTGATCGGCTGGATTATTAATCATTAAAGGTGGAGTTCGAGTATAATAAAAATCATTGAAGCGAAACATATCTAGTGCTTTTTCAATAATCTTTTTTTTATCTTTGATTTCTTTTTTCCATTGGCTACCAAGTTTAAAGGTTCTAGGATTGCTTCCTCCCGGAAATTGTGAGGCAAGAGCAATTTCCAACGGTTCTTGAGACCAAAACTTAAAGGAACTGGAAGAACGTACTTGATATTGAATTACCTGTGAGATTTTATGTTTGACTCGAAATTGTAAATCACGGGTCAAAAAGGGTTTTTTTAAAAAATTACTCCTGACATGCTCTGGCATTTCCAGAGTAAAAATCCAGGGTTGTTTTTGTGGCTCTAATGTAATTTTGTAGGAGGTGCTGTCGGTTCGATCGGTGACAATATGGTCGAACTGATGATCCAATTTTTTATCGTGAATAGGACTTTGCTGCCAGGAAAGTCCGTCGGTCCGATTTAGAACCGGTCCTCGCCAATAAAGCTTATCAGCGCTAGGGACGGGACCGTTAAAATCAATCCGAAAAGCAATTTCATTGGACTCTGATATGTTATTGATACTTCCTGGATACATATCTCCTGATAATCCCGTGGTTCCGCTATCGTCATTATTGGGTAAAGTCCATAGTGGCCCGGGAATTCGTGGGAAAAATAAAAATAGTATGATGGTCAGTGGTATGGCAAACAGAGAAAGTTTGGTAATAATAGCCAATAGTGGCGCTATTGGGATGGTTGTTAAAGGGGCTCTGGCAAATATGGCTAAATTCAAGGTGAGTAAGAACAACAATCCAATAGCATACAATGTAATTAAAAAACTCTGATTATTTAAGAAATAGGTACAAACGAGGAAATAACCTAAGAATAGTATTATAAAAATATTACGTTTATCTTGGAAACTTTTTATTTCCAACAATTTTAAGCAGATTAAGGCACTCAATAATACTGTGGCGATGTTTTGGGTAAAATGGAAGCCAAAATTTATTGGTATCATCAACATTGCCAACAAGGTAAGAATAAATTTGATTATAGTAATGGGTAGACTCATTAACTTTAAGTCTATGAAATAAAATAGTAGGATAGTAGTGATATTCAACAAAATATAACTAAAGGGTAGTATGGAAATATGTGGCGCTAAACTTAAAATAATTATGAGTGGTAAAAAATGTATTAGCGAAAAACTGCGCAATATCTTCATTAAAAAATATCCTTAAAATAGCGCTAGTTTTTCTAAGCATTGATGCTTATGATTTTTACCACGGTTTATCGTTATATGTTTATTAGGTAAACGTAAACCATAACTATCACCACTTTTTTCCGCTTCAGTAATTAGGTGACTTAAAATACTTAGTCTTTTTTCCGTTTCAATAGGAGCAAATTTCTCCCATTCCAGCCAATAGTAATTATTACTATCGCTACCGCTAAAACGTTTGATATTTAAACCCTGACCCTTTGCATAGGCTTTCCAGTGGATTTGTTTTAATGATTCACCCTCTTGATATTTATCCAATCCGTAAAAATCGCTTTGTCCTCTACTATTAGAACCTTCGGTGGAATTTTGCATGGAAGATAAATCGGTAGGTAAAGGATGTTTTAAAGGTTTGGGATAAGCTATGGATTGTGTACTTAACCTTATGTTTGACCATGCGTAAAATAGACCGAAAGGATAAATGCTGGAGATGACTATAGTGGGAAGTTGAATAAATCCGCGTTGTTTAGGTATAACTGGAATTTCAATTGGATCAGAGTAATTATCGCTATCTAAAGTTTGACTAAAATTATCGGTCTTAATGGTTATAGCGTAATGACGACTATTATCATTACTAGCATTATCAGTAAAGATATTGAGAGGAATATAGGCAGTTTCATTACAATAAACGGCATTCGCTTTTCCACAAGTGAAGTTTAAACCAAGCAGATTTTTTTGCGTATATAACATGGATAGTATGGCTAAACTGGCCAAAAAGAAGGTGATTAAATAAATTAAACTATTACTAAAATTAATTGCTGCCAGGAGCATAATAAAAAGTGTAAGAGCAAATAATAAACCTTGCTTGGTAGGTAAAATATAAATCCGTTTATTCTGTAGGGTGACTTGATTTTGAACTTCTATTTTACGAACAAGATATTGTTGAAGTTTTTTAAACATCTGTTAACTGACATGAATAGTTTCAAATTCGGTTAAAATCTGTTGTTTACTAATCTTAGTTTGTTCATCGGTTTTTAGCCTATGCAATATAATTGCTGGTAACACTGCATTGATATCATCCGGGATCACCATTTGCCGTTGATGAATAAAAGCCCATGCTTTGGAAGCTATTACTAAGGCTAGACCGGCTCGGGGTGAAAGTCCAGTAATGAATAAGTTACTGCTTCGGGATAAGTGAAGAATATTTTGAATATAGTCAAGAATAGGGTTTGAAACATGTATCTGTTTAACCTGATTTTGCATCGTGACCAATTCTTGTATAGAAAAAACTGCTTTAATATTTTCTAATAAATCTCTGCGATCAGCACCAGATAAGATTTCTCGTTCAGTTTTACGATCCGGATAGCCGAGATGAAGACGCATTAAAAAACGATCCAATTGAGACTCTGGTAGAGCAAAGGTGCCAGTTTGATTTTGTGGATTTTGGGTAGCGATAACAAAAAAAGGTTGTTGTAGTGGATAGGTTTTGCCGTCCACGGTTATCTGTTTTTCTTCCATTGCCTCCAATAGAGCACTTTGAGTCTTGGCAGTGGTGCGATTGATCTCATCGGCTAAAACGACCTGACTAAATATAGGACCCGGCTTAAATTTGAAATCGTCGGTGTTTTTATCAAATATACTAACCCCGATAATATCTGCCGGCAGCATGTCACTGGTAAACTGAATTCTTGAAAATTCCAAACCAAATAATTTTGCCAGCAGATGGACTAAGGTTGTTTTCCCCATTCCGGGTAGGTCTTCAATAAGCAAATGACCGCGAGATAAAAGACAACATAAAGCGAGTTTAATTTGATGTTCTTTACCGATAATTATGGTATTTGCTTGTTTTAATAATGGTGAAAACATAAGTAATTATGAAATAAATTTCCCTTCTCTTAAACGTTGTGCTTCCATCAATTCGATTTCTCTCGCACCGGAATAAACAATATTGTGATCGGGAACATAATCCAGTTCCTTAGCACCTCGTTGATAGGGAACGCTATTGAGTATGACTCGCATGGCATTGATTCTAGCTTGATGTTTATCATTAGAACGAATTATAGTCCATGGTGATGTGGTATTATGTGTTCGTTTTAACATTTGATATTTAACATTGGTGAAATCATCCCAACGTTCTTGTGCCTGAACATCCACTTCGGATAGTTTCCACTGTCGTAATGCATCGGTTTTACGACGGGTAAACCGGCGTTCCTGTTCTTCTTTGGTAACACTGAAATACAACTTGACTAAAATGGTTCCCTGTCTGACCAGATCTTTTTCAAAACCTACCACACCTTTCATAAATTGTTTGTACTCCTCATCACTACAGAAACCGAAAACCGGTTCTACCATGGCGCGGTTGTACCAACTACGGTCAAACAATACCATTTCACCACCATGTGGTAGTTGGGAAACATACTTTTGAAAGAACCATTGGGTTTTCTGTTCTTCGGTGGGTTTACCAAGTGCTACAATGCGGTAGTGTTTTTCATTCATATAACGGGTTACCCGTCGAATCGTACCACCTTTACCGGAAGCATCACGCCCTTCAAAAATAATTATCATCCGTTTGCTGGTATCTTCTAGATAGTTTTGTAAGCGTATTAGCTCGGCCTGATAAGGTTTTAATTCTTCTTCACGACGGTATCGTTGAATACCTTTTTTATTGCTTTTTTTGAGTCCCTTATTTTCTTTGCGTAGGTCAAAATAACGTTTTAGTAATTCATCAGAATCAATAATTTCTCCATCTATATTAACTAGGTTACTGTTTTCTGTCGCATTGACTGTAGGTACGTCGTCTTTCATTGTTAGCATCCTGATTATTTTCGTTAAATTTGTTGCGTTAAATGACACACAAAAAATAAGTACATATAGGAAATATTGTCTATAGGGCTTCTATTTCAAGATATACCTTATTGATATGTTTGCCAAAATTGGTATCAAAACCGACCCAGTTTTGATATTCCATAAAGTCAACGAGTATGTTGTTTTTGATTTCGTAATCTTCCAGATCTGAATTGTATCCCTCCGTTACCGAATTTTTTAATTGGATAAGATATTTTAAATAAGCTTGCACATTTTGTTCAAACGAACCGGCTTGGCCATGTCCCGGAACATATATGTTTGCCTTTAATGCTTTAGCATATTTTAAAGCATTAATGTTGCCAATTATACTGGCACTTTCATCAAATTGACCAAATCGACCATTAAATCCATTATCTCCTAAAAATATAACGTTATCCTGATGATATTTAATCATAATATCAGTATCAGTATGCGATGTTCGGAAATGATATATAGAAAAATTATGTCCATCTATAATTATTTTTTGCTGATCAATTAGTGGTATGGTAGGAGGAGTAATTTGGGTTGATTTACTTAATCCTTCGGTCATCCTATGCATGGAATTTAACCAGGTAATGGCTTTTTCACCATTGGCCTGTTTAATCATGGACGGATGAGCATAAAATTTTGCTTTAGGATAAATTTCCTTAACGGCATGATTAGCAAACCAGTGATCACCGTGGATATGGGTATTGAAAACAGCAATAATGGGTTTATCTGAGATTTTTTTTATCTCATTTATTACTGCCTTACCGACTTCATAAGTACTACCTGGATCGATTAATATTAAGCCTTTGTCAGTCGAAACAATAGCCGGATTATTCATAAATCCTTGATTGTCTTTATTTGGCTCCGCCAAAGGTCCGTACATGATATAAACATGTTCGGATAGTTTTTGAAATTGAAACTTTCCTAGTTTTCCAAGATCCCATGCTAGAGTTGGCAGAGTTAGAAAAAGCGTTAGTAAAGCAGTAAAAATTTTCATAAATATTGAGAATTAATGAGCAAAGAAATTAGGGTGTTACATAATGGCATAAACTAAAATTATTTACTATTTTTTTAAACTTTAAGGCAAATAAATTGCCTTAGTTGAAGTAGGTTTTATTACACCAAGGAGCTGGGTATATATTCTGAATATTAATAGGAGGATATTGCATATTAAACCTTTGTTTGCTATATCTAACTTATAAACAACAATTTGCCACCTATTAATAATTAAATACTTATAAATCAAGGCGATAAAAATGAAAACGATTAATACTCTCATTGCTATTACATTATGTGGATTTTTGATTCCCTCTGCCTCAGCAAACGATAATTCGATTATTGTAGTGCATGCCAATACCATCACTGATCCGGTTGAAGTAACACCGACTCCAGTTCCAACGTCTACTCCGGAACCAACGTCTACTCCGGAACCAACACCAACACCAACGCCGGAATCGCAAATCGTCGATATTAATGGGGATGCTTTCTTTGTTACGCCAGTAGTTTTAGATGTAGTGAATGAACAAGGAACTAAAGTTGATGAAATAGGTGTTTACTTAACAAATCCTGCCTCATCAGTCACAATTAGTAAGGAAGATAATACTAACATTATTCTTTTCCCGGAAAGCCTATTTAGTAACTCACCTGATCAAGAAATTAATGGTAAAACCGTTAGTACTTCGCATTTAATTAATGGTAAGTCGTATGTTTCTGTAATCGTAAAATGTAACGGACAGTATCGATTGGAAACACCATTGGCGACTATTATTGTTCCCGTAGACTGTACCAATAAACGTGGGGGACGGTCAGATTTTAAAACCGAATATTCCCAGGATGATTTAAATGGTCAGCTGAAAGTTACAGCGGTGAGTGGAACTATTCAAGTAGTAGATCGAAATGGGGAAACTATTAATTTAGAAGCCGGACAAGATCATACCATTGGTGATTTAGTACAACGAGTAACTTGGGTATTGCCGATAGATGGCGATCATATTTATGGCGGACAAAAAAATACACTTGCTTGGACAAAGTATGATGATGCCATTGGTTATGTTATTGAATATAATGAACCATCACCGTTCTTTTCGGAGGAAAATCCGGGCTCCAATGAATTTCCTACCCTATTAAAGGTATTTCCCGCCGGTACCACAGATTCAAATGGGAATCCTTACCCGAATACCTATTTAGAACCAGTTGAGGACATTATCACGTTCGAGATCATGTTACCCGATATTCATCATGGAGGTACAATTGAAGCGAGAGTCTTCCCAATTGATAGTAATGGTTTGTTCTTAAGTGGTAGTGAAGCCAGTGATAGAACTACCATAACCTGGAAGTAATCATAAAAACTATGAAAATGAAGGCTAGCTTTTAATTAAAAGCTAGCCTTTTTTAATAAAATAATGATTTTTGATATAACTAATCAATAACAATAATAAAGTTATCTCTTTAAGCCAAAATCCCATTACTGCCCCAATAGTACCAAAGGCAGAAATGGCCAGATAATCTGCAATAATATTGATAAACAAAGCAATTGCTAAAATTAATAAATAATTTTTTTGTTTTGTCATCGCGATAATTACACCACCAAACAAGGCATTTAAATAAACCAAAATAACTACCGGCAACAAACTGATTAAAATTATTCCAGATTCGTGAAAAGCTTCTCCGTAAAGTAGATCAATCATCCATTGACCCAATAGCATACCTCCTAGAGCTATTATAAATCCTGCCATAGTTAAATGTTGAATTGCTTTGTGAAATAGTTGTTTAAATGATTGATGATCATTTAATTGATTAACCAGTTTGGGAAAAATAGCGGCCTGATAGGCAGAACCCAGGACAATTATTCCTTCAATTAGTCGTAAGGCGGCGGTATATATACCAACTGCTTGTTCATCCATTAAGGCTTGCAATAAAAATATATCGATTCTAAGCGTTAGAATACTAAACAATGCGATTAAAAATAGAGGTAAAGCTTTAAAGAATAAATTCCTAATCGATTCTGTTTTTTCTTCTAGGTATTGTGAATGATCTAGTTGATAAATTTTTATGGCGACGAAAGTTAATATTAGGCTGATAATATGGCTAAAGGCATAACAGAGAGCGACCCATAGCATCTGTTTTTGTAAAATAACCACGCCGTAAATGGATATTAAAATAAAGGAGCTCTTTTGAATAATACCGATTTTAGCTTCGATATCCAGTTTATCCCGTGCCCGAATTAGAGCATTTAAAAAGGCGCTTAGAGATAATGCCAATGAACCTGCTAATAGCCAAATTAAAACATCGATAGGGATGGTGAGTATTAATCCTAGCAGAAAGAATAACAGAGAGAAAACGACACTGCAGATGAGTTTAAAATGCCAATAGTGATTGGGGATATTGGAATTACTATGTGCAATATAGCGGGTTAGTAAAACATCTAGACCAAAATCGATAAAAATACCGGCCAGGGAAATGTAGGCAAAGATATAGTTAAACTGACCAAACTTCTCAACCGACCAAAAGCGTCCCAGAACAGACCACAGGGCAATTAATAATAATCCACCGATTCCCAAATGAATTAGCTGCCATATTATGCCGGTCCAGCGTACAGATATTTGTGATGAGTCGGATTTATCCACCCGTTGATTATCACTTATCTTTGTATTTATCGAGATAGATATTGGCTAGCTTGTGTTGAGGTTTTTGTTGCAACACCTGACTAATCATTAATTTACCGCGTTGAACCTCGCCTTTCTCAATCAATAAAGCTGCTAAATTGGCTTTGGCATTTAAATTGTCAGGATTATTCTGTAAGGATTGTTGAAAACTTTCCAATGCCTTTTGTCCTTGTTTTATTTTGGCCAATCGGTTTCCGCGCATATAGAAATATACGCTGCGATCATGGGGAGACATTAAATTAACCGGCATGATGCTTTCAAAATAGATCGCTTTTTTTAATTGATTACTATACAACAGTGCCAGGTAAGTATTTAAAAAAGTGGTTGGTAATGCTTGAATGGTGTCGCCGTCACGTCCCAGATTTAAAGCCACAGCGAAACTTTTTAAAGCTTTATCAAAATCCTTTTGTTGCATATAGACCTTGCCTAATTCAGCCCAGACACGTTCTTTTTTAGGGCTCATTTTGGTTTCGTGTTGATAAAAATCGATAGGATCGGCCCATTGGCCGTTTCGAATGATAGTTAGGGAAGCAAAACCGACTAAAATTATAGCTATGGCCGCTATGACAGCGACTTCAGGTAATTTTAAATCTAATAAACTGAGCAGACCCCAGGCTAGTAAAATAGATAAACCTAAATCGGGTAGGTAGGCACGATGTTCAAAAGCGAAGTCTCGCAGAGGAATTAGGCCACTTTCCACGCTATGGGTAAGATAGTAAATTAATACCGCAAAGATTATTAACGGGTATTTTCTAGCTAAAATAATGGTACCGGCGATTACTGCAATATGAGCGACAAAAGCCAGTAAAACATTAGCACTGAAAAAGCTCTTCTGCAAGGTAATATCGTAATCTAGATGTAATCCCAACGGGACAAAATAAAGCTTTATATAGTGCCATAGCACTAACATCTGTGTTGAAAAATATTCGATTCTGGATATATGGCGGGTATCTTGGGTGTGAGTATATTGGTCGATCATTTCAAAAGAGACGCCAAAAAACTGAAATAAAATAAAGGTAAGAACCAAAGCGCTTAATAGACCTGAAGCACTCCAGATTAAAATTCTTTTCTTATCTAAATTCTGAAAAAATAATATTTCAAGCATTAAGATGGCAGCTGGTAAGGTCACGGTATTTTCTTTGGATAATAACGCTAAAATGGTTGTAACTATAGCAGCACCAAAAAATAGAATATTTTTACTATTTCGTCCGGCCGTATAAAAATATAGGGTAGCTATATAAAACAGTGCTGCTAATGCCGCATGTCGTTGGATAACATAGGTGATAGCCTGGGTATGGAGGGGATGTAAAATAAACAATAAAGCGGTTAAAAAGGGTAGGTAGGTTTTAATATTATTGCTGACGTCTATTTTCGGACTAGTTAAAAGGGTGCGCAATAATAAAAAGATACTCAGGCCGGTTAAGATGTGAACCAATAGATTAAATAGGTGATAACCGAAAACCGAATATTCATGTAAATTGTAATTAACGGCTAAGCTAAAATAGCCAGTATATCGCATGATCTGGAAGTTACGATGCTCAACTAGATTGGAAAAGCTTTTAATGGCTGGATTTTCAACAATGGAGTGGTGGTCGTCTAAATAGAATGGTACGGATAAGCTATTGAAATAGACTAGAATACCAGCAAGGCATAAAAATAAAATTTGAAACTTGATAGGGCGAAGGTATTTTAAGTAATCGACCTCTTTATCCGGGGTATCGTCACTGACTCGGTATCCTTCATCTATCACGAGTTTTTCTCCTTATTTTTTTCTGGCTTATTTAAGTCTTGCTGAGTATTTTCCAATTGCTGTTCCAATATTGCCAGGCGCTGGGTTAAGCGAATTATTTTACGCCGGTTGGAAGAACTTTCAATATCCATAATTAACATTTTGATTAATACAATTCCAAAGGCGACAACGACTGCTAAAATGGGTGGATAGCTGATACCCACCTGATCGGCGATCCGATCAACGATCTGTGGGAAAAACCCCAAGATTACTGTTCCAACGGCAATAATCAGCCACCAGAGTGAATATTTAATATGCAGATGATCGCGTCTGATCAGCCAAAATATTAATCCGGCAATAATTAAACCGATAAAAGATGTGAGTAAAATATATCCGTGCACTTATGATTTACCGTATTTAAGTCCTGCCATTAATAAATCGATTCTTAAGTTGAAATTTGGTGGTACTCAGAAGCAGGGTATAATACAAATAGTAAAGAATTTTTAACCAAGAATTAAATATTCTGGATTGCCCATTTTGCCGCCTATGTATCTGTACTTCAACCTCGGTGATGTTTAGACCGGCTTGCGTCAATAATAATAAAATTCCCACATCTTGATACTCCAGACTGGTGGCATTTCGTGATACCAACTTATTTAAGGCCTGTTTATCATATAAACGAAAACCGGAAGTGATATCCTTGATTTTACTCGCCGTCAGCCAACGCAATATTTTCCAAGTCATTTTCCGGGACAAGTCGCCGCGAGCCGTACAGGCACCGGAGATGACGTGATGTTCCGGATGTTGAATATAAGCTTGGATTAAGGTGTTGAGCTCTTCCGCTTCGTGTTGTCCGTCGGCATCCATGGTAATGACAAAATCAAAATGTTTTTTAATTGCGTAACGCATCCCGGTTTGCATGGCATTCCAGGCACCCAAATTTATAGCCAGGTTTAATACTTGAGCACCAGCTTGTATTGCTACTTCTGCGGTATTGTCATGGCTGGCATCATCGACTACCAAAACCTGAAAACCCAACTCTTTGACCTTATGGATCACATCGGCAATGTTACTTGCTTCATTCATTGCCGGAATGACGATTAAGATATTGTTTGGGTCGGGTTTCTTCATTTCATATAAAGTACGATTAAAGCAGACAATTATAAATTATTGTTGTTTAAAGAAACAGGTGCAATTATTCAAAGAGAACACGGCTAATGCCCCATTGGATGATAAGGAAAAAGCTCTATTGCTATTTGTATTAAAAGCGTTAGAAAATCCACATTCGGTAACTGCCGAGGGTGTTGAGAATCTGAGAGAATTAGGGCTGAGTGATCAGCAGATTTTTGACGCTGTTAATAGTGGAGCTACCATGCGGGCCGGAAATATTTTATTTGATGCCTTTAAAGTGGAAGTGGATTATTAATCATTACTTGAATAATGGCTATCTTAAGTTATGCTGGATAGATAAACATTATCTATCCGGTATAAATTGAAAGAAAAAAGAAATTGATGACTCCAGAAGATATTATCCAATTTTGGTACTCTCCCCAGGTTAAAAAGAGATGGTTTAACTCTACTCATTCATTTGATCGGGAGATTAAAGAAAATTATGAATATGTTTGGCAAATGGCTGTTAATGATGAATTACTTTCCTGGAAAGAATCCGCCGTCGGTTGTCTGGCTTTAGCAATAGTTTTGGATCAATTTCCCCTTAATATGTATCGCGACGAAAAAAAGTCCTTTAGCAGTGAAGCCAAAGCCATAGAAATCAGTCTTTATGCTATTGCCAATGACATTCCTGATCAGTTGCCCAAACAACAACTGAGCTTTTTATTTATGCCCTTAATGCATAGTGAAGCTATAGCCGACCAACAACTATCGGTACAGATGTTTGAAAAATATCAATTGGTCGATAATATCCGCTTTGCCCAACATCATCATGATCTGGTAAAACGCTTTGATCGATTCCCCCATCGTAATAAAATTTTAGAACGTGAAAGTACTCCTGAAGAGATTGAGTATTTAAATTCGGCTAATGCGTTTCTTGGCTAAATTGAATAATTTCTTAGTAAAAATTCGAAATAAAAACGACGAATTATTAGCGTTAATAGCCAGTTATCTTTACTATATTTTTCTTAATTCAGTATGATAGACAAGTGATGGTGTATCACTTTAATTTGTCTTTATTCAAGTTAAGTAATTTTATCGTAATATCATTTACACACAAAAAAAATAAAATATTTTCTTGGTGAGTTATTGTTTCATATAATAACATTAATAAAAATTATCGGATGAAATACTAGTAATATGGTATAGGAGGAAAAGTGAAACAATTCAAACTTTTATTAATCGCTCTATTCTTTTTGGTTTATGCTGGCGTTACATGGGCTCATGAGAGTGCAGGTATTAGTGGTGGATTTATAAGTGGATTCATACATCCCACTTTAGGCTGGGATCATGTTATTGCGATGGTTGCAGTAGGGTTATGGGGGGCGTTTCTGGGAAGCCCTGCCATTTGGATTTTACCAGTTGTTTTTCCTCTAATTATGGCTTTCGGAGGTGCTCTGGGTGTAATTGGCGTACCAGTCCCTGCAGTTGAAACTGGTATAGCTGCTTCTGCTGTTGTGCTCGGTGCTATGGTAGCGTTTGCAGTACGTCCGCCAATATGGGTTGCAGCAGTTATTGTTGGTGCTTTTGCTATTTTTCATGGTCATGCACATGGAACAGAGTTACCAAATGCGGCAAATCCCGTAGCTTATAGTGTTGGTTTTGTACTTGCCACTGGTATGCTTCACTTATGCGGTATAGCATTTGGACTTGTCGTTCGTTGGCCTATTGGGAAAATTGCCGTTCAAACTGGAGGGGGCTTAATATCTCTGGCTGGAGTTGGGTTTCTTATCGGTATTGTATGAGAATCAAAGCCCATGCACTGACTGTGTTTTTTATATTATTATTTTCAAATACAGCATTCGCACATAGCCCGATTAAAGGTATCGGCAATTTTTATAATGGTCTACTGCATCCTATTTTAGTACCAGCTCATATTATACTTATAATTGCCGTTGGATTATTCTTTGGACAACAAGGCCATAAAAAAATAGAAGCTACCATAGGTCTTTTTGCTTTGGCAACATTCATAGGACTTATCTCTGCTTGGTTCTCAATTAACCTTGAGATAGAAGCTGTTATCACAACTCTGTCAGCTACTACTGGTCTTATTATTGCTCTAAACCCCTCGATTAATTTAGTTGGGTGTTTGATTATAATTTCTACAGCAGGTTTTTTATTAGGTATTGATTCTACGCAGGAAACACTAGTAGGAAAAGAGAAATTAATGACTTTATTCGGAAGTGGAGTTGCAATTTACTTTTTGTTTCTTTACTCAATGGTAATAGCTCAATCTTTAAATAAGAAAGCTTGGCAAAAAATAGGGATAAGAATATTTGGATCATGGATTGCGGCAAGCTCACTATTGGTTTTAGCGTTATCATTTTCTCCTAAGATAACGTAAAACTAGACATTTAATTATCATTCCTTTTATTAAAAGGTCTGCAATAGGCCTGAATTGACTATTGTTGAACTGTTTCAAGTAATATGTCTGTTTTTTTAATTTTGTGGTTGTGCAAGTCAATTCAAAAAAAATAATAAAATGTAGAAAAGATTATACTTTAATAAGGAGCTCTGAGTCCAAAGCTACCATCAGCCACAAAATTGTTTGCAGCCTAATAATAGAAATATTTTCAGAGAGAGAGCTTTTTTTAGATAGATAAAGGACATTCTTTTTTAACATAACACCCGTTCTACGAAACGCGGCCTTGCTAGTCACCCCTTAACCACTATTTTTCCGACTTTCATGAGACCAAATGGGCCAGTAATGAGATAGATAATTAGTTACTGCCACCTGTTTTTTTATCCGCTTTTAACCATTTTTCCCTCGTGATATTTTCTTGATAAACAACGACCTCCTTTTTTATGAGCTAGCATTTCCATGGCTTTTAAGGTAAATCTTACTGTTTTAAATTTTTTTGCCGGTATTCATTCCAAATAATCGTCATTACGTCGTACCATTGGGATTCAAGCCCCGAGTATAACACTGGAAGCAATAAAAACTCATGACCGGGATTTCTGCAGTGGTTTTCACCCAAGTGTTTAATTACACTCAGCAGGGTTTTATAGAATTTCAAAATCAGGTGATGAAGTTTGAAGCCCGTCAACACGAAAGCGCGAGTTAAGAAAAACCGCAATATCTCGGACATCCATTCCGATATTTTTAATAAAGAAAGGCCAGATTCAATAGTGAGATGCACCACCTAACTTGATATGGTAGGCTCAAATTCAAAATTAATTTTAAAGTTGGGATTAATTTTGGAGGCTGTTTAATAAAATCTTCAAAAGAAAATATACAGAAAGTAGTAAGGCTCAATCCGATTGATATAATTATTCTAAAAGGTATGGAGATACAAAAATATATTAAAAAGTATGTTCAGGAAAGAAATAGTTTGTTTTACGGAGATAGTTGATTTTGATGGTTAAATAACCGTCGGCAGGTGTTTATCCCTAATAACCATTTTTTATTCTGCTTTTGGCAAATAGTTTCCAATTTTTTATTTGGTCCTATAAAGGTGTAAAAATGATTACTGAAATTGCCAACCGTTTCCAGCCAAGTATCGGAATTAATACCAAGCTTGTGAATGAGCTTTGGTTCGGTATCAGAAATATACCCCCGTTTGTCATCTCCGATGGCCCTGCCGGTCCAATCGGCCAATTCTAAATAATCCTTTAAAGTGAAAGGAATTCCCTGTAGTTTTTGATTGCCACCAATAAAGTTTGCCAGGGTAATATCCGTTGGAGCTATAGTTTCGAATTTAAAACGTGGTTTAATTGAATGCTGCTCGGGGGGTGAGGTAGAATTTGACTGGTTATATTTCTGTATTCGCTGTGCAATGGAGGTAAATTCCGATGTCTCCAAGGTTTGGGCAATACCGGCTCGGATGGGATTTAAATCCACATAAGTCATACAGGCTAAAAGTGCTTGTTCGTCAAGCAAGGCTTGGGATTTGAAACGACCTTCCCAGAAACGTACAGTACACTTGTCTTCGGCATTGGCTTGTCTGGCGATACTTTCATTCAGACAGCGCATAAACCAGGAGATATCGAATAAACGTTCTCTCCATATCTCTGCAATTTCATTCACTTTATCCACTTCACCTTGTGTTTTACATTGCCCGGCCTGGAATCGTTGAATTAAGACTCCTCCGGAAAACAATTGAGTCCAACGAGCAATGATTTCTTGCTGATCCCAGCTTTTAGCTTTATCTTGATTTATTTTCAGAACGTAATGGCCATGATTTGACATGATTGCAAATGCACATACATCAATGGCGAAAAGACCAGCTAGCTGGGTTAATTTATCAACAATTCATTGTTTACGGTGATCAAAATTCTTGCCGGTAAATTTGTCTTCCCCACACAAAAAAGCCCGTCTGACACAGCGTGATACACAGTGATAATACGGGGTATCTGTTAATGAAATTTGATATTTCCAAGCTGTCGGCATAGTTATTTTTATCTGTCTCTAATCGATAAAAATAGATTATCCGTAATTCAAAGCGAATGGTATCAGTCTTTTCTGAAATTTATGTAAGAAAAATCTGAAAATTTTGATATAATCTTTCTTTATTGGATGGGTGTCTGGGAATGTTTTGTAACGCCCATTATGTAAAATCACCATCGCTTAGGAAACTTTCTAGAGGTGTGAAAGACTCGCAACAATTCTACTCGATCATTACGAACCCGATAGGGAATAATGTATGACGTTTTATCTATAACCAGTTCTCTGGTTCCATGAATCCTTCCTGGTCGACCTAAAGATGGATTGTCTGCCAGTAAGGAAACAGCATCATAAATTCTTTGAACAACTTGCCTGGCGGCTTGAGGATTTTCTTTGGCAATATATTCAGCTTCTTTATCTAAATTTTTAATCGCCTTATTTAGCCATTTAACTTCCACTCACACCCCATTTTTCAAAAATATTATTGACTTCCTGTGTATCAGCAAAATCTCCAGCATCAGCTTCTTTGATAGCTTTTTGTATTTCGTCGATTTGCCATTCGTTTAAATCGACGTAACGAGATATTGCTTCCGAAGCCAAGAAAGATTTTGTTCTATGCGTTGCGTTTGCCAATGCATCAAGTCTGTTTTTTAATTCGTCATCAAGTCGAATAGTCATAGTGGAGGACACGATTAACTCCTTTTCAATACAATGTGTACAGTATAACACAAATCATTCCCTGTAATATTTAAGAATTTATGCGCACGTAGATTTCGTTCAATCGGGGCTTATGTCAAAAACATCGCAATCTCCATTGGAACAATCGGTTTAACAATGTAATCTGCAGCACCTACTTCGTATCCTTTCTCTATATGATGTTGTTGATCGAAGGAAGAAAAAAAGGTTCTGTTGCAAATATGGCGAAACGATTACAATATCGATATTTCTGAGCGAATGCCATTATGAACTTGTTCAAACATCGTCATTTTCAATATGACAATATCATCTGGGCGGTTAGATGGTACTGCAAATATGGGATCAGCTATCGAGAGCTTGAAGAAATGCTCTGTGAACGAGGTGCTCATGTTGACCATACCACAATTTATCGATGGGTTCAGCACTATGCACCGATTATTCAGGAACGATTGAAATGGTACTGGAAGCCTCGAACCGGTGCTAGCTGGAAAGTCGATGAAACGTATATAAAAGTTAAAGGCAAGTGGGTTTACTTGTACCGAGCTATCGATAAAAGAGGATGCACAATTGATTTTTATTTATCGTCGACCCGTAATGCCAAAGCAGCCAAACGTTTTCTAGGCAAAGCATTGAAGGGACTCAAAGAATGGGAAATTCCTTCGACCATAAATACGGATAAAGCCCTGACGTATGGCGTGGCTATCAGAGAACTCAAGGCCGAGGGTAATTGTCCTGAAACGGTTGAGCACCGGCAAGTGAAATATCTCAATAACGCCGTTGAAGCTGATCATGGCAAACTAAAACGATTGATTAATCCTGTCCGTGGGTTTCAGTCAATGAAAACAGCCTACGCTTCGATTAAGGGATTTGAAGTCATGCACATGTTTAAAAAAGGGCAATTAAATCTCTGGAAATATGGGCAAGGATTGGATGGAGAGATCCGCCTAATTACCAATAGTTTGATTAATTACTGAGAAAAAAGATAGGTAGTTGAGGGAAATTGGTGACACACCTTGCTGTTTGCAACAGAACCCTTCTTCACATATTGAATATTTTTGAATACCCATAGATGCAATTTGAAGCAATGCTCCACACATTGTAGCCATTGCAAACACTTCATCATGATAATCTCTCTGTGCCCTTAAGGATTCATCTATTTTTTCTCTATGATCTAGCCCCCACTGTTCATAACTTTTATCGCTTTCTGAAATAAAAATAGGTAATTGAACTTCCCTAAGAATTTCAAAATATGAATTAATTCCTTCAATTAAGTTCTTAGTAGCACTTTCTGTTTTATTTAAATAATCTTCGATGGTATTCATTTTGTAAAGCCAAAATCAGCCGTAGACAAAGGGGCCAAATGGATTCTCTTATTAAGTGTTTTCTTTTATAAAAGTTGTAAATTTCTCATATGAAATATTAAGCTGTTCTATTAACACATTGTAAATTTCAAGCAGTCCAGCATCTTTCGAAGTCCTAAGCCTTTCCCTAACAAATTTCAATTTCTTCTCATTGCCTTCTTTTGACCCTAAGTGTGAGTATGCAACACGTAAATCATATAGTACGTAAAAGGGAGAAATAATATCAGACACATCTTTAGGATTGGCTATCTGCTCCATTGTAAGCTGTAACCTTTTGATGCTTCCAAGTTTTTTTGGCTCTAGGGAAAAGTTTTTAAGTATTTGGCCAAGAGCATTATTATCGAATGATTCTAGGTGTATTTTATTGAGAGTATCAGCAACATGACGTCTCTCCTTTTCTGTATCTACGATAGGAGCATTGAAAGATATTGCGAGATCGTAAACCTCTTTGTCCAAATGAGCTACTTTTACACCAAAACGATTAAAGCACTCTTCAAGGAAAACTGAACGTTTTTGAAATAAAGTATCTTCTTTAGAATGCTCAGTGAATTTTGCTTCTATTTGACCATCATAGAATTCAGAACCGATAGAATGATCTGGTTCGATATTCTCAGAACGCAGGTAATATTGCTCTGTTTCTGGCAGGCGTGCAATATCTCCAAGCCACATAATCACTTTGCCGTTTTTATTGACGCCAAATGGAATAGAAAAATCATCACCTTGGCGCATATCACCGTACGTCGTAGATGCAAAGCTTAGGCGATATGTGGGCGAGGCATCATACTTCAATAGAACTTCTCTATTGAAATAAACAGGAGTCAGATATCCTTCATCAAAGGGGCGCTTTAAGCCAGGAATATATTTATAATCATCAGAATCATATATAAATGGAACATTGGTAAACTCGTAATCAAATTTAGTTTTGTTCCTCGTTACATTCACTACATCTGACTTCTTTTTCGTTGCTTGCTCGTGCAAGTAAATAATGGCAAAGCGTGAATCATCAGGAAGAAAATGCATGTCGCATTTATCGCAACTGAGATAGGGTAAAGCATCGATGTGTATATTTACGTTTGAAATATTTTCATCAAATAGACGAAATGTTAGATCTAAGTAGTCGACCCTTAAATAATGCCTAACCATTTGATTAAATGGTATTAATTGTCTTTATTGATCGTCAGTTTCGACCGGAAATGTTATAATAACATCAGGTTTTCTGGTCGAAATGGTGTAAAAATGTACACAGATTCTTCTCAGTATCAACAGCTCAGTTTTTTCGGTGAGGA
>Ga0209475_10000437_pt1 | contig 88947 bp, 76 predicted proteins | sample tdDd471_FD_187128 | JGI IMG/M metagenome (GOLD analysis project Ga0209475, IMG submission 187128) | Marine sediment microbial communities from the Atlantic coast under amendment with organic carbon and nitrate - tdDd47.1 (SPAdes)... | ecosystem: Environmental > Aquatic > Marine > Coastal >... | reverse complement strand
CTTGAATATAGGGGCCGAAACGCCCTTCACGCACGGTGATATCCAAACCGGTTTCATCGTCTTGGCACAGGACAACAGGACCGTTTGCCAAGGGATTTTCGCTATCTTCCTTGCCATTACCTTCGGATAGCTTGCGCGTATAAGCGCATTCTGGATAATTGGAACAGCCAACAAAAGCGCCGAACTTCGAGACTTTCAGACTAAGCTCTCCATCGGCACATGTGGGACATTTGCGGGGGTCTTTGCCTTCTTCCATCATCGGGAAGATATGCGTTTCCAGCGCAACATTAAGGGTATCCAGAATATCGCGGGTGCGGATTTCCATAACCTCGGATGTTTTGGCTTCAAAATCGCCCCAGAACGCACGCAGCGCTTCTTTCCAATTCATCTCGCCCGCTGAGATTTTATCCAGTTGTTCTTCCAATCCAGCAGTGAAGTCAAACTCCACGTAACGACCAAAAAAGTTTTCTAAGAAGGCGATAACGATATGGCCCTTATCTTCGGGAATGAAGCGATTGCGATCCATGTGTACATAATCGCGCTGGCGTAAAACCGATAGGATGGACGCATAGGTGGATGGGCGGCCAATGCCCAATTCTTCCAGCTTTTTCACTAGGCTTGCCTCGGTAAAGCGGGGCGGAGGGTCGGTGAAATGCTGCTTGGGTGTTACCTCGCTGCACTCAAGCGCTTCGCCTTCTTTCAATGGTGGCAGGCGGTTTTCCTCATTTTCTTCCTCGCCATCATCGCGGCTTTCCTGATAAATCTTCAGGAAACCTTCAAACATGACGACATTGCCATTGGCGCGCAGGGTTGCTGGGCCACCATTATCAAAGGTCACGCGTGTTTGTTCGATCTGGGCTTGCGCCATTTGGCTGGCGACGGTTCGTTTCCAGATCAGGTCATATAATCTGCGCTCGTCCTCGTTCAACGCTTTTGCGACGTCTGTGGGGCGGCGGAACAGGTCGGTCGGGCGAATGGCTTCATGTGCCTCTTGGGCATTTTTCGCCTTGGATTTATACATGCGCGGGCTATCGGGTACGAATTTATCACCATAGCTTTGGGCGATAAGGCGGCGGGTTGCGGTAATGGCTTCACCAGCCATGGACACGCCATCTGTCCGCATATAGGTGATCAGGCCCGTGGTCTCGCCGCCGATGTTTTTGCCTTCGTATAGCGACTGCGCTGTGCTCATTGTGCGGGAGGCGGAAAAGCCCAGTTTGCGCGCTGCTTCCTGCTGTAGGGTGGATGTTGTAAAGGGTGGGTAAGGGTTGCGCTTGGTCGGTTTTTTCTCAACCTCTGAAACTTTAAAATCACCGGCCTTAATAGCTGCAACGGCGTTCAGCGCATCGGCTTCGTTATTGATATCATGCTTTTTAACGGGTTTGCCGTCCAAGGCAATCAAGCGTGCGCTAACCGTATCGCCGGCAACAGATTTGAGCGCACTGATAATGCTCCAATATTCTTGCGGGTTAAAGGCCTCAATCTCCCACTCGCGGTCGCAAATAAGGCGTAGGGCAACAGATTGTACCCGACCAGCAGACCGCGCGCCGGGCAGCTTGCGCCAAAGAACGGGCGATAGGGTAAAGCCCACCAGATAGTCCAGCGCGCGGCGTGCCAAATAGGCATCAACCAGTGCGGTGTCCAGATCGCGTGGCTCTGACATGGCCTGCAGAATGGCAGATTTGGTAATTTCGTTAAAAGCAACGCGCTTCACCGCGACACCCTTAAGGGCCTTTTTCTTGTTCAGTACTTCTAAAACGTGCCAAGAAATGGCTTCGCCTTCGCGGTCAGGGTCAGTTGCTAAGAACAGTGTGTTGCAGCCTTTAACCGCCTTTGCCAATTCGCTCATGCGTTTTGAGCTTTTGGCGTCCATCTCCCAGGACATGGCGAAATCTTCGTTCGGTTGGACCGATCCGTCCTTGGACGGTAGGTCGCGAATATGCCCATAACTGGCTAAAACTGTGTAACCATCACCAAGATATTTGTTGATTGTCTTGGCTTTGGCGGGGGATTCTACGATGACAACATTCATAGTTTTTCTGGCACTTTCCGAGTTAGTCGACTTTGGCCCTTTAGCCGCTTTCTAGGTGCGGCGTCAATTCTTCTTGTACAAATTTTAGGGATTAATCCAATTCGTCCATCGGCAAAAATGCGACTTTGTTGCCAAAATGTCGGGTGATCCGACCCGCTATTTCCAGCTCTAACAGGATGCCTTTGACTACCCCGGGGGTCAGTTTGGAGAAGCGGATGATATCATCGATGGCGGTCGGCGTCGGGGACAGTTGTTCAATCACATGATCGCGTTCGCTTTCCCCATAGGTGGCATCGTGACCTCCTTGGGGATCAAATATATCGTCGGGCTCTCGGAGTGCCCCGCGTGACAGAGTGTCGAGATGTTCCAAAAGATCATCCGGCTGTTCCACCAAATGCGCCCCGTCGCGGATCAGTCGGTTGGCACCGCGTGCACGGGGGTCCAAGGGGGACCCCGGTATGGCAAAAACTTCGCGCCCCTGTTCACCAGCAAAGCGCGCGGTGATCAGGCTGCCGGACCGTATTGCGGCTTCAACCACCAAGACCCCCAATGATAGACCGGATATAATGCGGTTACGCCGGGGAAAATGGCGGGCTTGTGGCTTGGTACCCAGTGGGTGTTCACTGAGCAGCAGCCCTTGGCGCGCGATGCGGTCATAAATCTCTTTATTCTCGGTGGGGTAAGGGATGTCGATCCCTGTGCCCAAAACGGCGGTGGTGCCGCTGTCCATGGCACCCATATGGGCGCTGGCGTCAATGCCGCGGGCAAGACCTGATGTAATGACATATCCCTCCATGCCGATGTTGTGTGCAAATTCCTGTGCCAGTTTGCGGCCAATGGCGCTGGCGTTGCGGGCGCCAACCATGGCTAGGCTGCGCTTATTCAACAGGCCCAAATGCCCCTTGGTCGCCAGTACGGGCGGAGCGTCTGCGATATTGGCAAGCGTCGCGGGGTAGTGGTCGTCACCCAATACCAAATGTTCGCCGCCGAAGGCAGCCAACATTTCCATTTCCTTTTCGATCGCAGACCTCGGCGGTGCTATTAAGGGGCGCTTGCGCCCGCCGCGCCGCGCCAATTCGGGCAGGGCATCAACGGCCGCCACGGCGTTGCCATAACGTGCGATAAGTTGGCGAAAGGTGACCGGCCCCACATTATCAGCCCAGCATAATTGCAGGCGCGCCAAACGCTCACTTGCCGTGATTGGACTGGGGCTATTCAAAGCCTGCGCGGGATGGTCAAAATCGAACTGGTTCTCTGGATGCTGTGCTGAATATTTCATGGGGCGATTGTGCCGAGCCAACGGCGATTGTCAATCGCTAGTAGCAGAAAATTAAAATTTTACTTGTTTTACTTCGCGCCAATTTTTGGCTCGGTCCCCTGTAGGATCCGCCTGATATTTGCGCGGTGGGCGAAGGCTATAAAGACCGCCATGACCACGGCGATCATGGCGACGTTTTTGTCACCCAGATACCATGCGAGGACGGGTGATAAAGCCGCTGCCACCAGCGCCGCCAGGGAAGACATGCGAAATAACAGCGCTACGATGCCCCACGTGGCCATGGTTGCGATGCCGACGGGCCATGCGACGGCCAATAGATTGCCAAGGAAGGTGGCGACACCCTTGCCGCCTTTAAATTTGAGCCAAACCGGAAACAGGTGCCCCAAAAAAGCGGCGAGACAAACTAGATAGGTCACCCGCGGGGTTAAATCAGGATAGAGTGAAATGAATATGAAATAGGCTGCTGCCCCCTTGCCGCCATCCAGCAACAGGGTGGCCAGCGCCAAACCCTTATTACCCGTGCGCAAAACATTGGTCGCGCCAATGTTGCCAGACCCGATTTTGCGCACATCACCCAGCCCGGCCATTTTTGTCAGCAAAAGCCCAAAAGGGATCGCGCCCATAAAATATCCAAAACCAAGCGCGGTGATGACCTCAGGTGTCAAATAGCTGAACATGCTTGCTAGTCCTCAAGAATATGGCTGGTCAGGGTTTCAAGTACAGCCATGCGTAACGCCACACCCATCTCCACTTGTTCGAGAATAACCGAGCGCGATTTGTCGTCTGCGACGTCGTCGGCAATTTCAACCCGTCTGTTCATCGGGCCGGGGTGCATGACAATGGCATCAGGCTTGGCGAGACTGAGGCGCGTGCGGCTCAGGCCCCAGTGGTGAAAATAGTCATCGTCACTCATGCTCAGATCACCTGCGAGACGTTCTTTTTGAATGCGCAACATCATCACAACATCAGCGCCCTCTAATCCATCCTCTATGCTGTGCGCGACCCGTGCGCCTTTAGATTCGGCATCTGTCGGCATCAGCTCCTGCGGGCCGACCAGGGTGACATTGGCCCCCATTTTATGCAGCAAAATTATGTTCGATCCAGCCACACGGCTATGGGCGATGTCGCCGCAAATGGTTACATTCAAGCCGTTGAGGCTGTCTTTATGGCGCAGCATCGTGGCTGCATCCAAAAGTGCCTGCGTCGGGTGTTCGTTGGTGCCATCGCCCGCATTGATCACCGCGCAACCGACATGGGACGCGATATCCTGTATGGCCCCGCCGTCGCTGTGGCGGATGACCATTACCGCGGGTCCCATGGCATCCAGGGTTTTCGCGGTATCGCGCAGGGTTTCGCCCTTTTTCACAGACGAGGTAGCGGCCCCGAAATCCACCACATCCATACCAAGGCGCTTTCCGGCCACTTCGAACGACATCAGCGTTCGGGTTGAGTTTTCAAAAAACAGATTGAACTGCGTAAGGCCGCGCAGCAGGTCGAGGCTTTTGCGTGCCTTGCGGTTATGATCAAAATAACCCGCAGCTGCCGACAACAATAGCTGGATGTCATCTGGGTTAAGGTCTTTGATGCCCAAAAGGTGTTTATGAGGAAAAGACGCCCTCGACGACGAGGTTTCCACTGTCGCCGGATGTGCAGATGCAGGATTTTGATCCAGTTGCGTCATGCTGTCTCCTTGCTGTTATGCCTGAAGCGCTTGCGGGCGTTATATGCCGCTTTCATTTTGGGTGCAAGTTAAAGCGCGTCAAGGGCGCCCTGAAGAATGAATGCCGCCGCCATTTTATCCACCAATACAGCCCGCCGTGCGCGGCTGGCATCCGCGTCTAACAGGGTCCGCGTGACCGCTTGGGTCGACATGCGTTCATCCCACAGTGTCATGGGGAGGGTGGTTTTTTCAGCCAAATTTTCTTGAAACTGCCGGGTTGATTGGCAACGCGGTCCCTCCGACCCATCCATATTATAGGGCATACCTATAATGAAACCGCCGACATCGTGCTCGACCGCAATTTTCAACAGATATTCCGCGTCCTTGGTAAATTTGCTGCGCTTGATCGTCTCCATCGGGGTGGCGATGGTCAGCGTAGTATCGGACAGGGCTAGGCCGATGGTCTTGCTGCCCACGTCCAGCCCCATCAGACGCTTGCGCCTGGGCAACCTAGATTTCAATTCTTGCATGCTGATAAACATGAGGCGTATGTCGCTTTATATATAACGAATGTCAAGACGAGGCGCTCGATCAAGCAGCTTTGCCATGATCAAATCATCCATGTAGCGCCCGTCTGCATATTTAATCGCCTTTCTGCGTCGGCCTTCATGCTCGAAACCAAGGCTTTCATATAAATGGATAGCTGTGTGGTTTTCGCTGTGCACATGCAGCTCTATACGCTCAATTCTTGGCGCGGTTTCGGCCCATTTGATCATGAATTCAATCATCGCTCGACCAAGCCCACGACCGCGCCAGCCGTCTTTTATGGCGATGCCCATGTCGATGCCGTGGGCCAATCGGGCGCGTTTTGTTTTTACCGCCATCAATTGACCAACGACCATCGGCCCGTCCAGCGCAATCAGCACCAGTTCGTCTTCGGCGTCCAAATAGCGTTTCAGCTTTTCCCGCGTGCGCCAATGTGTTTCGGTGATCTCGTCCGGCAACATGACCAGATATTCGCTGGTTTTGGCCGCTTCGATGGTGAAGCTGCGCACGTCGCGTGCATCGCCGGGCAGGGCGTTGCGCAACAAGCACTCGATGCCGTCTTTCAGCGTGATCATTGTATCCGGTGTATAGGCCATTCTAAAAGGTTAGCTGAAAAACCAGCCTTGTCCAACTGGCACCAGTTGTGTAAGGTCGCGCGCGAAATGAGGGCATAGAGTTTATGCCAAATTTGGAAGGCGCATTACACATGTCTGTTGATGAAAAAACGGTGGCGAGGATCGCTCATCTTGCACGAATCAAGATGGACGAAGACAAGCTTGGCCCCATGACCGAAGAATTAAACACAATCCTGAAATGGGTCGAGCAGCTGGACGAGGTCGACACCGAGAATGTCGCACCCATGACCAGCGCTGTTGAAACGACCCTGCATTGGCGCAAGGATGAAATTACGGATGGCGAAAAGGCGGACGATATCACTGCCAATGCCCCACGCTCTGAGTATGGCTTTTTTGCTGTACCCAAAGTGATCGAGTAGGAGCCAGCCATGACTGATCTGACAAAATTGACCATCGCTGAAGCACGCGACCGCCTGCACCGCAAAGACCTGAGCGCAAAAGAACTAACCCAAGCCCATGTGAAAGCTGTTGAGGACGCGCGCGCCCTGAACGCGTTTATTACCGAAACACCAGAACAAGCCATGGCGATGGCGGATGCCGCCGACAAGCGTCTGGCATCTGGCGACGCGGCGGCACTGACGGGTATTCCGCTGGGCATCAAAGACCTCTATGCGACCCATGATGTGTTGACCACGGCGGGTAGCCATATTCTGGATGGCTTTAAGCCACGCTATGAATCGACCGTATCGCAAAACCTGTGGGACGATGGTGCGGTCATGCTTGGTAAATTGAACCTTGATGAATTTGCCATGGGCTCATCGAACGAGACCAGTTTTTATGGTCCGGTGAAAAATCCATGGAAAGCTACATCTGGTGACAATATGGGCAAAGACTTGGTCCCAGGTGGCTCCAGTGGCGGCTCGTCCGCAACGGTTGCGGCGGGTGTTGTGATGGGCGCAACAGCCACCGACACGGGCGGATCGATCCGCCAACCCGGTGCAGTTACCGGCACGGTGGGGTTGAAGCCCACCTATGGCCGGTGTTCGCGTTGGGGTATTGTTGCGTTTGCCTCCAGCTTGGATACCCCCGGTCCGATCACACGGACGGTGCGTGACAGCGCAATCATGCTTGGCTCTATGGCCAGCTATGACGCGAAGGACAGTACCTCGGTCGATCGTCCGGTGCCTGATTATGAAGCCGCACTAACGGGCGATATTCGCGGCATGAAAATTGGCATCCCCAAGGAATACAGGGTTGATGGCATGCCGGATGAGATTGAAAAGCTGTGGCAACAAGGCCGCGAATGGCTGCAGGATGCGGGCGCTGAGATTGTTGATATTTCACTTCCCCACACAAAATACGCACTGCCTGCTTATTATATTGTCGCCCCGGCCGAGGCATCGTCCAATCTGGCACGCTACGATGGTGTGCGCTATGGCTTGCGGAATGTGGGCGATGGCAGCAGCTTGGACGAAATGTATGAAGCCACCCGCGCTGAGGGTTTCGGCGGTGAGGTGAAACGCCGTATTCTGATCGGCACCTATGTGTTGTCGGCGGGTTATTATGACGCTTATTATTTGAAGGCCCAACGCGTGCGTACCCGCATTGCTGAAGACTTCCGCGAGGCCTTTGGGACGGTGGATGCGATCTTGACTCCAACATCGCCCAATGCGGCTTTTCCCATTGGTGAAAAAATGTCCGATCCCTTGGCCATGTATCTGAACGATGTGTTCACGGTCACCGCCAATATGGCTGGTCTGCCTGCGATCAGTGTTCCGGCGGGCCTGAACAGCGAGGGGCTGCCCCTTGGCTTGCAGATTATCGGCAATACATTCGAAGAGGGTAAAATATTGTGTATCGCAGATGTGATGGAAAAAGCGGCTGGTTTTGATGCGAAGCCCACAAATTGGTGGAGCAAGTAACATGAGCGATATGATGAAAACCGGCATCGTTCAGGGTGCGCTAACAGATTGGGAAATGGTCATCGGGCTGGAAGTCCATGCCCAAGTGACATCGAACTCAAAATTATTCTCAGGCGCGTCCACCGATTTTGGTGGCGATCCCAACAATCACGTCAGCCTCGTGGATGCGGCTATGCCCGGGATGCTGCCCGTGATTAACGCCGAATGTGTGCGCCAAGCGGTGCGTACAGGTTTGGCCATTGGTGCCCAGATCAATAAATATTCGGTCTTTGATCGGAAAAACTATTTTTACGCTGACCTGCCGCAGGGCTATCAAATCTCTCAGTTCAAATACCCCATCGTTGGCGAGGGTGTTGTGGTTCTGGATATGGATGAGGGCAAAACCAAGGACGTGGGGATTGAGCGCATCCATCTGGAGCAGGACGCGGGAAAATCCGTCCATGACCAGCACCCAGATATGTCATTTGTCGATCTGAACCGTTCTGGCGTCGCACTGATGGAGATTGTCTCTAAACCTGATATGCGCACACCCGAAGAAGCCGGGGCTTATGTGCGCAAGTTGCGCACAATTCTGCGCTATATCGGATCGTGTGATGGCAATATGGAAGAAGGCTCCATGCGCGCTGATGTGAACGTGTCGGTGCGTAAAGCGGGCGACGAGCTGGGCACGCGCTGCGAGATTAAAAACGTCAACTCCGTGCGCTTTGTGATGCAGGCTATTTGTTATGAAGCCCAGCGTCAGGTGGATATCCTTGAAGCGGGCGGCACCATCGATCAAGAAACACGCCTGTTTGATCCGAATAAGGGCGAAACACGCTCTATGCGGTCGAAAGAAGAAGCGCACGATTATCGTTATTTTCCGGACCCCGATCTGTTGCCGTTGGAATTTGATGATGCCTTCATTGACGCTGCGCGCGAGACCTTGCCGGAATTGCCGGACGCGAAGAAAGCCCGTTATGCGCACGACCTTGGCCTGTCTGATTACAATGCGGCGGTGCTGGTGGCAGAAAAAGAAAACGCCGAATATTTCGATGCGCTGCTTGAAGAAATGGCCGCCAAGGCTGGCAAAGCCAAAGCGGATGTTGCCAAGCAAGCCGCCAACTGGGTTATCTCTGACCTGTTTGGCCATTTGAATAAGGCGGGGTTGAGCGTCACGGAAAGCCCGGTTTCCCCGGCCGCAGGGGCGGAATTGCTGGCGCTGGTGGCTGATGGCACAATCTCTGGCAGTGTGGCGAATAATAAAGTTCTGCCGATCATGTGGGAGGGCGGTAAGTCGCCGGAACAGATTGTCGAGGACGAGGGCTTAAAGCAAATGTCCGATACGGGCGAGTTGGAAGCCATCATTGATAAAGTGATCGCCGATAATCCCGGACAGGTGGAACAGTATCGCAGTGGCAAGGACAAGCTGTTCGGCTTCTTTGTTGGGCAAGTGATGAAGGCAACACAGGGCAATGCCAACCCGGGTGTGGTCAATCAGATTCTGCGTCCCAAGCTGGATGGTTAGTCTTGCTCGCTTTGTTGGCGCGCGCTAACCTGCGATCATGAACGTGAAAAAGTCAACGCTCGATAAATTTATCATTCCCTACCTCGTTCCATATTTGGTTCCGGGGTTGGTGGCCCTGTTTTTGGCGGTTGTCGGCGTGATCATGGTGAGCCAAGATGATTTTGCGCGTGCTGAGAATATGTTCGAGCGCGGCGAATATGTCTCTGCCTTTCAAATCTATGAAGACCTAGCCAATGATGGCGATGCGCGCGCGCAGTTTGCGCTTTTTTATATTTATCAGCAGGGCTTGGGGCAAAATATCTATGACCCGGATAAGGCATTTGATTGGCTGGTAGCCTCGGTTGGTCGTGGCTATGCCTGGGCCGAAATGCGTCTGGGCGATGCGTATTATAGTGGCGATGAATGGGTCGAGCGTGATCTGACCATGGCCGAGCGGTTATGGGCGCAGGCCGCATCAACAGGTTTGCAGCCGGCCATAGATAAGCTGATGGCGTTATATCCTCTTGATGGCCTTAGCGGTGCGCCTCAACTGACATCATGGAATGATACGTTTTTTCGGCTGGAATTAAATATCGAGGACGGCGCCCCGTGGGCCATGGCCCTTCTGGGGGTGTTGATGTTGGATGGCCCTGAAGATATGCGCGACGAACAGGCCGCGCATGATTATCTCTTGGCCGCTGCAGAACATGGCAACGGCATGGCAATGATCCGTTTGGGTTGGCCTGATATCCCGCCCCCGCCCCGGTCAACAGCGGCTGCCCGCGGTATGCGATAGGGCGTTATTTCCCTGTGTCGCTTGGGGCTGGAGATTTCCTTCATTTTACGCTAGAATGATCGTGCTCATCTGTATCGTCAGTCGAAGGTAGGCAAGCCTCGACGTTAATTTGTTGTCGGGCTGGTTGTTCGCGTCAAATGCTAACGATGGACAGAAAGATGGGACAAGCATCACCAATAAAACCAAAAAGGACCGGGCTGAGAGGCTATGTCAAAAGCCGAATCCGGGCCGCCGAAAAGGGTCAACCCGAAGCGCTGTATGATTTGGGATTGATTTATTCAACGGGGCAGGGCGCATCGATGGATTTGATCAGCGCGCATAAATGGTTCAACCTTGCAGCCATACACGGGGTACGCCGGGCGGTGGTGGACCGTGCAGAAGTCGCGCTGGAAATGAGCCACGAAGAGATCAAACAGGCTCAGCGTTTGGCTCGGGAATGGCAGACGGTGCATTAGGTATTTGGTCTTAATCCAGGCTTTGAAAGTCAGGAAATTTTGGAAAATTCAAGAATGTTCTTGAAAGGCCATTTCCGCTGCCATATACACGGCGGCGGAGAGGTGGCCGAGTGGTCGAAGGCGCTCCCCTGCTAAGGGAGTAGGCGAGCAATCGCCTCGAGGGTTCGAATCCCTTCCTCTCCGCCATTAAAGGGCTGTCCCCATTCGGGGGCAGCCCTTTAATGTTGAGGAGGGCAGGATTAGAACCCGAGTAGCCTTGAGCTGGCTTCATGGAATTGCGTCGCAATTTCGGGAGCAGTTTGAAATGAGGGTTCGGCAAAACACCGCAGGGTGTTTTGGACGGTGCGAAGCGCCGGTCCGCAGGATGAAAATGTGCCCCGCGCAATTTTCACAATCCCTTCCTCTCCGCCATTTTTGAGTATCAATGGCAGACAAAAGTTCACTCGATTTGAACCAACATTCATTTTTCTAAAATTAGAAAGGGGGGCCCGCCGAAACGAAAAAATAGAGTGTGTAATTAACAATGGTTTTTTGCGCAGGGCTCACACCGCCGGCACGTATAATATTCATACGTGTAGTGGGCAAAAAAATATTAAGGGTGGGATGATTGATGAATCAGGTAAAAATATTGTTCATAGCCTTGCTGCTTATCGGTTGTTCAGGAGTGAAAGTAGAGCAGCAAGAAATTCAACAAACAGAAACTGTTTACCAATTCGAGAATGGCCTTTGGTACGATGGGGGATCATTTCAACAAAAAACTATGTGGGTAGTGGATGGGGTGTTTATTACCAACCCGCCTGAGAGTACGGCACGCACGGTTGTTGATTTAAAAAACGGATATGTTGTTCCAGCATTTGGTGAGGCGCATCATCACACAGTTCTATGTGACGCTGATAGGATGCAACAATTTATGCAAGCAGGTGTTTTTTATGTTCAAATTATGAATGCCACAGTCTCCTCAAAAAAATGTCAGGCAGAATTTCATGATAAACCAACGGCCCCCGATATTTCAAACGCATTGGCCGGTATTACTTCTTTAGGGGGGCACCCCACTCAGATTGGAAGATATTTTTTAGAGGAAGATAAAATTGAAGGAGAGTGGGTCTATTCAATATCTTCTGAGCAAGAGTTAGAAGAAAAGTGGCCTGTAATTTTAGCTGGAAACCATGATTTCTTAAAGATTTTCCTGTCGCATTCGGAAGATTATGAACTCATTCAATTGGATGAAGACATTAGCCCCTTTTATAAAGGTCTAAACCCTGACTTAATAAAGCCTATCGTGGATTTAGCACAAAAATCAAACCTTCGTGTTGCAGCACATGTGGTCACAGCAAATGATTTCCAAGTAGCGGTAGAAGCAGGTGTAGATCAAATTGCGCACCTTTCTGGGTTTGCGCCAGGACCAATCTTTACGCCTGAAAGCAAAAATTCTTGGTTAAATGGCCCTGCAAGTAAGCTTGAACGATACCTGATTACATCTGAAAGTGCCGAATTAGCTGCAAGAAAAGATATAAAGGTTATAACTACTGTCAGTGGTATTGAATCGACAAAGTCCGATCTTAACAAAGATCTACGTAAGGAATTAGGGGATGAAATTTTTAATATTCATGAGCGCGCGGTATCAGAAAATATAACCCGTCTTAAGGAGGCAGGCGTTACAATTTTGATAGGATCAGACAGAGGTGAATTCACCTCTGTAGATGAGGCGATATTCCTAGTGGACAAAAAACTCCTTCCCTCTTGGGATGTGTTTGCAAGTCTGGCAATTGATACACCAAAGGCTATTTTCCCAAATCGTAAAATAGGGTCCTTATCCAAGGATAGCGAGGCAACCTTCTTGGTGCTTGAACGTAACCCTCTTGAAGATATTAAGGCCATCCGCTCAATAGTATTCCGGTTTAAAGATGGGGTTGCTGTTTCAAATGAAAGTAAATAGCTTTTGCTATGATCACATTCAGCCATCTTTAATAACTTAGTCAAAACCCATAGCATAAGAGAGATGTTTATAAGGAACGGCTTCCACGATCAGCAATTTTTCAGCGGAAGTTGGGGAAAACAGTCCCGTTCTCGCCTAGTCGTTGGGCTCATTCTCATCTTCTTTTTGGTCGGTTGGCGTGATGACGCGCCGATCGCTATTTTCTACTTCGTCGATGCTGACCGTACCATGCCTTGAGTCTGCATGCCGCATATACCATCTCTCCAGTAATTCTTGGACGCGAAGGGGATGTCCTTGCAGGGCTAGATTGTTCATGCCGCGACTCAATATGCCCATGGTGTCGCCCAGAGGAACCATTTCTTCGCCAGGGCCAGGGGTTCGAAGGGAAACATTGCCAGAGTGTCCTGCATCAATGCTATCGCCAAATGCTGTGAGGAGTGCTGCAGGCCCAACCATGGCTGCCGAGCCTGTACCGTATGTGCCACTATATAGATCTGCGAGATACCAATCTTCAACTGTGGTCTTGATTGTATCGGTTTGCCGGATGCGATCGGCCATATCAGGATTGGCCGCTTCTAACATGTGAGCGCGCAGGTCGGCGTTGAAATTGGGGAACAGGTCGGCGTGGTTCTTATAAAGGGTTGAAACCTTGGCCACGTTGTCGTCGAACTGAACACCGCGCAGACTTTCAATGAATTCGCGCGCGTTTCGCTCCAGATATTCCCAAACATTTTTCCGGGTAAAGGCGCGAATGCGAAGATTGGGGCCGCCGATGGTGCCATTGTAAAAACCATACATCACATAGGGCGATTTCCAGTTGGCCTTTACATGCGCTTCAATATCGCCAATGGACATGGCCTTGCCCTCAACCGTGATGCGCTTGTCTTTTGAAAGTTTTTTTAAGAACCGTTCGAGGCGGCCTATAGGATACTCATCCAAAATTGCTTCGAAAACTGTCAGATTGCGAAGATTCAACCAAAAGGCCAGACGCTCGTCTGGATGAAATTTAGCTAATGGTACTTGATCAGGTAAGCTTTGCAGAGCCAAGCGCACTTGGCGAACATAATCTTTACCGCCGTCACTTATGGCATGGTAGAAAACGCGATTGGCCTCTAGGCGGGTTTTTGATTTATTACCCCGAACGGCAAATGTTCCCATTTCGGGTCTAGGGCGACGGGCAGGAATGCGATCCGACAGTCCATTTACAAATACGGTTTCTAGCAATAGTGAATCCCAGTCAGAGTAATCAAACCTAAGACGATCATCATAGGTGGCAGCGGGGACCTGTGAGGTAGGCTGAGCAACAACCACACCAAGTGTGTTTATTGTTACCAACACCAAAAATACAAATATGAATCCGAGATATCTCATCCGAACACCTCCATCTGAAAATTTTAACATCCAAATATGTTCTACCATGGGGGGAGATACTGATGCAAATTCTGAGGCTATATAGGGAAGTGATAGGCAAATATTTCGTCGTCCTTGGGCTTGAAAAGTTTGTCTGATGGCCCCACATATATTAAAGGTCGGGAGGGGGGTCTTCGTTTGCTAAACCATGCACATGAAAGGTACCAGAGCCCGAATGATCAGCTGTAATCGGCTTCATAATATTGTGAAGCCTCGCATTTAAGGAGGGGATTTTTCGAATGACTACAAAAAGGTATTTGGTTGCTGTTGATGGCAGCGAGTGGAGCGATAGGGCAGCAGATTGGGCGATTAAACTTGCTCAGGAAACGGGCGCCGAGGTTTGTTTTGTAAGCGCGATTGACGAGGCCAAGCATCAGCCTTTGTATGTGAAAATGCTATCGGCACCGCCAAAGGATTTGTCTGATGTGGAAGCGCAGGTGCGCAAGGAAATTTTGACCCCATTAGAAGCAAAATACGCCGATTCTGGCGTCAAAATCACCAGCGAGGTTCTTTCGGGTCACCCAACCAAGGTAATTAAGGATTGGGCCAAAAAACGCCGTCCAAAGATGATCGTTGCGGGTCGACGGGGACGCTCCAAAGTTGCCGACTTAGTGTTGGGCAGCGTTGCGAATTCGCTGGCGCATATGGCGAGTGTGCCGGTGGTGCTTGTTCCCTAAGCGGCGGTGCGCCGAGACAAAATAATCCGATGTGGAAGATAGATCAGAGGGCCTTAATTTGGGCCCTCTTTTTTGTGCCCGAGATTGTACCTGTGTTTGTGCCCGTGTTTTTTTCTGGGTTTTTTTCTGGGTTTGTTTTTGGGCGCTAGATGACGTGTAGATGAATTTGGCGGCAAAATTTGCGTAAATGAGGCGAAATGTGGCAGAAATTGTGCAAATTGTGTGCTTATTGCAACAGTATTCTCTTTAGGTTGGACTTGAGGGAGTCTGTCTACCCACAATGGTTGGATTTCAAGGGGCTGCACGACTAGTCTTGCCTTGAATTGCTTGAATTGCATAGCGTGCTGGAGGGTGCACTGGGCGAGGCGAGTAATTTTCTTGGTATCCATACGTGTTTTGTTGGCTTCATTTTTTTGGTTTGACCAAATTTTTGTGAGCTGGTGAGCACGAATAGGCGTCGAGATTATCATTATCTTATTGGAGATTTATCTTGGTTACTTTTAGAAAACATATCTTAAAAGCTACCACAGCTGCTTTCGCAATTGCTGCCGTAATTCCTGCTGCTTACGCTCAGGATTCTGGTCAGGCTGCTGCAGAATCAGTTGAAGAGGTTGTTGTTGTTGGTTCACGCCGCATGGCGCGTTCCGGTTCTGACACCCCGGTAGCTGTTGATGTCCTGTCGGCGGATGAGTTCGCTAATCAGGGTGGTAGTGACATGAGCGACCTGCTTCGCAATGTTGTTCCGTCATACAATGTTAACGCGCAGCCCATCAGTGACGCCGCGACGCTTGTTCGCCCGGCTAACCTGCGTGGCTTGCCGCCGGACAGTACCTTGATCCTCGTAAATGGTAAACGTCGCCACCGCGCGGCTGTTATTTCTTTCTTGGGTGGCGGTCTTTCTGATGGTGCACAGGGTCCTGATGTATCGGCGATCCCCAGCATTGCGCTGAAACGGGTTGAGGTTCTTCGTGATGGTGCTGCGGCCCAGTACGGTTCTGATGCCATTGCCGGTGTGATTAACTTTGTGTTGGACGATGCTTCTGAAGGAACCTCGTTTGAAGCCAAATACGGCACCACCTACGCAGGTGATGGCGATGCTTACCAACTTTCTGCTAAGCATGGTATGCAATTGGGTCAAGAAGGTTATTTGAACCTGTCGTTCGAATTCCGTGAAGCTGATGCGACCAGTCGTAGCGAACAGCGTTCCGACGCGCTCGATCTGATCGCAGGCGGCAACACTGACATCCGCGAGCCTGCTGCGCAGGTTTGGGGTACGCCAGAAGTTCGCAACGACTGGAAGGCCTTCTTCAACATGGCTGTTGAAGCTGGTGACAACCGCGAATTCTACGCATTTGGTAACTATTCCGAACGGACTGCTGAAGGTGGTTTCTTCTTCCGTAACCCCGATACCCGTGGTGGTGTATTCTCCAACGATGGTGGCGTAAGCCGTCTTGTCGGTGATATGACCCCAGACGATGGGATTACATGTCCGGGCGGTGTTGATTTCACAACGGGTATGGTTGCTGATCCTCTGTTGATCGGCTCCGATGGTGAAGATGCGGCGCTTGCGGCGATCTTTGCAGACCCCAACTGTTGGGTGTTTAACGAAATGTTCCCAGGGGGCTTTACCCCTAGCTTTGGCGGCGTTCTAAATGATGCTGCTGCTGTTATGGGTATGCGCGGTGAAACCGATGGCGGTTTGGGCTATGACTTCAGCGTAGGTGCTGGTCGTAACCAAGCTGACTTCTTCATCTCCAACACTGTGAATGCATCCTTGGGCCCTAACACGCCGAACACATTCCAGCTTGGCTCTTATACCCAGCTTGAAAAGAACGTAAACCTCGACTTCTCCTATCCAGTAGCGGTTGAAGGCTTTGCTTCTGATCTGAACATCGCTTGGGGTGCTGAATGGCGCGAAGAGCAGTTCACAGCGACAACGGGTCAGCCCGAATCTTTCCAGATCGGTGTTCTGTCTGAGCGTTTCACAGCTGAGGATGGTTCCGAGTTTACGCAAGGCTTTGGTATTGGCTCAAACGGCTTCTCTGGGTTTAACCCACAGGTAGCTGGTGTATTTGACCGGACCAACGTTGCGCTTTATTTGGATATGGAAGCAGATGTCTCTGACGACTTCACCCTTGCTGGTGCTGTTCGCTGGGAAGATTTCTCTGACTTCGGGACCACAACCAATGGTAAAATCAGTGCCATGTATCGCTTGTCAGACATGATTAGCTTCCGTGGTTCGTATAACCAAGGCTTCCGTGCTCCGACACCGGGCCAGTCAAATGTTGTGAACGTGTCCACAGTGTTTGAAGCAGACGCAACAGGCGCTCTGCAGCTGGTTCAACGCGGGACCATTCCACCCGGTAGCGCAGTCGCGACCGAAGTAGGTGGTGGTGCGTTGGATCCCGAAAAGTCAACCAGCTATACGCTTGGTTACATTATTGATTTCGGCCAAGTGAACCTGACTATCGACTTCTTCAGCATCAAAATGAAGAACCGCATCACGCAATCACAGAGCTTCAGCTTGACGGACGCTCAGCGTACCAAATTGCTGGCAGCCGGTGTAAGCGATGCAGCGGATCTGTCGACGTTCCGCTTCTTTACCAATGACTTTAATACCAAGACCACTGGCCTTGATGTTGTTGCCACCATTCCGATGGACTTCACGGATACGGGCACAACCAATCTGTCCGTCATTGGTAACTGGACGCAAACTTTGGTGCAGTCATACAATCCGGAACTCCTGAGCCCAACGCGGATCAAGCAGCTTGAAGAAAATCTGCCCAGCATTCGTGGCCACGTCACGTTTACGCATGTGGAAGATAAATGGCGCTTGATGACTCGTGCGAACTACTATGGTTCCTACTATGAAGCACATCTGGATGCTGGTGACCTGCCCATCAATGCGGGTTCGGAAATCACATTTGATGCAGAGTTCGGTTATAGCATTGTCGAAGGTCTGGAAGTGTCCGTGGGCGCTGACAATATCTTCAACAACTATCCTGACTTGAACGAATATGCGACGATCGTGGGTGCTAAATACCCTGTGACCTCACCTATGGGCTTCAACGGTGGTTTCTACTACGCGCGTCTTCGCTACGACTTCTAGTCTAGCTTAGTCAGCACAAGAATTTTGAGAGGGCGCTTCGGCGCCCTCTCTTTTTTTAGTCGTTTTCTGATTATATCTTTCTGCGGCGTTGATATAGACTTCTGTCGCGAATCAAAAACAATAATAACTCCTGCTTTTGGGGCGAAATTCACCAGGCGGATTTGGGCTCAAAACGATATGGAGGGGAGAAGGAAGATGTTTCAGATTAAAGCGCCATATCTATTGTTTCTGGGCGATGCGCCAGATCAGCTTGCAGCAAAAACGGCACGCGGCATAAATGACTGGCGCCCGGAAAACGTGGTCGGCCAATATCGGCTCGATGGGTGTCAGGCTGATCTGGGTATTACAGATATGAACCTGACCGCCGCCAAAGCAGCAGGTGCTAAAACGCTGGTGCTCGGTACCGCAAATCGGGGTGGGGTGCTTTCTGAAAATTGGCGCGGTATCCTGCGCGATGCGCTGGAAATGGGCTTTGATATTGCCAATGGCCTGCATAACCGCGTGGCAACGGACCCGGAATTTTCAGCGCTGGCCAAAAAACTTGGCCGTAAAATTTTTGATGTGCGCCATGCAGATGCCCCAATGCCCATCGGCACGGGGGAAAAGCGCCAAGGCAAACGCTTGCTGGCTGTGGGGACAGACTGTTCTTGCGGTAAAATGTATACGGCGCTGGCCATTGAGAAAGAGATGAAATCACGGACAATGAACGCGACCTTTCGCGCCACCGGGCAGACGGGTATTTTGATTGCAGGCTCGGGCGTTTCGGTTGATGCGGTGATCGCTGATTTCATGGCGGGCGCGGTGGAGGTTATCTGCCCCGCAAATGAGGATGCGAACCACTGGGATATTATCGAAGGCCAAGGCAGCTTGGGTCACCCGAGTTTTTCTGGTGTGACAACCGCGCTTATTCATGGCGGCCAACCGGATGCATTGGTTTTGTGCCACGAACCAACCCGCACCCACATGCGCGGCTTGCCCCATCAGCCCTTGCCCAGCATTGATGACATCATGCAAACGGCCTTGTGGCTTGCACATGTTGTGAATAAAGACGCGCGATTTGTTGGCCTTTCGGTGAATACCAGCCAGATGGATAAGGCGGATGTAGCGGGGTATCTGGCCAGCCTTGAAGACCAGTATGGCTTGCCAGCGGTGGACCCATTTGCCCACGGCGCCAGCAAAATTGTGGATGCGCTTTGATGGGGATTTCTCTTTCAGCTGAAATGCGCTCCTTTGCCATGGATGGCGTGTTTACCATCAGCCGCGGCAGTCGCACATCGTCCGAAGTGGTGACAGTTACCCTTGATGATGGCACTTATTCGGGGCGCGGTGAATGCGTGCCGTATCCGCGCTATGGCGAAAGTGTCGATGGGGTATTGGCGGATATCCGCAGCATGACCAATGATATCAGTGCCGGCTTAACGCGCCAGCAATTGCAAAGCGCCATGCCCCCCGGGGCCGCCCGCAATGCGCTGGATTGCGCCTTTTGGGACTTGGCGGCCAAGCGCGAAGGTGCGCGGGTGTGGGAATTGTTGGATTTGCCCGCCCCTGATGGCCTGATCACTGCATTCACTATTGGCCTTGATACGCCAGAGGCCATGCGCGAAAAAGCACAGGCCAATGCGGACAGGCCGCTTCTCAAAACCAAGCTTGCTGAAGCAGGCGATATCGTGCGTGTTGCCGCTGTGCGAGAAGGTGCGCCAAAGGCCCGCATTACCTTGGATGCGAACGAGGGGTGGAGCGCAGAGACCTACGCCGATATCGTCAGCCAATTGGAGGCCTATGATATTATGGCGGTTGAACAGCCCCTACATGCCGATGATGATGCGATCTTGGCGGATCTGCCGCATCCCATTCCACTCATCGCCGACGAAAGCGCCCATGACAGTGCCAGTTTGGCGCATATTGTGGGGCGTTATGACATGGTCAATATTAAACTGGATAAAACTGGCGGCTTGACCGAGGCGCTGGAATTGAAGCGCCGGGCGTTGGATCAGGGTCTGGGCATAATGGTGGGCTGTATGATCGGCTCCAGCCTAGCGATGGCACCCGCTATGTTGGTGGCGATGAATGCCGATATCGTTGATCTAGACGGACCATTGCTGTTGGCCGAAGATCGCAAGACCCCCATCAAATTTGATGGCTCGCGTATGCATACCCCGCCCAGAGGACTTTGGGGCTAGTATTTTTTGGCCGAGGCGGCCTTTAGGGTTTGACTCTTTTTCTGTACCGCTGTAACGGTACAGAATGATAAACACGACCCCCCAAGATTGAATAGCGATGCCCGGTAAAATTCAACATGAAGACTGGCAGTCCTTTGTGGCGCTTTGTGCGGCGGCGAAAACACCTGCACAGCTGGACGACCTGCTGGGTCTATTCCTCACCATTGAGGAACGTGACGCGCTGCGGGGGCGTTATGGCATTATCCGAGAATTGCTCTCGGGTGAAAAAAGCCAGCGCGATATGTCTAGGGACTTGGCAGTTTCTATCACGAAAATCACGCGGGGCTCCAACAGCCTAAAGACTGCGGACCCGGAGCTGTTGGCGTTTTTGCAGACTAACATACTGAATAAAAAGAATAAAAATAATGGTCAAAAGAAATAATACCTCCCCCAAGGTACTGCGTCGGTTTTATCGGGGGCATGGGCTAGACCCGGTGTCCGCCTTTGATGCCCTTTCACGGGATGCCGAACTGGTCAAGGGGGCTGCTATATTGGAATCCAGTCTGGTCGGGCGCGATGGGCGCTTTTCCTTCATTCATCTGTCGCCACGTTGGGAGTTTCGCTCAATTGGTCATGATGTGACGATTTTCGATTTGAACGGTGAGAAGCATTTGCGCGTGCATCCTTTCGATTATTTGCGCCAGACGCAAAAAGAAGGCGCTGCGGTCGCCGATCATCCATTGGCCGCCTATACGGGCGGGCTGATCGGCTATGTAGGGTATGACAGCGTGCGCCTGTTTGAAGACATCCCAGACCGTCACCGGACCGATGAAGATGATCCGGATATCATTTTTCGTCGCTATGAAAGCGCTGTGGCTTTTGATCATTTAAGCGGTGATGTGCTGGTGTCCTCTGTGGCGATGGATGGTGCAGACGAGGCGCTGGCACAAGCGCGGATAGATGCGATCATTGACTTATTGGCGGCCCACGTACCGCACCAGCAGTCAAGTGTTGACGATATACCCTTGCTGAACGCAGCCTGCGATATGGATGACGATACGTTTTGCGACGTTGTTGATCAGGCCAAAACCTACATCCAGCGCGGTGATATTTTTCAGGTGGTGCTGTCGCGGCGCTATGAAATGACCTATACGGGACCATCTTTCGAAGTGTACCGTGCCATTAAACAGGTCGCACCCGCGCCCTATATGTTTTATCTCGACCTTGGTCGCCGTGCTGTTGTCGGCGCGTCGCCTGAAAAACTCATCAGTTTGCAGGGCGGCCAGCTCGAATCCTGTCCGTTGGCCGGAACCCGCCGGCGCGGGCGCGACGCGCACGAAGACAAGGCATTGGCGGCTGATCTGCTCGGCGATGAGAAAGAACGCGCCGAGCATATGATGTTGGTGGATCTGGCCCGCAATGATGTGGGGGCCATCGCCGAACCCGGCAGCGTGCAGGTGCGCGATTTGATGCAGGTCGAGAATTATTCCCACGTTATGCATCTGTCATCCAGTGTGGTTGGTGATCTGGCAGGCGATAAAGACGCCTTTGACGCACTGCGATTTGCCTTGCCTGCTGGGACACTGTCGGGCGCGCCGAAAATCCGCGCCATGGAGCTTATTGACCAGTTAGAAAACTCCCGGCGCGGTGTCTATGGCGGGACGATTTGCGCGCTGGACCATGACGGCAATCTGAATAGTTGCATCGTTATTCGCACGGCTGTTCTGCGTGATGGAAAGGCAAGTCTGCGGACTGGCGCGGGCATTGTGCATCAATCTGACCCGCGCTTGGAAGCACAGGAAACCGATAATAAAGCGCGGTCCATGCGCCATGCGATTTCCACCGCTGCTGCGGCCGCTGTGGGCATGCGGAGGGCGGCTTCATGATTCTTCTGATCGATAATTATGACAGTTTTACCCACAATCTTTATCAGGTGTTTGCGGGGCTTGGCGAGCAGATACAGATCGTGCGCAATGACCAGATCACGCTGCAGGGGATCGCCGAACTGGCACCCGATGGTATTATTCTGTCACCCGGCCCGGGGCGACCGGAAGATGCGGGGATTTGTATGGATATCGTGCGTCACTTTAACGGAGAAATACCCATTTTGGGGGTTTGCCTTGGCCATCAGGCCATTGCCGCCTGCTATGGCGGCAATGTGGTGCAATCGGGGGAGATTGTGCACGGAAAGGCCACCTACGTTCGCCATGCGGGTGGCGCCCTTTATGATGGGATGCGTGATGGCTTTGCAGCCGCGCGCTATCATTCGCTGGTTGTCGCCGAAGACAGCTTGCCCGACTGTCTGGAGATTAATGCGCGCAACGATGCTGGCATGATCATGGGGATTAAACACCGCGATGCCCCGACCTTTGGTGTGCAGTTTCATCCCGAATCTATTCTAACGCCAGAAGGTGCGCGGATGTGCGCCAATTTTATTTCTCATATTTGCCGTCATAACGTAAGGTGCGCGTCATGAATTCGGCGCCAACATATTTGAACGGTCCCATTGTGATTGTCGGCGGTGCAGGCCAAATGGGCAGGTTTTTCACGCGCCTGTTTGAAGGGGCAGGCGGCGACGTCCGCATATTGGATGAGGGTGACTGGCCCCGCGCCGCAGAGATTGTAGCCGGGGCGAAGCTGGTATTGCTCAGCGTGCCCATCCATTCAACGGTGGAGGTTATAAATCGCCTGCCCAAGCTGGCGGATGATTGTATTCTCGCCGATCTGACAAGTACAAAAACTGCGCCAGTTGATGCCATGCTGGCCGCGCATGACGGGCCAGTTGTCGGTCTTCACCCGATGTTTGGTCCCGATACACAGGGGCTTGAAAATCAGGTCATTGCCTATGTAGAGGCCAGACCTGCGCAAGATGGGGACGGGGATGAATGGCTCGGCGCGTTTCTGCGAAATTCCGGCGCAATTGTGCAGAAAACAACCGCCGAACAGCATGACCGCGCGATGGTGCTTATTCAGGCTTTGCGACACTTTACCGCCTTTACCTATGGGGCGCATTTGATGCAGGAAGACGCTGACCTTGGCGAATTACTGGCGTTTTCCTCGCCCATTTATCGTCTTGAATTGGCTATGGTCGGACGCCTGTTTGCCCAAGATGCGGATCTTTATGCCGATATCATCTTTTCCAACCCGGACAATATCAGCATGATCCGAAAATATGCGGACCATTTCTCTGCGGCGGTCAGCATGCTGGAAGCGGGCGATAAGGATGGTTTTAAGGCAGCATTTTCCCAAGTCAGCAAATTTATGGGCGACTATGCGCCGCACTTTTTGGCAGAAACCAGCGAATTGCTCTCCCACACTGGGCGCACCATGAAACGGGACCCAAAAAAGAAATAAGCCTATAGCGCGGCCGCAACCGTGGTTTCTGCCTTGACTTGACCAGCACGGGCCATGTCAGCGCGCTGGCGCGCCAGCAGCCGTTTCACATCCATGACGTCTGCAAGCACCGCTTCCGCTGTTGGACCAGCCCCCGCGCCTTTGCCAGAAAGATTGATGACCTGACCATCGGATAGCGTGATAACTGCGCAATTGCCCTCGTTGACGGCGCTGGCCAGAATATCAGACTGGTCAAGAACCTCGGGCTTTATGCTGGCCTTCGGCGTGCCATCCTCTAACCAACAGCGGGCCACATGGCGGTATTTTTTTCCGCTTTTAGCCGCTGTTATGATGTCGTTCGGCGAAAGCTGCGTGATCCCCGTGCGATCGATATTCTCATCCTCAAGCTCGACACCAAAGGCGTGGCGTGCGCAGATTTTAATTTTAGCTTGGGCATCAAAGCCTTCCACATCGGCGGTGGGGTCGGCCTCGGCAAATCCTTTGTCTTGGGCTTGTCGGAGGGCATCTGGATATGACAGGCCATTGGCCAATTGATCAATGATGAAATTGGTGGTGCCGTTCACCACGCCGTCCACGCGGGCGATAGAGCCGGGTTGTTGCAGATCAATAGACTCGATGATGGGAACCGCACCGCCGACAGCCGCGCTATATAGAATTTGCGCGCCATTTTCCGCCGCAAGGCGGGCAAACTCCACGCCGCGTTCTGCAATCACCTGCTTGTTGGCACTGGCGACATGGATGCCATTTTCGAGTGCGCGTTTAATGATGCTATAGGCCGGATCGATGCCACCTGCTGCTTCAACCAATATCTGCGGATCGCGTGCGAACAGACCTTGTGCGTTGGAGACGATCAGGTTTTCAGGGATGCCAGCGTCAATATGCTTTTTCTTGTCGCGCACTGCAATACCCACGACTTCAAACACATCGGGCATGCCGACGAGGTGGTCATATAGCGCTCGTCCAACCGTGCCCAGGCCCATTAAGGCGATCCTGATCGGCGCGAGGTCGGCGGGGTTCGAGAGTTTCTCTGATGCGGCCGCGCCGATGATGGTGGCGCGGTTTTTACCGCAACAGGCGACCTCCAGCTCTTGGGCCTGTGCTTTGGCGAAGCGCACCGCTTTTGGCTGCACCAGTTGTGATGCTAGCTCAATGGCTTCATCCCACGTGATGAAATCAAAGCGCTTGGGGGCAATTCCATCTGCGCCGATCAAGGCCGGGTCGCGTTCATAAAGCCCATCCACATCTTTTAAAAGACGGCACCGTGTAGGCGCGCCATTTTTACTGGGCCCCAATTGTGCGGCGAGATAAACCGCAGAAAAATCTGACCCGCCACGGCCCAAAAGGGCGATTCCATGTTCTTTATGCCCCGCAAAAAATCCGGGAAGGATCAAAACTTTGCCATCTGCGAATCGCGATTTGAGCTTAAGGGTATCGATGCCACAAGGGGCTGCATCCAGCACATCGCCCTCGGCAACAAAATCAAATTCGCGCGGGTCGATGGTACGGGCAGGGACTCCCGCACTGTTGGCGGCAACGGTCAAAAGCGCTGCCGATTGTTGTTCGCCTGACGCCAGTAAATATGCCTCGGCAACGGGGTCGGGGCTATCGGAAAAACGGCGGGCCTCAGCCACCAGATTATCTGTGGTATCACCAATCGCCGAGACAACAGCCAACACATTGTAACCATCCCGTTTGAAACGATAAATTTCATGAATGGCCTGTTGAAGGTCGCGTGGGCGCTGTAAGACGGAGCTGCCAAATTTCAATACAATTGTGGGGATCATTTTCGGGCTGTCCTTTAATTTTCTTATTTTTATTTTGTTGGCCGATGGAGGCAAAATTACCTGTGCGTTTGGTTACTCTTTCAGGGGTGCAAAAAAACCTGCACCCGATGGCGTCTTGGGCCAAAGTCGGAAGCAGGTTGCCTTCGCTTTAGCCGTATTTATTTTGCGCCCGCAAGCTGATTTTCAAATCGGCGCATGTGTATTGGTAAATCAGTTATTTCTAATTTGTCAAGGCCAGTGCGGGTTATAGGATGACAAGATTGATTTCATGTGAAATTAAAAAAAAGTTGACGAAATAATTTAACACGCTTATTAAGGCAAAACTACTCATCGAGACCAGCAGAGGGATAGGCCCATTGACGCTGGGGCAACCTGCCGAACCTAACCAGTTCGAAAAGGTGCCAACTCCTACGGAGGCGCAAGCCACCGAAAGATGAGCGGATGGAAACAGCCCTACGGCGCATAGCGTTCACGGGTAGAGGAACCATCAGCATCATATTTCGCTGGAATAGTGTTTTCTTGAACGGAGTGCTCGATTGAAGCGCTCTTTTTTTTCGTCTTGTGCGGAAAAAAGAAGAACAAGAGAACGGACTATGACGCATATGCCAACGGCAACAGAATTTGAAACGACCTGGGGCGGAGAACACGATGGCGTGTTCCGCTTGCCAGAAGATTTCTTATTGGAACACGGTGCACGCCCCGCACAGGCCGAGGTTGCTTTTAGCCTCGTTGGTCGGGTTGGTGCGCCAGTGGTTGCAGTGTTTGGTGGTATTTCGGCGGGTCGCCATGTCGCGGCTAGCGTTGTCGGCGATGAGGGCTGGTGGGCTGCGTTCGCCGGGCCGGGCCGGGCAATCGACACCGAGCATTATCAGGTTCTTAGTTTTGATTTTGTTCTGCCACACGCCGAGGGCAGCGATGTTGTGACCAGTTGCGACCAAGCGCGGGTATTGGCCCTGTTGCTGGATCATCTGGATATTCGGCGGTTGCGCAGCGTGGTTGGTTCTTCCTATGGCGGCATGGTGGCGCTGGCGTTCGCCGCCGATTTTCCAAATCGATTGGAACGCGTGGTGGTCTTGAATGCCGCCCATAAGGCAAGCCCCATGTCCACCGCGTGGCGTTCAATCCAGCGTAAAATGGTGCGTCTTGCTAAGGGCACAGGGCAGGAGATCGAATTTCTGCAACTGGCGCGGCAATTGGCGATGACCACCTATCGCTCGGTTCCCGAATTTAAGGAGCGTTTCGATGCGCCTGCAGAAATTTCCGGGGACAGTGTCGAATTTCCAGTGGAGTCTTATCTCGAGGCCTGCGGCGCAAAATGGAGCGAGACAACGGGCGTGGATAAGTTTTTAGCGCTGTCTCAGTCGATTGACCTACACCGCGTTGACCCGGCAAGAATCAGTGTTCCGGCCTTGGTTATTGCCTGTCTAGAAGACCTGCTAATCCCAATAGAGGACGCGCGCGAGTTGGCCGTCCGCCTAGGCGGTCAAACGCAGATACATGAATTTTCGTCCATTTATGGACACGACAGTTTTCTGAAAAACACAGAGGAATTATCTCCGGTTCTGCGGAGATATATTGGAGAGAGAAATGACCAAGCAGCTTGATATAAAAACAAAAACAGCGCGGGCCTCAGTTGGTAGCGATACCAGCCATGGTTCTGTCATGCCGCCGTTGTTTCTCTCTTCAAACTATACTTTTGCGGGTTTTGATGAAAAGCGTGCCTATGACTATACGCGCTCTGGTAACCCTACCCGCGACGCGCTGGGCGATGCCATTTCAGAGCTTGAAGGCGGCGTTGGCTCGACCATCACATCCTCGGGCATGTCGGCCATTCTGGTGGCCTTGCAATTGGTTGATGCCGGTGGCCTGGTGATCGCGCCGCATGATTGCTATGGCGGGACATTCCGCTTGCTTGAAGCGCTGAAGGCCAAAGGCAGCATTGATGTGGAATATGTGAACCAGACGGTTGAAGAAGAGGTGGTGGCCGCAGCCAATAGATCACCGGCGGCATTCTTTGTTGAAACGCCGTCCAATCCGCTGCTACGCATCACCGATATTGAATTCGTTGTTGCTGAAGCGAAGCGCGCTGGCGCATTGGTCATCGCTGACAATACATTTTTGTCACCTGCCTTGCAGCGTCCGATTGCGTTGGGCGCAGATGTGGTTGTCCATTCCACAACCAAATACCTGAACGGTCATTCCGATGTGGTGGGTGGTGCGTGTGTCGGCGCAACGGACGAGTTGCACGAGCAGCTTTCATGGTGGGCAAACTGTTTGGGGGCGACGGGTGCTCCCTTTGATGCCTATCAAACGCTTCGCGGTCTGCGGACATTGCACGTGCGGTTGCGCCAGCAGCAGGAGGCAACGCAGGCGATTGTTGCCGCACTGGTCAAGCACGATGCGGTCAAGCAGGTCTATTATCCCGGCCTGCAAGACCACCCCGGTCACGATGTCGCCCGACGCCAACAAGACGGTTTTGGGGCCATGCTGAGCTTCGAGTTGAAAGGCGGCATCGAAGATGTGAAGCGTCTGGTGACAGGGTTGGACCTGTTCAGCTTGGCTGAAAGTCTGGGCGGTGTGGAAAGTCTTGTTGCCCATCCCGCAACCATGACCCATGCGGCGATGACACCAGAAGCCCGTCAGGTTGCTGGTATATCTGACACCTTGATCCGCTTGAGCGTGGGCCTTGAAGCCGCAGACGATTTGATCGCCGATTTAACGGGGGCACTCGATAAATTATCCGCGTCGACGGAGTTGAAGCTCACGGGTAGTTAAAATTGTTTATGGCAGACCATTTGCTATCATTGGGAGATATTAGCACTTGCTAAAGTGACAAAATTGCCTAATTGGGGTGTTTTTTGCTCTATATTAGGGCTTTCTTAAATTAATGCTTTACAATGGAGCCTAGTTGGATAATAAAGTTGCGCATCGCCTGAATGCAGGGACTTTCCAAGGTTTTTGATGGAACGACCTGTGGCGTGAAAATGGTTTGGATGAAAACGGCACGCTTGTTGCTTAGGATCAATCAGATCATTTATTTGAATGAAGGAAACGACAAGATAATGACGCAGTTTGCTGCACATAAACATATCTCCGCCGCGCGCACACGTGTTGTGCGTCGCAACGATGATGTGCGCATGTCTGAGGTTTTGAACTCCACATTCTGGCTACTAGCTTCCGTCCTACTAGGTCTAATTATTGTGATTAGCCCCAACATAGGAAGCGCGTCTGGCTGAATGAGTTAGACATTTAGGTAAACGAAAGTTGCCCGCTTCCTAACAAGGAGGCGGGTTTTTTAATGCACGAACCAATTTCAAAAGAAACTTATTTAGAGATCGAAACCTGACTTATGACGACAAGAGACAAAAAAAGTGACGCAATTACCAAAGGCCCGGCCCGTGCGCCGGCACGCGCGATGTTGCGCGCAACAGGTTTTACGGACGGTGATTTCGCCAAGCCGATGATCGGCGTTGTGAATACCTTTTCGACGGTTACGCCGTGCAATATGCACTTGAAGGACCTGATGGTGCCAGTTTGTGATGGTGTGCGGGACGCGGGTGCTATGCCAATTGAGTTTAATACCATCGTGGTATCAGACGGCATCACCATGGGGTCCGAGGGGATGCGCGCATCCCTCATCAGCCGCGAAAATATCGCGGACAGTATCGAATTGGCGGTAACGGGCCATTCACTGGACGGCGTGATCGTGATTGTCGGTTGCGATAAAACAATCCCCGCGGCGGCAATGGCACTGGCGCGGATGAATGTGCCGGGCTTGGTGTTTTACGGTGGCTCTATCATGCCGGGCACTTTGCATACGCCGCAGGGCGATAAGAAAATTACCATTCAGGATGTGTTCGAGGCCGTGGGCGCGTGCTCCGCTGGTCAGATATCAGAAGATGAACTGGGCACGATTGAGCGCGCCGCTTGCCCCGGTGCGGGTGCATGTGGTGGCCAATATACGGCCAATACAATGGCCATGGCGTTGCAATTCATGGGCATTTCGCCCATGGGTTATGGCGACGTGCCGGCAGTTCATGAAGACAAGCCCGCTGTTGCCCGGCGTTGCGGCCAGCACGTGGTGGATATGATCGAAAACGCTGTTACCCCCCGCAGCGTGATCAACACCGCGTCGCTGACAAATGCTGCAACTGCTGTTGTGGCAACGGCGGGCTCGACCAATGCAGTGTTGCATTTAGTGGCGATCGCGCGCGAGGCCGGAGCAGCGTTTGAAGTGGATCGTTTTGATGAAATTTCACGCGCAACCCCGGTGATCACCAATCTGAAGCCCGGTGGTAAATATACCGCCGCCGAACTGTTTGATGCGGGCGGCACCCCCTTGATCGCCAGCCGACTGAAAGATGCGGGCATGTTGATTGATACGCCAACAGTCACGGGTCGCAGCTTGTTCGAGGAAATCAGGGATGCGCGCGAAGCGGACGGTCAGGATGCAGTCTTAAGCGCGGCAAGCCCGGTTAAGGCACGTGGCGGCTTTGGAATTCTCTATGGCTCGTTGGCCCCCGAGGGGTGCGTCGCAAAATTGGCCGGGCATGACACCATGGCCTTTACCGGCCCGGCACGCGTGTTCGAAGGCGAAGAGGCCTGTTTCGCGGCTATTGAAGCTGGCGCAATTCAAAAAGGTGACGTTGTCATCATCCGCGGCGAGGGTCCCAAAGGTGGCCCGGGCATGCGAGAAATGCTGGCTGTGACTGCAGCGATCATGGGGCAAGGCCTTGGTGATGATGTTGCGCTTGTGACCGACGGTCGTTTTTCCGGCGCGACGCACGGCTTCATGATTGGTCATGTCACGCCAGAGGCCGCCGTTGGTGGCCCGATCGCATTTGTGCAGGACGGCGATGAAATCCACATAGATGTGGAACAGCAAAAAATTGATGTGGTGGCCGATATTGCTGGCCGCACGCCATGTGACATCCGGCCATTCGCCGGTTCCACCACCAGTGTTTATGCAAAATACCGCGCTCTTGTTGCCAGTGCCTCTGATGGGGCGGTGACACGGGCAGCAGACAAATAAATATAGAAATCCAAAGAGATCACGAAAGGTCGAAAAAATGAAAGTCTATACAGAAGCAGATGTAAAGCCCGGCGCGCTCAAAAACGAGACCATCGCCATTGTTGGCTATGGCAGTCAGGGTCATGCGCATGCGCAGAACCTGCGCGATTCAGGCTTTAACGTTATTGTCGGTGCACGGCCTGATGGCAAAAGTGGCGTGGCCGCTGCCGCAGCAGGCTTCACAGTCATGACACCGGCTGAGGCCGCCAAGACGGCGGATATGATCGCCATCTTGACGCCGGATATGATCCAGAAAGATATTTTCGAAAACGAGATTGAGCCAAACCTCGAAGATGGCAACGCGCTGATGTTCGCGCATGGGTTTTCTATACATTACGGCCGCATCACCCCGCCCAAAGGCGTGGATGTTGTGATGGTCGCCCCCAAGGGCCCCGGCAAATTGGTGCGCACAGAATTTGAGCGCGGTCGCGGTGTTCCAAGCTTGATTGCAGTATACCAAGACGCAACGGGTGAGGCGAATGATCGCGCGCTGGCCTATGCGCACGGCCTTGGCGGCACGCAGGGCGGGGTGATTGAAACCACGTTCCGCGAAGAAACCGAGACGGACCTGTTTGGCGAGCAAGCTGTCCTGTGTGGCGGCACCAGCGAATTGATCCGCCATGGCTTTGAGACACTGGTCGAGGCGGGCTATCAGCCGGAAGTGGCCTATTTTGAATGCCTGCACGAAATGAAGCTGATCGTTGACCTGCTGTATGAAGGCGGCATGGGCCGCATGTATGATTTCATCAGTGAAACCGCCAAATATGGTGACTTTGTCTCAGGTCCGCGCGTCATTAATGACGAAACCCGCGCACGCATGCGCGAAGTGTTGAAAGATATTCAGGACGGGACCTTTGCCCGCAATTGGGTTTTGGAAAACCAGGCCGGTTTACCCTTCTACAACAAAACCCAAGAACATGATCTTGAACATCAATTGGAGACCGTTGGTGCGGAACTGCGCAGCCGGATGCCGTGGTTGAAGCAGCCCTCCAATCATTAAGAACAAAAATAAATACTAAAGCGTTTGGACTAAGAAGTTTGGACCAAGAGATTTGGAAAAGTGACGTGATACCGAAAACTGACATAGACACATACTCACCCGCATCAACTGCTGATACGCCGAAAAATGGCGCAGAGTTGTTGGTGCGCGCGCTAGAGCGTGAAGGTGTGGATATGATTTTCGGCTATCCTGGTGGGGCCATCATGCCGGTTTATGATGCGCTGACCGGCTCCCCCATCACGCATATCTTGACCCGGCATGAACAAGGCGCGGCTTTCGCGGCAGAGGGCTATGCGCGCGTATCTGGCCGGGTTGGTGTCTGCTTGGCCACGTCTGGCCCGGGCTTGACCAATCTGGTAACGGGCATTGCTGACGCTTATGCGGACAGCATCCCGGTGGTTTATATCGCGGGCCAGGTGGCGGCACCTTTCATGGGAACCGATGCCTTTCAAGAGGTGGACGGGTTTGGCATCACAATGCCCATTGTTAAGCACAGCTTCATTATCCGATCCACCGAGGAAATCCCCGATGTGATTTCCGAAGCAATGTATATCGCCGCATCAGGCCGCCCCGGCCCAGTGGTGATCGAATTGCCCAAGGATATTGGGGCTAGCGCGATAACTGAGGCTGTTTTTGTTAACCGCAAAATCGAAGAACGCACAGCAGATACCCGTGCCGTCTTGGCAGCGGCGGAGGAAATGATCCGCGATGCTGAAAAGCCGCTTCTCTATGTTGGTGGCGGCGTTGCGATTGCGGATGCGTGCAACGAGTTGACCAGTTTCGTTGACCGTACCGGCATTCCCGCTGTTGCCACACTGAAAGGCTTGGGCTGTATCCCCACGGATCACCCTTCATTCATCGGCATGCTGGGTATGCACGGGCTGAAAGCGGCCAATATGGCGGTGCAGGAAAGCGATCTGTTGATTGCTTTGGGCGCGCGTTTCGACGACCGGGTCACTGGCAATCTGGCGAGCTTTGCGCCCCATGCCCGTGTCATTCATATGGATGTGGACCCTGCGGAAATGGGTAAATTGCGCGCAGTCGATCTGTCTATGACGGGTGATATCGGTCGCAATCTGACCGCGATGAACCCAACACCTATAGATATTTCAACGTGGCAGGATTGGATTGCAGAAAATAAAACTGCCTATGCACCCCGTTATGACGCCCCGGGCGAGGGCATTTATGCGCCAGCCCTGTTAAATAAATTATCCCATGATGCGGGCAGGGACGCTATTTTCACCTGTGATGTAGGCCAGCATCAAATGTGGGTGGCGCAGCATTGCCGCTTCACCCGGCCAGAAGGTCATTTGACCTCTGGCGGTTTGGGCGCGATGGGTTTTGGTATGCCTGCTGGCATCGGCGCCAAGCTGGCAGCGCCAGATGATACGGTGATTACGGTCACTGGTGATGGCTCTATCATGATGAATATCCAAGAGCTGGCGACGCTTAATCGCTATGGCATCAAGTTGAAGATTGTGCTGCTTGATAATTCATGCCTCGGCATGGTGCGGCAGTGGCAGACCATATTCTTTGATGGCAACCACAGCGAGGTTGATCTGTCGGATAACCCAGATTTCGCCGCCGTGGCGAAAGCCTTTGGTATCGAAAGCTTCGCAATCTCCCGCGCTGATGAAGTGCAGGACGGCATCAACCGGCTGCTCACAACCGACGGTCCGGTCTTGATGCATGTCAAAATTAACCCACAAGAAAACGTATGGCCCTTGGTTGCACCCGGGGCATCAATCTCAGACATGATGGAGGAAGTACCATGTCAAACACCCTGAGCATTAAAATCGATCGTTCCGAAAGATCCATTATTCGTGTGCTCTCGATTATCGAGCGCAGAGGGTTTGAGATTAGTTCGCTAGATTGCCCAAAAGAAGCGGCGGCAGATGCGCCACGGGTGATGCGGGTTGGGATCGACAGTCGTTATGGTGAGCGTGCCATTTCCACACTCGCGCGCCAGATTACACGCCTGCAGAACGTGCAAGGTGTAGAAACTGGCCCATCTCGAGCCATGCCGCAGCCAGAAGCCCACGCGGTTCAGGATAATGAAACCATGATGATGACGCCGCCGCGCATGGCGGGTGTCTCCGTGGCATAAGAGAAGATATAGGAAAAGACGATGAAACATGTAGATGCAAAATCAATGAGTGGTGCTGAGGGCACTGGAGAATCCGATGTCGGGGTGGATACTGTTTCTGTCCTCGACACAACCCTGCGTGATGGCGAACAATCGCCCGGCTTCAACATGACGCCAGACCAAAAAATTCAAATGGCGCGGGCCTTGGCCGACCTGAACGTGGACGTGATCGAGGCAGGCTTTGCGGCCTCCAGCCCCGGTGATTTTGATTCCATGCGGCAAATTGCGACCGAGATAAAAGGTCCGACCATCTGTAGTTTGGCCCGCGCCAGTGCGGGTGATATACAGGCCTCCGCCAAAGCATTGCAGCCAGCGAAGCGCAGTCGCATCCATATCTTTTTGGCCACCAGCCCCATTCACCGCGAACACAAATTGGGCATGACCAAGCAGCAGGTACTGGACCGCGCATATAAATCCGTGGCCATGGCCAAAGAAATGGTCGACGAGGTGCAGTTTAGCCCAGAAGACGCTGGTCGTACCGAGCTTGATTATCTGCAAGATGTTTGCGCCGCCGTGGTTGAAGCGGGTGCGGATGTCATCAATATCCCCGACACAGTGGGCTATGTGATGCCAGACGAAATGTACCGCACCATTTCCCATTTGCGCCGCGAAGTGCCGGGCATTAAAGAGCGCACCATTTCCGTGCATTGCCATAATGATTTGGGCATGGCTGTCGCCAACAGTTTGGCGGCTTTGCAAGCAGGTGCCCGTCAGGTCGATTGCACCATCAATGGCATCGGCGAACGTGCTGGCAATGCAGCGATGGAAGAGATCCTGATGGCGCTGAAGACGCGGCGTGAATTTTTTGGCTTGGATACCCGGGTGGATACCACTAAAATTTTCGCGGCGTCTAACCTGTTGGGCGAATTGACACAAAATAAGGTACAGCGCAACAAAGCTATTGTTGGTGAGAACGCGTTCGCCCATGAAGCGGGTATTCATCAGCACGGTGTGCTCAATAACCGCGAGACCTATGAGATCATGCGCCCCGCCGATATTGGCGCACCCGACAGCCGCTTGGTCTTGGGCAAACATAGTGGGCGTCATGCCCTGACGGATCGTTTGCGGCAATTGGGCCATGAGCCGGGCGGGATGCAGTTTGATCAGATTTTTTCGCGCTTTAAGGTCCTTGCTGATCGCCGTGAAGAAGTCGGCGATGCAGATCTGGAACGTTTGGTCCGCGAAACCGCGCCAGACAATCAGTTTGGGGATATGTATCATGCCTCTGACGCGATTAAAGCGATTTATTAGGTCGATAGTTTTTTTGAGAGATAAGAGTTTTAGGAGACGATAATGCCACGCTCACTGGTCGATAAAGTATGGGATGCCCATGTGGTCACGCCCGCAACCAGCGAAACCCCGGCTGTTTTGTTTATTGATTTGCAATTGGTGCACGAGGTGACATCACCGCAGGCCTTTACTGTGCTGAATGAACGGGGGATCAAGGTCCGCTGCCCAGAGCGCGTCTTTGCCACCATTGATCATGCCACGCCAACGATCCCCGTGGATCAAAATGGCGAGCACATATATTATACTGACGAAGCGCGCAATCAGGTCCAGACGTTAGAGAAAAACTGCGCTGAACATGGCATTGAATTTTTCGGTTGGGGCAATAAAAACCGCGGCGTCGTGCATGTCGCTGGCCCAGAAAATGGCCGTGTTAAGCCGGGTATGACCATCGTCTGTGGGGATAGCCATACGGCGACCCACGGCGCCTTTGGCGCGCTGGCTTTCGGCATTGGCACGACCGAGGTCGGCCATGTCTTGGCGACGCAGTGTCTACTTCAGCAAAAAGCGAAAAGTATGGCGGTTACGGTCAATGGTCGGTTGCCGGAGGGCGTATCAGCCAAGGATTTGATTTTGGCGATCATCGCCGAAGCTGGCGTTGATGGCGGCACCGGGCATATCATTGAATATCGCGGCGAGGCGATCGAAGCACTGTCCATGGAAGGCCGCATGACGGTTTGTAATATGTCCATCGAACTTGGCGCACGTGCGGGTCTGATTGCGCCGGATGAAACGACCCTGACGTGGCTCAAAAAACACGCAGGTCTTAGCGAGCAGGAAATTTCTGAAAACCGCGATGCTTGGTTGGGTTTGGCCAGTGATGAAGGGGCCAAATTTGATAAGGAAATTGTCATTGATGCCGCCAGCCTGTCACCCATGGTGACTTGGGGGACCACACCGGCAACGGGGATTAAATTGGGTCAGAAACTACCCTCAGCCAGCGATACGGATGATGCCAAGGCCTTAAATTATATGGGCTTTTCCGCTGGTGATGCCATTGTCGGGCAGAAGGTCTCTGTGGTTTTTATCGGCAGTTGCACCAATGGCCGCTTTGAAGATTTACAGGCCGCAGCAAGTATTCTGCGCGGTCGCCGTGTGGCGGATGGCGTGCGGATGCTTGTGGTGCCGGGTTCCGATAATACCAAGGCCGAGGCTGAAGCAGCGGGCCTTGATAAGGTGTTTTCCCAAGCTGGTGCGGAATGGCGCGAACCGGGGTGTTCGATGTGTCTTGCAATGAACGGCGATATGGCGCGTCCGGGCGAGTTGGTTGTCTCAACCTCGAACCGTAACTTTATGGGCCGTCAAGGTCCCGGTGCTCGTACTGTCTTGGCCAGCCCCGCCACTGCTGCGGCCAGTGCTGTTGCTGGCGAAATTGCCGATCCCCGGGAATATGCCCCGATCCAGTTGGAGGAAAGCGCATGAGTACCCTTGATCCATTTGAGATTATTTATTCCGACTTTGTCCTTGTCGAAGAAGAAAATATCGACACCGACCAAATTCTTCCCGGTCGGTTTCTGACCACCACCGAACGCGCTGGCATGAAGAAGTTTCTGTTTTATGATTGGCGCTACCGGGATGATGGCAGCGAAATTGAAAAATGCGTTTTCAATACGCCGCGCGCTAAGCGATCGCAAATTCTTGTGTCGGGCGCAAATTTCGGCTGCGGGTCAAGTCGCGAACACGCCCCATGGGCGCTGGCTGATTATGGGTTTCGCGTGATCTTGGCGCCGGAGTTTGCGGATATTTTCAAGAATAATGCCCTTAAAAACGGTATTCTGCCCATTGAAATTGACAGCACGTTTTACAATTGGTTGAAAGATCACCCTGCGGCGCGGATTTCGGTGGACCTGAAAGCCAAGCAAGTTCGTTATGGCGATGGTTGGGCCTATTGTTTTGACGTTGACCCATTCGCACGTCGCCGTATGCTGGATGGTATGGACGAGATGGATTTTCTGCTGTCGAAGTCTACGGAAATCGCTGATTTTGAAGCCAAATATGTAGGATAAATAATGCCCAGTTATAAGTTTCTATTTTTACCCGGTGATGGCATCGGGCCAGAGGTTGCGCGCGCGGCCGAAGAAGTTTTAGCCGCCGTTGGCGAGAAGTTTTCGCATCAGTTCACGGTCGCTCATGCTCATATTGGTGGCGCAGCGATTGATGCAACGGGCGACCCCTTACCACCAGAGACCCTGTCAGCAGCCAAAGATGCAGACGCTGTATTTCTTGGCGCTGTTGGCGGGCCGAAATGGGATGGTGGCGCACGCCGCCCCGAAGAAGGCCTGTTGGGTATTAGAAAAGCACTTGGCCTGTTTGCAAACCTGCGCCCCGTAACACCCCACCCCGCCGTATTGGGGGCATCACCGATCAAAGCTGAGGTCCTTAAAGGCACCGATATCATGGTTGTGCGCGAGCTAACAGGCGGCATGTATTTTGGCGAGAAAACACGTACCAAAGACAGTGCGTCTGATATGTGCACCTATACCCGCGCCGAGGTCGAACGTGTTGTCCGCCGCGCCGCTGAATTTGCGCGCGCACGTCGGGGTAAGCTGACCAGTGTGGATAAAGCCAATGTGATCGAAACCAGCCGTCTGTGGCGCGAAGTGACGATTGATGTCATGAACCGTGAATTTCCGGATGTAGAGTTAGAGCATATTTTGGTGGATGCGGCGGCTATGTTTTTGATATCTCGCCCTTCGTCCTTTGATGTGATTGTCACTGAAAATCTGTTCGGTGATATCCTGACCGATGAGGCCAGCATGTTGGCGGGGTCTATGGGCCTTTTGCCTTCGGCATCCTTGGGTGAGGGAAAGCGCGGGATGTACGAGCCCATTCACGGTTCGGCCCCGGATATCGCGGGCAAGGGCATTGCTAATCCTATGGCGGCGATCAATTCCTTGGCCATGGCCTTGCGCTATTCATGCGACCTAGCAGAAGAAGCCAACGCAGTCGAAGCCGCGGTCAATGCATGTCTGGATGCGGGTGAGAAAACCCCGGACCTTGGCGGGTCACTGGATACTATGGCGGTGACTAAAGCGGTCATTGCCCGTCTTTAGCGGGCGGACGTCCAGATATCCTGTTGGCGTTTGGCTTGATTTCTGAACATGGTGCGGCCCAATACAGTGGTTAAGCCTTGGTCCTGTGCCAGCGCCAATAATGGGCTGATGCGCGGCTTATATACCACGTCCATGATGACGCTTTCTGCATGGGTTATTCTGTTCAGTCGTTCGCCCCAATCAATGGCACCTCCTGCGGTATGGGGCAGGGTGTTTATGATCACGTCATAGGGCTCGACCCAATTCGCGCTATCAAGTTTTTTTGTGCGACAGCCCACGCGACCAGCAATCATGATGGCGCTGCGCCGGGTACGATTGATGATGGTGACATGGGCACCGCGTCGGGTGGCCTCAAAAGCGATGGCGCGCGCCGTGCCGCCAGCGCCTGTGAGTAATAGGTTTTTGCCCTTGAGCGGGCCAGACTGGGCTTCCAGCGCATCCATGGCACCCAGACCATCCACATTATCCGCGACCCAATGCCCGTCCGATAGGCAGAGGGTATTGGCGGCACCAATGGTTTGGATATTTGCAGCCAACTGATCCGCCAAAGACAGCACAGTTTCTTTCAGCGGCATGGTAATACTAAAGCCATGGAAGGGCAGGAATTTGGCGGTATCAAAAAAATCCATCAATTCATACTCCCGCACCGGGATGCGCACATAGACGGCATCTTCTTGTTCGCAGGCAAAACAGTGATTGTGATAGATATGCCCGCTCGAGCGCATGACCGGGTCGCCCAGAAGCGCATAAATTCGCGTTTTCTCCGTAATATTCGGGGTGCGGTAGAGCTTTTTAAGCGCAATCAGACTGATCAGTCCCGGGGCAGGGGTATTCTCAGGATCGGACTGGCCAATATTTGGCATCATACCGTAAGTGAATTGATTACCGACCATGGGACCCAGAATCCGCGAAAATGCGCCTGCTTGGCCCATGGCATGGGCGGTTAATGCGTGGTGTTTAGATTTATTGCGGGCAAATGCCATCAGCCGCAGAGCGTCCGATGCGATATTGGCTGTGGTGATGAATTTATACTGGTCGGCATGGGCCGATATCATGCTGCTAAACAGCGCGCCCAAGTCGCGGGGTGTGCTTGAAAAGTCGTGAAACGAGCGAATGATTTTCACATTTGGATTGGCGTGCTTGATGCGCGCCAAGACGGTTTCGTCTACTGTATATTCAACATCTAGATAATCAGCGATCGATCCAAGTTGATATAATTCCTCAATCCGGGCGGCCTCTGTGCCCCTATATAATCCACCTTGATCTACGGGTCGCAGGGTGATGATGACCGGGCAGGGGCAGTCTTTTTTGAGCGCTTTGAGATCATTGAAATCGCGAACAGCCAACCCATCGAGCCGCCATTCCAATACATCGGCATGGGGTGCATTTTTATCAATTGCCACCCGCATTTTGCCGAGATCGTTTTCTAGGATGATACCAACCAACATGTCAGGAAAACTCGTCTAATATATAGTCGACGCCTGCGCGAACTGTGGCCGCAGGCAGGCTCACGGCGGGGCGGTCTGTTTCGCAAAGCGGCGTACCAATGTCTTTCAAAAGAACGAAACGCGCTGTGCTATTCAGGGATTTTTTATCCAGCGTCATCGCATCCACCAATTCATCGGCGCTGAGTGCAGACAGATCGGTATCCAGAAGCGGCAGATAGGGGGCTAGGGCAGCTTTAATTTCCGTCACAGCGCCCTCTTTCAGGGTTCTATTTTCCGCGGCCATTTTGGCTTCGCCCAAGATGCCAAGGGCCACAGCCGCGCCGTGAGAAATTTTATAATTTGATTTGTTTTCAATGGCATGGGCCAATGTATGTCCCAGATTAAGCAACTCACGGCGGCCATTTTCATGCTCGTCAGATTCCACCACATCCCGCTTAATTTCGCTGGACCGTTTCAGAACCGCGGCCATCACGTCCGGTTTTCGGGCAAGAATATCTTTTGCCTGTTCAGTGATGCGCTGGAATTCGTCGCGATCGGTGATTAGCGTGTGCTTGATGGCTTCGATGATGCCGCCTGCATGTTCACGATCGTCGAGGGAATGCAGTGTGTCTGTATCAATAAAAACCGCGGCGGGATGTTTGATTACGCCGATCAGATTTTTGCCGTGCGCGGTATTGACGCCGGTTTTGCCGCCAATGGCCGCATCGACCATGGCCAATGTGCTGGTGGGCAGATAAATGGCAGGCACACCCCGGCAATAGGTGGCAGCAATAAAGCCTGCCATGTCGGTGGTGACCCCGCCGCCAAGGCCAATGATGCAGCTATCGCGACCAAAACCAGCCGCCAGCATCTCGTCTTCTATTCGCGCTTTAGTTTCGCGGGTTTTGGACGCTTCGCCCTCGGGAAATTCAAATAGGGTGCTGTTGAGGCCCTCATTTTTGAGGCGCGCGCAAAGCTGATGACCATAAAGGCCCACCACTCGGCTGTCAGAGATAATGGCAAAGCGGTTGCCAAGTGGCTTTAGGGTCTCCAGCAGCAAGTCGCCGGATGTCAGGCCACTGCCGATGTGGACATTATAGTCGCCGCCCAATTTTATGCGCACGCTTTCCATATTCCGTCTTTACAGCTTGGCTGCGCGGTTAAGTAGCAGACTATCTGCTAGCACCAGCGCCAACATCGCCTCGACCACGGGGACGGCGCGAATGGCAACGCAAGGGTCGTGGCGTGATCCTTTCGGTAGCTCAAAATCGGCGGCTTTGCCAGCCGTATCCACTGTTTTCTGTACCTTGCGGATGCTGGATGTTGGTTTGAACGCAACCCGTCCGCTGATCGGCAGGCCCGTTGCAATGCCGCCCAATGTGCCGCCCGCGTGGTTGGTCTCTGTGGCCTGCGCGCCGCCTTCAATAAAGGCATCGTTATGTTCCATGCCGGTCATGGTGATGGCAGCGAAGCCCTCGCCAATCTCAAATCCTTTTGAGGCAGGCAGGCTCATCATGGCGCTGGCCAATTTGGCCTCTAACTTTTCATAGACGGGGTCGCCAAGACCTACGGGAATACCGGTTGCGACAAAGCCAACAGCGCCCCCCAAGCTGTCACCATCCTTGACGGCTTGTTTGATCTTCGCTGCCATTTCTGTTGCCGCCTTTTCATCTGGGCAGAACACGGGGTCCGCATAGGTGCGCGCTCGCAGGTCGCTCAAATCACCCTCTGCCACTTCAAGGCAGTTGGTGCGCACGTCGGCAATTTGCGTGATGGCGGCGCTGATGTGGACGCCCTGCAGGACGAGCATTTTGCGTGCAACCGCCCCGGCCGCGACACGACAGGCGGTTTCCCGTGCGGATGATCTGCCGCCACCGCGATAGTCAAAGGCACCATATTTTTCTAGATAAGTGTAATTGGCATGTCCTGGGCGCATCAGGTCCTTGATGGGTTCATATTTACTGCTGTCAGCGTCCTGATTCATGATGACGATGGACACCGGGGCACCTGTGGTTTTGCCCTCAAACACGCCGGAAAATATTTGACCGGTGTCGGGTTCTTTGCGCGGCGATGTGTATTTGCTGCGGCCCGGCGCGCGTTCTAACAGGGCTGCGTTAATCTCTTCATCGCTAATGGGGATGCCCGCGGGGCAGCCATCAATGACCACGCCAATGCCTTTGCCGTGGCTTTCGCCCCATGTGGTGATACGGAACAGGTTTCCGAAACTGTTACTGGCCATGCGTGGCTCCTGCTGTTTTTCGTTTCTTAGTGGGACATAGACCTTCAAGGGCCTTGGCGATTTGCGCAGCGGATAAGCCGATGGTCTCGACTATGGCATCGGCGACCTGTTCATATGTGGCGGCGCGGCGATTATAATAAATATCAAAGGACTGACGCGGGGCTTTGGGGTCGATGAAGCCGGGCAGAAGATGGCTTTTGCGCATGCGTGTATATAGCTCATCTGCCGGTAGTTTCATATAGACCAGTGTGCCAAGCGACTTTAGGTGGGCTGTGGATGCCGCATCCATAACCACGCCGCCGCCAGTGGCAATAACCATGAGCTCGCCCGACTGAATGTCGCCGATCACTTCTCGCTCTAGGTTACGAAAGCCGCGCTCGCCCATGGTTTTGAATATGGCACGGGTGTCCTTTTTGCTGCCCGAGCGCTCGCAGAAGCGTTGCTCAATCAGGTCATCCGTATCGACAAATTTCGCATGAATGTTATCGGCCAAACGTTTACCTGCGGAGGATTTGCCACAGTTTTTGAAGCCGCACAGGATAATGCTCATCAGGGCAACTCCTTTAGTGTCACATCGGCGCCAAGACTTTCCAAATGCTGCCAAAATCCGGGGTAGCTTTTATTGACCACTTCGGCACCGGAGATATGCGTCTCACCCGTGGCTCCAAGAGCGGCGATGGCCAACGCCATGGCGATACGGTGGTCGTGATGGGCATCCACGCTGGCCCCGTTCAGGGCTTTCGGCCTGATCCGTAATTGGTCTGGCCGTTCATCGATATCAGCCCCCATTTTACCTAACTCTGATGACATAACCGACAGTCGGTCACATTCCTTGCTGCGGGCAATGGCACAGTTTTCAAGGTTCAGCACTTTTTCGGCATAGCAGCCAGCAACGGCTAAGATCGGCAGCGCATCGATATAGTCATTAATATCAAGCGTGCCGCCATCAATACGACCGCTTCCACTGACGAGAAGTCGCCGTTTATTTGGCTCCGTAATAATTTTGGCATCTAGGGCGCTCAGCACCATGACAAGTTTGCCATCACCCTGTTTGTCGCTCAAGTCGACATTTCTAATCTCTACCTCTCCGCCGGAAACGATGGCACCCATGATGGGAAAGGCGACCGAGGATAAATCCCCCGGGACGATATAATCAAATCCTTCGGGCAAGCCACCGGTGACCGTGTAATGGGTAAAATCCTCATTGACGGTGTAATTTACGGCCAATCGATCCAGCCAGTCGAGCGTTAGCCCGATCCATGGGGTTTCGCCGGGGGTGTCGACCAGAATTTCCGTGGTGCCCTTCATAAAGGCCCCGGCCATCAAAAAGGCGGACACGGGTTGGCTATCAGAGCCATCGATGCGAATTTTGCCCGCCGATATAGGGCCGGTGATGGCCAGCGGGGCATGGTCATTCCCCGAGAGTGAGACACAGGTGGCACCCAATTGATTCAGCCCCTCCATCATCGGGCGCACCGGGCGCGATGTGCGGATGGACTGGTCCCCATCAAGCTGAAATGTCCCATCTGCGAAGGCAGCCATAACCGCTGCAAAGCGCAGCACTTGGCCAGAATTACCGCAATCAATGCCCCCGGCGGGCACGGCTGGTTGGCCCGCGACCCCCTTGATCAGCAAGTCCATGCCGTTTTGATCGATTTGCGCCCCCATTTGCCGGCAGGCTGTGATCATGGCGGCAACATCGGGCGAGTTGAGGACCCCGCGCACCTGCGAGGTTCCCCGCACCATACTGGCGAGGAGAATAGCCCGCAGGCTATGGGATTTTGAGGGGGGGATGTCAACCCGCCCCTCTAGCCGTGATGGCCGGATGGTTGCGACCAGCATCAGTCCTCTCCGTACAGGTCCGCCATCAGCTCAGCATATTGCGGGAAGCGAAGGGCCTGCGGGCCGTCACTTTTGGCAACTTCCGGATTGGGGTGAATCTCCACCATGATCCCATGCGCACCCACAGCCTTGGCGGCCTTGGCCATCGGGGCGACAAGGTCCCGGCGACCGACCGCGTGACTGGGGTCAATCATGATGGGCAGGTGGGTTTCCTGTTTCAGGATCGGCACCGCACTTAAATCCAGCGTGTTACGTGTGGCGGTCTCGAAGGTTCGAATCCCACGCTCACACAGGATCACCTGCTTGTTGCCTTGAGCCAGAATATATTCGGCAGCATTTAACAATTCATCGAGAGACGCCATCAGGCCACGCTTGAGGAATACAGGACGATGCACCTTGCCCACTTCTTTGAGCAGCGAGAAGTTCTGCATGTTTCGCGCGCCAATTTGCAACATATCCGCTTGGCGGGCCACTTTGACCACATCTTCGGCATCCATTACTTCGGTGACGATGGGCATGCGGTATTTCTTACCTGCGGCCTCCAGCAGATCCAGTCCTTCATAGCCCATCCCCTGGAAACTATAGGGGTTGGTGCGGGGTTTGAAACAGCCGCCGCGCAGCAGTGCGCCGCCGTATTCTTTGACCTGGCGTGCGGTGTCAAAAATCTGCTCTTCCGATTCTACGGCGCACGGGCCAGCAATGGTGACAAAGCTGTCACCGCCGATTTTGGCGTCACCAATTTGAATGATGGTGTCTTCGGCTTGGTGTTGACGGCTCACCAAATGATAGGCTTTTTTCTTAAGCGGCTTTTCATCAGTTTTTGGCGTGGCCGGGACTTTCTTCTTATCCGCTTTGGGCGAACGTCGGCTCAGTGTTTTAGAAGTTGGTTCTGTGGGGTCGACCGCGGCGTCCGGATAGCAACCGAGCACCTTGAAGAATCGCGTTTGCTGGCGCAATTCTTCAATGGCAGCTTCCATATCGGGGTCTTCCAAGTTTTCCTCGACGTCGATATAGAACATTTCTTCCCACGGGTTGCCGTTGATGGGACGTGATTCCAATTTGGTCATGTTGATGCCGTGGTTTTTCAGCGTCAAAAGTGCCTCAACCAGCGCGCCGGGCTCATGTTTGGTAGACAAAAGCAACGATGTTTTGGCGGGGATAGAGCCTGCAACTTTTTGCGGGTCTTTGGCCAAAATGATGAAGCGGCTGTGGTTTTCGCGCTGGTTCGCTAAATTGTCATGGATCGGCACCAAGTTATAATAGCTGCCGCCCACAGCACCGCCAATGGCGGCGACAGCATGGGAGTTGGCCTCTTGAGCTTGACGCATGGCATGGGAAGTGCTTTTGCAAAATTCCACTTTGACATTGTGCAGTTTGGCGATGAATTGGCTGCATTGGGCGTGGACCTGTGGATGGGTTAACAGGGTTGTGATTTCATCCAGCGTGGCATCAGCAAATGGCGATAGAAGCCTATGTTCGATCGGCTGGATTATTTCGCCCACTATGGAAAGGCTGGTATATTGTAACAGGTCATAGACCTCATTAATGCCGCCGGATGTGGAATTTTCGATGGGCAGAATAGCATAGTTTGCTTGACCGGATTCGACACGCTCAACCGCTTCTTTGAAGGTGCCGCAGCTATGTTCGGCGACTTTGCCGGGGTGGCGCGAAAAATACCGCTCCGCAGCTTGATGGCTATAGGACCCCTTTTCACCAAGGAAGGTGACGTTATAAATGTCTTGCTGGTTGCCGGGGTTGGCCCGGGCTTGAAATTCCACGTGCTGTGACAACACGCTGTCTTCGATAATCGTATTGAACAAATGCACCACATAGTTGGCGTCTAAGCCGAGGGCACGGCCTTTTTGGATGCGATCCGCCAAGATTAATTGTTCGTAATCTTTGTCTCGGATGGCGCTTTGAGTGCCAAATTTGCGCTGGCCAATTTTTTTGGCCAGCTCCTTGCGTTGGGCAAGGGTGTCTAACATTTGTGCATCGAGCTGGTTTATGGAATCTCGTAAAAGGTTCATATCGTCTTGGGGCTTGGTCATTTGTTTTACTCTTCTTGTTGTTTTGGCTTTTTATGTTGGCCTTATTCGTTACAGTTGAAACCAGTGGTCTTTGGGCAAAAAAAAACCTCCCGTTTGGGGAGGCATCTCTTCAGCGTTTTGGTGTAATTCAGTTTACAGCAATGGGCTGAGCCTCCCGGATTGGGTGGTCCAAAAATAAAAGAAACCAAAGCTGTTAATCGTTGCGTGTGTCATGGATGCGTAGGTTACGCATTTTTACCTCGCCGTCAAGATTATATTAAATATTCTTCAACTACGTTGCTTTAAAAGAAGTTTTGCGACTGAATTGGGTAATATTGTTGGCGTTCAGACGCTGGTTCCCTCCATTTGACCTTCAGGAAAATAGTGTTACATGCATAGGCTAATGATAATCAGGGGAAGTCATCATTAAATGTTGAATTTTTTATGTTGAATTTTTCAGAGACATTGCCGAGCGGAGGAGCGTTGCCTTCGTGTCGCAGGTTTGTTCGCCTTGCGCAGCGGGTCAGTCGGACGATTGCGTTCGCCCTGATGTTGTTGACAGGTATTAGCGGGACCCAGTGGATCGGCGGCGGGCAAGTCTTCAACAGTGCCAACGCTGCAAATATTTCTGGCGAAATTGGTCCGAGCGAGGTCTTTGCCCTGTGGCAGGAAATTAATCGCGCCATTTTGATATATGCAGACGCCTATGGGGTCAGCGATGCGGTGAAAGCGCAAATGTTGACTGTGGAGCCAGAAGCATATCAAGACAAAATGCCCAGCGATGTGTTTGCGCGTGTGAATGGTGTACGTGGCGACTTGACCCAAGTCCTTGGTGATTGGAACGAGCTGAATTATCACGGCGGCGCACTGCTTGAAGCAGAAATGATGCAGTATTTAACCCTTGATGGGAATATGGTCACGCCGCTAACCGTTTATTTGCACTCGGTGTTTTTGTTAGACTCCTTGATAAAGTCTATTCTTGTCATCAATCCGCAATTCCAAAATGTCTCTCAGTTTTTCGCAGAACAGGAGGTCGAGCCCCGCAAGCCCGGGGATGTGTATATTCTTGTTGGTATGGCGCAAAAACGCATTACCCTATTGCTTGGGGCCGTGCGCGATCAAGGCCCGGGGAATCGGCCATGATGCCGATGTTTAAAACGCTTTCGATAGAGGCGCTCGGTCGGATTTTGGGCGTTGTCATGCTTGTTGCATTTCTGTTGGGTGTGGGGGCGAGTTATTATTTATCGAATATGACCTCGGCTCTTGAAGAAAACTGGGAGCAGCAGGTCAGGACGTCTGTTAAAAAGAATGCCTATTTAGGCCTTATCCGGCAGGCCGTTGGCTATGGTGGCATGATCCATCATTTGAAAAATTATGTTTTGCGGCAAAATCCACAGGACCTTATTGACGCGAACGTCCATATTTTACAGATCGCAATCGTCACAAACGCATATTCCAGTTTGGATATTAATGACGAGGAGCATCGCGCCCTCGCCGATATTCGGGCGACAATGTTGAAATACCGCGATGCTTTGCCCGTGGCAGAGAATTTGATCGCGCAGGGCATAGCAGCAGATAAGATCGATGCGCAAATTCGCGTTGATGATAGCGTGGCCACGCAGGCACTTTATTATTTGGAACAGATTGCCTATCAGCAGCGAGAACGGGATCAGGTCGATTTCAGGGCATCTCTTCAGAGGCTGACTCAATTTGCGAATATTGCGACCTTGGGCACCGCCGTTTTATTCCTTTTCCTGATGTTGTTTTTTGGCTGGGGCATTCGCCGCCGTATTAATCTCATGTATCAGCGAGAGGTAGAGGATAATAAACATCTCGCGGACGAGAAAAACCGGATTGATGTGGTGGTAAACACCATTGTTGACGGGATTGTCACGATTAACGCCAAGGGACGCATTTTAAGAGTAAATCATGCGGTTGAAGGGGCCTTTGGATATTCCGCGCGCGAGCTTATCGGACAAAATGTTCGACTATTGATGCCTGACCCTTACCGTAGCAATCACGACCGCTTTTTATCCCAGTATTTGGCAACCGGTACAGCGAAGATCATTGGCAAGCGCCGTGAACTGGAAGCCGTTCGCAAGGATGGTTCGCGTTTCCCCATAGAATTAGCGGTCACTGAAATGGCCGTCGCAGGCGAGCGGCAATTTGTCGGTGTAATCCGGGACATCACGGACCGCAAAGAAAATGACAAGCTGAAAAACCAGTTTATCGCAACAGTTAGCCATGAATTACGCACACCCTTGACGTCGATCCAGGGGTCATTGGGGATGATTGCGACCGGGGCGTTGGGCGAAGTGCCGCCAAAAATTGAAAACATGCTGTCAATTGCGACGAATAATACGCGGCGTCTGGTGAATTTGGTGAATGATTTGCTGGACCTGGAAAAGCTAGATGCCGGAAAAATGAGCTTTGCATTCAAGGATATTCCCTTGTCCGAGGTCATTGGCAATTCCTATTATTCCAATATGCCGTTTGCAGAAGAATTTGGTATCAATTTAGAAGTTGAAGGCAAGGGGCGAGGCCTGATTGTGAAAGCTGATGCCAAGCGGCTGGAGCAGGTCATCACCAATCTGTTATCTAACGCGATTAAGTTTTCACCCAAGGGGTCAACGGTGCTGCTGAGCTTTGGCGGCGAAGGCGATGTTGCGCGTGTGGCGGTGAAGGACGCTGGCCCGGGCATTGCTGACGAATTTAAAGGGCGCATTTTTGCGAAATTTGCCCAAGCAGATGGCTCTGATACCCGGACCAAGGGGGGCACGGGTTTGGGGTTAAGCATCTCTAAGGCGATTGTCGAAGCGCATGGCGGCACCATCGGCTTTGACAGCAATCCGGGCGCGGGCAGTACCTTCTTTTTTGAATTGCCCCGCCGAAGTGCCTGGACACCAGCTTTGCAGCCCGAGCTTGCGGTAAGGAATAGACCGCAGGCCCAACAACAGGCGCCGTACAAGCTTTTGGTGGTCGAAGATGATGAGGATTTACAGACAGTTTTAGCGAAGGGCTTGGAGGGTTTTAGTGCGGTCCAAGTTGTTGCCACTGTGGCGCAAGCGCGCGCTGCAATGGCGACAAATATATATGACCTGACCATTTTGGATTTGGAATTGCCAGATGGCTCAGGCCTTGACCTGCTGGATGGTTTTACGCCGGGCAGCAATGGTCGGTTGCCGGTTGTTGTGTTCTCGGGCAAGGAATTGGACGCCAAGACCGCAGCCCGTGTTGAATACGCGCAGGTCAAGTCGCGCGATGATGTATCTGTGTTGGTAGAAAAGGTAAAAGATATTATTCGGTCAATTAGGGGCCAATACCAAGAGGAAAAGGACTAGGACGATGGCGGAAGAGTTGAAAAAAATCTTGTTGGCGGAAGATGAGCCGGATATCCGAGAAATTGAGACAATGGCCTTGGAAATGATCGGGCCATTCGAAGTGCATGCCGTTGATAATGGCGGCGATGTGCAGGCAGCGGCGCTTTCTTTTCAACCGCAATTGGTACTGATGGATGTGATGATGCCAATTCTTGATGGTCCGGGGGCGTTTGAAAAACTGAAAGCTGATCGTGCGACCAGTCATTTGCCGGTTATATTTTTAACCGCTAAGGCAATGGAATCTGAGATCGCCAGATTATTGGACATGGGCGCGGTCGGCGTGATCACAAAGCCATTCCAGCCAGCGACACTCCATGAAGAGGTGCAGGCGCTTTGGACCAAGTTTCACGCAGATAAATCATAGGGGTTATGCTTGGAAAATGACTCACCAGAATTGATCGCAGCGATGCGCGACTTGTCTCGGCGCTTTGCGGCACGTATTCCGTCGGTTTATGAGGAATCTGAGCAATTGTTCGCCAAGATTAAAAGCCATTCCACTGGCGCGGACTGCGGGGCGGACTTGCAAGACCTACTTCGCTCGGTCCATAGTCTTGTGGGGACGGGTCGCCAATTTGGCTTTGTCGAACTGGCCGATGTGGCCGCGACCTGTGAAAAACAGGTTTTTGCATTGCAAAAGGCCGACGACGATGACTGGCAGACAGAACTGGACCTGACAGCGGACGCACTTGCCACGCTGTTCGCTTTTAAGGTGGAAATGCCAGAATAAAAAACCTATCTCGCCTGTATTGCCCCGCTGCCTAGCGTTGGTTCATCGCTGGCGTTTTCTTCGAACCATGCCAGTTGATCATGCAACTTAACCACATTGCCGATGATAATCAGTGTTGGGCTTTCAAGCCCGGCCTTGGCAACTTTGCCCGGCAAGCTGGACAGGGTTCCTGTGACCACTTTTTGACCCGGTCTGGTGCCGCGCGATACGGCGGCCGCTGGCAGGTCAGGCGATGCACCCTTTTCGATGAAGGCGTCCGCCAGTTGTGGCAGGGATGAGAGGCCCATATAGACCACAACCGTCTGTCCCGGGCGCACCAAACTGTCTAAGTCTAGGTTGAAGCGGTCCTCTTTGGTGTGGCCCGTCACAAAAGCCACTGATTGGGCATAATCGCGGTGGGTCAAGGGAATACCAGCATAGGAGGATACTCCAGACGCCGCAGTAATGCCTGGCACCACCTGAAAAGGAATGTGTGCGGCGGCCAGCTTTTCAATCTCTTCACCCCCACGCCCGAAAACAAATGGGTCCCCGCCCTTCAATCGCAGCACCCGCTTACCTTGCCTGGCCAATTTGACCAGCAATTCGCTGATCTCTTCTTGGGGCAGGGCGTGGTCCTTGTTCATCTTGCCCACATAGACACGTTCGGCCTCGCGGCGCACAAGCGAAAGGATATCTTCGCCCAACAGGCGGTCATAAAGAACCACATCGCATTTCTGCATCAGACGCAGCGCGCGGAAGGTCAACAGGTCCGGATCACCCGGACCAGCGCCGACCAAATACACTTCGCCCTTCGGGGTGTGTTTACTATCGGCGGCAAAATCCTTCAGCAACTGATCGGCCAAATCGCGCGCTTCGTCCATTTTCCCCATGAACACATGTTCGGCAATGTCGCCGTCCACAATTGCTTCCCAAAAACGCCGTCGTCCAGTGTAGGTTTTGATCTCGGACTTTACACGGTCACGGTAGGTTGCTGAAAACTCTGCCAGTCGGCCATAGGCCTTGGGAATCATGGTCTCAAAGCGGGCTTTAAGGGTCCGCGCGAATACCGGCACCGCCCCCGATGATGAAAAGGCAACAATGATTGGCGAGCGGTCAATGATCGCGGGCATGATAAAGTCACAGGTCATCGGATCATCGACGATATTGACCAATACCCCTGCGGCGCGGGCGAAATCGAAAACCAGTTGGTTCGGTATCGGGTCTTCCGAGGCACCAAAAGCAATGGTCAGTCCAACAAAATCACTGGCGTCGGGCATGCGGGTGATATGGGTAAAGTTTTCCTGTTTCTTGATCTCAGTAAATTCGCTGTCTAATTCTGGCGCAAAGCAGGTTACATGCGCGCCCGCCTTAAGCAGCAGGTCTATTTTTCGTGCCGCCATCAGCGTGCCGCCTGTCACCAGTGCCTTGGCGCCGCGAAGATTGAGCATTATTGGAAGGTTTTCCATTTGCTTTTGTCCGTTCTATTTTTCGAGCCAAGCTTCCAGTTGGTTCTTTAATTCTGTAGCGGATGCCGGGTCCAGATCCACCATTGTAAACCTATGGCCTTCTTTGATTTCCAATTGGATCATATTCATGCCACTGTCATGAGAGACGTTTTTAATGCGCAGTCGACGCGCATAGGGTGCATTGATTTCATGCAGTAATTCTGTTGTTGGTTCAGTCATTTATCTTCCACCCGCCATTTATCTTCCACCCGCCATTTATCTTCCACCCCATGTGAAGGCGTTTTCAATTTCCCATTCCCAATTGCGGGGGGTGTCGGGGAAATCCGGCTTTAGGTCGAAATTCAGCAAAATAACGCCCTTGGCGCCATATTGGCCGATCACGACCAACAAGTCTTTAAAGCTTGTTACTTCTGGATGACTGATGATGATCTGGCTTAAGTCCACGCCTTTGTTCCTTTTTCTGTCTTATCGTTGTTTAAGGTTGTTGTTGGTGCTGCGTAAATTTATTGCGGATCGGCGATGCGATCAAAGAAGCGCCCACGGTATAGGCGGCGCCCCATTTTATCTTCGCTGTCCTCAAACGCCGTGCGGCAGTGTAGGGCGTTATTGGTTAAAATGCCCTGACCCGGCTGTAATTTTATGCTGAGGGCGGGGCCATCCTCATCATCCAGAAGGGCGCGCAAAAACGCCAGCGCATCTTGGGTTATGGGGTCGTTGCGCCATTCAACGTTTCGCTTGCGGGTCGTGTAACGCATATAGAGATGCCCTGTGGCGTCATCAAGCTCAAACACAGGGCCCGATTGTACAGGGCGGATTTCTGTGTTTTGTCCCGCTTCGATGTTTGCAGGGATTGTCATGGTTTCGGGATGGCTGAGGGCTTCAATATAAGCAGGGTTCTCATCGCACAAATATATATAGGCGATTTCCGGGTCGAGAAAGCTGGTCTCACCGCCACGTTCGGCCGCACGTTCGCAATGTAGCAACATTGATCTGATTCGGTGGCTTGGGTCGTTATAATAGCCATCCGTATGCCAATTTAGGCCCTTATTGGTGTAGGGGATATAGGTCTTGTCGGCCCCTTTGTCTTTGTTTTCCAAGGCTGTGATGCCGTCTTCGTCGGACAGGAGGTGCATGTCCCGTTCGCCCAATCCAAATCGCTTCGAAAAGGTGAGTATTTTTTCCGGGCTAACCGAATCATTTTCACATTCGTAGATCGCTATATTAGTTTTTTCGCATAAATTTTTGATTGCGTGAATTTTTTGCATGGGCACAGTTTCGAGCGACTCTATGCCTATTTTTAAGGCATCAGGGTTGCTTGGCCACCACGCTAATTTCTTCGCGCGCCAATCGCTGTATGCCGCTGTTTTTGGGGCATACAGGGGGCTAAATTGTGTCAAAACTGTGTCCGTTGCAGGCATCATTGGAGTCAAATATTCCTAATAGTATACCAATATAGTATTAATATTTTTGTGACTTCTTTTATAGCTAATTTGTATATGCGATCAATTTTATATTAACAAAATCTTATAAATATATTATCACAAACAACCCAAGGATGGCGTTTTAGGAAATATTAGGCAATCTTTGGCAGGATTTAGGAGTAGTTTATTGGGGAGAGACCGGATCCTTATTCATCTGGGTCCATGTCTAAAAGGAGTGCTGAATTTATAGGCAAGTCGGATTTGTAGCCTGAAGTTGTGTTATGATTTGCTGCCCAAAGAGTGACGAGTAGAAGAATAAAATTAAACGAATAAGCGAGCGCGCAGTCTAGCCGTGCAGAAAAATTAAGATAATAACCCGAAGGGGAGACCATGTCGAAACAACATCATGATACACCGCTACTCGACCAGCTGGAAGCTGGTCCGTGGCCAAGCTTTGTCACCGGACTGAAACGTCTATCTGGCGACGAGGATAAACAGTATTCGGGGATGATGAAAGATTTGCTCGGTCAGTTGGAGCATTCTTATGATAACCGTAAGGGTTACTGGAAGGGTGGTACCGTCAGCGTATTCGGTTATGGCGGCGGCGTTATTCCACGTTTTTCTGAAGTGGCTGAACAATATCCCGATTCCAAAGAATTTCACACATTGCGCATTATGCCGCCAGCGGGGATGCATTATACATCCGACCTGCTGCGCAAAATGTGCGACATTTGGGAGCGTCATGGCTCGGGCTTGATTGCGTTGCATGGTCAGTCCGGCGATATCATGTTTCAGGGCGCGACAACGGAAAATGTACAGTCCGCCTTTGACGAGTTGAACGCGATTGGCTTTGACATGGGCGGTGCAGGTCCGGCACTGCGGACGTCCATGAGCTGTGTTGGTGCGGCGCGTTGTGAACAGTCCTGCTATAACGAGCAACAGGCACACCGTGCCGTAATTAATTCATTGCTTGACGAAATGCACCGTCCGGCGCTGCCTTATAAATTCAAATTTAAATTTTCTGGTTGCCCCAATGACTGCGTGAACGCCATTCACCGGTCTGACTTTGCTGTGATTGGCACGTGGCGCGATGACATGAAGGTCGATCAGGAAGAAGTGAAGAAATATGTCGCCGAGCATGGTCGGAAATACACAATCGATTCTGTGATTTCGAACTGTCCGACGCGCGCACTTAGCCTGCATGATGATGACACCCTTGAAGTTGACAATGGCAGCTGTGTGCGTTGCATGCACTGTATCAACGTGATGACCAAGGCTCTGTCGCCCGGTGATGATCGTGGTGCCGCTATTCTTGTTGGTGGTAAGCGGTCGCTGAAAATCGGCGACACCATGGGGACGGTTATTCGCCCCTTCATGAAGCTGGACACCGAGGAAGACGTTGAAGAGTTGGTTGAATTTGCAGAAGAAATGGTCGACTTCTTCGCTGAAAATGCGCTTGAGCATGAGCGGATTGGCGAATGTATTGACCGTATCGGTCTGTCCAACTTCCTAGAAGCGATGAATGTTGATGTTGACCCCAATATGGTCAACCATCCGCGGACATCAAGCTATGTGCGGACCGACGACTTTGCCGAAGAAGCAGCCAAATGGCATGCACGCAAAGGCGCCAAAGGCCCCGAAGCAGCAGAATAAATAGGTATAATTGAGCCCCGTGTCTTCTCCGGCACGGGGCTTATCAAAATTCAAAAGAGTTAAGGGGATACACGATGACTGATGCAACCGAACTGCGCCGCCCGGACGAACACGGCGTGATGGACCCGATGCCTTTGATGCATCCGGTTATGCAGAAAAATTTTGGCAAATGGGCTTGGCATGATCGTAAGCGCCCCGGCGTTTTGCACCATGTTGCAAAATCTGGTGATGAAATCTGGACCGTGCGCGCTGGTACACAGCGCCAGATGGACCTTCACACCATTCGCCTGCTGGCGGATATTGCGGACCAGTTTGCCGATGGCCATATTCGCTTTACCACGCGCTCAAACGCCGAATTTATGGTGTCTGACGAGGCTAAAGTTGAGCCATTGATCGAAAAACTTGGCAAAGAGGGTTTTCCTGTCGGTGGCACTGGGAACTCTGTTTCCATGATTTCCCATACGCAGGGCTGGCTACATTGCGATATTCCGGGAACAGACGCGTCCGGTGTTGTAAAATCCTTGATGGATGAATTACATACGGAATTTGTCCGCGAAGAAATGCCGAACCGCGTGCGGATCACAACGTCATGTTGTCAGATCAACTGTGGTGGCCAAGGCGATATCGCGATTAACGTGCAGTATTCCAAACCGCCGAAGATTGACCACGACCGCGTCGCGAACGTCTGTGAGCGTCCGGCTGTTGTGGCGCGTTGCCCCGTTGCGGCTATCCGCCCTGCTATGGTTGACGGCAAACCATCCCTGGAAGTGGATGAAAAGAAATGCATTTGTTGTGGAGCGTGTTACCCGCCGTGTCCGCCGATGCAAATCAATAGCGACGATTCAACCAAGATTGCGATCTGGGTTGGCGGCAAGCATTCCAATGCGCGCTCCAAACCAACTTTCCACAAGCTGGCAGTTGCGGGTTTGCCCAACAACGCACCCCGCTGGCCCGAGGTGGCAGAAGTCGTAAAAACCATCCTTTACGCCTATAAAGACGGCGCGAAGGACTGGGAACGCTTGGGCGAGTGGATTGAGCGTATCGGTTGGCCGAAGTTTTTCGAGGTGACGGGTTTGGCATTTACCAAACATCACATTGATGACTGGCATGGCGCACGTAAGAGCTTGAACGCGTCCACGCACATTCATTTTTAGGCGCTTTTTGGCCCTTTCAGGGGGCCAATTTAGCGGCGTCTATGGTGCGTGTTGGCATCTTTTGTAAATAGGTAGATTGATATGAAATTTGGTATTCTTGTTAACGAAGGCCCGTTTAACCATCAGGCCTCAGATTCAGCGCTTCGCTTTGCAATGGCGGCACTGGAGAAGGGGCATGAGGTGCCACGGGTGTTCTTCTATAATGATGGTGTTTACAACGCCAATAAGGAATCTGAGCCGCAGTCCGATGATCGTAACATTGTGAAACTGTGGTCAGACTTGGCAAAAGAAAATGGCATTGACCTTGTTGTCTGTATCGCGGCTGCTTTGCGCCGTGGGATCAAGGATGATGCTTTGCCGGACGGGTTCCGCATCTCTGGTTTGGGTCAGTTGGTCGAGTCTGGTATCGCGAATGACCGGCTCGTCGTATTTGGTGATTAAGGGGTAGTATGATGGACGATTGGGAAGATGAAGACGGCCCCGAGGTTGTTAAGAAATTCTTATACCTGAACCGTAAAGCGCCATATGGCACAATTTACGCGCTGGAATCCTTGGAAAAGGTGTTGGTTGCTGCGGCATTTGAACAAGATGTCAGCATGGTCTTTTGCGATGATGGCGTATTCCAGATTGTCAAAGGCCAGTCGACAGACGGCATTGGCATGAAAAATTTTTCGCCAACGTTTCGCGCCTTAGAGGGCTATGACGTTGAAAAACTTTATGTGGAAAAAGAATCCCTTGAAGCTAGAGGCTTATCCGAAGACGATTTGCTGGTGGATGTAGAGGTTGTTACGAGCGCAGAAATCCAAGACCTGATTGATGATCAGGACGTGGTCATGAGCTCTTAAGGGGAAGCGATATGTTGCATACGGTTAATAATTCACCCTTCGAAAAAAACGGTTTGGACAGCTGCCTGCGCATGGCAAAGGCTGGCGGAGCCGTTTTGTTATTTGAAGATGGGGTGGTCGGTGCCTTGGCGGGTACAGCAGTTGCAGATAAAATTGCAGCACGCAGTGATTTGAATTTTTATGCGCTGGGCGAGGACCTTGCCGCGCGCGGCCTTGGAGACAAGGCGTTGGTCGATGGTATCAAGGTTGTGGACTATGCAGGGTTCGTGGACTTGGTTGCTGAACACGAGGCCTCAACGGCCTGGTTATAGTCTAGACCCCTGCCACAGGGGTCATTTTGGGTTGGGTTGAGTTTAATAGAGAGAAAAGGAAACGAGTATGGCTTACGAAGTAGACGGGAAAACCTACGAAGCTGATGAAGAAGGTTACATCATCAATCTAGGCGATTGGAACAAAGATTTGGCTGCGGTGATTGCCAAAGAAGAAAATATCGAAATGGGCGACGATCATTGGGAAGTTGTGAACTTTCTGCGTGATTATTACGAAGAATACCAGATTGCGCCAGCCGTTCGCGTGCTGACCAAAGCTGTGAAAAAGTCCATGGGTCCGGAAAAAGGCAACAGCAAATACCTGTATGAGCTGTTTCCATATGGTCCGGCAAAACAGGCGTGTAAAATCGCTGGCCTGCCCAAACCAACTGGTTGCGTTTAATCTAAAACGGTTAAGTCATTTTCTGGTGTCCCGGTGTGTTCGGGGCACCATGCCGACCTCCGCGCGATATTGGTCCTTAGCATTATGACAAAGGTCATCGTGATAAGAGACATCGTGACAGGGGTGCTGCGAGACCATCGCAAAAGGATAAATGAGTAAGAGGTGCCGTCGTGCTGAGTATGACCTATGCGAGCCTGTTCTACCTAGCTACCCTTCTGTTTTTGGGTGGTTTGGGCTATAGAATTTACACGTACTGGAACACGCCAGCACCTTTGAAAATTCCGACCATGCCAGCGCCGACGACCCATAGGGGCGTGGCGTTCCGTATCTTTCGCGAGGTGGCGTTTTTTGAAAGCCTGTTTAAGTCCAATAAGTGGATTTGGATTTTCGGCTATATTTTTCATGTCGCCATGGCGCTTGTTGTTCTGCGGCATTTTCGTTATTTTCAGGAACCCGTTTGGGGCATTATCGCGCTGATACAGCCCATTGGTATGTATGCGGGCTTTGCCATGATGGCGGGGCTGGCAGCCCTGCTGTTTCGCCGTTTCGCGGTGGACCGGGTGCGGTATATCTCACGCCCTTCTGATTATCTGATGCTGGTGCTGCTAATGGCGATCGTCGCCTCTGGCTACGGCATGCAATATGTTGAACGGGTCGATATTCTGGCCGTGAAAGCGTTCATGCTTGGCCTGATGCGGTTTGAGGTTCTTCCGTTGCCGTCAAATCCTTATCTGCTGGTGCATCTCGGCTTGGTGAGCTTCTTAATGATTATCTTTCCGATCTCCAAACTGCTGCATGCCCCGGGAGTCTTTTTCTCGCCGACACGCAATCAAGTGGATAACGCGCGGGAAAAACGTCATTTGGCACCGTGGGCCGCCAAACTTGATGAGGGGAGGGATCGCTAATGGCTGACTTCGAAACACCGAAGCTGGGGAACTTTCTTCAGACTCCATGCATGCAGCCGGGTGCTATGGACCATTCTAGCCCCTTTGTCGCAGCACCTCAGCACAATACGGATTTGGGTTTCCCCGGGGAACTGGTTGACAACTGGGAAGAAAAAGCCGTTGAACGTCTGGGTGAGCTGCTGGATAAAAACCGTGCGCTGAAAGTCTTTATGGATAGCTGCGTGAAATGCGGTGCCTGCACAGATAAATGTCATTATTACATCGGCACGGGTGATCCGAAAAACATGCCGGTTGCGCGCCAAGACCTGCTGCGCAAGGTTTATCGCCGACACTTTACGGTTGTTGGTAAATACCTGCCAAAACTGGTTGGGGCCGAAGACTTGACAGAAGAATTACTGGACGACTGGTATAAATATTTCCACCAATGCTCGCAGTGTCGCCGTTGCTCGGTTTATTGCCCCTATGGCATTGACACGGCCGAGATTTCCATGGCCGCCCGCGACATCATGGACCATATCGGTAAGGGCCAGAAATACTGTAATGAAATCCTTGGCAAAGTGCACAAGATAGGCAACAACCTCGGTCTGCCAGAGCCAGCCTTGGCGGATACGCTTGAAGGGTTGGAAGAAGATATCGAAGAAGATACCGGTGTTGCGGTGAAGCTGCCGCTGGACCAAAAAGGTGCCGACATCTTGCTGGTGACGCCATCGGCCGATTTCTTTGCAGAGCCTCATGTGGATGGCTTGATTGGTTACGCCAAGGTTTTCCACGAAGCGGGGGTCAGTTGGACGGTATCGTCCTATGCCTCAGAGGCCGCCAATTTCGCCATGTTCATCGGCTCATACGAGCAAATGAAGGAAGTTGCCGAGCGCATCCGCAAAGCGGCCCAGGATTTGGGCGTGAAGCGTATTGTTGTCGGTGAATGTGGCCATGCGTGGCGTGTGGCTTACAGTTTCTGGAATACTTTGGCAGGGCCGTTTGATTTCCTCGACCCCAATTACCCGATCCCCCAGCATATTTGCGAATTTACCAATGACCTGCTGGAAGCGGGCAAGCTGAATATCGATAAGTCGCAGAATGACCATATGACGTTAACCTTCCATGACAGCTGCAATGTCTCGCGCGCGTCCCGTATGGGCGATAAGCCCGGCGGGCAGTATGAAATTCCGCGCGCTGTGATCAAAGCGGTTTGTAACAATTATGTGGATATGTCGCCTGAAACCATCAAAGAAGGCACCTTCTGCTGTGGCGGCGGCGGCGGCCTGTTAACCGATGACCTGATGGAATTGCGGGTCAAAGGGGCACAGCCGCGGATGCAGGCGCTGCACGAGGTTCGTGAAGATAGTGGTGTGACCCATATGGCCGCTATTTGCGCCATTTGTAAATCTCAGTTCTCGAAGGTTATGCCCTATTACGGCATGGGCATGGATGACATCGTCAGTGTGCATCAGTTGGTCTCAAACGCATTGGTTCTGACAGGGCAAACGCTCCGGGACGGAGAGCCGATTGAGGACCCAGACGAAGCTGCCCCAAATGCGGAGCAGGGGACTGAACAGAATAACGAAACGGCAGCAGGCTAAGACCTGAGCTAAGAAAAAGAACAGTGAGAAGGGATGAACATGAGTGACACAAGGTTGACAAAACGCCGCTTCGCAGACGGCGACAGTGCGCATCGCCCGTGGGTTGAAGAAATTTTCACAGGGGACAAAAGCCATAAATGCCCCACATATGTTCATCGCACGCCGCCGTGTCAGGGCTCTTGCCCGTCAGGCGAAGATATTCGTGGTTGGTTGAATATTGCTCGTGGCATTGAAAAAGCACCAGAGGGCATGAGCTGGCAGGAATATGCGTTTAACCGCATTGTTGAAGCTAACCCCATGCCCGCGATCATGGGGCGCGTTTGCCCAGCACCATGTGAAGATGGCTGTAACCGGAATGAGGTTGAAGACCATGTGGGTATCAACGCGATTGAGCAATATATTGGCGATCATGCGTTGGAACAGGGCTTTAAATTACCTGAAGCCGGGCCTGACACGGGTAAAAAAGTCGCCGTGATCGGCGGTGGCCCTGCTGGTCTAGCGGCCGCGTATCAGTTGCGTCTGCGTGGCCATGCGGCGACCATTTTTGAAAGCGCACCACTGCTTGGTGGGTGGATGCGTTACGGCATTCCCGGTTACCGCACGCCGCGTCAAGTTTTGGACGGTGAGATTCAACGCATTTTGGATTTGGGTGTCGAAGTTCGCGCCAACACGCGCGTGGGCAAGGATGTTACAGTCGAAGAGCTGGAAAAAGAATTTGATTCTATCTTCTGGGGCATCGGAACCCAGCGTGGCATGTTGCTGCCTGTACCGGGTGGCAATGCACCAAACTGCGTATCCGGCGTCGCTTTCCTTGAAGCCTTTAATCAGGGCCGCATGACAAATGTTGCCAAACGTATCATAGTCATTGGTGGCGGCGATACGGCGATGGACGTGGCCGCTGTGGCTCGTCGCCTTGGCCATATATCCGAAAAAACTGACGAGCCGGAAAAAGTAATCCTTGATCATACTGCAAATGACGCCGCATCGGTGGCCAAGCGCAGTGGTGCAGAAGTGGTGGTTGTTTACCGTGATCCGATGCCCGCGTCGGAAATGGAAATTCGCCATGTCACTGAAGAAGGCGTGGAAATACAAGGCCCCTTGAATCCGGTGGAAATCATCCTGGACGAGAAGGGTCGGGCCAAAGCGCTTAAGGTGGTGTCCATCGAATGGAAGGGCAGTGAGATGTCCGTCATCGAAGGGTCCGAGCGCGAGATCGAATGTGATATGGTGGTGTCTGCCATTGGTCAAGGCCCCGATATGGAGGGCATGGAAGGCTTTGGTGACGAACGTGGTTTCTTGCCCGTCGATGGAAATTATCGCCACAAGGATCATCATAATATGTTTGCGGGCGGCGATGTGATCCGCCCGCACTTGTTGACCACCGCCATTGGTCATGCCTCGATCGCGGTTGACGGCATTGATGAATTTTTGCATGGCAAGCAAGAGCTGCACAAACGCCCCAAGGTAGATAAGCACACATTTAGCCTGTTGGATAAATTACGCGAAACCCATAAAGAGCCAAAAGCTTATGATCATCAGCAGGTCCGTGGTACCAGCGACAGTGATTTTGCCATTCATAACTATGAGGATCGCTCGCACGTCGAAGTGATCCCATCGGATGAATTATTTCTTGGTCATTTTGCCTATGAAGAGCGCATTAAGCGTACGGAAAAGGAAATTGGCCCCGACGATGTAATCGGCCACTTTGAAGAGCGCATCACGGGCCTTACCGAGGCGCAGGCAGTTGCCGAATCTAACCGCTGTATGAGCTGCGGCATGTGTTTTGAGTGCGACAACTGTGTTATCTTCTGTCCTCAGGATGCTGTGTTCCGCGTCAAAAAGGATAAGGCGACCATGGGGCGTTATGTGGATACCGACTATGGCAAATGTATTGGCTGTCACATCTGTGCCGATGTGTGCCCGACGGGCTATATCCAAATGGGTCTTGGCGAGTAATAATCGCCAGTAAAATAGGGGAGGACGCTGATGCACCGTATCGTTTTGACAGCAATCTTGTTGTTTGCTGCTGCCAATTTCTTGACCCCGGCAGCGATTGCGTCGGACGAAAGTGTTGTGACTTCTGCGGTCCCGATGCCAGTCGTCCCCGAAGCACCAGAGGGTACTGAATGCGTTGCCGACCCTGATTTTATGCGTCTCAATCACATGAAGCTTTTGCAGCATGACCGTGATTTGACCATGCGCGATGGTAACCGGAGCATTGATTTTAGCTTGAAAGAATGTGTGGACTGCCACGTGGTTCGGGACGCCGAGGGGGTTGCCGTGACCGTGGATAGTCCCCAGCACTTCTGTCGGTCTTGTCATGAATATGCCGCGGTCAAAATCGACTGCTTCAGCTGTCATGCGTCGCGCCCAGAAATTGAGGACGCCATCAAATTGGGGCAAAATCCGCATCAGGCATCGGTGCGCGATTTGGTGCCGCAGATCGACTGGACGTTGCAGACAGGTGCGCCAAAAGCGGAGGTTGGAAATGAGTAATTGCGGCTCCAAATGTTCCTCTAAGGCAGCAAAGCCCGCCCAACCAGCGGATATCACTCAGTTCGACTTTGATCGCCGCCGATTTTTAAGTGTCTCAGCCGCAGCGGCGGGTGTGGTTCTCGCGCCGGGCGTTATGCTTTATGGCGTTGGCGCGCCAAGCCCTGCTCATGCACATGCTGACCACGGCGCCGATGCCAGCAAACGCTGGGGCATGCTGATTGATGTGAATAAGTGTGATGCAGACTGTGACGTCTGCGTTCATGCGTGCGCTGATGAAAACGGCTGGCAGGGAACCCATGATCGTCCCGCATCGGACGCGCAATGGATTCGTAAAGTTACGGTCCGTGACCCATCCACCAATCATACCCAATCATTGCCTGTGATGTGTCAGCACTGCGCCGAGCCGCCTTGTGTGGACGTGTGCCCAACAGGCGCGTCGTTTAAGCGCGCCGACGGCATTGTTCTGGTTGATAAACATATCTGTATCGGGTGCCGCTATTGCATGGTGGCATGCCCATATAAAGCGCGCTCATTTGTCCATGAAGATGTGCAGGACCAAAAAACCCACGCGCCGCGCGGTAAAGGCACGGTGGAAAGCTGCACTATGTGCGTCCACCGCATTGACGTGGGGGGCACGCCCGCATGTGTTGAGGCCTGCGCCGAAAAAGCGGGTGGCGCGATGATGTTTGGCGACTTGAATGATCCAACCAGTGATATTTCCAAACACATCGCGACCTATGCGACGCGGCAAATTCGCGCTGATCTGGGCGTTGATCCCGGTGTGCGCTATCAGAATTTGTAGGGGGCGGTTATGAAGCGGATTATATATTCTCAGATTGATGGTACGGGCAGCGGCTTTTACGGCCTGTTTGCCTTCCTCGGCGCGGTTGTCTTGGGCGCGGCCTTTTCCGTTTACAATATGGAACACGCAGGGCACTGGATTACGGGCATGTCTAATCAGGTGATCTGGGGCACGCCGCACGTTTTTGCTATTTTCCTGATTGTGGCGGCCTCTGGTGCGCTGAATGTGGCGTCCATCGGCTCGGTCTTTGGTAAGAAAATTTATAAGCCCTTGGGCCGCTTGTCTGGTCTTGTCGCGCTGGCCTTGTTGCTGGGTGGTTTGGCTGTATTGGTGCTTGATCTGGGCCGTCCGGACCGACTGATCGTCGCCATGACCAAATATAATTTCACCTCGATTTTTGCGTGGAATATCATTTTATATGTGGGCTTTATGGTGATTGTGGCGGCTTATCTGTGGGTACAGATGGAGCGCCGCATGAATATCTATGCCAAATATGCAGGGCTTGTGGCTTTTATTTGGCGTTTGATCCTGACCACGGGTACAGGGTCTATCCTTGGCTTTATTGTTGCCCGCGAAGCCTTTGACAGCGCGGTCTTGGCACCCCTGTTCATCACCATGTCATTTTCTTTCGGGCTGGCCGTTTTTTCACTGATCTTGATAACAGCAGCGCGCGGCGATGGCCGGGCGTTGGGGGATGCGGTCCTTGAACGCATGGGCAAATTGCTTGGTGTGTTTGTCGCTGGCGTTCTTTATCTGACGGCGGTGCAACATCTGACCAATCTCTATATGGCCAAACGTGTGGGTATAGAATCCTTCATTCTTTTGGATGGTGGGATTTACACCCAGCTGTTTTGGGGCGGACAGGTTATTCTTGGCGGTCTGCTTCCCTTAGCGATTGTCTATTCCACTGTCATCAAGAATGCTGCCGTGCGTTTGGCCGCGGCCTCTGTCTTGGTGATCGCTGGCGGGTTCGCGCAGATTTACGTGCTTTTGATTGGCGGTCAGGTCTATCCGCAGACCTTGTTCCCCGGCATGGAGGTTTCGTCAAGCTTCTTTGACGGTGTTGTTGCTGAGTATGCGCCCAGCGGCTGGGAAGTGTCCCTTGGTCTTGGCGGTGTAGCTCTTGCGTTGTTGATTGTCATGGTGGGTATCAAATTTCTGTCCTTCTTGCCGCAAAGTATGGCGGATGAAGATATGGACCCCCACCATAAAGCGTCTGGTGCTTAAGCCAGCCCCATTTACGAAGCATTTAAATTCAAGGTAAGTCGATGCAAGAACATCCCTTTGCGCAATATATTCGCCCGCTTGCCCGGGGCAAAACCAAATCCCGTGAGCTAACGCAAGAGGAAGCGCGCGATGCTATGGGCATGATCCTGCGGCGCGAGGTTGAGCCAGAGCAGATTGGCGCGTTTTTGATGTTGCTTCGATTGCGTGAAGAAACCGCCATTGAAATTGCAGGCTTTGTCGAAGCGGGCCAGATCTATTTTGAGGGCGAAGGCCAAATCCCCGCCGATGCCCCCGTAGTGGACGTGGATTGGTCGAGTTATGCGGGCAAACGCAAGCAGTTGCAGTGGTATATGCTGGCGGCGCTGACGTTGGTGCAAAATGGCTTTAAGGTTTTCATGCACGGCACCGATGGACATACCGCCGGGCGCATTTATACCAGTGAATGCGTGCAGCACCTTGGTTTGCCCATTGCCGGTGATTTTGCGATGGCAAGCCAGCAGCTAAAAGACAGTGGGTTTTCATATATGCCGTTGAAATCGCTCTGTCCGGTCTATCATGAATTAATCGAATTAAAGCATATCCTTGGTTTGCGCTCGCCAATACACACGGTGGCGCGGATGATGAACCCGTTTAAGTCAGATGTGGTCCTGCAAGGTATTTTTCACCCCACCTTTATGCCTAAGCACCAAGAAGCCGCGCAGTTGTTGGGGCAAAAACATCTGAGCGTGTTTCGCGGCGAAGGCGGTGAAATTGAAGTTCGCCCCAATAAAGCGTTCGAGGTTCGCACCTGTCACAACGGCGTTCTCGAGACTGAGAATTGGCCGCGTATTGCCGACGATAGCCGTCAGGAAGTGGACGAGGAGCTGGATTTATCGCGTCTCGAAGCGGTATGGCGCGGGCAGGCGGTGGACGACTATGCTGATGCGGCCATTCGCGGCACCTTGGCGGTGGCGTTAAAGACGATGCAGCGCGCCGACAGCATTGACGCGGCATTGACGATGGCTGCGGAAATGTGGGCCAATCGGGATACCTCGCGATTTATTTAGGCGGCGATGCTGGTGACAAGTCCCCCATAGAGGGCTAAACTTTGCGCTTCATTCTTTTGAGAAAGAGAAACGCCCGTGGCGCTTTATATTTCAGCAGCTCATAAATCTTCTGGCAAAACCAGTATCACTATTGGTTTGGCGGCCAGCTTGGCGGCGCGCGGCCACTGTGTGCAAACCTTTAAGCGCGGCCCAGATTATATAGACCCCTTGTGGCTGGCGCGTGCCAGCGGGCGGGCCTGTTACAATTTGGACTTCTTCACGCAAACCCGTGACGAGATCGAGACCACCTATACAGGCAATCTTCCCGGCGCTGATGTGGCGCTGATTGAAGGCAATAAAGGCCTTTATGACGGTATGGATGTGGAGGGCAGTGATAGTAACGCGGCACTGGCCAAACTGTTGCGGCAAAGGGTTTTATTGGTGTTGGATTGTCAAGGCATGACCCGGGGCATTGCGCCGCTGCTACAGGGCTATAAAGCCTTTGACCCGGAAGTGCATATCGCAGGGGTCATCTTGAATAAGGTGGGCGGCCAGCGCCATGAAGATAAGCTGCGCACCGCGATGGAGCGTTATACCGATATCCCTGTACTGGGGGCTGTAGGCAATGACCCGACCCCACATATTGCCGAGCGGCATTTGGGCCTAGTGCCAGCCAACGAAGACGGCGGCGCAGGCGCGCGTATTCAGGCGCTGGGCGATGCGGTAGCGGCATCGGTTGATCTGGACCGGGTACAGGCACTGGCCGCGGTCAGCGTTGGCGCAGGGGCACCCATAAATTATCCCGCCCCGGATGTGCGCATCGGAGTGGCCCGGGATGCGGCCTTTGGCTTTTACTATGCGGACGATTTAGACGCGTTTCGCCGCCACGGTGCCGAGCTAATCTTCTTTGATTGCCTGAAAGACAAAGACGTACCCCACGTGGATGGTCTGTTTATTGGCGGTGGTTTCCCGGAAACGCATATGGCCGCACTCGCGGCGAACAGCGATCTGCGCGGCGCCATAAAAACCCAGATTGAAAATGGCCTACCGACCTATGCGGAATGCGGAGGTCTGATGTATCTGTCGCGCTCTATTTCATGGCAGGGCGAAAAGGCGGCCATGGTCGGGGTGATTGCCGGCGATAGTGTGATGCATGACCGACCCCGTGGGCGCGGTTATATGCGGCTGGAAGAGACCACCAACGGTCCTTGGGGGCGGGTGTCCGATGATGTGTTTCCAGCACATGAATTTCACTATGCGTCCTTGGATGGTTTGGTCGCGCCGATGAACACGGCGTTTCATGTGCGTCGAGGCACAGGTCTGGATGGCAGCCACGATGGGCTAGTGCAGGGCAATTTAGTGGCAGGCTTTGCGCACATGCGTCACACCGCCGCGACCCCATGGGTCGGACGCTTTGTTGATTTTGTCAGATCAAAAAAACAGCCTTAGATTCTGTAAATTTTCAGGAAGGCATCCACGCATTGGCCCACGTGCTTTTTCATTTCAGGCTGGGAAAGTGCGCCCCTTAAACCCAGTGTTCGCATGAAATATGTCTCACCCTTGATCAGTGAAATAAACTGATGCACAGCCAGATAGGGATCTTCAATGGCCAGTTTTCCTTGACTATCCAGTTCTGTAAAGATGGCCGCCATGCGCTCGATGGTTTTCTTGGGGCCTGCGTCATAAAATAGTTTGGCAAGACGCGGGGCATCCGGAGACCCGCTAGAAACCATTTTATGAACTGCGACCGCCACGTCGGAAAGGATTATGCCCGCAGACCCCATGCCGATGGTCATCAGCGTTTCGCCTATAGGGGCGTCTGGATCAGGTTTGTGAATATTTGCAGGAATAATGCGCTCGGAAAACAGCTCCACGGCGGCTGCAAACAGCGCTTCTTTGCCGGAAAAATGACTGTATACGGTCTGTTTTGAGACGCCCGCGGTTTGCGCCACAAGATCCATACTGGTGCCATCAAACCCGTGCTGCGTAAACAGGACGGCAGAGGCCTCTAGGATTGCTGTGCGTTTCGCGGTGTCCTTGGGACGACCTTTGTTGACGCTATTATTCATGATCACTCCAGTCTCTCTAAACCTAATTAACGCGATGGCAGTGGAATTGTCCATATTTTTCTGGACTAGACCGTCTAGTCCAGTATATATGCAGAAGAGCGACAGCGCATGAATCATGATTCTACAGGATAAAATAATGAGCCTAGACAGCCCCTCGTTCAAACTTTCGAGTATGGTGCGCGGCCGCACCCCGTTTTTGACTGCGGTGGCCCTCATCATCATGATTGGCCTTTTCACCCGCAATGGCGACGATGATGTCGGCACAGAGGTCAGGGTTTTACCCGTTGAAACGGCTGTGGTGCATTATCAGGACCGCCATATTGTCTCCCACGAGTTCACCGGGCGGATTACATCGGAAAAACGCTCGAACCTGAGTTTCGATCTGGGCGGCAGATTGCAGGGCGTTTTGGTGGATCACGGTGATGTTTTCAAAAAAGGCGATGCGCTGGCCGTGCTGGATACAACCCGAACCGAAGTTCGACAGCGTCAAGCGGCGGCCCAACGCGACGAAGCGGCTGCGGCACTGCAATTGGCCACGAACACCCGCAAGCGGGCCGAAGAAACATTCCGCGAAAATCACACATCGCAACAGCGCCTTGACGAAGCCATTGCTGCCGAAGGCCGCGCCAAAGCACAATTGGCGGCGGCCATCGCGGCCTATGATATGACCCGGGTCGATATGGGGCGCTCGACCCTGCGCGCGCCATTTGATGGGGCGGTAGATCGGCGGCTTTTGGACGAAGGCGTGGTGGTTTTGGCAACAACACCCATTTTGTCCGTGATTGATGCGGGCGGTATGGAAGCGCAAATCGGTATGGGGCGCGAACATGCGGCGACGTTGGCGATCGGTCAGAAATTTATGCTGGATGATGAAGATGGGCATAGCTGGCCCGCTGAAGTGATCAGAATTTCATCAGTTATTCGCGGCGATACACGGACCATGCTGGTGGCGTTTGGATTTTCGCAACCGAACCATGGTGCCGATGGTGAACTGATCAGCGTGGTGATCCCGAGCGCGCGCGAAGCACGTGGTTTCTGGGTACCAATTAGCGCCATGACGGCGGATATACGCGGGATGTGGCGGCTGTATGGATTGCAACCGGGAGAAAACGGCACGTTCAAAACAGTGGCTGAAAATGTACAGGTTTTGCATGTTGAGGGCGAACGGGCTTATGTCACTGGAACCATTAACGATGGTCTGCAGTTTGTCAGCGCGGGATTGCACCGATTGACCCAAGGGCAATTGGTGCGGCCCATCACGACATCGGGAGAATAGGAGCATGATTGGCTCCCTTTATAATTACCCGCGCTTGGTGGTCCTGCTGTTATTTTTAATTGTGGCTATGGGTGCAGGGGCAATTGCCAACATGCCCCGATTAGAAGATCCAAGCATGGAAACCCGCGTGGCGCTGATCGTGACCCGCTATCCGGGTGCCAGCGCTGAACGTGTCGAGGCTCTGGTCAGTGAAAATATCGAATTAAAACTGCGCGAGGAATCGGGCATTAAACGCATCATGTCCAATTCCCGGCCTGGCGTCTCGACGGTGATTGTTGAATTGGTCGATTCGGTTAAAAATAGCGAGCCATATTTGGCCCGCCTGCGCGACAAATTGGCCGAGGTCACAGACCTCCCCCCGGGGGCATCAAAGCCCCGCTTTGATGAAAATATGATGTATGCCTATACCACCATCATCGCGCTGAAGTGGCAGGCACAAGAAGCTCCCAATTATGCGATCTTGGGGCGCTATGCCCGGGAATTGGACAACCGGCTGAAAAACTTAACCGGCACGGACTTTTCGAAAATTGCAGGCCTCCCGCGTGAGGAAATTTCAGTTGCCTTTAATGATGATGCACTGGCAGCGATCAATATGACGCCAGCCGATGTGGCGGCGCGAATTTTCGCGGCTGATCCGAAAAATTCGGCGGGCATTATTTCCGGCGAGGCAGGGCATTATCTGGTGGAAATCGCTGGCAGTCTGGATGGGTTGGAACGGGTTCGGCAAATTCCATTGGTCTTTCACCAAGAAGGAAGCGTCACCCGCGTGGGTGATGTGGCGCGGGTAACGCGTGCAGCCGCGGACCCCCCCGGCGAATTGGCGCTGATTGATGGCGGCCCCGGAATTATGGTGGCGGCACGGATGCACGAAGATATGCGCGTGGATAAATGGGTGGCATCTGTTGATGCGATGCTGAGCAATTTCGAAGCGGGCCTTCCCGGCGGTATCCAGCTTGAAAAAATCTTTGATCAGGACCGCTACACCACCGAACGGCTTTCGGGCTTGTTTGGCAATATGGTGGTTGGCGCCCTGATCGTATTTCTTGTTTTGCTGGTGACCTTGGGCTGGCGCGCGTCACTGATTGCTGGGTCGATCTTGCCGCTTGCTGCCTTGTCTGCGCTGGCGATCCTTTATATGTCGGGCTTTCGCATTCAGCAGATGGTGGTGACGGGTATGATCGTCGGCCTTGGGATCATGGTTGATAATGCGATTGTTCTGACCGATGCTATTCAGACCGAATTATTGCGCGGGGCGCGGCGTTCGGTGGCCGTGGCGAAAACCGTTGGTCGCTTGTGGTTGCCACTGTTGGGATCGACCATTACCACGGTTATTGCGTTTCTCCCTATCTTGTTGATGCCGGGGAATGCAGGCGATTTTGTAGGCGGACTATCGGCGTCTGTGATCGCGTCCATCATTGCGTCTTACATCATTGCCTTTACGATCATTTCCGCCATTGCCGGCAAGGTTCTTGGCCGGGCCGATGGTCAAGCCCATAACGGCGTCCGGCATTGGTGGCGCGAAGGCGCCCAAGGCAGCGTCATCTCTAACTGGTTCAAAGGGTCGTTGGAACGGGCCTTGGACAGACCCCTTCGCACCATGGTCTTGGCGAGCCTTTTACCTGTTCTGGGGCTATATTTGGCATCGACCCTGCCGGAGCAGTTTTTCCCCCCGGGCGACCGTGATCAGTTTCATCTACAGCTTTCAATGCCCGCGCAGTCGAGCATTGAGGAAACAGAAAAAACAGCGAAAAATATTCACGCCCTGTTGAAAGCGGATGAACGCATTCTATCAGTGCATTGGAATTTGGGCAGCGGTATTCCCAAATATTATTACAATCTATGGGGTGGGCGCGAAAACATGCCGCATTACGGCGAAGCGATGGTCAGCGCACGGTCAATGGAAGACGTGGATGGCCTGATCGCCAAGTTTCAACCTGAATTTGATGCGAAGTTCCCCCATGCGCAGATATTGGTGCGCAATCTTGAACAGGGTCCACCCTATGACGCCCCGATTGAAGTGCGTGTGCAGGGACCCGACCTGGACGTCTTGCGGCAATTGGGCGAAGACATTCGCAGTGAGCTGGCGGGTATTCCCGGCGTCATCCATACCAAGACGACGTTGGAATATGGCCGGGCAAAAATGCTGGTGAATGTGAACGAGGACGAAGCAGGCATTATCGGCCTGTCGCTTCGTGACGTCGCGGATCAGTTGCGCGGTGGCTTGGATGGGGAGATTGGCGGATCTATCATCGAGGCCACCGAAGACGTTCCTGTGCGCATTCGTATGGGCCGTGCAGAGCGCAGTGATATTAACGCGTTGGAGAATATCCAATTGGAGCCACGCCGTGGCGGCAAAGCGCAGGACGGGTCCTATTTAGGCACGCCTTTAAGCGCGGTGGCGGATGTGCAGCTGGTTCCATCTGTTGGCAATATACCGCGGCGCAACAGCGTGCGGGAAAACGCGGTGCATGGCGTTTTGGAAAATAACCTTTTGCCGGATGTGGTGTTCCAGAAGTTGCAAGCGCGCTTAGAGGCTCAAGGCTTCACCGCGCCGCCGGGGTACAAGATCGAATTTGGTGGTGAAAGTGCTGAACGTGACCGCGCCATGGAACAATTGATGGCAACCGCAGGCGTTCTGGCGGTGATCATGCTGATTGCGGTGGTGCTGACCTATGACAGTTTTCGTTTGGCGGGCATTACCTTTGCTGCGGCGATACAGGCGGCGGGGTTGGGCTTTTTTGCGCTGTGGCTGACTGGGTTCCCGCGCGGGTTCATTGTGATTGTCGGGGCGATGGGGCTGGTGGGGCTGGCGATTAATGCTGCAATTGTGATCTTGTCGGAATTGAAACAGAACCGTGCGTCTCGTGCAGGAGACCGCGACGCGGTGGTGGCGGGTGTGATGTCCACTGGGCGTCATATCCTGTCCACCACACTGACCACGGTTGGGGGTTTTACCCCGTTGATGTTAGCAAGTGCCGAGTTTTGGCCGCCTTTTGCCATCACCATCGCGGGCGGGACGTTTCTGTCTATGGTGGTGTCATTTTATTTTGCACCAGCCGCCTTTACCTTGTGCGCACAACGCCGGGCGTTTGTTGGAAAACGGCAACTTCTGGCGGAACAGGCAGAAGCAATCCGCGAAGCAGATGCTGTGGCGCATCCGCCTGCGGAATAAGACCGCTTGCGGTGAGCTGGGTTGGCGATCGGTTTACTCTGGCACAATAACCAAATCGCCGGGGCGCAGGCCGCTTAAAACATCCAGCATGCCCGCGATGGCATTGCCGGTGGTGATCAGACGCCGTTCGCGGGTGCCATTGGCCCATACAGTGACATATTCCAACTGACCGATGCGCGTAACGGCGGCAACGGGCACCAATAATGAATGCCCTTGACCTGCGGGTATGCCGACCCGGGCGAACATGCCCGCCAAAATATCCCGATCACCCCATGTTTGCATTTGCGGTAGGCGGATTTTGACCAACAAGGTGCGCGATCCGGGTTCGGCGAAGGGCACAATTTCATCGACGATGCCCTCTAAGTCCAGATCGAGCGATTCTATTCTCACGCCCAGCGCTTGCCCCAACTTCAGCTGCACGGCTAGATTCTCGCGGACCGGAACTTCAACCCGCAACACGCTGGGGTCATAGATATAGAGCAGCGCCCGGCCGGGGGCTGCGGTTTCTCCCGGCTCAGCATTGCGGTCAACAATCCGCCCTGATACCGGGGATAGAATGCGTGTGTGGCTCAGCGCGGTGCGGGCTTCGTCCAAAACTTGTTCTAGGCGCAAGACCTCTGCGTTGGCAACGCGCAGGACATTGCTCACTTGGTCCAGCCGCTGCACGGTGGACGCCCCTGTTGTCACCAGCTCCTCGACGCGGGCCTTTTCGCGGGCGGCAAGGTCTTGCTGGCTCTTTGCGGCATTCAGGGCCTCGGTGGTTTGCGCGACACGGGCGACAAAATCGCGGTCGTCAAGGCGCACTAGTTCCTGACCGGCTGTTACGCTGTCGCCTGCCACCACGTGAATATCGGTGATGCGCGCCAATACGCGGGCGGCGACCGTGGTTTGCCGTGCGGATGCTATGGCGCCGGGGTTCCATTCGGTAAGCTGGCTGGGGGTTAAGCTGGTCTCGTAAAGCTCTTCACCTGCCGCCAGTTGCTGTTTTGCCAGGTCTAGACGCTGCGAGGCGATACGGTCTTCAAAAGCACCGGAAAGCCAAGCCACAATTAGGGCCAGCGCAACAAGGCCAAGACCGGCTTCGATGATGCGGCGATAATTAGAAAGTGTGTTCAAAATGCTCACGGTGTGTTCCTTTTTGGTCAAAATTCTTATGCGTCTTCGTCGGCCAAACCACGCATTGGTAGGCCATGGCCGGGTGTGTTGCGATAGACCAAATAATAGGTCAAGGGCACGACAAACAGGGTGAATGCGGTTGAGACAAACAGCCCGAAAATCAACGACCACGCCAGCCCGGCAAAAATCGGATCGAGCGTAATCGGAATAGCTGCCAACATAGCGGTCCCCGCGGTCAAGAGAATTGCGCGGATGCGAATGGAACCAGCTTCGACGATGGCGTCAGTTAATTCGACCCCGCGAGCCAAGGCTTCATGTAAAAATTCGATCAGCAAAATGGCGTTTCGAACCGCAAGACCAGATAGCGCGATCATGCCAATCATGGCGGTGGCTGTAAAGAATATGGGGTCTTGATACCCTGCGACGGACGATGTGCCGATGGCGTTTAAGAGCCAAAATCCGGGCATGATGCCGATCATGGTCAAGGGAATGGAAATCATCAAGATCAATGGCATGGCATAACTGGCCGTTTGATAAACCAACAACATGTAAATGCCGATGAGGGCCACGCCAAAGGCAATCCCCAGATCAATGAAGACGTCCTTGGTGATTTTCAGCTCGCCTTCGCCGAACCAGGATATATCCGTGCCCGCTGGCAGGGACCAGTTGATCCCCCCACCGCTGGAAATGAAGCTGCGTTCATCAACGGGCCGTGGGGCGGCGTCTAAATCTACATGACCCATATGAGGTTGATCTGGGCCGCTCAGCATGTCGGCGTTGACATCAGCGACAATCTCCGCCGGGGCACGGCCAACGGCCTCGGCATAAATCAGCGCTGTACGCTGCAAATCTTTATGATAAATGGCTTGTTCAATGGGGCGTTCTTCGAAATGGCCAATCTCGCCAAGGCTCACCAATGGCATTGGGGCGGCTTCGACACCAGCCACAGAACGGGTGCGAGTGATGCCCTCGCGACCCCGAACGATGATGGATGACAGGGCCTCGACCGAAGACCGCTCCGCCCGGTTCAGGCGCAGGCGTATGGGCAGCGGATTGGCTTCCCCCGGTAAATGCATCTGGGCCGCATCCAGCCCCGATAGTGCCATGCTCAGGGTCTGCGCAATATCCTCGGCAGAGATGCCAGACAATGCCGCTTTTTCTTGATCGGTGACAAAGACCAGTCGGCTGGCCTCCGCCTCTACACTGGTATCAACATCGGAGACACCAGGTTCGCGTTTCAGTCGCGCGGCGGCGATTAAGGCAGCACTGCGGAAACTTTCATAGGGTGTGTGCAGGTCACCATAAATCTCGGCGGTGATGGTAGATAAAACAGGTGGCCCGGCAGGAACCTCTGTAATAGCAATACGTGCGCCTTCAGCGGATGCGATGGCTTCCAATTCGTCGCGCAAGCGCAGACCCATCGCGTGCGATTGCATGGATCTATTGCGTTTGCCCACCAGATTAACACGGATGTCGGCTACGTTCGGGCCTTGGCGCAGGAAGCTATGGCGCACCATGCCGTTGAAATCCATGGGGGATGGAATACCCGAAAAAACCTGAAAGTCCCGGACTTCTGGCGCTCGGCGTAAAACCCCGGCCAATTGGCGTGTTAGCGCATCGGTGCGTTCAAGCGTGCTGCCCTCGGGCATGTCCACGACGATCTGAAATTCGTTCTTATTGTCATAAGGCAGCATTTTCAGTGGCACTGCGCGCATGGCACCCAGCGCGACAGCCCCCATAAACAGCAGGCCCGTCCCCCAAAGCAACAGTTTCGCTTTTTTGTCGCTCTCCAATAACGGGCGGATGAGCGGCTCATATATGCGCTTCATGCCACTGTCGTTGTCTTTGCCGTTATCGGCGGTGTCTTGGCTGACGTGTGGGGCTTTCTTTTTCGGTTTTACGTTGCGCAGCACATAATAGGACAGCCACGGCGTGATCGTCAGCGCGACAAACATGGAGGCCATCATGGCAACCGGCACATTGAGCGCCATGGGGGCCATATACGGCCCCATCATGCCAGTGATCAAAAACATGGGCAGGAAAGAAATAATCACCGCAAGCGTTGCCAGAACAATGGGCGGCAGAACCTCGTTCACCGCACTGCGCACGGCGCGCAGCGGCGTTTCTTTGCCCATCTGCAAGTGGCGATAGATATTTTCAACCCCAACAATAGGGTCATCCACCACCAGACCCAGTGACAGGATCAGCGCAAACAAGGTGACCCGGTTGATTGTATAACCGAACCAGTAATTGATCATCAGTGTAATGGCAAAGGTGATCGGCACAGCGGCCGCAACAATCAGTCCTTCGCGCCAACCAAGGCTATAGGCAATCAGGCCAATAACGATGATGATCGCAACCAATAGGGCTTCTAGCAGCTCGTTCACTTTGTCGTTGGCTGTTTCGCCGTGGTTACGGGTGATCCGATATTTCACACCGTCGGGCAGGGTCGCCCGCGCCAGTTCCGCCATACGTTCTTCAATGGAATCTGCCACATGCACCGCGTTGGTGCCTTTTTTCTTGGCGATGGAAATGTGCACTGCGGGGTAAAATTCCTGATCGACCGGTGCTGCGCTATCTGCGGGGCCAAATCCCATCCAGCTATAGCTGGTGCGCTCGGCTGGGCCGTCAAATACCTGTGCCACATCGCGCAGATGCACCGGTATGCCATTGACCACATTCACAACAATGCCGTCCAGTTCCTGTGCGTGGGCGATGTGATCCCCCACATCTATTTGGATGTTGGTGTCGTTTTGATCAATTTGTCCGGCGGATTGGCGTATGTTTGATACGTTCAGCGCCCACGCCACATCAAGCGCAGCTATATTGCGCGCGGCCAGCGCCTGTGGGTCCAATTCGACGCGAACAGTGCGCGGGCGGCCGCCGACAGTTTCGGTAATATTGGTTCCGGGCAGGGCCTGCAGTTCAATATCCAGTTCTTCCGCGATCCGTCTGAGCGCATAATCGTCAATGGTGTTTGGTAATTCGCTCCACAGTGAGATAATGACAATAGGCACATCGTCTATTTCAATAGGCTTTACCACCCAATCGGTTACATCGGGCGGCAACATGTCCGTATTGGAATAGATTTTATTATATATTTTGACCAGACTGCGTTCGCGGTCTTCGCCGACATAAAAGCGCACAGTTACCGTGGCCTGCCCCGATGCGGAGGCAGAATAAACATGTTCCACGCCATCAATCTGATTTAGCAGTTTTTCCAGAGGGGTCGCAATTTGGCGCTCGACTTCTGCTGGGGCAAGACCCGGCGCTTGGATAAAGATATCCGCCATGGGCACCACGATCTGTGGCTCTTCTTCGCGCGGGGTCAGGGTCATGGCGACCAATCCGGCAATCAGTGAAAATAGGATCAGCACCGGCGTGACGCTGCCGCGCAGGAAAAAATTGACGAGCTTTGCCAAGTGGCCATTATTCTCGGTGTTTGAATTTTGACCTTCGTTGCTCATGGATATTCGCTTTCATTGGCTATTATATTAGAAAAAACTAATGTGCGGCTATATATGGCGCAAAGGCTTATAAAATCAACCCTGTATCGACAAAAATGACGGTCGCCAGATTAGATTATACGGGTTTTGACAAAAGAATCACTTTATTGCCATAGAAACTTAAGGTGCCACCCAGCTGTTCGGCCAACCAGTGAAAAGATTTCTTGCTGTAAAAGCAGATATGGGTGGGATCGCGCATATAGTGCCAACCAGCCAAATCATCGATATCATCGCTCATCCACGTCATTACGCCCAATACGCCACCGGGGCGTAGCAGGCCCCATAGCTGGGTAAACTCTTGTGCGGGGTGATGCAGATGTTCGGCCACTTCTGTTGCAGTAATAAAATCGTAAGTGCGCGCTAACTGGCCATTGTCAGGGGCATAAAAGGGATCATAAAGCGAGACTGTATAACCTAATTCTTCAAGCATCACGCTGAGTGTAGGGCCGGGTCCGCAGCCAAAGTCAAGACCTGTCGCTCCTGGCCCCAACCGGTCCACCAATGGGTCGCTTAGTTGACTTAAAAACGCCCTGTAAGCTTGATCCTCTGCGTTGTTTTCATGCAGATCATATTGCGCCTTTTCTGCGACTGCATCCAAATATGTATCGGGTGCGATATGGATCAGATCGCAGGCTGGGCACCTGAAACAGGGGCGCGTGACCGCGCCAATCGCCAGCGATCGGTCTCCGAAACATAAAGGGCAACGCGGTGCGGGGTTAGTCATAGACCCAATTTAGCGTGCTTGGCCCTTCTCAACAAGGCGGATCGCGCTAGATAAATAAAGGCTTACAAAATTCAGGTGATCGCAAAATGGGGGTCATTTCAACGACATTACGATGACATAATTCAGGAATATACATATGAAATGAATGGGGAAAAGAATGCGAAACCAGCGGTCTTGAAAGCTTGGGTGTAAAAGATCATCTGGTAAAAAGGCATGCATTGGCACATATCTTGATTTGTTATATTGATTTGATATATAGACTTGCTATATAGTATTTCGCAGGGTATTGGTATTTTGTTCGTATAAGAACAGGGGCCTAAGACCCGAATTGATCTGGGGACGCAAAAGCAAAACCGCCGCTGTAAACCCTAGGCAAGAATAAGAAACACGCAAAACGACAGCAAAGCCGGTCCGTTTCCACGCTGGACTTAAATATGAGCAGAGCATGGGAAAAGCCGTACAAGACAAGTGAGACAGACAGTGAGAACCAAAAAAATATTGAAATTCGTAGCGCCCGTTCTGGTATTGGTTGGGGCTGCGGCAGTGGTTGCGCTATTAAGCGCCACCAAACCTGAACCGGAAAAAACCACCAAAGATCAGCGACCCGTGACCCTTTTCGTTGAAGAGGTCAGCGAAACTGATTTGGCGTTGACCGTATCGACCCACGGCGAGATTAAGCCCAAAGTTGAAATTCAACTGGTGCCCCAAGTCGCTGGCCGGATTGTTGCGGTCTCCGAAAACTTTACCCGTGGTGGACGCGTTAAGGCTGGTGAGACCCTTATTCAAATTGATGACAGGGACTATCGCACTGCCGTTGTTCGCGCCGAGGCCCAAGTTGCTCAGATGCAGTTAAGGTTGCTTCAGGCTGAAGGCGCAGCCCAAGTGGCGCGCCGGCAGTGGGATTCTAAGGTGGCCGGTGATCCGTCAGCTCTGGCATTGAAAGAGCCGCAGGTTGATGAAGCCCGCGCCGCCCTGCGTTCGGCAGAAGCCGACTTGGAAATGGCACGGACCAATTTGGCCCGCACTAAGGTTAGCGTTCCCTTTGATGGAATTGTGAATGAAAAACTGGCTGACCTGGGGCAATTCGTTGGCGGCGGTACGCCGCTGGGTCGAGTATTCTCGACCTCAAAGGTCCAAGTGAGCTTGGCTCTGTCAGACAGTCAATTATCCAGCCTTGGTCTACCCATCGCGTTTGAGGCGGTACCGGGTGAAGAACCCAAAGTGGAACTGTCAGCCTTGGTGGCGGGCAAGGTCCATCATTGGAAAGGCAAAATTGTTCGCACCGACGGCGTTGTAGATGCGCGGAGCCGCATGGTCTTCGCCATTGCCGAAGTGGATGACCCGTATGGCGCAGGCGCTGATGGGGATATGCCGCTGGCTATCGGTCTTTTCGTGAATGCTGATATTGAAGGCCGCGATATGAAAAAAGCCCATGTGCTGCCCCGTGCTGCATTGCGCAGCGGCGACAAGGTATATGTGGTCACAGATGGCGAGTTGGACATCCGAACTGTTGACGTGGTGTATACCGATGTCGATCAAATCGTGGTGGCCGAAGGTGTCGCAAACGGCGAACAGGTTGTGGTTTCATCGGTGCGGGCACCGGTGAGTGGCATGAAAGTGCAGGCCTTGCCGCGCGGGATGCGCCCAACACTTGCATCCGCATCTAAATAATAGGGGGCTATCATGAATAAACTGATTGAATGGTTTGCCTCCAACAAGGTTGCCGCTAACTTCCTGATGATTGGGATTTTGGCTGCTGGACTGTTGTCCTACATGAATATGGAGCGTGAGGTGAACATCACCGTACCCGTGCCATATTTCGTAATCACGGCCGCATGGCCGGGGGCGGCGCCTCAAGAAGTAGAAGAACAAATCGTCATTCGTATCGAAGAGGCACTTGCCGATCTCGATAATATTGACCGTCTGCGCTCAACCGCACAAGAAGGCTTTGCTCAGATTGTCATTGAAGCATCAGATGATGTGGATACGGACAGGTTTGTGAATGAGGTTAAGCTGCGTATTGACAGTATCTCGACCTTTCCACGGGATATGCTGCAGCCACGCGTACAGCAGATCCTGACACGGAATGATCTGATCCGTATTGCGGTTCATGGCGACGTGCCTGAAAAGCTTTTAAAACGCACAGCTGAACAGGTGCGTGACGAATTGGTTCTGTTGCCCGGTGCATCGATGGTGGAATTTTTCGGCATGCGCGCCGAAGAAGTCTCGGTAGAGTTATCCGAAGCAGCTATGCGCCGTTACGGCGTCACGTTTGACGAGGTTTCAAGGGCCATTCGCGGGTCTTCTGTTAATTTGTCATCAGGGCGGGTGCAAACGGAAACTGGCGATGTGATGTTGCGCGCCCGTAACCTTGCCGACAGTCAGAAAGAATTTGAAGAAATTATCATTCGTCAAACTGCGGACGGGGCTATTGTGCGCGTCGGCGATGTCGCGACAGTGATTGATGGCTTCGAAGACGAGGATATCTTGGCCACCTTTAATGGGGAGCCGGCAATTTTGGTGACCGTTATGAGCACCGAGGTGTCCGATGTGGTTAAAACGTCCAAGGCGGTTCACGAATGGTTGGATACGGCCGCTGAACGTATGCCAAAGGGCGTTAGTGCCAGTTTATGGTATGACACATCGAAGATTTATTTTGACCGTGTTGAGACCATTTCTTCAAGCGCCTTCTATGGCTTGTTGTTGGTCTTTGCCATTCTGATCCTGTCCTTGCGTCCTAAAGTCGCCTTGTGGGTGACATTCGGGATTGGTACGGCTTATGCGGGGGCATTCATATTGCTGCCGATGTCCGACGTATCGCTGAATATGCTCTCGCTGTTTGCATTTCTGCTGGTGCTTGGGGTTGTGGTCGATGATGCCATCGTTGTCGGTGAAAATATCCACACAGAATCCCATAACGGGCCAGGCGGATTGTCCGCAGCGATATTGGGCACCCAATTGGTGGCCAAGCCCGTGATTTTTGCGGTCTTAACCACCATGATCACCTTTGCGCCATGGCTGTTTGTCAGCGGTGGGACCGGCGCCTTTACGCGACAAATATCGATTGTTGTGATTGCCGCATTGTCCTTTTCGCTGATTGAGGCGCTTTTCATTCTGCCAGCCCATTTGTCGGGCCTAAAGAAAAGAGAGCACACAGGCCGTTTTGCCACGCTGCAAAAACGAATTGCCGGAACCATCACGTCGTTTGCTGAAAATACCTACCGTCCTATTGCGTCTAAAATCGTCGAGCGGCGCTATCTGACGACAAGTATTTTCATTGCATTCTTCATGTTCTCATCCGCTTTGGTGAATACGGGTTGGATTAAGTCATCCTTCATGCCCGTGATCGAGAATGAGATGGTCCAGTTTAATGTGATCTTGGCAGATGGCACCCCCTATAGTCGCGCGCTGGAAATACTCGACCAGTTACAAACAGCGGAAGAGCAACTGATCGAAGAGGTTAACGCGCAAGCCGAAGGTGGTGAAGGGCGTTTGATCGACGCTTGGTACACACGTGCCCGCCGCGACAGTGTTCTGGCACTGGTGCAGTTGGCACCACCTGAGGTACGCGATCTGTCGGCGAAAGAGACAGCCGATCGTTTGCGGGCCCTGGTTGGTGAAATTCCAGACGCTGAGGATATTGATGTTGTCTACACCATTGATAACCCAGACCCTGGCCTGCAGTTTTCGGTCAGCGCGATGAAGTTTGAAGACCTGCGTCCTGCATTGGATGATCTGAAAGCACAGCTTACGAGCTATGAGACGCTTTATGACATCCGTGATAACCTGCAGTCTGCGACCGATGAAATCCGTATGACCTTGAAACCCGGGGCTGCCCAATTGGGGCTGACCCTGGCCGACGTATCGCGACAAGTTCGCCAAGCCTATTTTGGTGAAGAAGTACAACGCCTGCCACGTGAAGGTAACGACGTGCGGGTGATGGTGCGTTATCCAAAGGCCAGCCGTAAAACGCTTGAAAGTCTGCAAGACTTCCGTGTGCGTTTGGCCGATGGCACCGAGGTTGCTTTGATGGCCGTGGTGGATATGGAATATGCGCCGGGCTTGAAGCGGATCAATCGCCGCGAACGTATGCGGGCCGCCGTTGTGAGTGCCGAAATGCGTGATGAGGTGCGCGGTGATATTATGCGCGACTTGAATGCAAACTTCTTCCCTGCGTGGGAAAAACGTCATCCAAATGTCAAACGCGGCACGATTGGTCAAGCCGAGGGTGAGGCGCGTTTTATGGCTGAGATTGCATCCATGTATGTCTTTGCGTTGCTGGCTATGTACGCGCTGATTGGGATTGCATTCAGGTCTTACTGGTCCCCGATCCTTGTTATGGTCGCCATACCATTCTCCTATATGGGGGCGGTCTATGGCCATCTATTCACGGGTTTGAACTTCACGCTGTTCTCATATTTTGGGATAGGTGCGGCCGCCGGTGTTGTGGTGAATGACAACTTGGTTTTGGTCGACTATGTGGTTCGACTTAGGGAAAAGGGCGTGGATGCCTATACGGCGGTTGTTGAAGCCGGTGTGGCGCGTTTCCGACCCATTCTATTAACCACTGTCACGACCTTTGTCGGCTTGATGCCGATGATGATGGAACGCTCAACACAAGCGCAGTTCCTGCAACCAACCGTGATTGGCTTGGCGTTCGGTGTTTTGTTTGCTCTGTTTGTGACCTTGGCCTTGGTGCCTGCACTCTATGGCATCGGTGAAGACATGCACGTGCGTATCGAGGGTTGGAAGATGAGCCTTAAACGCTTTTTTGCGCGGCTGTTTTCCGGCGCAGGTGCGCGGCAAGCCGGCGAATAGACGAAGCTTTATGAATTTCGGCTCTCATTTACGTGATGCGCCGAATGTCGGGTAGCCACCATCTGTAACCTTGGTGGGAAAACCCATCTCACTTGTCGAGAGAAAAGGGCGGAACCGAATGGTCCCGCCCTTTTTATATGAGGTCCGCAGGACGCGCTTGCCTATTCGCCAGCGGCAAGTGCGGAGATTTCCTGAACATGTTTGCGACGCGCGTCAAAGTCACGGGCGATTTGATCATCATTGGCCTGCAAAGCGTCAATATCAACACTGGCAAAAGCGAGAACGCCCATTTTACCATAGCCTTCTTGGATTTTTGGCCCCCAAAGGCCGATATCTTTGACGATGGGCACGATCCGATTGAACAAAAATGTGCGGAATTGGTTCATACCCTGCGAATTGGTGATAAATTCAACACATTTGGCCTCGTTCAGGCCCAAGTTTTTCCAGACTGCGCGGGCTTCAAATCGGTCACGCATTAGGAAACATGCCTCGACCAAAAACTCTTCGCGTTCGTCCCGCTCAGCCTGCGTGAGTTGGGGGTAATATTCCCGCAATGCCAACCGCCCGAAGGCCACATGGCGGGCTTCATCCTGCATCACATAAGCGTTGACTTGGCTCGCCAGCGGATTTTCGGAAAAATCGCGAATGCCTGCAAATGCCGCCAGTGCTAACCCCTCTATCACGACTTGCATGCCCAAATAAGTCATATCCCAGCGACTGTCTCGTAAGACTTGGTCCAATAATTCGTGCAGTGGCCCCGCCATAGGATAAACCACGCCGAATTTCTGCATCAGCTTTTTGTAGGCTTCTACATGGCGGGCTTCATCAATCACTTGCGTGGCCGCATAGAATTTCGCTTCCATATCAGGAACCTGTTGCACAGTTTTAGAGGCGCAAATCAAAGCGCCCTGTTCGCCATGCATGAATTGTGAATTGTTCCATGCTTGGAAATGGCGCCGGACCATGGCTTTTTCTTTACGGTCCATTTTCTCGAACTCATCATAGCCAAAAAGTGGGAATAAATTGTCTGGCATTTGCAGGGGATTATCTTCATCCAATTCCAATGACCAGTCGATACGGTCACTGGCATTCCACTGCATTTTTTTGCCTTTTTCATAGAGGTTCAAAAGGTCTTCCCGCTCATCCCCATAGGTGAAATCGAACAGGGTGTCGAAGCCCTGAGGGACGCTCCATTCCATATCATCGGGCGTGACTGTGTAAAGGTCTGTAAATTTTACGTCTGACATATTCCCCAATCCCTGTTTGACAGTTCTGTGCAATTCCCCAACTTGGCCAAATCAGGCCGCGTGTCATGCGTGGGCGCCATGAAAGGTCGGCGTTGCATGATCTAGCCAAGCTGGTATTCTGTGCTGCAAGATGGGGCAAAGGCAAGGAATTTCACCAGTTTTTGCACCGACATTGCTGGTGATCTAGGCTGGCCTATGGGGACGAGTTCTCGTTTTGATGGTGGGTAACGCTACGTTTATCTGGCTATGGGGGAAGGATATTATGATCAGAACCATCGTTATTGGCCGCTCAGAAAAGGCGGATGTGACGCTGGATGATGCCAGTGTTTCCCGCATTCATGCCGAGATTATCGACCACGGGGATGGCCGATTCTTTTTGACAGATTGCCGAAGCACCGGTGGTACCCATGTCGCGCGCGAGGGGAAATGGGTGCCCATAACGCAGGAGTTTGTCCGCTCGGGCGAAGATATTCTGCTGGGGCAGCACCAGACCACGGCGGGGCGCCTGATGGCGCTTTATCGGGGCAAAGGGGGGGGACATGATGACCTGACAGGTCAAGGCGGCCGTAAACCCCGACCACAAGACGCTCTACCCAAAGGTCCGGTTCGGCGCGACCCCGAGACGGGCGATATTATATCGCTCGACCCATCGGGTAAAAGCTGATTGAATTCTGAAAGCAACCCGGGAGCGAAAGGAAGTTCACAACATGAGCAAACCCTCAACAGGTGCCGACAGCCACGATCGACTGCGCCCCTATGCCCTACTCGGCGGAGCTGGGTTTGCGGCGATTTTTATCTTTCTTGGCCCTCTTTTGATCAAAGACGAGGGCGTGCTTTATTTCCTCTTTGATTTCACCCGTGACAGCTATCCCTTCACCATACAGAATCTGATGTGGGTGGTGTTTTTTGCGGGCCTTGGCGATTTAAGTGTGCACTATATTCGGGGGCGGGCCGAAGACCAGCAAATTGGTAAATCCTTCCTGCCAGAAGACGATGCGACCATGCTGCGCTCTGAAGACTTGGGCGGCGTGTTTAAGCGTATTCGCAGCGACGGCGGGGATAGCCATTTTCTGCAACGACTGGTGGCCCGGACGATCCTGCAATTTCAAAGTAGCCGCTCGGTGGATCAGGCCAATTCTATCCTTAATTCTTCGCTGGAATTGTATCAGCACGAAATTGACCTGCGATATAACCTGATCCGTTACGTCACTTGGTTGATTCCAACGCTTGGGTTCATCGGCACTGTGATCGGTATTGCTTGGGCGCTGGGGGATGCGGGCAATCTGGATTTTGGCAACCCTGAAGCGGGCATGTTGGCCAGCGTGACGGATAAGCTGGGTGTTGCGTTTTACACAACCCTTTTGGCTTTGTTGCAATCGGCGGTGTTGGTGTTTGGCCAGCAGATGGCGCAAGCCCGTGAGGAAATGGCATTAAATAGGGCTGGGCAATATTGCTTGGATAATCTGATCAATCGCTTGTTCGAAAAATAGACGGAGTTGGAGGCAATCATGCCAGTTTATCGTGGGCCAGACGGCAAGATCATAGAAGAGCGCAGTGGCGTGACCAATCGGCAGGGCAGCAGGGATGCTATAGATGAGCCGACGCGCAAGGTGGCATCGCGACCAGCACCCCCTGACCGGACCCCAACAAATACCGATCTGCGTCCTGCTGATATTCCAATCGCTGATGAGATTGACGGTGCGACACGCATGTTGCGCAAGTCGGCACCCGCAGATGCCAAGGCATCTACACCGCCCGCGGCAACGGACCCGGTGGCCGGTTGGCTGGTCATCACCGATGGGCCTGGCCGTGGGCAGGACTTCACTGTTCGATATGGCCGCAATTCACTGGGGCGGGCCGAAGGGCAATCGGTGTGTCTTGATTTTGGCGACCCGCAAATCTCCCGTGATAGTCACGCGGTCCTGACTTATGACCCAAGGGGGCGGTCCTTTTATATTCAGGGCGGCACAGGGCGCAGCCTGACCTATATGAACGGCGAAGTGGTGCTTGCGCCGCAGCCGATCAAAAGCGGTGCAGAAATTCAATTGGGCGAGACCTGCTTGCGCTTTATAGCCTTTGTCGGTGCGGACTTTGACTGGTCGGACCAAACAGGTCAGGGGGCTTGATGGAGGTCTTGGACGGCAAATTTGCGGCCAAACAGTCGCAGGGCGCACGGGCCTATCAGGAAGATGACTTTGGTTTTCTGGAAACCTCATCTGGTGCATTTTTTGTCCTTGCCGATGGAATGGGTGGTCACGTCGGTGGCCAACACGCCAGTTCCGTGGCAGTAAAAGCGATGATCGACGCGTTTAATGTCGCCGATGGTGACATAAGCGCAGACCTGCAATCTGCAGCTCATGGCGCCAATGAACAGGTGCGCCAAGCCATTAATGACGACGATCAATTGTGTGGAATGGGGACCACATTGGTGGGTGTGGCTGCCGCTGGTAACGGCCTTTATTGGGTCAGCATCGGTGATAGCCCCTTGTGGTTGCTGCGTGGTGGCGATTTGTACCGCTTGAACGAAGATCATTCCATGGCCCCAGTATTGGCGGACCTTGTGGAGACGGGGCGTATGAGCGCGGCAGATGCGGCGGCGGACAAACGCCGAAACAGCTTGCGCTCCGCAGTTATGGGCGAGGATTTACCGCTTGTGGACACAGGCGGTCCGCTGGGCTTGCAGCAGGGGGATGTGATCATTCTCGCCAGCGATGGTCTAGAGACCTTATCGCCCGCTAAAATTCGCGACGTCGCGCGCGACAATCTGGCGCATGGTGCAGCGGGGATGGCTATGGCGCTGATCGCAGCGGTTGAATGGGCGCAAAAGCCTAACCAGGACAATACTACAGTTCTTATCTTTGAAGTGGATAGGGACAGAGGAGGCGAAGATCTGGGCGGGCGGACGCCCGTTGGTGACGGCGCTGAAACCAGCGGGAATGACACCGGATTGCTGGCCAAGCTTGGTGCGCGTGTAGGGGCGTGGTTTAGAAGGGGCTAAATATGAAATTCACAATGAAAATTATGCTGGCTGCGGTTGTGGGCCTGATGGCGCTGGCATCACCGCCAGCGATGCAGATCGTTTATGCCGACCCGCCTGTGGCGGAGTGGGAGTCATCGATTTTTCGAGTGGATAACGGCAGTGGATGGGGCACCGGTTGGCTTTTGAATAATGATGGTTATGTGGCGACCAATTGGCATGTGGTCGATGGGGCCAGTGACTTCACGCTGACGCGCGGCGGCACGCAAAACTCTTATGCCGCAGAGCTGGTCTGGCAGGGCGATGACGCCCGCGATTTGGCGATTTTATATGTGCCGGGCTTGTCAGGTCAGCCATTCAAGCTGAATACGACCGATCCGGAACGCGGCATGACCGCTTATACTGCTGGTTTTCCGGGTGTCGCAGACCAGATGTCTGGGGGGTATAATACCAATATCAGCGTTTACCGCGGAACGATCAGTTTGGTTGTGGAAAATGCGTGGGGCGTTCGTATCTTACAGCATGATACACGCGTCAATGCGGGTAATTCCGGCGGGCCATTACTTGATGAATGTGGCCGAGTGCACGGGCTAACAACATGGTCACGCAATACCCTTGCCGAGGGCTCAGATGATGTGGTGTGGGCGTCGGTTCATATTGCGGAATTGGCGAACATACTGGATCAATTGGATATAAACTATCAAACCGATAACAGCAGTTGCCAGCTGGAAAGCTCTGGCCCTATGGGTGAAGTTTCGGACACCTTAGCGCGCCAAGAGGCCCAGCAGGCGTCTGAGAATGCTGCTGAGGCCACGCGCCGGGCACAAGGGGCCGAGGCCGCGCTGGAAAAACTCCGTGATTTTGTGGTGACCGGCGGTATTGCACTCTGGGTTTTGTTGGCGGTTGTGGTCGTGATGTTGTTGCGCCGCCCACGACAGCGTATTGTCCGTGCGATTGAAGAGGCCTCGCGATCAATACGGCGACCGCGCAATCAGGCCGCTGATAGCGATGAGGCAGCAACGCGCCGTGCAAGCCAACCGCACAGTATTATTCTGTCAGGATTTGCCGCCAGCGGGCGCACCATTCGGATTAATTTCAGTCGCCGCGATTTGGCAGCCGCAGGCAAGGGCATAAGCCTTGGCCGTGCCGCTGACCTTGTGGATCAAGTGATCGAGGATAAAGAGATTTCCCGTCGTCACGCGCGTATTCTTTGGGGTGGGGGTCGTTTCATGGTCGAAGACCTCAACTCAACCAATGGCACATCCCTCAATGGCCGTATGCTCACCCCGTTCGAGCCGAGCGAATTGCACAGCGGTGACATGTTGAAACTGGGGCAGGTTGAGCTAAACGTCACCACAGACTAATCACGAGGAATCCCGGTGAAAAAACGGAGCCGCGAAATTAATATCTTCTCGATGTCGGCGCTGGACCTGTTTGCGTCGGCCATGGGGGCTTTTGTCATCGTCGCGGTGATCATGTTTCCTTATTTTCCAAATACTGGCGATAGCCCGGAACGGGTTACCAATGTGCGCGCAGAATATGAATTGAGGATTGATGAGCTTCAGGCGCAGATCGCGGGGCTTCAGGCACAGTTGGACGCGTGTGAGGCACGCAATGAAGCCCTGCAAGGGCAGGTGTCCCAGTGCCAGTCCGAGTTGATGCAAATGGACAGTCGATTGCAGCAGATACAGGCAGAACTAGAAGGTTGTCGGAATGATCTGATGCGGGCCCATCAGGAAACGCAAAGCTGCCGGGCGGCGATGCAGCGCACCTATCTGGTGGTGGCCATAAGTTGGTCATCCGCAGGGGATGACGTGGATTTGCATGTGGTTGATCCCCGCGGCAATGAATATTATTACGAAGCCCGCACATTTGCTGGCTCCGCCGCTGCACTGGAAGAGGACAATACCAATGGCCCAGGCAACGAGATTTGGCAGCATCCTGAGGCCATCCCCGGCGAATACCGGATTTATTATAAATATTATGCGCGGCGCTCTGGCCCCGCACAGGTCCGAGGGTTTGTCCTGCATAAAGATGGACGACAAGTGCTGCCAGAACGCACACTGGTGAGCGAGGGTGAAAAACCGCTGATCGCGACAATCGTGGTGACGCAGAACGGTGAAATAAGGGTGAGGTAGCATGGAATTAAAGGGCAAGGTGGTCGTGATTACGGGCGGCGCACATGGCATTGGTGCGGCACTGGCGCGGGCGGCAAAAGCACGCGGCGCAGGCGGTATTGCTATTTGTGATCTGGAGGCACAGGCTGCCCAGCAGGTCGCAGACGAGGTCGGCGGCATCGCTTATGGCCTTGATGTGCGTGATGAAGGGGCCATTGCGGCTATGATCGACGATGTGGAAACGCGCCTTGGTCCCGTTGATCTTTATATCTCCAATGCCGGGGTGGGCTTTACCGATGCGCCGGATTGGACCGCGGCGGGGACCAGTAATGAAAACTGGCAAACCGCGTGGGAGGTCAACCAGATGGCCCATGTTTATGCCGCGCGCAAATTATTACCGGGCTGGAAAGCGCGGGGTGAAGGGTATTTCCTGATTACAGCCTCGGCGGCGGGCTTGTTGTCGCAGATTGGTGATGCGGCCTATTCCACCACCAAACACGCCAATATCGGCTATGCGGAATCCATGGCCATCACCCACGGCGACGATGGGATCAAGGTGTCGGTCTTGTGTCCGCAGGGGGTTCGCACCCGCATGCTGGATCATATTGATGATCGCTCGGTGGGGGCAGATGGCATCATGAGCGCCAAGGATGTGGCCGAGGTGACGCTTGATGGGGTGGCGGCAGAAGAATTTCTCATTACGCCGCATGCCACTGTGCGCACTTATATGCAGCACAAAGTCAGCGACTATGGCCGCTGGCTGGGTGGGATGCGCAAATTTCGTCGTTTCCTGATGGCCGATAAAGACACGCCGATTTAGAATTTATTTCGCGCTGGCCTGCGGCTTTTTGCGGTAGGCTTTGCAATTGGACCAGCCAATCCCTTGGAAATAATATTCGGGGTTTTGCGGCGACCAGCTAAAGGCGGCATTGCCATCGGCGACAAAGACCACCCGAGACATTTGATAAGGGGGCAATTTGCCACGGGCGCAAACGCGCGTGGCGTCAGCGTCATACATCAGTAGTTCGCGAAAGCTTTTGCCCTCTACGCGGTATGTTTTGGCGACCGCTTGGCCCGGTGCTAATACAAATGATGCGGCGATCAGCGCTAAGGCCGAAAATTTAAACATTCTGTTTGTCGTCGTTCTCATTGTCTGTCTCTTTTGCTTTTGTGCTCGTGAAGTTATTCTGTCTCCCCCAGACAATTGCAATATGACAGGCATGGGTAAAAACCTGGTTACGAGTTGCAAATCATTTAATTAAGATTTTAGCGGGTTTGGAGCGTG